>Ga0172380_10005041_pt1 | contig 16390 bp, 11 predicted proteins | sample Leawe162metaG_FD_119747 | JGI IMG/M metagenome (GOLD analysis project Ga0172380, IMG submission 119747) | Leachate microbial communities from a municipal landfill in Southern Ontario, Canada - Leachate well 162 metaG | ecosystem: Engineered > Solid waste > Landfill > Unclassified | place...
CGGTCAGCCTTCCCCTGATCGACCAGGCCGAGAAGCAATACGGCCTGGATCCCAAGGAAGTATTCCTTTACATGGGCGTAACTCTCACCTCGCCCTTCATGCCCGAATGGGCCTGGTGGGAGGAGGAATGGCGCGACCTCCGGCGCACCACCTTCGGCGAGTGGAGCGGGAATCCCAAGGGCCCCAAGGTCAGCAAAAGCGGCGGTTACGTGGGAGGCACAGGCCCCACTTTCCTGAATTTCCTTCAGAACAAGCGCAGTATATTTTTCGATAAAGCCAAAACCCCGCTCAGGCCCAAGGCGCGGAATTATTATTTTGACACCGGCGCCACCACCGCCGACTGGTATCGCGAGCAGGATATAAACGTCTACCGCATGATCCGCAGGACAGGCCCGGAGGCCAAGGTCTGGGGCCACCAGGGATGGCTGCGCGCCATGCCCATGCAGCACTTCACCGATATCATCTGCGGCGGCGAGGGCATCGAGGGCATTCTGGAAAAAGACGGCGGATACTACAATATCCTGACCCCCGAGATGTTCCGGGCCACCTTCTCACCGCGCATCTGGGGCATCAAGATGGTCTTTCTCTACATGGGGTTCGGAGGGGATACCGAAACCAACCTCAATTTCAGCCTGGACAAGCCGGAACACAGGAAATCCGTGCTCCATGCTTACGGATATTGCCTTGTGCACGACGTGGATATTTACAACGAAACGCCCCTGTGCCAGAAGCTGATCCGGGAGCTATTGCAGCCCTTGTGGGCGGCCCAGGATTCACTGGGATGGGATGAAAGGATAGTGTTCCACCCCTACTGGGAGCAGGGGGCCGTCAAACTGGCCGGCCCGCAATCCAGTCGGATCATGGCCTCGGCCTATACCAAGGATGGCAAGATGCTGCTGGCGGTGCTGAACGACACTGACAAGGAAGAGACCGTCCGCCTGGAGCTAAATCTGGACAAGCTCGGGATGAAGGAAGGAACAAAGGGCCATGAAGTCTGGGAGCCGGAGACAAAATATACGCTTGCCTCCGCATTGGAAGCAAAAATGCCGCCGAGGGGATTCAGGTTGATTGTATTTGATGACAAATAAAGGCGCGTTTGAACCCGGATTAGGCTGAAATGCACTGTCCTCCGAAGTCCGTCAGTTAACCGACGAAGGAGGGCCGCAGAGAGGGTTCCGGCTGATTTTATGGGAGGGTAAATAAAATATTTCGAAAAAAAACACGCCGGCGGAGCGGCGTGGCTACAGCAAGACAAAACGATGTCTCGGCGGAGCAGCGTGATTGCAGGGAGGATTGGAGGGACGAGACAGGTTCTGTAGCCGCGGCGCTTACTACTCTGCGAAGTTAGCGAAGGCTTCCTTCGCTACGTAGCACGAGCTGTCGCCGCGCGGATTCAGGCTGATCCTGTGGGATGGCCAATAAGAGGACGGACGACATCCCCCTTCGCCAAGGCTTCGGGGGACATGGATGACGGACGACCGACGAGGCAGGTCAATCTGGCTATATTGATTTCCGGTTCGACAAAGTAATCTGTCTCTGTTAGCATAAAATCAAATATGGCTCGAATCGTGGACAAGATTAAAGCGACCGGATTCTTATGCAAAATCGCATGGTTCTCATGCGGGTTGGCCTGTTTTCTGGCGGCGGTCCCGCCCGGCAAGGCCGCCCCATGGTATGTGGCCACAAATGGAGCGGATTCCGGCCATGACGGCCAGAGCTGGGCGCAGGCATTCCTGACAATCAGCAACGCCGTGACCAATGCCAGCAGCGTGGTCGTGGACACGATCTGGGTTTCGAACGGCGTTTACACCCTGAACGCCAAAATCACCGTTACCAAGCCCGTCACAATCCGGGGGGTGAACGGCTGGACCAATACGGTCGTAAATGGTAACGGTTCTGTGCCTTGTTTCCAGATCAACCATACCTCCGCGGTCCTGCGTGCCTTGACCGTGTCCAACGGCTTCTCAAAAACTGAGAATGGGGCCGGCGTCCAGCTGGCCAAAGGCACCGTTGATGATTGTTTGATCATCGGGAACACGGTGGTGTCAAATAAAATCGGCGGGGGCGTGTTTATGTCCGGCAACCTGACGGTTGTCACCAATTGCCGCATTTACATGAATTCAGCGGCGCGGGGCGGGGGTGTGGCCGTGGATGATAATTGGACCAAGACGATTTCGGCTTTCATTGATAATTGCGACATCAGCTCAAACCGGGCGGAGATCCCGGTGACGGGCACGACATCGGAGCCGGATGGGGGAGGAATCCATGCTTACACCTGCAAGCAGATTACGGTAAGGAATTGCCGGATTGCTTACAACTCTTCGGACGGGGCGGACAGGGGCGATAAAAGCGCCCGGGGTGGCGGCGTGGGTATTTATAATTACCACGTCGCAACCCTGTTCGAGAACTGCGAGGTCATTGGTAACGTGGTTTCCAATACCCGCAACGTTTGCGGGGGCGGCGGCTTCAATTTGACGGGATCAAGCAATACTATCAGGAATTGCGTCATATCCGGCAATCGCTGCCTGCTGGCCGCCGCCTGGGGAGGCGGGATCCTGTTCGGCAATGCCGACCTCACAAACCTGGTTGAATCGTGCACGGTGGTCGGCAATTACACCACATTGTACGGCAACGGAATATACATGTATGGCAAAGGGGCGGACGAGGTCTGGAACAGCGTGGTTTACTCCAATGGCTCGGGTGCCAACTGGTACTTCGGCAACGCGGCCCGGACCAATAATGTCCATTTTACCTGCACCCTTGACCGGATGGGGCCGGACAGCAATACGACCAATAACCCGAAATTTATTAATTATGCCGCCGGCGATTACCGCCTGCAGTCCGGTTCGCCCTGCGTGAATACCGGCACGAACCGCCCCTGGATGCAGGGGGTTCCTGACCGGGACGGCCGCATCCGCGTCCGCTACGGCACGGTGGACATGGGCGCGTATGAATTTGTTTATGATGGCACGTTATACATGTTTCATTGATCGCGCCGAACGGATTGGATCAACATGACGAGGGAAACGGACCGAACATGAAAACAACAATCTGGCATGCCATCCCGGTTTGCCTCCTGGCATTCGGAGGAGTCGCGGAAAACATGGAAATTAAACCGGAATCCCTGGGTGTGTTGAAGCAGAATGATACCCTGTATGTCCGCAGTTTTTTTTCTCCATCGCAGGACGTGGTGATCAAGGTCTCCGGCAGGTTTGGTTACAATGGCCAGGTTAATTTCCTGGGGGGATTCCTGGTGCCGCGCGCTGCGCCCATGAAGCCGGAGGCACTCGACCAGGGGCTTTCTTTTCACCAGTGCGGCGATGACGCCACGCCCTGGTGCCTGAACGGCACCTACATCGGCGGCAACCACGGCGCAAGCGACGTCATCGAGGTCACCTCAAAAGCGCACGGTCTCACCGTGGCCGACCTGGGCTCGGCCTGGCGCGATGCGACCAATGTGACTTTTTACGTCCTGAAGATCTTTTCGCCGGACCAGGTGTGGGTGATGTCGGAAAATAAGGGCAAGGAGCCCTACTGGAGTTTCACGCGCGCCCTCAAGGGGCCGGGGCTGACGCGCCTGGAGGATGGTAAAACGCTCGCGGTCGAATCCAGTAAATTAGTCCAGCTTTGGCCGGCCTGCCGCATAAACAGAAAGGAGTACCTGGTTGACGGCAAAAATCCGCTGGCGGAAGGCGCCCCGACTAATTGCGCGTTCCTGGATATTGCCGAGGACTACGATATTGTCTGCCCGGATGCAGTGCTGGAAGCGGTAAAAAAGAATCCGGGCAAAGAAAATGATTTTGTGGCGCCGGGCCTGGCGGCGGTCGTAAACAACCGAATCGCCTACCGGTTTCTGCCGCAGGGCGCCTGCGTGGTTAAGCACCATTCCGCTGCCTTGCGCGATTTCCAGCTTTCCTACATGGGCTTCATCCAGTCCGCGCCGCTTAAGCGGGGCGATTTCGACACGCATGAATACTTTGTCCCCAAAACCCTGCCCTTCAAGGTCGGAGACCAGCAATTTGATTTTAAGGCTATCCAGGATTTTTCCTTCCCGCTCAAGGCCGGGTGCGAATTCATGGCCGCAAAAAACAACCTGGAGGATCCCGCCAATCCGCCGGACCGCTTCATCCAGTTCCTGGGCAATACCGAAGGCGGAAAGACTGCCCGGAAAATAGGATATGCCCTCGGCTATTCGCTGATAGAAGGAATAACCCGGCCGGAAATCCGCGCGAAGAATGCAAAAATGCCCCTCTGGATCTGGAAGACGAGCAAGACCTACCCCCACGCGATAGACGACGGGATGGGGAAGGAAGTCAAGGCGGGGACAGAATTTGACTGCACGGCTTACCGCCAGTATTTTGACGCGACCGCAAACACGAACGCCACCTGCGTCTACGGCCACCGGCAGGGAGATGCCTATATCCTTTACGCGCATTACCACCGGCCGGTTGAAAAAGATCTTATTCCCCTCCCGCCTTCCCTCGCCGGGCGGAAGGTGACGGTCATTGAAAAAACACCGTCGGTAACGGTTCTTTCCGGCGCCGCGGTCACCGCGGAAGGCATTGCGGTCTCGGTCACGGGCGCGTATGGTCACATCGTTTTTAAAATGTGAACCCATTGCCGCATGCAATGGACAAAGATAAAAAAATACAGGCCGTCCCGACTCTCCGGGAGATCGGGACATCGCGGCAAATCCGCCGTCATACAATGACGGCCCACAAAAAACTTGAAAAAATGTAGCGGCGGTTCGTGCCCTGCAATCTGAGGCTGAATCAGATCTGGCATGAAAACAACCGTCATACAACCATTACTGCCTAAATTAATTGAATTTATTGATAAATTGCAGTATTCTTTATCTTAATTGCAGTTGGTGTCGGATCATGAATAATGTGATGAAAACCTGTTTTCAACCTGTGCCGCGCGTTGTTTCAGCTTTGCTTGCCGCGGCGGCAGTTTTTATCCTGCCCTGCGCCCTGGCCGACGACCATTACGCTGCCCGGAACGGCCAGACGCCAATTGCCCCTTACACCACCTGGGTGACCGCGGCCAGCAGCATCCAGGATGCGGTGAACGCCGCCACCACCAACGACACCGTCTGGGTCGGGCCCGGACGCTATACCGTCCCGACAAATTCGGTTTTTTACATCGGCACCAACGTGGTTTATATCGATAAGCCCCTGACCCTGCGCGGCTCCAGCGGCTCATATTCTGATACTATCATTGACGGCTCCGGCACCAACCGCGGGGTTGCGGCGGTTTATCGCACTTCGGTGGCCGGCACCAGGATCGTTATAGATGGTTTAACCGTATCAAACTGTTTTGCCACAAACTCGGGGGGAGGCATTCTCTTCGATTCGTTTGATTATGCCCTGGCCGGCGTGGTGCAGAATTGCAATGTCAGCGACAACACCGTGGCCTGGGGTTCCAATTCCTACATATGGCTCCCGCCCGCGTCGCGCGGCGGCGGCATCTGCAGCTACAGCCGGCAAATGTCCAACGGAACCGCCCAGCTCATACTGTCCAACTGCGTTGTCCGCAATAATAAGGCCTTGTCCCGGGGGCCGATTGGGGATGACCTTGGCGTGGGCGGCGGCGTGGCGGTGCGATCTTCCGGCTTGAAAAATTTTTACAATTGCCTGTTTGAAAATAATTCGGCCGGCGGCGGCGGAGCAGTTTACATATATGCGGGCACGCAGAACACTATCGAGAATTGCGTCATCCGGAGTAACCGGGCCATATCGGCCGGTAATACGGCCTGGGTCCACGGGGGTGGCTTGTATTTCTCGTCCGGAACGCACGTGCTGCGCAACAACTTGATCCATCACAACCAGAGCGATGGCTTTGGCGGCGGGGTTTCCGTCGCCTATGGGATCGGGTTATTGGATGATTGCACGATTGTCAGCAATACCGCCGCGGCGACCTGGGGATCAGGTCTTAATCTGTCATTCACGCCGCAGGGCGCAGGATTGCGGGTCCGCAATTCCATCGTGTATGATAATTGGAAGACGAATGAGAATATTCGCATGGACGGGCTGGGCACCAATTCGTTCTTCACGAATTGCTGTCTTTCCATGACAAATAGTCTTTCCGGGAGCGTTACCAACATCCTCGGCACCGGCAATTTCACAAATGCCCCGCTGTTCATTGACGTTGCCGGTCAGAATTTCCGCCTGCGGGCCGATTCGCCCTGCCTAAATACCGGCACCAACCAGGCATGGATGGCTGATTCGGCTGACCTTGAAGGCCGCGCGCGAATCCGTTACGGCGCGGTTGACATGGGCGCCTGTGAAGTTGTATATGAAGGAGCTTTATTCGGGATACGTTGACCTGCACCTGCCAGGCTGCTATTATTCCCCCATGTTCAGCAACTGCGTCCAATTAAACGCCGGGCTCTTCCTTTTAATGCTGTTGCTGGGCGTTTTACCCTGCGCATGGGGTGGCGACTATTATGTTGCCCGGAACGGCCAGACGCCATCTTTCCCTTACACCACCTGGGAATCCGCGGCGCTGCACATCCAGGATGCGGTGAATGCTGCGACCACCAACGACACGGTCTGGGTGGGGGCCGGGCGCTACACCGCGCCGCCCAACTTCACCAATTTTGGCGGCTCAAACGTGGTCTTCATCAACCGGCCCCTGACCTTGAGGAGCTCCAACGGCGTGCCCGCCTCCACGGTCATTGACGGGCAGGGATCCTGCCGCGGCATTGCGGTTCGTTATGTCACCACCACCAGTAACCAGGTTGTCATTGACGGGTTTACCATTTCAAACTGCTTTGCCACGAATATCGGCGGCGGTATATTCTTCCAGTCTTTCGAAACGGTCTGGACCGGTGTGGTCCGGAACTGCATCATCAGCGACAACACCGTGGCCTGGGGCACCAACAACGGCATTTTTCTCTATCGCACCACCGGCTCGAGCGGCGGCGGGCTGGGGGTGTATCATAATTCATGCGGATGGGGGATTACGATCACAAATTGCATTTTCAGGGGGAACCGGGCGCTCCCCAGGGGCGAAGCGTTTGCCGATGTCAGCGACGGCGGCGGCCTCAGTATTCGCACCGGATCCGGTAACGTTATCCTTGACACCTGCCTCATTGAAAGCAACACGGCCGTATCCGTGGGCGGCCTGGAAATGGGATACGGCAATTATGAGTTCATAAATTGCATTTTCAGGTATAACGGGGCCTATACCAACGGCAGCGGCTGCGTTTCCTATGCCCCGGGCGCCGGGGCGCTGGAGGGCGGACGGTTCACGATGCGCAATTGCCTTGTTTACAACAACTACGCCTACCGTTGCGGGGGGATTTACATAACCTCTTCATCCAATTCCATCTACAGCTCCACCATTGTGAGTAATCGCTGTTATTCCGGCGGGGGCGGCGTCTGGATGCGCTTCGTGCATCACGACAATAACACCCACCTGCGGATCTGGAATTCGATTATTTACTCCAACACTCTTCCCAACATCAACGTCGACAACCCAACCAACAAGGTTGAAGAAAGGCTGTCACTGCAGATCACCAATTCATGTTTTACAACTAATGGGCTTGCTTATGAGTCTTATTTCAACCTGATGTCGCCTGAAAAAGGCAACACCACCAATAACCCCATGTTCGCGGATTTCGCGGGCGAGGATTTCCGCCTGCGGTCCGATTCGCCCTGCTTCAACACCGGCAACAACCAGGAATGGATGAACAATGCGGTTGATCTTGACGGGCACAAGCGCCTCAGGTACGGTACGGTTGACATGGGCGCCTTCGAGCGGTTGCAGGACGCGACCGTCTACAGGTTCCGCTGACAGGGAAAAAACATGTGGGAATACACGGACAAGGTGCTTGATCACTTCCGCAACCCGCGCAACGTGGGCGCGGTGGAAAATCCGGATGGCGTCGGCGAGGTCGGCTCCATGGCCTGCGGCGACGCACTGAAGCTCACTTTCAAGCTCGATGCCAGGAAACGCATCGCCGAGGTGAAATTCCAGACCTTCGGCTGCGCCAGCGCCATCGCCTCCTCTTCCGCCCTGACGGAGATGATCAAGGGCATGACCCTGGAGGAGGCCGAAAAGGTCACCAACCAGGATATTGCCGAGTTCCTCGGCGGGCTGCCCGAGCAGAAAATGCACTGCTCGGTCATGGGCCGCGAGGCGCTCGAAGTCGCCATCCGCAACTACCGCACCGGCGACACCTCCAAAAAAATCCTGGAGGGCAAGGTCGTCTGCCACTGCTTCGGCGTCACCGAGGAGGAAATCACGCGCGTCGTGCGCGAAAACCGCCTCAAGAGCGTGGAAGAGGTCACTAATTTCTGCAAGGCGGGCGGCGCCTGCGGCAAGTGCCACGGCGATATAGAGGCAATCATCGCGAAGGTGCGCGGCGAGGCCGTCCCCGCCGCACCCGCCGCCGGCGCGCCGGCGCGTAAGCTCACCACGCTCCAGAAAATCAAGCTGATCGAGGAAACACTGGAAAAGGAAGTGCGCCCCGCCCTGCGCAAGGATGGCGGCGACATAGAGCTCATAGATGTCTCCGGCGACAGGGTCATCGTGGCGCTGCGCGGCATGTGCGCCAATTGCCAGGTGGCGCGCTTTACGCTCAAGGACGTGGTGGAAGCCAGGCTTCGGGAATTCGTTGCGCCCGATATCGTCGTTGAGGAGGAAAAGCCCTGAAAACGGTCTACCTTGATAACAATGCCACGACCGCGGTCGCCCCGGAGGTGATCGAGGCCATGCTGCCGTTCTTCAGGGAGCTCTGGGGCAACCCCTCCAGCATGCACGCCTTCGGCGGACAGGTGCGCCGGCACGTGGAACACGGCCGGCGGCAGGTGGCGGATCTGGTCGGGGCCGACCCCTCGGAGATCATCTTCACGAGCTGCGGAACCGAGAGCAACAACATGGCCATCCGCGGCACGATGGAGGCCGCCGCGGGACGCCTGAATTTCATCACCACGCGCGTCGAGCACCCGGCGGTGATCGAGCCGGCCCGCATGCTGAAGGACCGCGGCTATAACGTGATCGAGCTTGAAGTTGATTCATCGGGGCAGCTCGACCTTGCCCGCCTTGAGCGCGCGCTGGGGCAGGGGCCGGCGCTTGTGAGCGTCATGTGGGCCAACAACGAAACCGGCGTCATGTTCCCGATCGCGGAAATAGCCGAAATGGTCAAGGCCGCCGGGGGCATCATGCACACCGACGCCGTCCAGGCCGTCGGGAAGCTGCCGATAAATTTGCGCGAGATAAAGGTGGATTTGCTTTCGCTTTCCGGCCACAAGCTCCACGCGCCCAAGGGGGTGGGCGCGCTCTACGTCCGCAAGGGCACGCGCGTGGCGCCGCTCATGCTGGGCGGCCACCAGGAAGGCGGCAAGCGCGGCGGCACCGAGAACGTTCCTTATATTGTCGGCCTGGGCGCGGCCTGCGACCTGGCGGCAAAAAACATCGGCGAGGAAATGACGCGCGTGGCCGCCCTGCGCGACCGGCTGCAGAAGGGGATCCTGGAAAAATGCCCCGATGTGCAAGTCAACGGCGACCAGGCGCACCGCCTGCCCAACACGCTCAACGCGAGCTTTCTTTACATCGAGGGCGAATCGATTCTTTACCACCTGAGCGACTTGGGAATAGCCGCTTCCTCCGGCTCGGCCTGCACCTCCGGCTCGCTCGAGCCTTCGCACGTCATCCGCGCCATGGGAGTGCCTTTCATGGCCGCCCACGGTTCCATAAGGTTCAGCCTGAGCCGCTACAACACCGGGGCGGATGTTGATTACGTGCTGGAAGCTCTTCCGCCGGTCATCAGGAAGCTGAGGAGCATCTCGCCCTTCGGCCGGGCTTAAGTTTGCGCTGAGCCCAGCAGTATGTCCCCCTGCGCGCTTTCGGCGGTGAATTCCACGATTTGCTTGAGTTGAAATCCGCGGCCGCGGATGCGGGCGCGGACGTATTCGCCGGTCCAGCCTTCCGCCAGCCCGCTTCCGCATTTTTCAACCACAAGGCTGAAGCGCTTCCCGGCCAGCGCGCGCGCGAAGCAGGCGCCCTTTTCGCGGCCGAGCTCGATTAGCCGGAGAGCGCGCGCCTCCCGCTCATTGCCGGGAACTTGCCCCGGCATGACGCAGGCGGCCGTGCCCGGCCGCGGGCTGAAGCTGAAGACGTGCAGGCGGCTGAAGGGCAGCTCTTCGACCAGGCGCACCGTCGCGCGAAAATCGTCCGCGCTTTCGCCGGGGAATCCGGCGATAATGTCCGTCCCGAGGCCTAATGTTCCGATTTTATCCGATGCGCGGCGCACCAGGCCGGCAAAGGCAAGCGCGTTGTAGGGGCGGCCCATGGCCTTGAGGATGCGGTCGCTGCCGCTCTGGAGGGGCAGGTGCAGGAACCGGCACATCTTTTTGGAGCCGGCCATGAAATCTATCACATCCGGGGCGGCCGGCCCGATTTCCAGGGAGCTGATCCGGAACCGGCGCAGGGCGGGGATGGCCTCAATTTTTTCCAGGAGTTGCGGGAGGCGGTCGCGGCCGTCGGCATAGCAGCCGATGTTTGCGCCAGTCAGGATTATTTCCGGGTATCCGCACAGGACCAGCCTTGCAATCTCGTCCAGGATTTCGCCCTGCGGCCTGCTCTTGCCCGGCCCGCGCAGGGCGGGCACGATGCAATAGGCGCAGCGGAAGTCGCAGCCGTCCTGGATCCTGACTATGGCCCGCTGGCGGTCGAAAACCGGCAGGATCGGCCCGGGAGGATTCCCGGCGGAGCAAAAGCGCCGGCCCAGGATGGCAGGAAGTTTGAATTTATCGTCCTGTCCCGCCAGGAGGTTAATGTAAGAAAATTCTTTTGCTTTGGCCAGGTACTCCGCCGCGCATCCCGCCAGGATGACAAAAGCATCCGGAAGCCTTACCTTAACAGAGCGCGCCAGGCGCAGGCTGTCCTCCTGGGCGCGGGCGGTGACGGCGCAGCCGTGGATGACGCAAATATCGCAAGGATTGCCAAACCGGACCGTTTCGAAACCGGCTTCCTCGAACGAGGCGCGGATCACGGCCGTTTCGGCCTGGTTGAGCCGGCAGCCGACGGTCTTGAAAGATACAGTTGCTTTCCGCTTTTTCATTTGCTATGAATCAATGCATAAGGATTTGAAAATTGCCACAAAGAAGCACAAAATGCACAATTATTTTTCTTGTGCTTCATGTGCCTTTTTGCGGCTGGTTAACTCATGAAAACCATCTACCTTTGCGGGCCGATCATGGATGAATCTTCCGGCGCGGCGCGGGAGTGGCGCAAGGTTGCCGCGGGCAAGCTTGGAAAAATCTTCAGCCTGCTCGACCCCATGCGCCGCAATTTCAAGGACCGCGAGGTGGACAGCGCCAACGAGATCGTCGAGTTCGACCTCCAGGATATCCGCAACGCCGACATCCTCCTCGTCAATTACTCCAAGCCTTCCATCGGCACCGCGATGGAGGTTTTTTACGCCGCCAACAACCTGCAGAAGTTTGTGGTGGCCTTCGCGCCCTTTGACTTCAAGAACTGCAGCCCGTGGATGGTGCGCTACTGCACCAAGATCCTGCCTTCGCTGGATGCGGCCGTTGATTACATCAAGGCCCATTTTTCATAATTCTCCGCTTTGCCCGGGAGCAATTGTTTTTTTCACCGGCTTTGCTTCGCGCGCCGACGTCATGCTGTGAAGCCGTAAAGACGCAGCTTGGCAGCCAGTTGGCGATTTAGATCGTTCCATTCAGATATGATACAGTTTTGCGGAGATCTTTTTGAACACCTTCATTTCAGCCAATAATGATGGGTGTAAAATGATCATTTTGAAAAAAGACTTTGGTTTGGCAAAAGTCACATTAAATCTTATTCCGTCCAATCCGTCAGCTGACGGATTGGACGGCATGGTCGCAGGGCGAATTTCGCTTCCCGAGCTTGTCGAGGGATTGGGAAAAACAAGGCCAGACCGGTTTACCCCGCCTTGCGGGGCGGGGATGCCGGTGCGCCGCGCGAAGCATCAGACTCGTGTCTATGCAAGCGCGGCAAGCCGGCAGATAAGCCGGTATCGCCGCCGTCTTTTCCCAACGAAATTCGCACTGCCATGAACAACGAATGGTGATAAGAGAAATTTGGTTGTGGCTATATGCCGCCTTAGGCAGGTTAGATCTTGCGGATAGACTGAAATCAATCGTTTGCCTTCCTGTTGATAAAACGTCTGCTTCTTTCCCGGTTCAAATAATTGCGGAACGTGACCGGCTTAATGGGAATCAGTTCAACAAGCAGGCGTGTATCATGCCATGGCTTCTATTTCAGCACGGCGCCGCTCCCGGCGCTCGTCACCGAGGCGGAATAGCGCTTCAGCCAGCCCTGGAGATTTTTGGGCTGGTAGGGCGGCATCCGGAGCCGGCGCTGTTTGATCGTTTCTTCCGGGATGACTGCTTCCAGTTTGTGCTGGGGAATGTCAATCCTGATTTTGTCGCCTTCTTCCAGCAGCCCGATCAGGCCGCCCGCGGCCGCTTCCGGTGAAACGTGCCCGATGCAGGCCCCGCGCGTCCCGCCCGAAAAGCGCCCGTCGGTGATAAGGGCCACCTTTTCGCCCAGGCCCTGGCCCATGATGTATGAAGTGGGCCCGAGCATTTCCTGCATGCCCGGCCCGCCGCGCGGGCCCTCGTAGCGGATAACGACCACGTTGCCGGCCTTGACCTTGCCGGCCAGGATGCCTTCGCAGGCCTCTTCCTGCGAGTTGAAGATGACGGCCGTTCCTTCAAACGTAAGCATGGAGGGCGCCACGCCGGCGGTCTTGACCACCGCCCCTTCCTCCGCCAGGTTGCCCCACAGGATCGCCAGGCCGCCTTCGGGCGCGTAGGCGTTTTCAACCGGGCGGATGACGGCCGGGTCGCTCACTTTCGCGCGTGCAATGTTCTTTCCGAGGTCGTAGCCCGTGACGGTCAGCGCCTTGGTCTTGATCAAGCCCTTGACAGCGCTGATGTTTTTGAGGATGGCGCTCACCCCGCCGGCGCGGTCGACATCCTCGACGTGGTATGCGCTGGAAGGAGAAACCTTGCAAATGTTCGGACATTTTTTTGAGATGGCGTTGATCCGGTTCAGGTCGTATTCAACCCCGGCCTCGCGGGCGATGGCCAGCGCGTGCAGTACCGTGTTGGTGCTGCCGCCCATGGCCATGTCGAGCGCGAAGGCGTTGTCCAGGGAGTCCGCGGTGATAATTTCGCGGGGCGTGGGCCCGAACTGCTGGGCCAGCTCTACGACGCGCTGGGCGGCCTTGCGGTAGAGGGCCTTGCGGCGCGGGTCGCTGGCCGGGATGGTGCCGTTGCCGGGCAGGGCCATGCCGAGCGCCTCGCAGAGGCAGTTCATGGAGTTGGCCGTGAACATGCCCGAGCAGGATCCGCAGCCGGGGCAGGCGCCTGCCTCCACCGCCGACAGTTCGTCTTCGCTGATGGTCTTCTGCTTGCAGGCGGCGACGCCCTCGAAGACGCTGATGAGGTCCAGGGGCTTGCCGTCCGCGGTTTTGCCGGCCAGCATCGGTCCGCCGCTGATCATGATGGCGGGAATGTTCACGCGCAGTATCCCCATCAGCATGCCCGGCACGATCTTGTCGCAGTTCGGGATGCAGATCACGGCGTCGAAGCAGTGGGCGCGGATCATGGATTCGACGCTGTCGGCGATCAGCTCCCGGCTCGGGAGCGAGTATTTCATCCCGGCGTGGCCCATGGCGATGCCGTCGCAGATGGCGATCGTGTTGAATTCAAAGGGCACCCCGCCGGCGTTGCGGATATGCTTGGCCACAAGGCGGCCGACCTGGTTCAGGTGCATGTGCCCGGGCACGGTCTCGGAAAACGAATTGCAGATGCCGATGAACGGCTTGTTGAAATCCTCGGCCTTGACACCTATGGCCCGCAGCAGGCTGCGGTGCGGCGCTCTTTCCAGACCCTTCTTGACCTTGTCGCTGTTCATGGGCATGCCCTTCCGTTTTGTGTGTGTTTCAAAATGAATGGACATGGCATACTAAAAAAAACACGCGAAGAACAGACATTTTTTTTCACCCCTCCGCCGTGGGCTGGCGGGCCGATAAGATATCGCAGCCTCAGCCTTGAGCGTGCCTCATCAGCCCTGTCATTCCCGCTCGCTGTTGCGAAGCGGGAATCCAGCGCCCTCTCCGCCGTGTTTAATGACCAAAGCGGAAGGCAAAAATTGCGTCAGCCCCCAAGGCATAGGCCTCCCTCCCTCCTCTTGAAAAAATCCAATAATAGCCTTGCATTGCAGGCGAGCACTGCTATCCTTGCACCCTATTAGTCCCGGAACCCCGGCCTGCCAAGGGCCGGCACTTAACGGGACGGAAGCGAGCATGGTTTCCCCTATCCTTGGAGACCATCAAAGCGGATTGTTCCCTGCCGATTGCGGGGAATTAACAAAAAAGGAGGCCATGCAGTGGACAAGGTTGAATCATTCGCCCCCGTCAGCGTAACCGATCTCTTGACCGCCGGCGTTCATTTCGGCCACCAGACCAAGCGCTGGAACCCGAAGATGAAGCGCTATATTTTCGAAAAGCGCGCCGGGATTTACATCATAGACCTCACCAAGACCCTTGTGCAGCTCGATCAGGCGCGGCGGTTCCTTTACGAGACCGTTGCCGGCGGCAAGAACGTGCTGTTTGTGGGCACGAAACGACAGGGCCAGGAGGTCATCCGCGAGGCCGCCACGCGCTCGGGACAGTTTTATGTTGTCAGCCGCTGGCTGGGAGGGACGCTCACCAATTTCCAGAACATTTACAACAGCATCCGGCACATGCAGGCGATCCAGGCCATGCGCGAAAAGGGAGAGCTCGATTCCATGCCGCGCAAGGAGGCCTCGCGCCTGCGCCATGAGCTGGAGCGGCTGGAGCGCAACCTGATGGGCATAGCCGGCATGACCTCCATGCCCGGGGCCATGGTCGTGATAGACGTCAACCGCGAGGCAATCGCCGTGCGCGAGGCCGCCCGCGTGGGCATCCCCGTTGTGGCGACGGTGGATACCAACAGCGACCCGGACCCCATCACCCACGTCATTCCCGCCAACGATGATTCAACCCGCGCCATAAAGCTGATCGTCAACGTCCTGGCCGACGCTATCATTAAGGCCGGCGACTCGTTCACCCAGGCCCGCGCCCTCCAGGAGCAGGCCCGCCAGGCGGAAGCCGCCTCCCGCCCGCGCGAAGCAGCGCGATCTTCCGGGCGCGGGTTCCGCGAGAAACGGCCGCGCCGCGGCATTGCCGCAAAGGGCAGGTCGTCTGAAAGGAAGCAGCCCGAAGCTCCGGCGGCAGCCAAGCCGGAAGCCCCGGCGACACCCCCGGCCGCGCCCGCGCCGGATGCCAAGCCGTAACGTCGAGATCAGCGGGAAACAAACAGAAAGGAATTTGCCATGACTGAAATCTCTGCAGCACTTGTCAAGGCATTGCGCGATGAAACCAACGCGGGAATGATGGAGTGCAAGAAGGCCCTGACCGAAGCCGGCGGCGACAAGGCCAAGGCGCTGCGCATCCTGCGCGAGCGCGGCGTAGCCATCGCCGCCAAGAAATCTTCGCGGGCTGCCAACCAGGGCGTGATCGCCTCCTTTGTTGACGGCGCGCAGCGCTGCGGCAGCCTGGTGGAAATAAACTGTGAAACCGATTTCGTGGCGAAGAACCCCGGGTTCGCCGCCTTCGCCGCCAAGCTGGCCGAAAAGGCCGCCGCCTCCGACGGCAAGCTCGCCGACTCGGTGCAGGCCGAGGTTACCGCAAAAATCGCCGAGCTGGGCGAGAACATAGTCGTGCGTCGCAGCATCCGCTTCGTGCTCCAGAAGCCCGGCCTGGCCGCCGCCTACATTCACCACGGCAGCGCTCTCGGCGTGCTCCTGGAAATCAATTGCGCCAAGGACGATACGGCCTCCAGCCCCTCTTTCAAGGAGCTGGCCAAGGATATCTGCCTGCATGTCGCCGCCTCGAACCCGCGCTTCCTGGACCGGGAGCACGTTCCGGCGGACGTGGTTGCCGCCGAAAGGGAGATCTTCGCCAAGCAGGTCGTCGGCAAGCCGCCGCAGATAATCGGGAAAATAGTGGACGGCAAAATGGTCAAGTTCTACGAGCAGAACTGCCTGGTTGATCAATTGTTTGTCAAGGACCAGGAAAAGAAGGTCTCGGCCCTGCTGGCCGAGAAAGCCAAAGAATTGAACGACACCATCCAGATCGCGCGCTATGCGCGCTTCCAGGTGGGGGAGGCGCTTTAGCCATGCTGTGGGATTTCCTGAAAAGGAAAAAGGCCCCCTCCGGCAACGGCAGTCCGCGGGAAGATGTCCGCTTCGCCGGGAACGGGCGCGGCGGCGGCCCGCGCCCTGACCGGGCGCGGGCGGACAAAATAATCTCAAGCGAGCGCGTCCAGATCGAGCGCAAGCAGTTTTTCTTCGACTTCAA
>Ga0172380_10005042_pt1 | contig 16389 bp, 34 predicted proteins | sample Leawe162metaG_FD_119747 | JGI IMG/M metagenome (GOLD analysis project Ga0172380, IMG submission 119747) | Leachate microbial communities from a municipal landfill in Southern Ontario, Canada - Leachate well 162 metaG | ecosystem: Engineered > Solid waste > Landfill > Unclassified | place...
CGAGTAGCCGTTTTCCACTATCGCGATTGCTTCCTTGAGTACCGATGTATCCCTGGAAGGAGTCGTCGGGCGCAGGTAGACCACGTGATTGCACGTCGGGAATCGGCCCAGGAAATGCTTGACCACGGCGTGGTCCGTTGCCGTATCACTCGCCAGGTCCGCAGGACGCAGCAACACCGTTGCCCCGAGTTCGAGGGAGACGTCGGCAATCTGCTCATCTTCAGTCGAGACAACCACGTCTTTCACGGGCAACTGACACGCCGCATCAATCGTCCAGGCGATTAGCGGCTTCCCGCCCAACGCCTTGATGTTTTTGCGCGGAATCCGTTTTGATTGGCCGCGCGCCGGAATGAGTACGATCATCGGGGACCCTTTCCTTTTACCTTCTGGAGCAACTGCGATACTTCGAGCGAGCTTTTGACGGTCGGTTTGCGTTTATGTTTGCGCAGAATCTTGAAGGATCGTTCCAGTAGCCGTATCGAGTTGGGCTTGTTGCTCATCTTGGCTTCTTCCCCGTAGGTTTCCATCCATGCTCCACAGCGTTCAGGATCCGTTCCTGGGCCTTCGCCTTCGCTGGAGTCGTGGCCTTGGCCTTAACGCCACCCGGCGTGCTTACCGTGACTTTGCCCCTGCCTGTCGGAGTTATCTTCACTGGCATGGTTGCTGTCCTTCCTTTTTACGACTCGCTCCACAGATTGATCACAAGTTTGTGTCCAGGAGACAGTGTACTCTCGGAGTACAGCACATACGGTAGCCGGATCGTACCGTGATAATACTCAATCCTCGGCTCCGTATCGTTTTCACAGGCTGCGTAAAACGCTTCCGGGCCACCAGGGTCGCGCTGCCGGACCATGATTTTGTCCCCAACAGCCCCCGGCGTGAATTTCATCGAGAGCAGCCTCGGACGTGCGGGCCACCCTTCCGGCCGGTTCGCCAGATAGCTCCAGTCGGCAGAGATATCCGTTACTTGCAGCATCCCGTCCATTTCGAGATTAACGGCCATCCATCCACTCCTTATCCGGTTCCCCGAGCATAAACGCCGTGTATCCGCTCATGGACCGTACATTTCGGGCCGGTTTCGTCCGGGCAAAATCCATCCACGTGTGAAACACCTGCCCCTTCCACGATGGCCCATTCGTGCCTTCCGGTTCGTACCAATGGTGCTTGCAATCCATCGGTACGCCAGCCAGCACAACGCGCCGGTAGCCCATGTAGAGTGCGGCGAGGATTGCAAAATACGACGTACTGCCAGCCCAAAGCAGAAACTCAATATCCTCGGGCTTATCGTCCACCCGCCACCAGCAATTGAACCCACCCGGGCACCATCCTATGGTATGTTTGAGCAGCCCATTAATCCCAACCAGCTCTGGGGTGAGATATTGCGACAACCACACGGATTCCTCGGTATCGATTGCCGCCCAATGGTTGGCGGGTCGGGTCATGGCCCTGATTGATCGATTGACGCAGAATAGATCGTGAGGGATTTCCAGCGCGTTGAATGCGGCCAGGTCGTCAAACAGGCACCAACCGTCGCCAGTTATCAGCACCAGATCATGGTGTACGTGAGGTTTGAAATCAACTTCAACCAAAGGGCTGATCTTCTGGACAAACGGGAGATTGTCCATGCTTTCCGGGGCGAGGATGCGGCGCTTGAATGTATACTCTGCTACCTGTTGCATATGTGCTGTCCCATGCGCGTCAGTCCGCGTTTTATAACCTGTCCGAGCGCGTGAAGCACCCCGGTTAGCGTGAGAGTTCCGCCGATGCTGCGAGCACCCATATACCGCGTCCGGTCTGCCGATCCAGCAATGATGTTCGCGCCCGACTCCGACCGCATGAAATGCACCTTGCGAAGCAGCGACCCGGCAAACGTGAGCGCACCAGCAATAACGTCGCTGGTTGTGGTCTGGGCAAATCCAGTGGGGGTAACAACCCCTGCCGCCGCCCGGTTGAGCATGCTCCTGCTCGATACGTCTCCGGATATCGCCATCTATCACCCGCCCGCATTGACGGTGAGAGAGTAAGTCCATTCCACCTCGTCGCCGGTGATGAGCGTCGGAGGGCTTGCAACGAGGGAGCGGTCCAGCAACTTATCGTCCGTTGCCGTGGAGGAGTCGAAAATGCCGTGTTCTATGGCCGTGAATGCAGATCCTGCCGTGATTGTCGCAACGGTTTGGTAGATATTGCTGCTCGCCCCGTGCGTCTGGCTCCCGGTGGCCCGTGTGCCCTGCTGATTGACAAGAGCTGTTTCGGTATCCGTCTCAGCTGTGCTCCCATCGCCCATAGCGTGGAACTTGTACTGCACAATCCCCGACGCTGCCCCGCACATATTATCGATCAGGTGCTTGGCGAACTCGGCCGTTACCTCTTTTACGCTCTGCAAACCGCAGTCTTTTTTGAGATTGCCGTCTGAGCCGTACACCTTGGCGGAGAGGAACCCGAAAAACTCAACAACGCCCCTCGGCCTTGTTGCCGCCAGGGCCTCGAAAATCTCTTCTTTCGACACACCCTGCGGAACCACGCCGCTTCTGACGAGGCGAGCTAGTTTCCGCCGCCTGAAATATCTACCGATTTTATTGCTTTTCGCGAATGCCATTTTTGCTCCGGCTCCCCAGCGTCTAGGCGGCGTTGCCTCTCGGCCTGTGAGTTAATTGCGCTGCGCTTCCTCGCACGGCGATCATGTACTGTGTGTCCGCTGTGCCTGTGTTTGATCCTTCCGCCTGGATTCCAGATCTTTGCCAGGACTTCCAGCGGTTTGCGAAATATCCAATAGAATAGCCGTCTCATAGCACACCCGCCTGTACGCGTTTCCCTGTGAGTTTTCGGGACAGCCCCCCGCCGAACGATAGCCCTGCCGTGTTGGTGACCGGCGTATGCGTCAATCCGCCATTTGCCGTATAATTGGCGTAAATCTGAAATAGGATCGTCCCGTGTGTCGGACTCGTTAAGCCTGTTGGTGTCAAATAACTGTTATCCTCGACATGGCTGGTGTTCGCGTCGCCCGTGTCTTTGTAAAACCTGTCCGAAGCCGTCTCGAACACGGCTCCGAGGATATAGGCGGTGTTCGGACTCAGGGCCACCGAGATTGCCCCGGTGGATCTTGCGGCTGCGACACCTGCTGTGTTTATATCTCCGCTTGCGTAAACCAGCGATAAATCAGAGTGCAGGTGAATACACAACTTGGCTTTATCATTTTCAGCGCCCGACCCAATAAACGCAATCAACTCAGTCACCGTGCCCATATCCGCAGGGCTGGTGAACACGGCTCCGTAATACCTGTTCGCCGCAGTGGCTTGGTAGCTGTCAGTATCCTGAGTGGTGTTCCCAAACGTGGACACTGGCTATTTATCCCCCTGTGCCGAACGTTGCCCGCTGAGGTAACCCACAAGGCCGCCCCCAAGCGTGAGGATTACTTCTTTCGGGTCCGCCATCACCATAATTGCGGTGAGACCGAGCGTGCCGATCCACCACAAGGCGAGATCGGTTCCTTTGGGGAGTGCTAAATTGTTGAGCCAATCACTCATAACGCCTCACAGTGCCAGTAGCAGTACAATCACTCCAGGCAGGGACTTGAGCACGGAGAATCCGACATCAGCCCAGGCCCCGCGAGAACTCGCCGGTTGACAGCCGGACGGTCATTTGGTGGCGGTAGGAACCACAACGCAATAGCTATTGATGCCGATCAACGCGCCCGCCCGGAACGCATTCCAGTAGAGCACGTATTCACTGGCTCCGACGGCAGGCACAGCGGCCAGAGCCGCATCCGCCATCGCCAGACCTGACTGAGCGTCGAGGCAGAGTGCCGCTTTCTTTTCGGCGCTAGTTGCGTTGTCGTCCAGGGAGAGTGTTGCGCAGCCAGCCAAGAGCAGCACTATCATAATTATTGCGAGATTTCGTAATTTTTTCATAACCTCAACGTCCTTGTTATTTGAGTGTGTTTGCCAGCCCCAGCAGCATTGCCAGAAACCCACCCGCCGCCGAGGAGAATGCGATTAATGTGAGAAAACAAGTTTTCCAGGCGAAGGAGCGTTTCGGCTCGAATTTGGCCGTGAATTGAACCTCGCACTCTTTGCACCGGCCTATTATCGCCCGCCACAGGTAATAGTCCCGGCGCTCGCCATCCAGTTGCTTCCAGTCGTTGAACGTCATGTACCCGAGCTGTTCATCCGGGCTCATGCCGTTGCCCATCGCGCATTTGCCGGGTATGCAATCTCCTGGCATGATCTATGCTCCTGCATGGTTTAATCTCCCTCGTTTAGTGTAACGTTGGAGCCCAGAGGCCGGAGCGGTGTTGATGGCACCTAACCGGCCTCGTCGGTTAACGTTGTGCATCTACTGCCTCTCTCGGCCACCTGTAGCCCAATACCTGCCGCCCTGGAAAACTCGCCTCACAGACACAATCGTGCTGGTTCCCGCCCAAAACGATTATCTGAGGTCCCGCTCCCCGGCCGAGGTAAAACCCGACGTGACCCTGCTGTGGGTTATCCCCACGAGATAAAACCGTGACGCATCCACGCTTTGGCTGATCGAGAGGCACGCCCCACTCCAGCCATGACCGAGCACGAGCCGGATGCAGACCCGGACCGGTAGGACGACCATAACCAGCCTGACGCATGCACCATGTCACAAATGAGGCGCACCATGGTATCTCGTCGTTGGCTGGATTGAGGCCGGTTGACTCTATGTATTCGAGGATGCGGGGATTATTGGCGGGTCCGGGGTCCTCTGCGATGTGAAGCGCAAACTCATCGAGCGCTATCGATAGCCAGTGCGGATCGGATATTTTGTCGTTTTCCATAACAACCCCTTTTGCGGGGAGAGACAATGGGTTTTGAGGCCGTCTCTCCGCCGCTATTGAGACGAGACGCATCTTCGTAACCTATTAGATACACTACTGATTTGGTTGTCAAAAAACCCTAGAAAATCACGCCAGAGAATCACCCTATGTTTTGCGCAGGAGAGGGAAAAAAAGCATAGTTGGAAAATATTTTTTATTCTCCGCAACATACCGTATTCGTTTATCTTTTTCCCAATCCAAAATTATTTCTTGCGTGCATGCATTTTTCGCTTGACATTGTATTACAGTGTGCTATCTTAGAATCAAGATTGGAACGAACCCACAACCGAGGAGAAGGAAATGAAAATCGAAAACAGAATTCACAAGTGCAGCATATGCGGAAAAGAATACACCGGCAACAACATAGGCGAGTTTTTCCCCAGCGCATACCAGAGAGATACCCCGTGCCCGGAATGCCTCAAGAAAGAAGAAGCCGATCGGTTGCTGATCAGCCAGAAATACTAGCCGGAATTTACACAAAGGCACGCCCGGAGCCTATCCGGGCAGAGGAGGAGATGATGTACAAAATATACGAAGACGAGTTTGACACAGTAATAGCCGAGGCGGTTGCAATCCTGGAAAAGCTCCCCCTGGCAGAAAAAGTATCCGCTCTCATTGGGTGGATAGGCCGCTTGGATGGTGGACCATGGGACCGTTGGGCAGACAACTGGAACACTGGTGCGGATCGCAGCGTAGCATCGGCGCGCACCACCGAGAATGTAGCCTACTGGCTTTTCTGTCGAAAAGGAACGTCTGTCTTCAAATACCGATCCAGCGCCGCATGGCTGACGGCTCAGATGGCAAACGGCAGCGGAGGTTGGCCGACCAGCGTGATTATCGATATAGTGGCAGCCCTTCAATGGGCTGGGAAAAGCGGTGATGAGGCCCGGAAATTATTAACTGTCGGGAATGTTGTCAGATACTACGATTAGCCGCCCACACGAAGTTGCCGGGAGATAACCATGACAACCACAAAGAAACCAACCGGAATGCGGCTCAGTTCGGACCTGATTGCCGAGTTGAAAGCCGAGGCGGCAGTTGAGAATCGATCTTTGACGAATTACGTGGAAACCATCCTCAAAAATCGCCCCAGGGCGAAGGAGACGAAAATGGAAAAACTAAATTGCAGAGAGTGTGGCAAGGAATACGAAATCAACGCCTCCAACAACCACCTGGACGGCTTTTGCTCCGACGAGTGCCAAGCGCACTACCACGGGGCGGAGTTAGAGGACTAGATTTTTACCACAACCCGCCCTGACCAACGGGCAGAGGAGAATAAAATGAATGATTATGAAAAATGCTGTAAGATCCGAAGAGTTATCTTGAAACGCGCCGGGGAAATAATGGCATACTCCAACTGGGGTGCGGAATTTTCCTATCGCCAGATCACCGAACTGAAGCACCATGAGGCTCTGGAGGATGCGAGGGGAATCGACCCAAATAACCTCACGCGGGAACAGGCTTTGGACCTTGGCTTTGGAAGATGGGAAGATGGCAACCCATTGCTCCTGATCCCGATATTCCTGCTCCCGTTTCTGGCGGAAACGTTCGATTATATGAGCTTCACTGGAGAACGCGGAACCACACGGGACAATATGGACAACGACAATCGCTATGGTTGCTTGGCTTACGGAGTAGTGCTTCCGTAAGTCCCCACCCTCACTCCCTCACCACCTGAAGCCCGGAGGTCCGGGCTTTTTTATTCCAGACTCTCGTCAATTTTGCTCTGATCTTTTTGCCGTTGGTTCCAAGCCATCCATGCCTGGACGCGGGACGGCCACCAACGGTTGACGGTGGTGAACCGTGTTTTACCGTCCTTGCACTTGTATGCTTTGCGCCATTTATAAACTACGCCGGAGGTTTGGCGCATGAGTTTTGCGTACCGGCAAGCGGTTTTCACCGAGCAATCCAAAAACCGCGCTAGTTCTCGGTTGCCTTCCCTAACACATTCATCCATACGGCACACTCCTCCAACCACTACTGTTTCGGAAACCAATATAGCCAGAACGCTCTAATTTGCCTCACAGCGGCAGGGCATTGCAACATGTACTTAGGAGTCATCCGGACTGAGAAGTTGCCTCTAATGGCCCGAATAACGCTTCAGCGTCCATTTTATTCCAGACATCGTCAGCGCACAACCCGCAGAGTTCACGGCCATGGACTATTACGATTTCACACGTCGTCTCGCCACAGATCTGGCATGAGCCGGTCATGCGTTGTCCTTCTCAATCAGTGCTATGGCGCGTCTGATTGTCTTCAACGTTTCCGGCATACCCCCACTTACAGTGCCCAATTCGTACAATTCCTGAAGTTTGCTGGCTACCTGCTCTCTCTCGGTCAACTTGCGGGTGATGAGGACGGGAATAATATCGCAGTCACAATTCAGAGCTGCATCGCTAGATTCAGACTTGGTTTTATATAGTCGCGACAAGGATGGAACAGGATTACCAGAAGGATCAAAGTGCACATTCAGCCACCACATTTCTTTTCGCATTTCCATCACTCCCCCTTTCCCAAATCCATCACAGTCCACAACTACAAGGCGGTTTCATGTCCGGCCACATGACGGATTGGCCTTCGTTGATAAGTACGTCCAGCGGAACTTTGTTGAAGAAGAAAGGCTTTAGCCCCTTGCTTAGCCTCAACTCTTTGACTCGTTCCTCTAATTTTTTGGCTTTGCAGAACAATTCGGGGTGCTTCACTCTGAGTAATTTCCACTGTGATACTCGCTGATATGGGCAGAACCAACAGCCTGATTTTATAGGCACCGGAAGACCGTGATCTTTGATAATGCGGATGCAACCATCCCGGTCTATGCCGCGTTCCACAAGTGGATATCGGTTGACAGCATCGTCATCCCACGAGTCGCGGACTCGGTTGTCCTCTCCTGCATCTATGCCGATCATCTGTTCGCAAGGGCGTTCAATGTACGAATTTATTACGTCGATCTTAAACTTAGTCGTACACCAGCGTTGCAGTCGAGACGGTAAAACTTCATAATCCCATCCATAAGCATATAGATCATCGTATATTTGACCCTTTACGGAAACAGCAGGCTTCAAAACCGTAATAGGGTACTTCTCGGCCATCATCTTTACGTATTCGCGTGTCTCCGGCCAATCGCATCCGTGATCCACATAGACGCTTTCAAACTCCCATCCTTCATCTAGAAGTAGGAGGATCATGGCCGTGCTGTTCACGCCTCCGCCGTACGAAAGATATTTTTTCATGATTTCTCCAAATCCATCAGAAACCGCACGCCCATCGTTGCCACGTGGATGGCTTCCCGTTTCATGTCAGGGTTCATCCTGTCCGATTTCTCCCGGTCCACTTCGGTCTCCAGCTCCCGGAATTCGCCCCGGATCACTGAGAGTCCGTGGTGCGGCGTTACCATGGGCGCGTGCTTGGCCTCGGCGCGGAGAAGCTCTTGCCACAGGAGGGCCACAACCTCGTCAAAGCGGCGGCGCTTCCATTCTCGGCAACAAGAGCATGTGTTGTGATGCCTCTCAGCGTACCACTGGGTCTGATCGCAGGCGGCGCAAGTCTGGTTAATGCCTGTGACCGAATCCTCCTGCACACATTTAGGGCAGGTGTGATGCCTGTCGAGTTCTCCCCCGCAGTAGGGACAGGTTTCAGGATTCATCAATTTCCTCCAAAGCGCGGCAATGCATCCTCAAGAAACCTATTTTCATTTCCTCACTTGGAAACAGGCTATTTACACTGATCGCTTTCCAGCGCAGTTGTTTCAGTTTTCCGCAGGAGCACCCAAGGGATAAGTCTCTTGGTTCGCCCAAGTCTTCATGGTAGTTAACGCGCAAGTGCTCGTACTTATGTATCCCCAACAAACACAAGATCTTTCGAATCATCCAATCACCTCCAGAAATCGTTTGAAGCTCCGGATCACATGATGCTCATGGCTCAGGTGCAGCAATTTCAGCCGCCACGCCTCTTGTTCTTTACGCATCTTCCCATTCCTGCTTTTCAGTTCGATCCACAACGTTCTCCCACCACGCAGGGCAATCACGAGATCCGGAAAGCCCGGCTCATTGCATTTCCGGCTCCGGTCGTGAAAGAAGGGGAAGCCGTTATCCCGGCACCAAGTTTCTATCCTATCCTGCAGGTCAGATTCCGGTCCCGGATCAGAGTCGGTGTGATACATTGCCAGATTGCCCTTCCGCCTGGCATTGAAGGCATCGACTTCCTCCTGGGTATATCTAAGTCCACTACTCACAGACTGAGTCTCCGAGTTCCAACCTCTCTTCCAACATCTCATACCCGCACTCCCCCGGCACAACCCGGAGCGGAGCAATCCTTTCGTTGAGGTACAGCCAGCCGGACCCGGCAGAGTCGAGCACGATTCGTCCGACTTTGGCGGAGGATGCGTCGAGGAGGAGGTAGGTCATCGGGCCAACTCCAGTTCGGGCTGATTTTCATTTCTCTTCGGAAGAGCCTTGCATTCTCCCGCATCGGAGATCATCATTGCGGCCCCTACTCTTTTCGATAGACACGGGATCTGCACCGGCTTCGGAATGTGATCCAGGAACCCGCGTTTCGAGTTCTCGAACTCGTGAATTCCGATCATCAATTCTCGTTCCGTGTCCGGCGGAAGGGCTTTGTAGACTGCGATAAAATCCTTGCACAGCCACTGGAGTTTTTTGGTCGGAGTCATACAGATTTCCTGCCATCCTCCCAGCATGCGCACTGTTTTGGAAATGCGGCCGTCCTCAAAATCCACCGTGTGATAAGCCCCTTCGTGCGTGATCGCATTCAGGAGCGATTCCCACGCAAGAGTTGCTTGTTCTTCTTTGCTGCCCTCAATAGCCTCGATCAACTCAACCGGTTTCGGGAAAAAGCGCATGGTCCCAGCGGAGTAGTTGATTGCCGCCTGTACTTGCTCGTCGGAGAATCGGCTTAATGCCTCTTCGTAGATTGCGAGCTTCATCTCTGACATTTCCGCGTTGAACACTTCGGCAAGGCCGCTTATGGCCTGGATAAAGGCAAGCCGATCCTTCATCGTGTCAGTCCTCTTTTTTCCAGGTAGGCTTCGGCAACCGATTTGTTGCGTTGGCCGACTTTGGTCAGGCCGGTTCCATTGTCCCTGGCCTTGTATTTCCCGTCCAAAACCTTTGGGAGATTCTTTTTTCTGGTGAGCCATTCAAGGTCCGCAATCCATCCTTTCTCATTCTCACCCATGAGCCAGGGACATTGACGAACCAGTTCAAAAAAACTCTTCCACCAATCGAGACAACGACGCTCCGGCTTTTCTCGCCAGCGAGTTCTCAGTTGTAATGCTCTATCGTCGTTCCATTCGATTTGTGGAAGTTCGGGCAGGATTTCCCTGTAAAGCCGCATGATTTCTTGGTGCGGGCACTCAGGAACCCGTGAACCCTTGGCGGGTTTTCCGCCATTGCCGGTACCTGAAGCGCCAGCTTCGGGGACAATGGAGGTGACAACCTCCATAAAATTGGAAGAGGGAGTCAAAGAAGAGGGAGTCAAAGAAGAGGGAGTCAGCAGTACATTACACGGAACTGCCGTTACAAGTAATGACATGTCATGACATTGATTTTCTTCTATATTTTCCGATGGCTCCGGAATTTGTGATTTTGCTTCGTGCGGATGTGGATTTTGATGTTTTAAAAAAGTAGGGATAAAACCGTAAAAATTAGATGCTACTGAGTACTTCATGATGAATTTTTTATCGATCAAGACATTGAGCAATGCTTCGATTTCGACATTATCATACGGAAGTATGAGAGCCTTTATCCTCTTGGTCCTCCATTCAAACCGGCCCTCTCTGTCCGCATAGCACCACAATCCTGCATAGAGGATGCGGATTATCGGGTCGAGTTCGGCCAATTCTTCGTTTTCGAAGAATCCAGGTTTAAGGCTTCTCGCTCTCATATTCAGTCTTCTTCACTTCCCTTAAATGGAAATTCCTTTAGCCCAGTCAAAATGCAAAAAGCGGCAATCGCTCTCGATATGTGCCACTTGGATTCCTGATTTTTGTGTGCTTCTAAAATTGTTGTGACCAATTCGATGCGGTAGGGCGAAACAGTTGCGAGCACGGCCTTAAATTCTTCCATATCCAAACTGGAAGATTCGTGGCAGATTTCGCAGAGGCAATGCAGCATTTTGACAGGATATTCCCACGGCTTTTTATTCTTGAGGTAGGCTCCGTGGTGTACCTGCAATTCCTTGTCTTTAGCTCCACAGTTTTGGCATTCCCAATTACAGGACTGAAGAACTTCCAGCCTCTTTTTTTGCCACCTTGGATCTTTCAAAAGTTCGAAATATGATTTTCCCATTCACCACCCCACACTATCGGAATTCCCTATTGATTAGCATTTCCGCCCATCGTCAACTGCCGTCCTTTTTCGTTCTCTTCGTGCTTCAAATTCTGGATTGCGGCCTGGAAGTAAGCTCCCTTAAGTTCAATCCCTGTGAATTTCCGTCCGTGCCGAATAGCCATAACTCCCTCTGATCCTATCCCGGCGAACGGGGATAGAACGTGCTCGCCACGGTTCGACCAGAGCCGGATGCAGGCGTCTATAACGTCGAGTTGCAAAGGGCAGATATGTTTCGTGTCTCCTTCAGAAAGGTTTTTGGTCTGACGGTTGAGGGTCTTTGACTCGTCAACCCAATCCCAGATAGGAGAAGCGAGTTTTATCCATTCCTCGTTCGTGATTTCCTTGTTTTGGATCGGGGCCGCTTCGCCCGGCTTTTTGAAACGCATGAGGTAATCGGGAATGGCAAAACGGTTTTGCCTGGAATCTTTCTTGAGGGTCTTGAAAAGGAGCCCGTGAGCGTGCGTCCTTATGGCCTGAGCCTGTGGATTCTTTCCAATCGTGGCCTTGCCTTCGTAGATGAAACCTACATTTTCAAATACCTGCCTGCACTCGGCCGGGAAATCCCTGATTCCAGTATAACCCTTGACGGATTTCAGAATTGCAAGTGGTGCAATGTGCATGGCTACGATGCAGCCAGGTTTGATGACTTTGTAAAGGTGATGCGCGAAGAACATGAAGTGCAGTTCGAACTCGTCGTCTTGGCTGTTTGAGTTTCCAAGGTCGTCGTATTTGTCGGTATAACTGTAGAGATCGGCAAAAGGCGGGGAGAAAACGGCCAGGTCGAATTGATTTTCCGGCATTGAGGCCATAATGGGGAGACAGTCGCCGTGCTTCATCCGCCATGCTGCCCCATTGGCGTCAGGGAGCTTCATTTCAACTACCATGGCCGTCTCTTCCGGGGTGGCCGAAAACGCCTTCAGATCGTCAAGCAGGCACTCGATATACAGCTTTTCCTGATACTCCGAGTCTTCCAAAAACGTGCGTTGCTTCTTCATCACATTATCGAGCATTGGGCGTTCAAGTTCGGTGAATGGGATATAGATTCTCACCTGACCTTTCTGACCGTAGCGTTGGAGCCTGCCGACAGCCTGATAAAATTCCTCAAAACTATCTTTCGACCAGGAGAAAATGCAGATCGATAGGAATTGCAGATTCAGGCCCGTTCCCATCAGGCGGGGCTTTGTTATGAGCGTTAGAATCTTGCCTTGCCTGAAAAGCTCAAGAGCCTCAAGCCTAGTTGCCTGGTTGTTCTTCCCTGTCAGATGAACGGCATCAGGCATGAGGCGTGAAAGAATCTCTCCCTCTTCATTAAATTGAGTCCAGATTAATACCTGTTCACCCGGATGCGAATTTACAATATCAAGGATGCGTCCGGGCTTGTTGCTGTCAATTTGCAGAGCTGCGCTCATAAACAAATCCTTTTGCGATCTGACTTAGTTTGTTCCGATTGGTAATTCCTCCCGCGTTCACTCCCCACATGCCCATTTGCCCCTTGGCTCCGTATTTGATTGCCGCCGTCCTCTGACCATCGGTTAAACCTATGGAATCCCAAATCACCTGTGCTGGTTTCAGGTCGTGAAGGTTGTCGGAAAATCCGTATCTCGCCGGGGATTTCAGGAAGATGGACCACGTAGAAAGGAACTCGTAGAAGGCTTTACGGGCATGCGGCTTCAGGACAAAATCGTTACCCGATCCGGTGTTGTAAAAATACTTGGTGAAAAACTGCTTGTAGTTGTCAATATATCCCAGGTGTAGGGCGTGATTCGCGTACTCCTGCCGGTCATTTGGTGCCGGTGTTGCGGTGCAGCACAACTTGAACTCGATCCCCTTGCACGATTCGATTATATTGGTTCTCCTAACGGAAGTTTCATCTTTGGGACACCCTGAATCGTCGAGCACAACGGCCCCCACGCTGTCCTGGAGGCGGTATTTACGGTTGAACTTATCTACATTAACGATCCCGACCGAGAGCCCTTCCCATTGCCCGTTTTCCACAGCACAGAACGCCTGAATGTCGCCCCCGAAATCCCGGTTAATGTCGGAAATGTTCGTCCATCCATAGAACTTCATCTGCTCATCAAGGGTTTGCCGTATCAAATGCAACTGGCTGATTATGAGCACCTTTTTAGGGTAGACCATCTTGGATACGTGCCGTACCCACTCAAGGAATATTGCGGTTTTCCCGAGTCCGACATCGGCGAATACGGCGTAGCGTTTCTTTGCCAAGGCTAGGCGTGTTATGAATTCCTGATAGTCGAAAAGATGCGGAGCAAAGGCTATCTGCCCGATTTCGGCCGCGTCTTCAAAATCCTCGTAGTAAAGGATATTTTCAACCACGCGGTGAATCGGAGCACGCTTTACGCTCAGGAATTCTGCATATGAGCGCATGGTAAAATCATCAACCTTAAAAGACTTCATATTCCCCCTCACCCCCTACCCACGAACACTGTGACCCGTTTCCACCCCATGCGCTCCGCCATTTGCGAACTCACCGGACGCCGTCCCATCAGCACGTCCGACAGATACCCCTTGCTTACCCCAAGGATATCCGCCACGGCCTTCTGCGATCCGTGGTGAGCAACCATATCGGTTAGCCTGTCGCGCATGTCGTGCTCGGTTGCGATCACGCCCCGCAATCTCCCTGCCGCCCGTGCAGTCAACTCCACTCCAACCCACACGCTGCGTTCGCTATTCGCCGTATTCTTAGAGGTTTTCACGTCTATCCTTCCTCCGGCACTCGGGGCACGACACCGCATTGATGCCCTTGAACTTTCTGCCGCATGTCCGGCACTCGATGATTCTCCGCCTCAGGTTAGCAGGTAATTGTGTGCTCCACTTTGTTAACCGGGTCACACGAATACCGTCAGCCAATTTGCGGTACTTGAACACCATAGTAGTGTACGCATTCAAGTACATCACGGCGTTGCGTATTTGCTGCCACATGGCGGGCGGGAAAACTCTTTTGGCCCCTTTGCGAAGCAAATGAAGGTTAAACGTATCTGGGGTTTTGCGCCTGGACGGCCGGGGCTTCCTGGGTTTGGGTTTTGGTAATTCAGCAATGGCGGGCTGAGGTTGAGGTGTGGGTTTACATTCTAATTTCTCAGTTACCGCCCGGTGGCACAATTCCAGCATTCGGAAAGGATCGTCCTTACCCACCCGGTTAACGATTATTGTGGCTCGTTTTGGCGGGATGGAAGTGCAACTTTCAGTTATCCCTACCGGCCCGTTACAGTCCAGGCACCGCTCATAGTTGATGGCCTGGAAAGGTACGGTAGACCGGCCAGGATTACGTGTCGCATGCACCATGCGGAGTTCGCAGGTTGTCCGCTGGAGGAATCTCGCGCCGGTCTGAGGGCAAAGGAATTTAAAGATCGCGTCCATCTGCCATCAACTCCTCAAGCATATTGTCCGCCTGATCGTCTGCCGACTTCGCGGCATCGAGTATCCCGATTATGAAAAATCCGATAAAGATCCCGACGAAAACCCCAATTCCGAATCCTAGCATTTTGACTCCTTTCGGTGGAAGGTTGTTTGGGGCCACTAGCACCCCCGCGCCGATGACCCCGACCCCACAACTATGTCAACGCCGAAGCGTTATCGTCCCAGGCTCCCCGGAGGGTGTGGGGAGCCCTTTGGTGCCCGACCGCTGGGAGGACAGCGGGTGGGCTAGTGTTTGCCTAACTCGTTGATTAGTTGGTCCACCGGGATTCGCGTCTCACGCGAGAGGCGAAGTAAGGTGCCCTGCTTCATCTCGCAGGTGTTCGACAGTGCCCGGTAGAGCGTTGACGGATTGACCCCAACACTTGCCGCGAGGTCTTCCATCGTCCGATTATGCAGTTTGAGGTATTCTCGTATTTTCATAGTGACAAAATCCTTGCACACGCGCAAGCAAAGGTCAAGCAGGATTATTCCTGACGGTCGGTACAAAAAGTTATTGACTGACGGGAACAAGATAAAACCTTTCCATTAGTCCAGCATCTTTTTCCTTGCACTCGTGCAATAGCGTGATATGCTTTGATCCACCAGAAACCAAACTTTAACCCTAATGGAAAGGAAGTTTTAATTATGGATTTGGACAAAATGACACTCGGAGAACTGAAAACAGTACAGCGGCTTTTCGGGCAGGTTTCCACTCCCCCTGCCAATTCAGCCGAAGATCATGGAATCCAGATTGTCATTCTGGATCGTGGTTTCATCTACGTTGGCCGCGTTTCCACCGATGCATCTTGGTGTTACATACGGGATGCGAAAAATGTCCGGAGATGGGGAACAACCAAAGGGCTGGGGGAATTGGTGAATGGACCCCTCTCCGGAACGAAACTCGATGACACGGGCAATGTTCAAGCGCCCATGCGCTCCGTTATAGGCTTTGTGGCCGTGGAGGAAGAGAAATGGAATTCCATACTTTAACACTCGACGGCTACGGCTACGGCAACGGCTACGGCTACGGCAACGGCTACGGCGACGGCGACGGCTACGGCAACGGCTACGGCTACGGCAACGGCGACGGCGACGGCAACGGCCCACAGCAAAGAGCGTAGTAAACTACCAGTGAAGGAGGCCCCATGAACCCCATAGCCGAACTAACAACCAAAGCAATCCGATCGAAGCGGCTCTTCCGGAACTGGCCGAGAACGCCGTGAATGTTTGGAATGCTCTCAAGGACCAGCACGCCATCATCCGGAATAAGCGTTGCCAGATCGGGGGTGCGGCATGACCGGCATGGAACTGCTTGAAATCATGTTCGCCCTGGCGGCAATCCTCGCCATCCAACTCGCGTCGGCTGGGTTGGGGGATCTGATGCGCAGAGTTGTGGATGATCTGAGAAAGGGGGATTAATGAAAGTTACAAAAAAACAACTTAAAGCATGGCAGGCATGCGCGGAAGGCTATCACTATTTCCTGAGAAAGTTTTCGGACGGGGAAGCTGAGTATCAAACTGTTCTGGATGCATTGGCCGAAGATGACCATCTCGATTGGGCCGTATGGCTCATGACTCGCATGGGTCCAGACAAAACGGCTAAATTCGAGGCCGATACCATACGGGATCGAGGGAACTTTGTCTTCGCCGGATCAATTTCCGTAGCCGGATCAATTTCCCTATCCGGCTATTTGCTAGCTGGTGGGGGCATCGAGGCTGGTGGGGGCATCGAGGCTGGTATAGGCATCGAGGGTGGTTCAGGGAGCGAGGCTCGTGGGGGGATCG
>Ga0172380_10005043_pt1 | contig 16388 bp, 20 predicted proteins | sample Leawe162metaG_FD_119747 | JGI IMG/M metagenome (GOLD analysis project Ga0172380, IMG submission 119747) | Leachate microbial communities from a municipal landfill in Southern Ontario, Canada - Leachate well 162 metaG | ecosystem: Engineered > Solid waste > Landfill > Unclassified | place...
CCGCTGCCCAGGCCCAGGGCGAAGAAATGGGCCGGGTGCTCGAAGAGGAAGCGCCAGGATGGGGAGGCAGAGCGCTCGCCGTCGGTCATGGGGTGGCAGCGAAGTGGTCGAAGCCGCGATATGCCGCGAGCGGCAGCTCCTGCCCAGCGGCGAGCAGGCGCAAGCTCTTGTCGCCTGGCCCGAGGTCTTCGCCCTGGGCGACGATTTCGCCGATGGGAGTCAGCGGCAGGCCGAGGCTCGTGGCCATTGCCAGGATGGCGTCGCGCCGCGCCGGGGCGGCGCTGAACAAGAGTTCGTAGTCGTCGCCGCCGCTGAGCAGGCACTGGCGCGCCAAGGTCTGGTCGGAACAGGCGCGGGCAGCGGCGTCCGGCATGCGCTCCAGGTGCAGTACAGCCCCGACTGCGGAACGCTCGAGGATATGAGCGAGGTCGCCCAGCAAGCCGTCCGAGACGTCGATGGCGGCGCTGGCCACACCGCGCAGGGCCACGCCCAGATTTGCCCGCGGCTGCGGGCGGTGCAGGGCGCTTAGGCAGTCGGTGAGCGCCGGCTTACTTAATTGGTAGCGTCCCTGCATGTGGGCCAGGCCGAGTGCGGCGAGGCCGGGCGTTCCCGACACCCAGATCTGGTCGCCCGGACGCGCACCCGAGCGCAGCAGCGCCTGGCCGGTCGGGACTTCGCCGAACACGGTCGGACAGAGATTGAGCGGACCCCGCGTGGTATCGCCGCCGATCACATCGACGCCAAAGGCCTCGGCGCAGGCAAACAGGCCGGCACAGAAACTTGCGATCCAGGGCTCGTCGGCGCCGGGCAATGCCACGGCCAGGACCGCCCAGCGGGGCTCCGCACCCATCGCCGCCAGATCGGAGACATTGACCGCCAGTGTCTTCCACCCCAGGGCTTCCGGTTCAGCGTTCGGCAGGAAGTGGGTGCCCGCTACCAGCATGTCGGTAGAGACGACCAATTCCATTCCCGGCGCGACACGAAGCAGCGCCCCGTCATCGCCGACACCGAGCTGCGTGTGGGTCGTCGGATGGGTGAAATAGCGGGCTATGAGGTCGAATTCGGACGCCATGATTTCGCCGGGGGACTGCGGAATGCAGGCTCGGGTGCTGGTCCTACCTGGACCTGTTGGTCTCGTCCGGCCGCAACTGGCTCGCCAACTTGTCAAGGACGCCGTTGACGAACTTGTGTCCATCGGTGCCACCGTAGCTGCGTGCGAGTTCTATCGCTTCGTTGAGCACAACGCGGTAGGGGGTCTGCGGAAAATGCTTGAACTCGCTGGCGCCCAGCAGCAGTATGCCGCGTTCGATCGGCGACACTTCTGTCCAAGGGCGGTCGAGGTAGGGAGTGAGCGCTTCCTGCAGCGCCTGCAAATCGTCCAGGGTCTGCGCCAGCAGGCTCTCGTACAGGCCGCGGTCGACTTTTTCGAAACCCGCGACCTCGACCGCCTGAGCCAGTATCGCTGCCTGGTCCTGGCCGCCGACCAGGGATTGATAGAGTCCCTGCAAGGCAAACTGGCGCGCCCGGTGCCGCGGGTTGGCCGGCTTCTTCTTGACCGGCGTCGCAAGCAGTGGCGAGGTCACCGCGCCAGCGCCTTGCACAGGTTGGCCATTTCGATCGCCGCTTGCGCCGCTTCGCGGCCCTTCTGCGCCATACGGGCCAGCGCCTGGTCGTCGTCCTCGGTCGTCAGTACCGCATTGGCGATGGGCAGACCGGTCTTCAACTGCACGGCGGTGATGCCGCGCGCCGACTCGTTGGAGACGATCTCGAAATGATAGGTTTCGCCGCGAACGACGCAGCCAAGGGCGACGAGGGCATCGAAACGGCCGCTCTCGGCCATGGTCTGCAATACCAATGGCAGTTCCAAGGCGCCTGGCACCGTCGCAATCATCATGTCGACGCTGGCTACGCCCAGCCGCTTGAGTTCATCCGTGCAAGCGGAGAGCAGGCCCTCGCCGATGTCGCCATTGAAGCGGCTCATCACCATGCCGATGCGCATCCCAGCTCCGTCCAGACGGATGTCCAGCTCGGGAATATCGTCGAATCGCGCCATTTGCACGCCCCCCGTGGTCAAAGTTTGCTGCCGTCCGGCGCCAGATAACCGCAGACTTCGAGGCCGAAGCCGGTCATGCTCGGCATCTTGCGCGGGCTGGCCATCAGCCGCATCTTGCCCACGCCCAGGCTGCGCAGAATTTGCGCACCCGTGCCGTAGATGCGCGGATCCCACTTGGCGCTGGGACGTTCTGCCTGCGGCAGCTCCTGAAAAGCCGCGAGCACGGATTGCGCCGACTCGGCGCGGCGCAGCATCACGATCACGCCTTTGCCGGCAGCGGCGATGGTCTGCATCGCCAGGTCGATGCTGAAGGTGTGGCGCTGGCTGTTTCCGTCGAGGAAATCCATGACCGATATCGGCTCGTGCACCCGCACCAGGGTTTCTACGTCGGCGCGTATCTCTCCCAGGGACAGCGCGAGATGCGCTTCTCCGGAACTCTTGTCGAGGAAGGCGGAAAGACGAAAATCACCGTGGCGGCAGCTGATGTCCTTTTCCGCGACCCGCTCGACCAGGGTCTCGTGCTCGCTGCGATAGTGGATCAGATCGGCGATGGTGCCGATCTTCAGGCCGTGGACCTTGGCGAATTCGAGCAGGTCGGGTAGGCGCGCCATGCTGCCGTCGTCCTTGAGAATCTCGCAGATCACCGAAGCCGGCTCCAGGCCAGCCAACTGTGCCAGATCGCAGCCTGCTTCGGTGTGTCCGGCACGCACCAGGACGCCGCCGTTCTGAGCCATCAGTGGAAAGATGTGGCCCGGTTGGACGATGTCGACGGGCTTGGCGTGTCTTGCCACCGCCGCCTGCACGGTGCGCGCCCGGTCCGCGGCCGAAATCCCGGTGGTCACGCCTTCAGCGGCCTCAATCGAAACCGTGAAGGCCGTCCCATGCTGGCTGCGGTTGTCGCGAACCATCAAGGGCAGGTTGAGTTGGCGGCAGCGCGCTTCGCTCAGGGTCAGGCAGATCAGGCCGCGCCCGTGCTTGGCCATGAAGTTGATCGACTCGGCGCTGATGTGCTCGGCGGCGATGACGAGATCCCCCTCGTTTTCCCTGTCTTCCTCGTCGACGAGGATGACAATGCGGCCGGCGCGTATGTCGCTGACGATGTCCTGGATCGGGCTGACGGTCATGGTTGTCTTCTCGAAAATGGATGCGACCGAGGACCTAAGCGAGTTCCTTCTCGGCGCTGTACAGCCGCTCGACGTAGCGCGCGATCAGATCGACCTCGAGATTGACGCGGCTGCCGGTCTTGAGGTGGCGCAGGGTGGTCACCTCCAGCGTGTGCGGAATCAGGTTGATGGAAAACTCGGCTCCGGCGACGCTGTTGGTCGTCAGACTAACGCCATTGACGGCGATGGAGCCCTTCCTGGCGATGAATTTGGCGAGGTCTCGCGGCGCGCGAATCACCAATTCGTGCGACTCGCCGATGGGGGCGAATTTCAGCACCTCGCCGACGCCATCGACATGGCCGCTGACCAGATGGCCACCGATCAGGTCAGACAAGCGCATGGCCTTTTCCAGATTGAGGTCGCTCATGCCGTCGAGACCGACCGTGCAATCCAGGGTCTCGCGCGAGACGTCGACGGTGAAATGTCCGCCATCCACGGCGACCACGGTCAGGCAGACGCCGCTGCAGGCGATCGAATCGCCGACAGAGACATCGGAGAGGTCGAGTCCCCCGGCGTCTATGACCAGGGACAGCCCTTGCGCGAGTGGCTTGATATGGGCAACCTTGCCGGTGGCGGCGACGATACCTGAGAACATGGGGGCGGGTGGGGCGGGTAAGCGGAGAAGCGTATTGTAAGGGATCAACGCGCGGCGAGGGCCGCGTCGAGAACGGCGCGGAATTGCGCCGCATCCTGGAAGCCCACCACGCGCAGACCGGGTATTTCCATGCCTTGTGCGGTGAACAACACGATGCCTGGCGGTCCGAACAAGTGGAAGGCTTGCAGCAGGGCGCGGTCCTGCGCATCGTTGGCGGTGACGTCGGCGCGCAGCAGCAGCATCTTCTCCATACGCGCCGCGACGGTCGATTCGCTGAAGGTGTAGCGCTCCATTTCCTTGCAGGAGACGCACCAGTCGGCATAAAAATCCAGCAACACCGGGCGCCCCGCGCTGGCCAGACGTGACTGCAATTCGGCCGTCGACTTGACTGCTTCGAACCGGGCTATTTCCGGTTTTGCGCTGTCGCGCGCCTGAGCACGGAGGAAGCCCAGGGGCTGCAAGGGGTCGCGGGCGCCGGCCAGGGCGCCGGCCAGGAGGGCTGCGCCGAGCAGCAGCGCGAGCACTCCCAGACCCTTGCCGAACTTTTGCCAGCCGTGGGCGTGCGGCGGCAGCGGATCCAGGGCGTGCAGGTAGATCGCCGAGAAGATGAGCAGGAGAGCCCAGGCCAGCATCTGGGCCAGGGCCGGAATCACCGGGGTCACCAGCCATATCGCCAGTCCGAGCAGCAAGACGCCGAAGCCCTGATTGACCGCTGTCATCCAGGGACCCGGCTTGGGCAGCCAGTGACGGGCCGAGGCGCCGACCAGGAGCAGCGGCAGGCCCATGCCCAGCGCCATGATGAACAGGGCGGAACCGCCGAGCAGCGCGTCACCGGTGCTGGCGATATAGAGCAGGGCGCCGGCCAGGGGTGCGGCGACGCAGGGACCGACGATGATCGCTGACAGGCCGCCCATCAAGAGCACGCCGTGCATGCTGCCGCCCTTCTGCTGGCTGGCCTCCTCGGACAGCCGCGTCTGCAGAAAGCCCGGCAGCTGCAGCTCGTAGAACCCGAACATGGCCAGGGCCAGGAGCACGAAAATGGCCGCGAAAGCCGACAAGACCCAGGCGTTCTGCAGCGCCGAGGAAATCAGCGTGCCGGAAAATCCGGCGGCCACACCGAGGACCGCGTACGTGACGGCCATGCCCAGCACGTAGCCCGCGGAGAGGGCCACCGCCCGCACCTTGCTGATGGCATGACCGTGTCCGACGATGATGCCGGAAATGATGGGGACCAGCGGAAACATGCAGGGTGTGAAGGCGAGCGCCACTCCCGAGCCGAAGAAGAAGAGCAGGACGGTCAACAGACTGGCGTTCCTGAGCAAGCGCTGCACGCGCGAACTCTCGTCTCCCTCCGGCGCGGCTCTCGCTTCGGACCCCGGGAGCGGCTTCGCGGCAGCGGGAGTATTGGCCACGCTTGCCGCGATCAGCTGCACCGTCGCCTGCTGGTCGAGCGGGGGATAGCAGACGCCGAGGTCGGCGCAGCCCTGAGCAGTGCCGATCAGCGTCAGGGCATTCGACGCGGCGCTTGCCTCGATCGGGATGGGGATAACAACCTCGTCGCGGTAGGTCTCGACCTTGCCGAAGAACTCGTCGTCCTTGACCTTGCCCGGCGGAAAAGACGGCGTTCCCAGCTTGGCTGCGGCGGCCTGGTCGGGCTTGATGGCAAACTTGAACTTGTCACGGTACAGGTAGTAGCCCGGCTCTATCTTCCAGTGCGCCTCGACCATCCCGGCGTCCACCGCGCGCAGGGAGAACTTGAAGGCCTGTTCCGGCGGTAGCGGTGCGCCCGCAGCGAAGACCGCGGGTGCCAGAACCAGCATGGCCAGCAGCTTGACCAAGGCGATCAGCAGGCGTCCCGTCAACATGATTGGGCGGCCAGCGCAGTCTCGGCATCGAGCCAGGCCAGGTAGCCGGGCAGCCCATGGCTTATCGGAATGGCGATGATTTCAGGCAATTGGTAGGGATGGTGGGCCTTGATGGCGGCTTCCACCTCCTCGTAACGCCGGTCCACCGTCTTGATCAACAGCGGCACTTCCTCGGCGTTCTCCATCTTGCCCTGCCAGCGATAGGTGGAGCGGGCGGGGGCCAGCATATTGACACAGGCCGCCAACCGCCGATCGACGAGCAAGGTGGCGAGCGCCTGAGCGCTGGCGACATCGGGCAGGTTGGTGAGTACCAGAAGATGGCTCATGGCCGTGGATTTTACCCCGCCTGCCCCTGCATTCCGGCGGTATGGGCGGTTTTTCCGCCGATGTTCGGCCCTCGTGCGCGCAACCCGGGTCTTATAGTAGATGCGCTTATTGAGGCGAGGGCGTCGATGCAGGACATCAAGCAGTCGGCGGAAGCCAAACTGGTGGCGGAGCGCCAGGCCGAGGCGCGCTTCAGCGCCCGGCGGACAGCCGAGCAACAGGCGGCCGACGAGACCGACAAACTGGAGCAGATCGAGGTCGAAGCCCTGGCCACGGCGCGTCGCCGGGCGCAGGCCGAGTTCGACGCCGCCGCCGCCATCCGCCGTCGCGCCGAGACCGACATCAGGCTACGCCAACTCGCCGCCGAACGGGCGGCGACCGATGCCGAGGCCGAACGCCTGGCGCGCGACCGGCTCAGCGCGGAGAGCGAAGTGCTCGAAGAGCATCGCCTGCGCATCCAGACCGAGACCGAAGCGAAGGCGCTGGCGGATATCCGCACCAAGACCGACCAGATGCTGGCCGCCCGCCTCGAAGCGCGGTTGGTGGCCGAACGCCAGGCGGCGGCAGCGGGGAGCGCCAGGCTCTCGGCGGAAAACGACGCCGGCCGCGAAGCCAAACGCCGCGCACGGGCGGAAGAAGAATTGCGCCGCGCTACCGAAGCGAAGGTCCAGGCCCAGGCTCAGGCCGAGGCTGCGGCGCGCGAGCGGCAGGAGGCGGAGGCGGCGCTCAACATGGCGATCGAGGCACGGCGCAAGGTGGCGCGCGAACTGCACCCCAAGCGCCTGGCGCGCTGGCGCGCCGAGTGGGCGGCTCTGCGTCTGGGCCTGCGCTGGAAGCCCAGCCTCGTCGCTGCGCTGGCCGGCCTCTTGCTCGGTCTGGGATTGGCCTGGCGCGATGGCGCCCGCGACGTTCGTGTTCCGGCGGCGCCGATGATGCAGATCGTGCGCGAGGTCGTGCTGCCCGACCGCCTGCCGCCGCTCGTGTTGCGCCTGGACGAGAAGCTTCCCGGGAGCAAATAGCGCCTGGCGCTGGCGACCCCTCGCCAAATGCAAGACACGGAGTCCTGCCGGGGCGAACCGGGATCACCCCCTTGCGTGGCAAGGGAGTCGCGGGGAAGGCACAATTAACTCAGCAGACGTCGACGCATCAGGACCAGCGCCAGCCAGAAGGAACAGAGCGCCGTCGCCGCCAATACGCTCAGATGCAGCGGGATGTCGGCGGGTACCTGCCCCGACAGCAGCGGCCGCACCAGGAGCACGGCGTGCGCCAGCGGCAGTGCGCTGGAAATGCCCTGTATCGCGGCGGGTAGCGTTTCGATGGGAAAGAACACGCCCGAGAGCAGCATCATGGGCGTTATCAGCAGGGTGAAGTAGTACATGAAAAAATCGTAGGATGGCGCCAGGGCGGTGACGATCAGGCCGAGACCGGCGAAAGCCAGGCCGGTGAGGAAGATCACCGGCAGGACGCAAAGCGCCAAAGGCGAGGCGATGAAGCCCAGGGCGCTGATCACGACCAGAATGGCCGCCCCGGAGAGCGTGGCCTTCGCTGCCGCCCACAGCCATTCTCCGGCAACCACGTCATCGAGCGAAACCGGCGCGTTGAGAATGGCATCCCAGGTCTTCTGTACGTGCATGCGCGAGAAGCCGGAGTACAGCGCTTCGAAGGAGGCGGCGTTCATGGTGCTGGAGCACACCGTTCCGGCGGCGAGGAACTGTATATAGGAGACGCCGGCCACCTGCGGCAGCAATCCGCCCAGGCCGTAGCCGAGCCCGAACAGGTAGATCATCGGGTCAGCCAGGTTGCCCAGCACCGAGGGTATGGCCAGCTTGCGCCAGACGAGGTAATTGCGCCTCCAGACGGCGATGGCGCGCAGGCTGAGGCGTGGCGGTGCCAACATCAATCGCGCAACTCCCTGCCGGTGAGCTTGAGAAATACGTCCTCGAGATTGGCGGGCCTATGCAGTCGGCGCATGCTCGGCTTGCCCGCGAGGTGGGTGAGCAGCGCGGCGACTTCACCATCCTGCAAGTAGCAGAAGGCGGTCTCGCCGCTCAACTCCAGGCGGCGGGCGTAGGTTTTGCCTTCGCTGTCTGCCCAATGCGGCGCGTCTTCACCATAGACTTCCACCACCTGGGGTTCGATCTCTGCTGCGATCAAGTCTTGCGGCGTTCCTTCGGCGATGATCTTGCCTTCGTCGAGGATGGCCAGGCGGTGGCACAGACGTTCGGCCTCGTCCATGAAATGGGTGGTGAGCAATATCGTCTTGCCGGCCGCGAGCAGACGTTTCAGGCGTTCCCAGATCAGGTGGCGAGCCTGCGGATCGAGACCGGTGGTCGGCTCGTCGAGCAGCAACAGGTCGGGATCGTTGACCAGGGCCCGCGCCAGCGTCAAACGGCGTTTCATGCCGCCGGAGAGTGTCGCCAGCTTGGCTTTTTCCTTGCCCGAGAGGCCGGCGAAGTTCAGCAGCTCGGGGATGCGCCGGCGCGTCTGCCGATCGGCGAGGCCGAAGTAGCGGCCGAACACCAGCAGGTTTTCGGCGATGGTGAAATCGGGATCGAGGTTGTCGAATTGCGGCACCACACCGACACGGGTGCGTGCTTCGCGGGCCTGTTCCGGCACCGGATGTCCGAGCAGGCGGATACTGCCGGCGGCCGGTGAGGTGAGACCCAGGCAGGCACGCAGTATCGTCGTCTTGCCCGCGCCGTTGGGACCGAGCAGGCCGTAGCACTGACCCGCCGCCAGAGTGAAGCCGACGCCGGCGACCACCTCGCGGCCCGCATAGGACTTCCTCAGGCCGGAGACGGAGAGGACCTCCGCCGGCATGCTCGCTTCGAGCTGAGCTAGCGGCGCCATGCGGAATGGACGATGTCGCGCAATATGTGCAGCTTGCGGTGAAAGAAGTGGTCGGCTCCGGGCACCACGACGACGGGCAAGTCCTGCTTCTCGGCCCAGGCCAGGACGTTGGCCAGCGGCACCGTCACATCCTTGTCGCCGTGGATGACCAGGGTGTCCGCGGGAACCGGCGCGGTCTCGTAACTGCGCGCGCCGGGGACCGCGCCGGTCGCGGTGCCGATCAATACCAGCCTTTCTGCCGCGTCGCCCTGGCGCGCCACCGCCTGCGCCACGCGGCTGATGACGTAAGCACCGAAGGAGTAGCCGGCAAGGACGATGGGCAAGCCGGGGTAGTTGTTGCGCGCGTAGGCGTGCACCAGCAAGAGGTCTGCGCTTTCCCCTTCACCGTGGTCGTGGCTGCCGGTGCTGCCACCGACGCCGCGAAAGTTGGGACGCAGGGTCACGTAACCCAGTTCGCGCAAGGCGCGGGCGACCGTGGTAACCACCTTGTTCTCTGCCGTGCCGCCGAACAGCGGATGCGGATGCGCGATCAGCGCGGCCCCGCGCAGCGCTTGCTCCGCGGCGAGCTGATCGAGATAGACCTCGATCTTGCCCGCCGCGCCGTCGAGCAAGAGATGTTGCTGCCGCGGTGCCTTCATATCTTTAGCCGTGCGACGACGCGACCGGCGAGCAGGTGCTCTTCTATGATCTCATCGATGTCCCGGCGATCTCGATAGCTATACCACACGGCCTCCGGGTAGATCACCAGCACCGGTCCCTGGGCGCAGCGGCCGAAGCAGCCGGCGCTGTTGATGCGCAACTTGCCCGGACCGGCGAGGCCCAGTGCCTTGACTCTGTCCTTGCAGTAGTCGCGCAGGGCAGTGGCTCCGTGGGCGTTGCAGCAGGTCTTGCCCGCCTCGCGCTGGTTGCAGCAGAAGAACACGTGCCGGCTGAAGTAACTCATGTCAGTACCGTCGGGCCGCCCCAAGGGACTGAGTCGCCCCCTTGGGGGGCAGCGAACGGAGTGAGCGTGGGGGCTGTTTCATCCTAGGTCGCGAGGGGTGGGTGTTTGATGGCGTTCTTCTGCATTTTACGCTTCGCCGCCGCGATCAAATCGACGCCGAGAACGTCGGCCAGTTCGACCAGATAGATCAGTACGTCGGCAATCTCATCCTCGACCTGGGCGGCCTTTGCCGGTGTGAGCGCGCAGCTCTCCTCGGCCGTCGCCCACTGGAAATGCTCGACCAGTTCCGCCGCTTCGACGATCAGCGCCATGGCGAGATTCTTCGGTGTGTGAAATCGCCGCCAATCGCGCGCCGCGGCGAATTGACGCAGCGCATCGCGCAGTTCCATCAGTTCTGTCGTCATGGGATAGTGGGTGGCGTTGTTGCGCCCTGCCTTAGGGCCATCAGCCAGGGCAGGGCGAGGAAGGGCCAGAGCGCCGAGGTGAGCCGGGTCAGGCCGTTGAAGTTGAGAAAGTGTCCTTGCTGCCAGACTTGCAGTATGGCCGAGAAGTAGGGATTTGCCGGCGCGAGATTGACCAGCGCCGTGGCCAGCAGCAGGGACAGCGCCGCCAGGCTCTGGCGCAGCGACCGCGGCAGCCGGGAGGCGGCAAGCCATAGCGTGCCGCCGATCGCCAGCCCGGTGAGGCCGCCCGGCGTCAGCCACGACCAGGCGGTGACCGAGTCCATCAGGACCATCATGGACAGACTCCGTACGCACAGGGCGCTGAGCATCAGGGCGAGGGTGAGCCCGAGCCGGGTGCCGCGCAGCAGGCAGCCGGCGAGCAGCGCGACGGCCAGCGTGTTGCTGGCGACTACCGCCGTCTCGATCCGCGAAAATTGCCGGGCCGTATACGCTGCCGGCGCCGGCACTTCGAGAAAACCCAGGAAGCTGCGTAGATCGCCGTTGCCGAAAAGGAGGGTCTCAGGATTGAGTTGGGTGAGCAACCACAGGGACAGCAGGACGAGGCCGGCGTCTGTCATGGCGCCATCTCCCACCAGGCGCGTACGCAAGGCGTGCAGTCTGCCACCGTCGAGCAGGGCCGCTCCCCAGCGCGCGCCCAGAGCCGCACCTAGGCAGGCGCCGAGCGCATTGCAGCCGAAATCGACGTTCGACGGCACGCGACTGGGCAGATAGTTCTGCAGGGTCTCCATGCTCAGGCTCAGGCAGATGCCCAGGGCGCAGGCCAGGACCACCGCCCAGGGCTTGCCGCAGCGCCGCTGCAGCGCCGGCACCCAGATGAAGCCGAGCGGCAGGTAGGCGAGGGCATTGGTGAGCAGGTCCAATACGGTCCAGTAGCGCGGCCAGGTGGCGATCAGAAAGGCCGACCAGGGTGCGCCGGCGTCGCGCCAACCGGTGAAGGGATGCAGACTGGCATAGACCACCAGCAGCGTGTAGGCGGTGGCGAGGTAGCGGGGCAGGGTGGTGCGCGGTTCGCTCAAGGCGATCCAGCATCAGGCCAGGAATCGGCGCACGCCCGGCAGCGAAGAGAGAAAATCCAGGCTCGGCAGTTCCACGGCGTCGAGCGTGTTCTTGACCAGCAATCCCAGATCGGTGTCGCCTTCGGTCAGCAGGCGGCGGTTGAAGAACAGCGAATCGGCGTCCTCCTCGTGGGTCAGCAGGGCGAGGAAATCGCGCGCCTTGGCGCTGATGGTCAGATCTGCGGCGGCCGCCGTGTTGAAGCTAGGATGAAAGCCGCGCTCGTTGTAGGCGAAAAGCAGCACCATGCCGGCGTCGCTGACGCGAATCGCAAAACGCTTGCCGAGCAGCGGTTCCAGCGGCTCGCGCGGCAGCCAGCGGCCGAGCGCGAGATTGAGCGCCGTGGTCAAGACCAGGGTTGGCGGCAATTGCGGCAGGCGGCTACCGACACGCTTGAACAGGGTCGGCAGGGTGAACTGCGGCAGGCGCGAGGAAAGGCGCGCGGCGAGTTTCATGGTGTGCTCTCGTTTGTCGCATCTGCCACCAGGGCGGGTGCGACTTGATCCAGACCCGGCTGAGCATACCAGAAGCCATTGCAGGGCGCGCCGGGCAGACTGGCGCGCGCCGCCTCCCAGGCCTCCTGCGGCGCCAGTTCGCCATCGAGGCAGCGGCGGAACAAGCGCATCAGCTCACCCCCGTGTTCGGCCTGAGGGCTGATGCGCAGGATGTCGACGCCGGCCTGGCGCAGGGCCGGCAGTTCCAGCATCAGGTTGTAGACCCGCGCCGACTGGGTCTGGGTGCCGTTCAGCGTAAGAAAGGCTTCGCCCTCCCGGGTGGCGAGGGCCAGCCCCTGCGGAAATTCGAGACAGCGGAATTCGCAGGCGTCCTTCTGCAGATTGAAGCGGCGGGCCGTAAAGCAGCGCGCCGAGTAGGCCAGCGGCACGCGTCCGAGCGCGAACACCTCGGTCTCCAGTCCCTGCGGCACCCGCAAGGCGGCGAGCGCCTTGCCGCTCATCTCCGGCGGCATCACCCAGCGGCGGGCCCCTAGTTCGGCGAGGATGCCCAGGGTCTCGGCGTTGAAGACGTTGAGCGTCGGGCCTGCGACGAAAGGCACGGCGCGCTGGCCCAACAGTCGCACGGCGCCCATGTCGTTGGCCTCGACCATGAACAGACCCTGCTCGACCTGCCGGCGCAGCGTCTTCAATTCGGCTTCGGACTCGATCAGCGTCTGCGAGGAGAGGATCGCTTCCTTGCCCGCGGCAGCGATCTTGCCGGCGACCTCCAGCCAGTCGTCGAGTCGCAGTTCGTGGCGGCGCGAGCACACCGTCTCGCCGAGATAGACGCTATCGACCGGCCAGCCCGCCACCTCGGCGTAGTAGTCGAGCACCTTCTGGCGCGGCCAGTAATACAAGAGCGGACCCAAGGAAAGTTTCATGAACAGTCCGAAGAAAGGGTGCGCCGAGTGAAGGGCCGACCCGAACTCGGCGCAGCGTAAGCCTGCGACCGCAGGGAGCCAGAGTCACCCCCTTTCGTGGAAAGGGGGCTGGGGGGAATGTCGTTCATTTCCAGGGTCGGTAGTAAGCGCCGAGGGTATGCGACTGACCTTCGGAGACCTTGTTCAATGCCGTCATCCACGCCGGGCGCACGCTGAAGCGCTGGGGATCGCGCTGGCAGAGGTCGATCGCTTCCCGCCACACCTTCGTCACCGAGGCGACATAGGATTGGCTGCGCTGACGGCCTTCGATCTTGACCGCTGTCACACCGATCTCCAGCAGCTGCGGCAGAAGTTCCAGGGTGTTCAGGCTCGTCGGTTCCTCGATGGCGTAGTAGGTCTGCTCCTCGACCTCGAAGCGGCCCTTGCACAGCGTCGGATATCCGGCCCTTTCATCGTCGGCGTAGCGATCGATGAGGATGCCGTTCAAGCGCGTCTCCATGCCCTGTGGCGTCTGTTCCCAGCGCACCGCCGCGCCGGGGGAGCAGGCGCCCTGGCAGTTGGGCGAGGTCCCGGTCGCGTAGGCAGACAGGGAACAGCGCCCTTCCACCATGACGCACAGGCCGCCGAAGCCGAACACTTCGATCTCGATGTCGGTGTTCTTGATGAGGTCGCCTACCTGCGCCAGCGCAAGTACCCTGGGCAGCACCGCGCGGCGCACGCCAAAGCGCTCGGCGTAGAAGTTGATCGCTTCGTAACTGGTCGCCGAGCCCTGCACCGAGAGATGCAATCGCAATTCCGGGTGAGCCTTCCTGGCGTAGGCCATCAGCCCGGGGTCGGCCAGTATCAGCGCGTCGACGCCGGCCTTGGCGGCGCGATCCACCGAGGCGGTCCAGCGCGGCCAGTTGTTTGCCTGGGGGAAGGTGTTGAGGGCCAGCAGGACTTTCCGCCCTCTGTCGTGAGAGTAACGCAGGCCCTCGGCCAGGGCGGCATCGTCGAAGTTGAGTCCGTTGAAATTGCGCGCATTGGTCTCGTCGCGAAAGCCGAGATATACGCAGTCGGCGCCATTGTCTACAGCCGCCTTGAGCGCCTGCAGGTTGCCGGCGGGGCAGACGAGTTCCAAACGCTGGGTGTCCTGACCGAAAGCCATGACGGGTGGCCGAGAAAAGAAGGGCATTATATCTTCCCCTCCCGGAGAGGGCTTGACCTGTGTCAAGCCAGCAGGGCCGCAGTCGCCTGCCTCCCGGCTTGCGCGCACGCCACTATTGATTTGGCATCGTGCGCGGCGACGTCAGAGTAGCCTAGAGCGGGACCAATTCGAAGTCTTCCTTGCGCGCGCCGCAATCCGGGCAGGCCCAATTGGGCGGCAGGTCTTTCCAGCGCGTGCCGGGTGCAATGCCCTCGTCGGGCAGTCCCTGCGCCTCGTCGTAAATGAAACCGCACACCAGGCACATGTAAGACCGGTAGCCCGGGTTGTCCTTAGGGTCCATGAGGGGAATTCAGTTAGAATGCGCCGAACATTATCGCAGCGTCCGGCCGAGCCTGCACGCAGGCAGGGGTGCGTGGCGTTGCCCCGACCATGCCGCCCGTGCCGCCCGCTTTTCAGCCCAGTTCTCAGCCCGATTCTCGGCCTGCGGCGCCGCCCATCGTCCTGAGCTTCGCTGCCTCCGATCCGACGGGCGGTGCCGGCATTCAGGCCGATATCCTGACCCTGGCCGGCCTCGGCTGTCACCCGGCGTCGGTGATCACGGCGCTGACGGTGCAGGATACCGCCGGCGTCGAGGGCCTGCTGCCGGTCGATGCCGGCTGGATCGCCGACCAGGCGCGAGCCCTGCTCGAGGACATGCCGGCAGCGGCATTCAAATTGGGCATGCTGGCGAGCGTCGAGGCAATCGCCGCAATCGCCGAAATCATTTCCGACTATCCCGGCGTACCCTTGGTGTTCGACCCGGTGCTCGCCTCCGGCCGCGGCGACCAGTTCGCCAGCGAAGACATGATAGACGCGATGCTCGAGCTGCTATTGCCACATACCACCGTGTTGACCCCCAACAGCCTCGAGGCGCGGCGCCTGGCTGCCAGTGATGAGGAGGGCGATAGCCCTGGCCTGGCCGAGTGCGCGCGCCGGCTGCTCGGCACCGGTTGCGGCTTCGTGTTGGTCACCGGCACCCACGAGAACAGCGAGCAGGTGTTGAACACGCTTTACGGTTCGCGCGGCGTCGTGCGCAGCGACCGGTGGCCGCGCCTTCCCGGCAGCTACCATGGTTCCGGCTGCACCCTGGCCTCGGCGATCGCCGCGCATCTTGCGCTTGGCTGCGCGGTGGACGAGGCGGTCGCGCAGGCGCAGGAATACACTTGGCAAGCGCTCCAGGCGGGCTTTCGGCCCGGGATGGGGCAATTCCTGCCGAACCGACTATGGCGGCTCCATGAACACTGAACTGCGTGGACTCTACGCTGTCACTCCGGACGATCAGTTGACGCCGCGCTTGTCGGCGCTGGTGGCCTCTGCCCTGGCGGGCGGCGTGCGCCTGGTGCAGTACCGCAACAAGCTGGCGCCGCCGGCCCTGCGCCGTGCCCAGGCGGCTGAACTGCTGCGCATCTGCCGCGGCCAGGGTGCACGCCTGATCGTCAACGACGATCTCGCCCTGGCGCTGGAGATCGCTGCCGACGGGGTGCACCTCGGTCGTGATGATGGCGATCTGAAGGCGGCCCGTGCCGCCCTCGGTGCGGGACGCCTGCTCGGCGTCTCCTGCTACGGCGACCTCGATGCCGCTGCCACCGCCGCTGCCGCGGGCGCCGACTATCTGGCCTTCGGCAGCGTCTTCGCCTCGCCCACCAAGCCGCAGGCGCCGCGCGTGCCGCTCGAGCTGTTGGGTGAAGCCAGGCGGCGGTTCGGCCTGCCCATCGCCGCCATTGGTGGCATCACCCTGGGCAACGCGCCTCAGGCCATCGCCGCCGGCGCCGACCTCCTGGCGGTGATCAGCGACCTGTTCGACACCATGAATATCGCGGCCCACGCCCGGGCCTACGAAAATCTTTTCCCGACCTGAAGGACCGAGGACATGACGGATCGCAGCGAAGAACTATTCATCCGCGCCCAGAGGACAATCCCGGGCGGCGTCAATTCGCCGGTGCGTGCCTTCCGCTCGGTCGGCGGTACGCCGCGCTTCATCGCCGAAGGCAGCGGTGCCACCATCCGCGATGTCGATGGCAAGCGCTATTTCGACTACGTCGGCTCCTGGGGGCCGCTGATCCTCGGCCATGCCCAGCCCGAGGTGGTGCGCGCCGTGCAGGAAGCGGCGGCCAAGGGAATTTCCTTCGGTGCGCCGACGGGGGCCGAGGTGGAACTGGCCGAGCTGCTGGTGCGCCTGGTGCCGAGCATGGAACTCGTGCGCCTGGTGTCCTCCGGCACCGAAGCGACCATGAGCGCGATCCGCCTGGCGCGCGGCCACACCGGCCGGGATACCCTGATCAAGTTCGAGGGCTGCTATCACGGCCACGCCGATAGCCTGCTGGTCAAGGCCGGATCGGGGGCTCTGACCTTCGGCAATCCTTCTTCCAGCGGCGTGCCCAAGGATCTGGCCCAGCATACCCTGGTGCTGGCCTATAACGATGCGGCGCAACTGGAAGACGCCTTTCTGCGCCACGGCCAGAGCATCGCCGCGGTGATCGTCGAGCCGGTCGCCGGCAACATGAACCTGATCGCACC
>Ga0172380_10005044_pt1 | contig 16383 bp, 9 predicted proteins | sample Leawe162metaG_FD_119747 | JGI IMG/M metagenome (GOLD analysis project Ga0172380, IMG submission 119747) | Leachate microbial communities from a municipal landfill in Southern Ontario, Canada - Leachate well 162 metaG | ecosystem: Engineered > Solid waste > Landfill > Unclassified | place...
CTTGAGCGCCAGCACCTTCGTGATCGCTGCCGTCAGCGACGTCTTGCCGTGGTCCACGTGACCAATCGTCCCGACGTTCGCGTGCGGCTTGTTCCGCTCGAACTTCCCCTTCGCCATCGATCGCTCCTCGAAGTCGTGCTGGCTGGAATACCGGTGCTGGAGCCCTCAATCGGATTTGAACCGATGACCTCGTTCTTACCAAGAACGCGCTCTACCAACTGAGCTATGAGGGCCTGATCCACTCCTTGATGCCGGATGCCTCCGGCGTTGTCTGGTGCAGGGGGCAGGATTCGAACCTGCGTAGCCGTAAAGCGGCGGTTTTACAGACCGCTGGAATTAACCACTCTCCCACCCCTGCACGGGTGCCGTCATCCGTCGTCGAACCGACCCCCGAGGGGGTCCCGAGACTCCGATTTGGAGCCCGAGAGGGGATTCGAACCCGCCAACCTTCCGATTACAAATCGGCTGCGCTACCGTTGCGCCACTCGGGCTCGAGCCCGTCGCCGGTTGGCGATACGGACAACAAGTTCGACCCCCGCCAGTGCGGGAGCCGAGCCGAATGAGTATAGGGAGCCCGCTCCCTCAGGGCAACGCTCCACCCGGCGTGGCGACCGCCGTCGCCACCACCGGCGGTCGAGGCTCCGCGCCCAGCAGCTCCCCACCCGCCCCGAACTCGAACAGCACCGGCAGGTCGAGCAGCGTCGCACAGGCGCGGCACGCTCGCACCGGGATCGAGGCGAGGAAGCGCTGCCGCCCTGCAGGCGCCTCGATCGCCGCCACCCGGGCGTACTCGGCCCACGCGATCACATCGGTCTGGCCCCGCAGTGCTGCCACGACCTCGGGCCGCGCCAGCCACGCCTTCGCGGGCTGGTTGGGCGCGCCACCGTTCACGAGCGCCTGCATCGAGAGCATCCCGTCCGGCCCCGCGTTCACGAACACCGGCTCCGGCCGCCCCATGTTCACCCACGCCGCCGAGGTCGTGCCCAGGTCGACGCGTCCCCGCTCCTCGAACACCACGAGGAACGTGCGGTACCGCGCGAGGAACGCGCGCGCCTCCTCGCTCGCCCCCGCCGTCTGCATCGCCGTCAGCACGCACTCCACCGCGGCGGGCGTGTCGAGGTTGAACACCTGCCCCGGGTTGCTGCGCGCCGGGTCGGCTGCGGACGGGCACGGGATGCGGAAGTACGCCTCCGGCTTCGCCGCCACCGCCCGCGCGTCCCACATCGGCTGGCTCGCCGTCGCCGTCGATGTCGCAACCGGCGTTGAAGTCGCCGTCGAGGCGGCTGTCGGGCTCGGCGTTGCGCGCGGCGCATCGTCGCGGCACCCCGCCAGGAGCACCAGCGAGGCCAGTAGCGTCGCGCCGAGCAGTCTCGTGCCTACCATGGTGGGGTGAGCATACGCCGCGTCGCCCTCATCGCCGTCGCCTCGGTCGCCGTCCTCGGTGCGCTGCTGCTCGTCGCCCCCGATGCACGCCGCGCCCCCGCACCCGCCGAAGCGCAGTCCGGGTCGTCGACGCTCGCGTGGCGCGCATGCGGCGCCCCGTTCGAGTGCACGACGCTTCGCGTCCCCCTCGATTACGCCCGCCCCACCGACCGCCAGATCGAGGTCGCGCTCGTCCGCCAGCCCGCCCGCGACCCGGAGCGCCGTGAGGGCGCGCTCCTCGTGAACCCCGGCGGCCCCGGCGCCTCCGGCATCGAGTTCACGAGGGCGATCGCGGGCTCCTTCGCCGCCGACATCCGCGACCGCTTCGACATCGTCGGCTTCGACCCGCGCGGCGTCGGCGAGAGCACGCCGCTCGTCTGCCACGACAGCATCCAGCGTCTCGCCGGCCTCGACCCCGTGCCCGCAACCGACGACGACTGGGCCGAGGCGGCGCAGCTCGCCCGCGAGTTCGCGGCGCTCTGCGCCCAGCGCGGCGGCGACCTGCTCCCGCACCTCGGCTCCGTCGATGTCGTCCACGACATGGATCGCATCCGCGAGGCGCTGGGGGACCAGCAGTTGAGCTACCTCGGCTACTCCTACGGCACGCTGCTTGGCCTGCTCTACGCCGACCGCTACCCGGACCGCGTGCGCGCCTTCGTGCTCGATGGCGCCATCGACCCCGCGATCGGCGCCGACGAGGGCATGGCGGCGCAGGCCGTCGGCTTCGAGCGCGCCATCGATGGCTTCAACGCGAACTGCCGCGCGCGCTCCTGCCCGCTTGCCGCCGACGGGCGCGATCCGTGGGCCGCCGTCATCGAGCTCGTCGACCGCGCGCGCACGCGCCCCATCCCCTCGGCCGCCGCCGACCGCGCGGCCGGGCCCGGCGAGGTGTTCACCGGCGCGATGCAGGCGCTCTACCGCCCCGGCTCCTGGCGCGCCCTCGAACGCGCCGTCACCGAGGCGCGCGGCGGCGACGGCTCCACCTTCGTCCGCCTGACCGATGCCTACCTGGGGCGCGAGGGCAACGACTACGCGAACCAGTCCGAGATGAACGCCGCTGTGAACTGCCTCGACTACGAGTACGCGCGCGACCCCGCGCACTACCGCGCGCTCCAGCCCACGCTGGCTGCGGTCGCCCCGCGCATCGGCCCGTCGATGGCGCCGATGGGGTTGCTGTGCGCCTACTGGCCCGCACCCGCGCAGCCGCTTCGCCTCGCGGGTGGCGCACCGTCGCCGACGCTCATCATCGGCACCACGAACGACCCTGCGACGCCGTACGAGTGGGCGATCGGCGCCCATCGCGCGCTCCCGAACAGCGTGCTGCTCACGCACGAGGGCGACGGCCACACCGTCTACCTGACCGGCAACCGCTGCGTCGACGCCGTGGTGAACGCCTACCTGCTCGCGCTCACGACGCCGCAGGACGGCGCGATCTGCGCGCGCGGCGCGACCGGCGCACCCACGGCCCCGCCGACGCCGCCCGCACGCGCCGTTGCCACCCCCGTGCTCGCCGCCCCCGAGGCGCGTGCCGCGGCCGCCGTCACCTCGACCGCCGCGCCGACTGTGAGCACGGAGACATCGTCGTCACCCCCACCGACCGAGGCGGCACCGTCGCCGTCGATCGAGGAGCGCACCCGCGAGAGCGCGATCGGCCTCCGGCTGCTCGCCGTCACCGTGCTCGCGCTCGTCATCGCCGTGATCGTGGTGACGAGGCGGAGGCTGATGCGCCCTTAGCGATCAAACTCACTGCCCGTGGGGAGTGCAGAGGGGCGTAGCCCTCTCTGCTGCGCGCGAACGCGCGCACATGACGGCGCCGCTGCGACCTACTTGCATGCGATGAGGCGCCAGCCGAAGAGCCCGGCGCGCTAGCGCCGCCGAGAATCAGCCCAGCGCGGGCCGGCCGGCGTGTCCTCGACCTCGATGCCCGCGGCAGCGAGTCCGTTGCGGATGCCGTCTGCCACCGCGAAGTTGCGCGTCTTCCGCGCCTCCTCGCGTGCCGCCAGCAGCGCGTCGATGGTCGAGGCCGCGTCCATGCCGCCGCACGCGACCTCGAACTGCTTCGCGAGCGTCGAGAGCGCGACGACATCGAGGTCGCCCGCCGCCTGCTCCTCCAGCCGCAGCCCCAGCAGCCCGGTCAGCTCGCGCAGCTTCGCCTGCTCGCGCGCGACCGCCTGCCCGGCGTCACGGCGGCGATTGATCTCGCGCACCAGCTCGAACAGCGCGGCCAGCGCCTGCGCCGTGTTGCAGTCGTCCTCGATCGCCTCGACGAAGCGCTGATGCGCCTCGTCGCCGGGCGGCACCAGCGGCCCCGCGATCGGGTAGCCGTGGTGATCGCGCAGCTCGCCGTCGTCCGCCGCCGCCGTACCGTCCGAAGGTCGCAGCGCCGCGGTGAGGCGATCGATGCCGCGCTGCGCCGCCACGAGCGCCTCGTCGGTCACGTTGTTCGGGCTGCGGTAGTGGCTCGACAGCACGAACAGCCGCAGCGCATCGGGCGTCCAGCGTTCGAGCGCTTCGCGCACGCTGATCACGTTGCCCAGCGACTTCGACATCTTCTCGCCGTCGCGCAGCACCAGGCCGTTATGCATCCACACCCGCGCGAACGGCTTGCCCGTCGCCGACTCCGACTGCGCCACCTCGTTCTCGTGGTGCGGGAAGACGAGGTCCAGCCCGCCGCCGTGGATGTCGAACGTGTCGCCCAGATAGCGCTGCGCCATCGCGGAGCACTCGATGTGCCAGCCCGGCCGCCCCTCGCCCCACGGCGAGGTCCAGTGCGGCTCCCCCGGCTTCGCGGACTTCCACAGCGCGAAGTCGAGCGGGAACTCCTTCTCCTCGCCCGGCTCGAAGCGCGTCCCGGAGCGCAGATCCTCGATGTTGCGGTGCGAGAGCTTCCCGTAGTCCTCGTCCGCGCGCACGCGGAAGTACACGTCGCCCGCGGGCGTCGCATACGCATGGCCGTTCGCCACCAGCCGCTCCGTGAGCGCGATGATCGAGGCGATCTCGCGCGTCACGCGCGGGCGCACGTCCGGCGGCGTCAGGCCCAGCGCGGCCTGCTCCGCCTCCCACTGCGCGATGTTCTGATCCGCGAGGTCGAGCGGGTCGATGCCCAGCTCGTGCCCGCGCACGATCAGCTTGTCGTCCACGTCCGTGTAGTTGCTCACGTACGTCACATCAAGGCCGCCGAAGGAGTTGCCGCGCCAGCGCAGGTAGCGCACCAGCACGTCGTAGACGATCGCCGACATCGCATGCCCGATGTGGCTCTCCGAGTACGGCGTGACCCCGCAGACGTAGATGCCGAGCCGCCCCGCGACCAGCGGCGTGAACGCCTCGGTCGTGCCGGTCAGCGTGTTGTACAGCCGCATCATTCCGCCCCATCCGTGGTCGCGCGAGGCGCGCGCCCACCCTCGACCCCACCGCCATCGAAGCCGCCACCCGGCGCGCTCATCCCCGCGTGCCGCTCGAGGTCCGCGATCCGTCGCTCCAGGTCCTGCAGCCGATCCCACTCGGGGTCGGGCAGTCGCTCGACCGTGTCGTTCGAGGCGTTCGTGAACGCCACGATGTGCCCCGGCACGCCCACGACCGTCGCGAACGGCGGCACGTTCGCGATCACCACGCTCCCCGCGCCGATGCGCGCGTGCGCCCCGATCGTGACGTTCCCGATGATCTTCGCGCCCGCGCCCACCACCACATGATCCTCGAGCGTGGGGTGCCGCTTCTCGCGCCGTGTGGAGGTGCCGCCCAGCGTCACCTCCTGGTACAGATGGCAGTCGTCGCCGACGACCGCCGTCTCGCCGATCACGATCCCCATGCCGTGGTCGATGAACAGCCGCCGCCCGATCGTCGCGCGCGGATGAATCTCGATGCCCGTGAGCCACCGCCCGAAGTGCGAGATGAGCCGAGGCGTCAACGCCCAGCCGCGCGCGGCCAGCGCGTGCGACGCGCGGTGGATGATCAGCGCGTGGATGCCGGGATACGCGAGCAGGATCTCGAGGGCGCTCCGGGCAGCCGGGTCACGCTGCCGCGCAACCGCGATGTCTTCCCTGAGTCGTGCGAGCCAGCCCATGTGGCCGCTCCCTTCTGCGCGTGACGATGCGAGTGACCGACGCGGGGCACCGGCGAAGGCCGGCTACCCCCTCGGACACGCGCAGCGCGCGAGGACAGCGACGATGGGTGCGTCAGACATGCCGATATCCTACCGCCCCCGGCCTCCGCGCGGGGCGCTAGGCGTCCGCTTCCTCGATCAGCGCGACCGCGAGCGCCGCCAGCGCCTCGCCGCTGCCCAGCGACCCGAAGCGCTCGTGCGTCGTCGCCTTCACGTTCACACACGACGAGGCGATGCCGAGGCACCGTGCGATCGACTCGCGCATCGGCGCGATGTGCACAGACAGCCTCGGTCGCTCCGCGATCACCGTCGCGTCCACGTTGTGCACGCGGAAGCCGCGCGCCACCACCAGCCGCACCACCCGCGTCAGCAGTTCGCGGCTGTCGATGCCGCGCGTCGCCGGGTCGCCCGGCGGGAAGTGCTGCCCGATGTCGCCCTCGCCCGCTGCGCCCAGCAGCGCGTCGATCACCGCATGGATGAGGGCGTCGCCGTCGGAGTGCCCGTCCAGCGCCGGCGCGTCCGCGATGTCGATGCCGCCGAGGCGCAGCGCGCCGTCGGCGCGGAAGCGGTGGATGTCGTATCCGGTGCCGACGCGCATGGCGCTACTCCTCCGCGATCCCCGCCCACAACGCGCGCGCCAGCACCAGGTCGGCCGGCGTCGTCACCTTCAGGTTCGCAGGCGAGCCCATCACCGTCATCACCGGAGCCCCGATCGCCTCCACCATCGAGGCGTCGTCGGTCGCGTCCGTGCGCACCTCGGCGTGCGCGCGCCGCAGCAGCGGCCCCGCGAACGCCTGGGGCGTCTGCACCGCGCGCAGCGCCGAGCGGTCGAGCGTCTCCACAACCGCGCCCGAGGCGTCGACGCGCTTCACCGTGTCGACCACCGGCACCACCGGGATCGCCGCGCCGTGCGTGCGCGCCGCCTCCAGCACCGCCGCGAACAGCGCCGCCCCCGCGAGCGGCCGCGCCGCGTCGTGCACCACGTACCAGTCCGCCTCCGGCGCTGCCGCGATCCCCGCCGCCACCGAGTCCTGCCGTCGCGCCCCACCCTCGACGCACCGCACCCCCATGCCGAGCAGTGCCGCGAGCGTCTGCACCTCGTCGTGCCGGCTCGCTGCGGTGACGACGATCACGTCGGTGACGCCGTCCAGGCTCGCCGCGGCGTTCAGCGACCGCGCGATCACCGGCTCGCCGCCCAGGTCGGTCCACACCTTGTCGACGCCCTGCATCCGGGTCGACGCCCCGGCGGCGAGCAGGATGACCGCGATGCGCTCGGTGGCCATCGAGGCTAGGGGTAGATGCCGCGCAGGGTCGTCGCCTGCATCACGCGCTCGACGCCCAGCCACTGCGCGGCCTGCCGCAACGTGCAGTCCGGCGCGCTCGCGACCCGCTGCACCACCGACCGGTACGCCGAGATCAGCACGCGGCGCAGCTCCTCGTTCACCTGCTCCTCGCTCCAGTGCAGGTACTGTCGCGCCTGCACCCACTCGAAGTACGACACCGTCACGCCGCCCGCGTTCGCCAGCACGTCCGGGATCACCGTCAGCCCGCGCTCGTGGAAGATCGCGTCGGCCTCAGGCCTCGTCGGCCCGTTCGCGCCCTCGATGATCAGGCGGGCACGCACGCGCTCCGCGTTGTCCGCGGTGAGCACATGCTCCACCGCTGCCGGCACCAGCACATCGACGTCCGCCGTCAGCACCTTGGCCGGGTCGATGCGCTCGCCCGCGCCAATCCAGTCGCGCAGGCTGCCGCCGCCCTCGACGAACGCGAACGCGTCATCGGCGTCCACGCCCTCCGGCCGGAAGATGCCGACGTCCTTGTCGCAGATGTACTGCACGCGCGCCCCGGCCTGCTGCAGCAGTCGAGCCGCGATGCCGCCGACGTTGCCGAATCCCTGCACCGCGACCGTCTTGCCGCGTACGCCGCCTGCGTCGTGCAGGTGCTCGTCCAGCACGTACGCGATGCCGCGCCCCGTCGCGTCGTAGCGCCCCTCGGAGCCGCCGACGGCGACCGGCTTTCCGGTGACCACGGCGGGCACTGTGTACCCCTTGCCCATCGAGTACGTGTCCATAATCCAGGCCATCACCTGCGCGTTCGTCCCCATGTCCGGCGCAGGAATGTCCTGATCAGGCCCGATGATCGGTGTGATCTCGGCCGTGTAGCGGCGTGTGAGGTTCTGCAGCTCACCCGTCGACAGCGTCGAGGGGTCGACGATCACGCCGCCCTTCGCTCCGCCGAACGGGATGCCGACGACGGCGCACTTCCACGTCATCCACATCGCCAGCGCCTTCACCTCATCGAGGTTCACGTCTGCCGAGTAGCGGATGCCGCCCTTCACCGGGCCGCGCGCCGCGTTGTGATGGATGCGATACCCCTTGAAGACGCGGAACGATCCGTCGTCCATCTCCACCGGGAACTCGGTCTCGAACACCGTCTTGAACGCCGTCAGGATCTCGCGCTGGCTGGTGTCGAGGCCGACCCGATCGGCCGCCTCGTGGAACTGCTGGATCGCGGTATCGAGCGCGCTCCCGGTCATGCTCGCGCCTCCTTGTGGCGCAGCGGCATCCGGGGCCGAGCGCCACTCTCAGGGTACCAGCGCCCCGTTCGCGCCGTAGAATCGCGCGTGGACGGAGGGCCGCATGGTCTACAACGAGCAGCTCGCGGAGCGTATTCGTGAACACCTCGCGACGACCGAGGACCTCGCGCTGCTCCGCGAGCAGAAGATGTTCGGCGGCATCGCCTTCATGTGGCGCGGCAACATGCTCGTCGGGGTCCACGAGGATCGCCTGCTCATCCGCGTCCCCCGCGAGGAGACCGAGGCCGAGCTCGCGAAGCCGCGCGTCCACCCCTTCGACATCACCGGTCGCCCGATGTCCGGCTGGCTCTCCGTCGAGGCCGCTGCCGCAAAAACGGCTCGTGATCTCGCCCGCTGGATCGCGCGCTCCCGCGCCTACGTCGCCACCCTCCCCCCGAAGTAGCGCCCGCACCCGCACCCAACACGAAGCCCCCGAGTCACCTCGGGGGCTTCGCTTATTGCCTACCTCGCCCGCGCCTCACAGCACCGGGCGAGAACCCACGTGTGGGTCGGCTAGTCGGGCTCTGCCACGTACGCGCTGCCGGCGGCGCCGGGCGCCGTCTGCAGCAGCTCGAACAGCGACTCCTCCTGGCCGACCAGCGACGGGTCGGGCCGTTCGAAGTCGAAGATGAACGGCAGCATCAGCGACTCCGGCATCGAGATCTCCGCGACCTGCGGCGGACGCTCCACCGTGATCGGGGCCCGCGCCGGGATCAGCTTGCCGATGATCACGTTCTCCTTCAGGCCGCGGAGGTGATCCGTCGCCCCGGACATCGCCGCGTCCGTCAGGACGCGGGTCGTCTCCTGGAACGACGCCGCCGCGAGGAAGGAGTCCGTGCTCAGCGAGGCGCGCGTGACGCCCAGCAGCACCGGCACCGCAGAGGCCGGCTCGCCGCCCTCCGCGATCTTGTGCGCGTTGATCTCCTCGAAGGCGTGCCGGTCGATCAGCTCGCTCGGCAGCGTCTCCGTGTCGCCCGCTTCCTCGATGCGAACCTTGCGCAGCATCTGGCGCACGATCACCTCGATGTGGCGGTCGTTGATGTTCACACCCTGCGACCGGTACACGCGCTGCACCTCGTCCACGAGGTAGATCTGCACCGCCTCCGGACCCAGGATCGTGAGCACGTCCTGCGGGTCCAGCGCACCCTCGGTGAGTTGCTGACCCGCGCGCACGAACTCGCCGGTCTCGACGCGGATGCGCGCCGCGGCCGGGATCGCGTACTCGCGCGCGTCCGTCGCCTCCGAGATCACGCGGATCGCGGTCGGCTTGCGCCGGCGCGCGTTGCCGCGGATGTACTCCACGCGGCCCGCGATGGCGGTCTTCACCGTCACCGTCGGCAGCGTCGACTCCGCAGCACCCTCCGGCGGGGCAGCGATGATCTCGTTGCCGTCGATCATCTCGCCCTCCTCAACGAGGAGCTCGAAGTCTTCCGGCACCTCGTACTCCTCGGAGTACGACTCGGTGTTCGTGACCGTGATCATGCGGCTGTCGGCGTTGCGCTGGATGAGCACCACACCGTCGATCTCGGACATCGTCGCCTGCCCGCGCGGCACGCGAGCCTCGAAGATCTCCTCGACACGCGGCAGACCCGACGTGATGTCCAGGCTGCTCGCGACACCACCCGTGTGGAACGTGCGCATCGTCAGCTGCGTGCCCGGCTCACCGATGGACTGTGCGGCGATGATGCCGACAGCCACACCCTGCGAGACCAGGTTGCCGGTCGCCAGCGAGCGGCCGTAGCACAGCGCGCAGATGCCGCGACGTGCCTGGCACGTCAGTGGCGAGCGCACGTGCACCTGCTCCACGTTCGCCTCCAGGATCCGGTCGGCGATCGCCTCCGTGATCTCCTGGTTGGCCTCGACGAAGATCTCGCCCGTCGCGGGGTCCGCGACCGGCGAGGCCGCCCAGCGGCCCGTGATGCGCTCGCGCAGGGAAGCGAGGATGCCCGCCTCCGCACGCTCACGCAGCCAGATGCCGCGAATCGCCTCGTCCGCCGGCGTGCAGTCGTCGGTCAGGACGATGAGATCCTGCGCGACGTCGATCATGCGGCGGGTCAGGTAGCCGGAGTCCGCCGTGCGGAGCGCCGTGTCGGCCAGACCCTTGCGCGCGCCGTGCGTCGAGATGAAGTACTCGAGCACCGACAGCCCCTCGCGGAACGAGGAGCGAATCGGCAGGTCGATGATGCGGCCCGAGGGGTCGGTCATCAGACCGCGGATACCGGCCATCTGCCGGATCTGCGCGATGTTCCCCTTCGCACCCGAGATGGACATCATCTGCAGCGGCCCCTCAGGGTCGAGGCTCAGCTGCAGCGCGTCCTGGATGCGGTTCGTCGTGTCCGTCCAGATGTTGATGGCAGCCTGGTACCGCTCGTTCTCGGTGACCAGGCCCATCTGGTACTGCTCTTCCATGTCGTCGATGCGGCGGTCGGCCTCGGCCATCAGCTCCGGCTTGTTGCCGGGCACGCGGATGTCCGCGACCGAGATCGAGATGCCGGACTGGGTCGCGTAGCGGAAGCCCACGTCCTTCATCGCGTCCACAAAGTCGACCGTCGGCTCCGGCCCCAGCTCGCGGTAGATGCGCGAGACCAGCTCGCGCAGCTGCGCCTTCTTCATCAGCTGGTTCTGGAAGCCCATCTCGTCCGGCACGATCTGGTTGAAGATCACGCGTCCGACCGTCGTCTCCAGGAACGCCCCATCGAGGCGCACCCGGATCGGGTCGTGCAGCTTCACGACCTGGCGGTCGTACGCCGCGATCACGTCGACCGCCGAGCCGAACGACTTGGGGTGCTCACCCGGGTGCGGCTGGCGCTCCCAGGTCATGTAGTAGCAGCCCAGAACCATGTCCAGCGTCGGCGCCACCACCGGCTCACCGTCGGACGGCGAGAGCAGGTTCTTCGTCGACAGCATCACCTGGCGCGCCTCGGCGACTGCCTCGTAGGACAGCGGCACGTGCACGGCCATCTGGTCGCCGTCGAAGTCGGCGTTGTACGCGAAGCAGACCAGCGGGTGCAGCTGGAGAGCGGAGCCCTCCACCAGCACCGGCTCGAACGCCTGGATGCCCAGGCGGTGCAGCGTCGGCGCGCGGTTCAGCAGCACCGGGCGGTCGTGGATGACCTCTTCCAGGACATCCCACACCTCGGGCCGCGCACGCTCCACGATGCGCTTGGCGCTCTTGATGTTGTGCGCCAGACCGTTCCGCACCAGGGCGTGCATGATGAACGGCTTGAACAGCTCCAGCGCCATCTTCTTCGGCAGGCCGCACTGGTTCAGGCGCAGCTTCGGGCCGACCACGATGACCGAACGGCCCGAGTAGTCGACGCGCTTGCCCAGGAGGTTCTGGCGGAAGCGGCCCTGCTTGCCCTTCAGCAGGTCAGAGAGCGACTTCAGCTTGTGGTTGCCGGAGCCCGCCACCGCGCGGCCGCGACGGCCGTTGTCGATGAGCGAGTCCACCGCCTCCTGCAGCATCCGCTTCTCGTTGCGAATGATGATCTCGGGCGCGCCGAGGTTCAGCAGACGCTTCAGGCGGTTGTTGCGGTTGATCACGCGGCGGTACAGGTCGTTCAGGTCGGAGGTCGCGAAGCGACCGCCGTCGAGCTGCACCATCGGGCGCAGATCCGGCGGGAGCACCGGGAGCTCCTGGATCACCATCCACTCCGGCTTGTTGCCGGACTTGCGCAGCGCCTCCACGACACGAAGCCGCTTCGTCGCCTTCTTCTTGCGCTGGCCGCTGGTCGACTGGATCTCCTCGTGCAGCCGCTGGCGGAGCACGTCGAGGTCGAGCCGCTCGAGGATCGAGAGGATCGACTCAGCACCCATGCCGGACTTGAAGACGAGCCCGAAGCGGTCCTCCAGCTCGCGGTGCTCCTGCTCCGTCAGGACGGTCAGGTTGTCCGCCTCCACCGGGTCGCGCAGCTTGTCCAGCCGCTTGGTCAGCGGGTCGTACTCCTTGCGCACCTGCTGGCGCACGTCGGTCATCTGCTTGCGCATCGGCTCCAGCTCGCCGAACGCCTGGTCGCGCTTCTGCTGCTTGGCGGCGTCCGCCATGAGCTGCAGGTCGGCCTTCTTGCCGGCGATGCGCTCCTCGACGGCCGCGACCTGCGTCTGCGTCGCCTCACGGAGCGCGACGAGCGTCTCGGCGCCCACGGTGTCGCCGCGCGCCGCGAGCGTCGCGTCGCGGAACGCGAGGCGGGCACGCAGCTTCTCGCCCTGCCGACCCTGCAGGTCGGCCTCCAGGTCGCGCGCCTCCGCCATCACGGCGTCGATGTCGCGCTGGAACTCCTCGTCGGCCTCGGCCAGCGCCTGGTCGCGGCGGCGGTCGATCTCGCCCACCTCCTGCGCAAGGACTTCTTCGCGCAGCGTGATGCGGCTGGAAGTCTCGCCCTGGCGGCGGTTGACCTCCTCATCGATCTCCTGCTGCAGCAGGTCGAGGGCGTGCTGACGCGCCTCCTCGTTGACCTCCGTGATCACGTACTGGGCGAAGTAGAGGACTCGCTCCAGCGTGCGCGGCGGAATGTCGAGGAGCAGGCCCATGCGGCTGGGCACGCCCTTGGAGAACCAGATGTGCGCGACCGGGGCCGCCAGGCTGACGTGCCCCATGCGCTCGCGGCGCACCTTGGAGCGCGCCACTTCCACGCCGCACTTGTCGCAGACGATGCCCTTGTAGCGGACACGCTTGTACTTGCCGCAGTAGCACTCGAAGTCCTTGGTCGGACCAAAGATCTTCTCGCAGAAGAGCCCGTCCTTCTCCGGCTTCAGCGTGCGGTAGTTGATCGTCTCCGGCTTGGTGACTTCGCCGTACGACCACGACCGGATCTGCGCCGGCGAGGCGAGGGACAGCCGGATCGCGTTGAAATCGTTGACCTCAAGCACGCGTGTCCTCCGATTCGCGACCCGACAGGTTGATACCCAGCGACGGGATCGAGTCCATGTAGTCCTCGTTGAAGGACACCTGCTCCTCGTCCTCGTTCAGGATCTCCACACTCAGGCCCAGCGACTGCAGTTCCTTGACCAACACCTTGAAGGACTCCGGCACGCCGGGCTCCATGGTGTTCTCGCCCTTGACGATCGCCTCGTACGCCTTCACGCGTCCGACCACGTCGTCCGACTTCACCGTCAGCATCTCCTGCAGGATGTGGGCGGCGCCGTACGCCTCCAGTGCCCACACCTCCATCTCGCCGAAGCGCTGACCACCGAACTGCGCCTTGCCGCCCAGCGGCTGCTGGGTGATGAGCGAGTAGGGGCCGGTCGACCGAGCGTGGATCTTGTCCTCCACCAGGTGGACCAGCTTGAGCATGTACATGTAGCCAACCGTCACCGGCTGGTCGAAGGCCTCGCCGGTGCGGCCGTCGTAGACCCACTGCTTGCCGATGACCGGCGGCGCGTCGCCCGTGCGCTTCGCCACCTGCTGGACCAGCTCATCGAAGCGCTCCGGGGCCAGCCCGCGCACGTTCGACTCGCCGTGCCCCTCCATCCAGAGCGAGAGGCAGGCGTGGCGCGCGGAGCCGACCGGCCCGCTGCGCAGCACCAGGTTGGCGTCGAAGCCGCCCTCGGTCAGGTACGACTCCATCGCCTCCACGTCGACGCGCTCACCCACGACGTTGTCCGTCGAGTTGAATGCCTTCTCCGTCTCCACGGCGCCGGCCTGGATCGCGATCCACGCCCGCGCCAGCGCGTCCATGATCTCGCCATCCGTCGCACCATCGAACACCGGCGTCAGCGCCCGGAAGCCGAGCGTCGACGCAGCCCAGCCCAGGTGCGTCTCCAGCACCTGGCCGACGTTCATGCGCGACGGCACACCGATCGGGTTCAACACGATCTCCACCGGGCGGCCGTCCCCCAGGTACGGCATGTCCTCCAGCGGCATGACGCGCGAGACGACACCCTTGTTGCCGTGGCGGCCGGCCATCTTGTCGCCCTCGGAGATCTTCCGCTTCTGGGCGACCGAGACGCGCACCATCATGTTCACGTCGGCCGACAGCTCGTCGTCCTGGCTGCGCTTGAACACGCGGACGTCGATGACCTTGCCGCGCTCGCCGTGCGGCACGCGCAGGCTCGTGTCCTTCACCTCGCGCGCCTTCTCACCGAAGATCGCGCGCAGCAGCTTCTCCTCCGGCGTCAGCTCGGTCTCGCCCTTCGGCGTGATCTTGCCGACCAGGATGTCGCCCTCACGCACCTCCGCGCCGACGCGGATGATGCCCTCCTCGTCGAGGTCGCGGAGCGACTCCTCGCCGACGTTCGGGATGTCCCGGGTGATCTCCTCCGCGCCCAGCTTCGTGTCGCGCGCCTCGACCTCGTACTTCTCGATGTGGATCGAGGTGAACTTGTCGTCGCGCAGCACGGACTCGGACAGGATGATCGCGTCCTCGAAGTTCAGACCCTCCCACGACATGAACGCGACCAGCACCGACTGACCGAGTGCCAGCTCGCCGTTCTGCGTGGAAGAGGAGTCCGCCATCGGCTGCCCGCGGCGCACCGTCTGACCCTTGAACACCAGCGGGCGCTGCGTGATGCACGTGCCCTGGTTGGAGCGCACGAACTTCAGCAGCGGGTACTGCGCCTCGCGCCCCGACTGGTACTTCACCGTGATGAAGTTCGCTGACGACGAGGTGACCTCGCCGTCCTCCTCCGCCAGCAGCACCTGGCCGGAGTCGATGGCGACCTGCCGCTCCATGCTCGTGCCGACCAGCGGCACCTCCGCACGGATCAGCGGCACGGCCTGGCGCTGCATGTTCGCGCCCATCAGCGCGCGGTTCGCGTCGTCGTGCTCCAGGAACGGGATGAGCGCCGCCGCCACCGACACCATCTGTCGAGGCGACACGTCCATGTAGTCGACTTCGATCGGCAGCACCATGCGCGGGTGCTCGCCGTGGCGAACCTCCACGCGCGCCGCAACGATGTTGCCGTGCTCGTCCAGCTCGGTGTTCGCCTGCGCGATGCGCAGCGGCTCCTCCGTGTGGGCGTCGAGGTACGCCGTCTCCGTCGAGGCGAACGGCTGCACCGCGACGCGGTCGCTCGCGGAGTTCGCCAGCGCGCCGGCCAGCGCCGCGTCGACCTGCTGGCCGTCCTTGCCGATGACCTTGCCCGACTTGTCGAGCACGTCCTCCGCCAGGAACCGACCCACCAGCTCAGCGCTGCGGTTGCCCACCTCGTGCAGCACGGGGCGGTACGGCGTCTCGATGAAGCCGAAGTCGTTCACGCGCCCGTAGGTCGCGAGGTTGCCGATCAGACCGATGTTCGGACCCTCAGGCGTCTCGATCGGGCAGATGCGGCCGTAGTGGCTGAAGTGCACGTCGCGGACATCGAAGCCCGCGCGGTCACGCGACAGACCACCGGGGCCTAGGGCGGAGAGACGACGCTTGTGCGCCAGCTCCGCCAGCGGGTTCGTCTGGTCCATGAACTGCGACAGCTGCGAGCCGCCGAAGAACTCCTTCATGGACGCCTGCACCGGGCGGATGTTCACCAGCGCGGACGGAGTCGTCTCCTCTGGGTCGGTGATCGTCATGCGCTCGCGCACGACGCGCTCCATGCGCAGCAGGCCCACGCGGAACTGGTTCTGGATCAGCTCGCCCACCGCGCGCACGCGGCGGTTGCCCAGGTGGTCGATGTCGTCCGGCTGGCCCTTGCCGTTGTTGACCAGGATCAGCTTCTTGATGATCGCGATGATGTCCGCGGGGCGCAGCGTGCGCACCGTCGGCGCGTCCACCAGCGACAGCTGCTTGTTCGCCTTGTAGCGGCCGACACGGCCCAGGTCGTAGCGGCGGTCGCTGAAGAACAGCTGCTCCAGCAGGGCGCGAGCGTTCTCCGCGGTCGGCGGGTCCCCGGGGCGGAGGCGGCGGTAGAACTCCTCCAGCGCCTGGCGACGGTTCTCCGTCGCGTCCTTCGCCAGCGTCGCCTCGATGTACTTGTGGTCGGCGTTGGTGTCGATGTCCTTGAACAGCTCAAGGATGCGCTCGTTCGTGCCGCGCTGATCCTCGGGGAGGCTCTCGTCCTCCATGTCGATCGCGCGCAGCAGCACCGTGACCGGGATCTTGCGCTTGCGGTCGACCTTGACCGAGAGGATGTCCTTGTTGGAGGTCTCGAACTCCAGCCATGCGCCGCGGTTCGGGATCAGCTTCGCGGCGGTCAGGCGGCGGCCCGTGGCCGGGTCGTTCGCCGCGGTGAAGTACACGCCCGGCGAGCGTACGAGCTGCGAGACGACCACGCGCTCAGCGCCGTTGATGATGAACGTCCCGTTGGTCGTCATCATCGGCAGGTCGCCCAGGTAGAGCTCCTGCTCCTTGATCTCGCC
>Ga0172380_10005045_pt1 | contig 16382 bp, 13 predicted proteins | sample Leawe162metaG_FD_119747 | JGI IMG/M metagenome (GOLD analysis project Ga0172380, IMG submission 119747) | Leachate microbial communities from a municipal landfill in Southern Ontario, Canada - Leachate well 162 metaG | ecosystem: Engineered > Solid waste > Landfill > Unclassified | place...
CTTCTTCCAGTAAGTTTTCTAAAGTTTTTTATTTTCATTATATTCTTAATTAACAATATTTTTTCTAAAGTAACAACTAAATAAATAATTTATTCTATTTGGTAATAATACATTAATATCTTTAATTTTACCACACAACGAACATTTTAAAGAGGACTATATGAATTTATTAAAAAAGTTAGGTATTTCAAAAAAGAATTTAGGAGCATCAACCGGTGTAAGTTGGTTTAGCACAAAAGATGAAGGTGAATTGGATATTTATTCTCCAGTCGATGGAAAGTATATTGCATCAGTATATCAAGCATCAGAACAAGATTATAATTTTTTAATGGAAAAAGCTCATCAAGCATATCTTCAATGGCGAGTAGTTCCTGCTCCTAAAAGAGGAGAAATCGTTAGACAAATAGGTGATGTTCTTAGAGCCAACAAAGAACCTTTAGGAACATTGGTTTCTTATGAAATGGGAAAATCACTTCAAGAAGGCTTAGGCGAAGTTCAGGAGATGATTGATATATGTGATTTTGCAGTTGGACTTTCAAGACAGCTTTATGGATTCACAATGCATTCTGAACGTGATAACCATAGAATGTATGATCAGTACCAACCTTTGGGTGTTGTAGGTGTTATTACTGCATTTAATTTCCCGGTAGCAGTATGGGCATGGAACACAATGCTATCTGCCGTTTGCGGTAATGCAAGTATTTGGAAACCGTCTTCCAAGGTACCACTAACTGCAATTGCAGTTCAAAATCTTATTCAGAGTGTAATTAAAAAGAACAATCTTCCTGAAGGATTATTCTCGTTGATAGTTGGTAAAGGTTCTATTGTTGGAGAAAAATTAATTAACGATAAAAGAATTCCTTTAGTTTCAATTACCGGTTCTACTGCGATAGGAAGACATGCTGCGGAAGTTATTGCTGCACGATTTGGTAGAGCGATTTTAGAATTAGGTGGTAATAATGCTATTATTCTTACTCCTGATGCAGATCTTAAAATTGCAATTCCTGCAATTGTTTTTGGGGCAGTAGGAACAGCAGGACAAAGATGCACTTCTACAAGAAGATTGATTATTCATGAATCGATTTATGATAAAGTAAAATCATCTTTAGTAAAAGCATATAAGTCATTGAAAATTGGTGATCCATTAAGTTCAGAAAATCACGTAGGTCCACTAATTGACAAAGGCGCAGTTCAGGAATTTGTTCATGCTTTAAAAGAAGTCAAGAAAGAAGGCGGCAAAATATTATTTGGCGGAAAAGTTTTATCAGGGGAAAAATATGTTTCTGAATGTTACGTTGAGCCAGCTTTAGTAGAAGCTTCAAATAGTTTTAATATTGTTCAAGAAGAAACTTTTGCTCCAATATTATATTTAATTAAATATAAGGGAGAAGTAAATAATGCAGTTGATATTCAAAATGGTGTAGTTCAAGGATTATCATCTTCAATATTCACAAATAATTTAAGAGAAGCAGAATACTTCTTATCGGCAGCAGGTTCTGATTGTGGAATTGCAAATGTAAATATCGGTACATCAGGAGCTGAAATTGGTGGTGCTTTTGGTGGTGAAAAAGAAACCGGAGGCGGAAGAGAATCAGGTTCAGATGCTTGGAAAGCATATATGCGCCGGCAAACCAATACGATAAATTACGGTACAAAACTTCCACTTGCACAGGGAATTAAATTTGATATTTAATTATAGTAATAAGTTGTTTATTTTAGAGCCGGGTTTATCCGGCTTTAAAATTAAATAGAGGTTAACATGAAATTTAGTTTAAATATAGATCACGTAGCAACTGTTAGAAATGCAAGAGGTGAGGTTCAACCGGATCCGATTGCTTTCGCTTTAATTGCAGAACAATCAGGTGTTGATGGGATTGTTGTCCACTTACGTGAAGATAGGAGACATATAAACGATAGAGATGTAAAACTCCTAAGAGAATTAGTTACAACCAAACTTGATCTAGAAATGGCAGCAGTTGATGAAATCATAAAAATTGCCGGCGAGATTGGGCCTGATTTAGCTACTCTCGTTCCAGAAAAAAGAGAAGAACTTACAACTGAAGGCGGGCTTAATGTAATTGATAATATTAAGCATTATAAAAATGCTATTGAAAGATTACATGATACGGATATTCCGGTATCATTATTTATTGAACCTGATATAAATCAGATTGATGCTGCATCTGAAATAATGGCTGACTACATTGAAATACATACCGGAGTTTATGCTAATGCAATTATTGAAGAAGATGTATTTGAAGAGTTGGAAAGAATCAGAATTGCTGTGAAACATGCTAAAAAATTAGGTCTTGGTGTAAATGCCGGGCATGGATTAGATTATCTTAATATCAAAAATTTCGTTTTAATTGATGATATTGATGAAGTGAGCATTGGTCATGCAGTAATAGCTCGCGCATTATTTACAGGTATTGATACCGCTGTAAGAGATATGATAAACCTTATCAATAGGAAATAGAACTTTTGAATAAGAACAGGATCTCAAATCAATTAAAACGAAAATTAAATTACCATTATAAAGAATTTAATTTTGGTAAATTGATACCAGATCCGCTCCAATTCCCTCATAAGTATAAACATATTTATGATATGGAAATATCTGCTTTTATTTCATCTGTATATGCTTATGGCAATCTTAAACAAATTATCTCAGTATTAGAAAAAATGCATTCTATTTTTGGTGATTCTCCTTATAATTACATTTTGGAATCTTCTTCAAAAACAATCACAAAAGATTTTAGAGAAATAAAACATCGATTCTTTGAGGGGCAAGATTCGGTCGATTTAATATTGGCGATAAAAAATATTTTTGAAAATTATGGTAGTTTAAAAAATCTTTTTCTTTTATATTATTTCCCGGATGCGACTACATTAAAAGATTCAATCCATTTTTTTTCTCTTTCATTAAAGAATATGTTTCCCAAAAATTGTGGAAAAAGAAGAAGTATAGAATTTATGTTCCCTGATTCATATAAGGGAAGTGCTTGTAAAAGAATGAATCTTTTTTTAAGATGGATGGTGCGCAGTGACGATTTAGATCTTGGTTTATGGCATGAGATATCACCATCACAATTAGTAATACCGGTCGATACGCATATTCACAAAGTTTGCACAAAATTAAAATTAACAAATCAAAAAATAGCTAATTGGAAAATGGCAGAAGAGATTACAAATAATTTAAAAAAATATGACAAGAATGATCCTGTGAAGTATGATTTTTCAATTTGTCATATAGGAATGAGGAAACTTAATTTTTAATTAAATAAGAAAAAGAGTTGAACCGCTAAATAATCTGTTATATATTTAATAGATAATTATCTTAATATACTTAATACCACATAGGAGAGAAATATGGCTGAACCGAGAAAGTTCGTTCCCTTTGTATCTTCGGAAACAAATATGGCTGAGTTTACAGTAAAGGCTTTAGTAATTGGTCTTGTATTGGCTGTAGTCTTAGGAGCTGCGAACGCATATTTAGGATTGAAAGCAGGAATGACGATTGCCGCTACATATCCGGCTGCCGTTATTGGAATGGCATTGATCAAGATATTCAAGGGTACAATATTAGAAGAAAATTTTGCTCGTACAGTTGGATCGATTGGCGAATCGATTGCGGCAGGAGCGATATTCACAATTCCTGCATTTTATATAGCAGGTATTTGGTTAGATTTTTATACACCTTGGCATTATTTTATATCTGCAGCAATTATGGCAGCAGGTGGTGTACTTGGAATAATGTTCGTTGCTCTTCTTAGAAGAGTGATGGTTGAAGATGTCGAACTACCTTATCCTGAATCAGTAGCAGCTGCTGAAATTCATAAAGCAGGTCAAAGGAGTGGAGAAGGTTCTAAGTTTTTATTTGGGGCAATGGGAGTTGGTGCTCTTATTGAAGCACTTAGTCAATTTAGATTATTTGCTCGTTCAGCTGATTACTTAGTTAGTCTTACAAAAGGAAATATTTTATTAAAATCTCCTGATGTTAGCCCTGCTTATATGGGTGTTGGATATATTATTGGTCCACGATTAGCAGCATTAAACTTTTCAGGTGGAGTTATTGCTTGGGGCTTATTAGCACCAATTATAGCTTATTTCAAATTTGGCAATACGCCAATGGAAGGAATGGATTGGATACAAACTATTACGCAAGTATGGAAAGATTATGTACGTCCAATTGCTATTGGTGGTATGTTAGTAGGAGCTGCATTTACATTATTCAAAATGAGAAAAAATTTAGCTGTTGGTATTAAAAGATCTGTTAGTGATGCTAAAAAAGCTGCTACAGGCGCAGTAGTTGAAGATAGAATTGAAAAAGATATTCCCTTTAAATGGGTGATGTTAGGAATTGCATTAACAGGCGTTGCAACATTTTTTATTTATAACTACTTTGCTCAAGATGTAGTGGCTGCATTAGTTGCAACTTTCGTAATGATAATTGCAGGATTTTTCTTTGCAGCAGTGTCAGGTTATCTTGTTGGAATTATTGGTTCAAGCAATAATCCAATTTCGGGTTTAACGTTATCTACATTAGTAATAGCAGCATTATTAATGGTAGCTCTTGGAATGAAAGGGATGACCGGAGTAGCGGCTGTGCTTGGTGTTGCGGCGGTTGTTTGTGTTGCAGCAGCAGTGGCAGGTGAAATGCTTCAGGATTTGAAAGCCGGGCATCTTCTAGGTGGAACTCCTTGGAAAATGCAAGTAGGTGATTTAATTGGTGTGGCTCTTTCTGCAGCAGTTATGTTTTTACCTCTTTTGATTTTACATGAAGGGGATATTAAAATGGGTGGAACCGGATTCGGTGGAGAAAATCTTCCTGCACCACAGGCAAGTTTGATGGCTATTCTATCAAAAGGTATTGTTGCCGGTGATATGGAATGGATATTAATCTTTACCGGAATGTTAATGGGTGTTGCTTTTATTATGATGAATATTAAAAGCCCTATGTTAGTATCTGTTGGAATGTACTTACCATTAGGAACCACTTTTGCAATTTTTGTAGGCGGATTAATAAAAGGTCTAGTCGAAAGACAAAACGAAAAGAGAAAGTTTAATGAAGCACAAAAAACAAGGGTAGAAAATTCTGGAGTATTAATAGCAGCGGGACTTATAGCAGGGGAGGCTCTCATCGGCTTGGTCTTTGCTGCATTGGCATTCAAAGAGATTCCAATACCACATATTTTTGAAGTGCCTTCATTCTGGGTAAGCTTAATTGTATTAGCTTTTATTGCTGCTTTATTAGTAATATTCCCATTAAAAAAAGCAGGCAAGCCAGATGAACCTGCACCACCACAAGTATCAATGTAACTTAAAATTAGGGATCGGTTTAATCCGGTCCCTTTATATACTATTATGAATTTTTTAGAAAGAAGAAAAGTCCTTAAAGGGAAGAATACTTTAGATATGATTCCTAAAAGGGTTTATAGAATTACTGATAACGATGGTCTTGTAACTATCCATATACCAAAATTTAAGAATAAAATTCTTTTAAAATTTTTGGTTCCTCATTTAAAAACACCCGAAATCAAATTAAAGTTAGATGCATTTGGTTCGCAAGTTTTTAGAGCAATGGATGGTGAAAGAAAAGTTTCAGATATAGTCATTTCATTAAGAGAAGTATTTGGTGAAAAAGTAGAACCCGCTGAGGACAGATTATCAAAATTTATTTTGAATCTTTATGACGGCGGTTTAATTACATTTAAAGAAATAACAGGAGTTTATGATGGCTAATAAATTAGCAGAATTAAAACCACAATTGGTGTGGAAACATTTCGAAAACTTATGCAACATTCCTCGTCCTTCAAGACATGAAGAAAAAGCCGCAGAATATGTCCTAAAAATTGCAAAAGATAAAAAGCTACAAACAAAAGTCGATTCATTTGGAAATATCGTAGTTATTAAACCGGCATCAAAAGGAAAAGAAAAATTAACTCCCGTTGTATTACAGGGACATTTAGATATAGTGCCCGAAAAAAATTCTGATGTAAAGCATGACTTTTTAAAGGACCCTGTTGATTATTATGTTGATGGAGATTGGGTTAAAGCAAGAGGAACAACATTAGGCGCTGATAATGGTATCGGGATTGCATCTGCATTAGCAATTTTAGAATCTGATGATCTTAATCTTGGACCAATTGAAGCTTTATTTACACTTGATGAAGAGACCGGATTAAACGGTGCACAAGCATTAAAACCTGGATTCTTAGAATCCAAAATATTATTCAATCTTGATTCTGAAGATGAAGCACTTTATATCGGTTGCGCAGGTGGACAAAATACTTATGCAACATACAAACCAAAAATGGATGCTGCGCCTGCTAATACAACTGCATTAGCAATTACTATTAAGGGCCTAAGAGGTGGGCATTCAGGATTAGATATTAATTCAGGAAGAGGAAATTCGATTAAAATTATTGTTCGTTTACTTTTAGAACTTAGTGATAAATTTAATATGCGATTAGTTTCCGTTAATGGTGGAAGCAAGCATAATGCAATTCCAAGAGAAAGTTTTGCAGTAATTAGAGTTCCTAATAAAAATGTTGAAGCTGTTCAGGAAGCAATTTCTAATTTTGAGTCTGTTGTAAAAAATGAAATCTCTTTTGTAGAAGAAGGATTTTTAGTTGAAGTAAAAAAATCTTCTTCTAAAGCAAAAGTTATGGATAAGAAAACAACAAATAATATGTTGAAAGGACTTTATACCGTACCAAATGGGGTCCAGAAAATGAGTATGGAAATTGATGGTCTTGTACAGACATCTACTAATCTTGCAGTTTTAGAAACTAAACCAAAGGGTGTATTCGTTACTACCAGCCAAAGAAGTTCCATTGAAAGTGAGAAGAAAGATACTACCGCAATGGTCTCGATTGTATTTCAATTGACAGGTGCTGAAATTACTCATGGCGATAGCTATCCGGGATGGCAGCCTGATTTGAAATCAACCGGATTAAAAGTATTGAAAAGTGAATTTAAAAAGAAATATAAAAAAGAACCTGAAATAAAAGCAATTCATGCCGGTTTAGAATGTGGAATAATTAAAGAAAGATATCCTGATATGGATATGATCTCTTTTGGACCAACAATTATGAATCCACATTCACCTGATGAAAAAGTACAGATTAGTACAGTAAATAAATTTTGGGATCTTTTAGTTAATTCACTTAAAAATGTTCCTTCAATCTGACAATAGGATTTAAATTGAATACTTTAAGCAAGTATAAAGAACCATCAGTAATTTTTAGGTGGATAGTATTATTAATAATTAGTATCGCTCAATTTGGTAATTATTATATATATGATAGTATTAGTCCATTAGCTGATCTTTTATCAAAGCAATTAAACTTTACAGATGCAAACATTGGCTTATTGCAGGGAATATATAGTCTTCCAAATATCTTTATGGTATTGATTGGAGGAATCATAATTGACAGAATTGGTACACGTATTTCAACTCTGATCTTTACTGCACTCTGTTTCTTAGGTGCTTTTGTTACATTCATGGGAAATGATTTAGTTGTAATGGCAACCGGCAGATTGATATTTGGTCTCGGTGCAGAATCTATGATTGTAGCTATTACTACTGTAATCGGTCGTTGGTTTAAAGGTAAGCAATTATCATTTGCATTTGGATTGAATTTGACGATTGCTCGATTAGGTTCTTTTGCTGCCTTAAATTCTCCTACGTGGGGAAGAGCGTTTTATGAAAGTTATAAAGATCCATTATTCTTAGCATTAATTGCCGGAACTATCTCGATAGTTTCGGCAATAATTTATTTCGGTATGGATTTCTTTGCCGAGAAAAATTATAATTTAGGAAGTACAACTAATCAGGACAAAATAAATTTCAAGGAGATATTTTCTTTCTCACGTTCATATTGGTTTGTAGTTCTCCTTTGTGTTACTTTTTATTCCGGAATATTTCCATTCCAAACATTTGCTGTAAAATTCTTTATGGATGTGCACGGAGCAACAAGAGAATATGGAGGATTCCTTTCAAGCATCCTTACTCTTTCGGCTATGATACTGACACCATTATTTGGTTTAGCATCTGATTATGTCGGGCATAGAGCTAAACTTATGATGTTAGGCTCATTATTATTAATACCGGTATATTTAATAATGGCATATACGCAAATTCCTTTATATATTCCAATGATAATAATGGGGATTTCATTTTCCTTGATTCCGGCAATAATGTGGCCATCTGTGGCTATCATTGTACCCGAAGCTAAACTTGGAACAGGATATGGGTTAATGACAATGATCCAGAATATTGGTCTCGCATTTTTTAATTTTGTTATTGGCTGGGCTAATGATTATAGCGGTGGATACACATTAGGAATGTGGTTCTTTTCCACATTAGGATTTTTTGGATTGTTTTTTGCATTCAGTTTGTGGCGTAATGAATCATCTCCTGCTGGTCATGGATTAGAAAAGGGAATATTAAATGATAAAAAATAGATTTATATTTTTCATAATAATTGTTGTAGTATATAGTTCTTCTATCGATGCGCAGTCATTTGGATTTGGTTGTTTGGGCTTATCCGGATTTATTGGTGGCTATTCTCAAATGAATTATAAGGTGGATAACCTCAATAATCTTATCAATAGCCAATACACAAGTCCTGATTCAAAAATAAATTTCAAAACCGGCTCAGGTTTTAAAATAGGCGGAAATATTTTTAGAGCAAGATTTGAATCATTCTTTTTTTCTACAAAGATCTATTACCAGTTTTTTAAAGAACAGAAAGAGATATCTAATTTAAACGGTACAAGCTTGACTAATGAGAAATTTGAATTAACGATGAATAATTGGAATGTCGCAGTCGATTTAGGAATCCCAATATTATCGTTTCTTGATTTAAAAGTTATCGAGGGAGGATTTTCATACTTTACTCCTAATTTTAATCATCAGACACTTGTAAATAATGAAGTTGTAACTGAAACAGATTACGATAACTCGGATAATAATCTTTCATATTTTGTAGGTTCAGGATTTATTTTGCATATTATCCCGGATTACATTAGTATTGAGGGGGGAGCGTATTATTCTTTCTATCAAATCAAAAATTTTAATTATAATAATAATATGCTAAATCCTAATAATGAAAATCCATTAATAGACAAGGGGAGCATTATTGCTTCTATTCAATTAAATGTGGGTTTTCCACTTTAAGGAGGAATAAACATGAAGAAAAAATTATTTGATGCAGCGAAAATTGCAATTAAAGATTGCATGGGATTGAAGAAGAAGGAAAAAGTCTTAGTAATTACTGACAGCAATAAAAAAGAGATAGGTGAATATCTATTTCAAGCTGCATTAGACCTTGGAGCTGAATCACTTTTAGTTGAAACCAAACCTGGAAAAACTAATGGTGAAGAACCCACTTCACAATTAGCAGAATTAATGAAGAAATATGATATCGTTTTATGTCCTACTACTAAATCATTGACACATACAAATGCTCGGAGAGCAGCTTCTGCATCTGGTGTTAGAGTGGCTACATTCCCAGGCATTACCGAAGAAATCATGATTCGTGGATTAAATGCAGATTATAAAGCGATTTCCAACCGAACTAACAAACTCAAAAGAATATTAGAAAAAGTTTCTACTGTAAGAGTAACTACAAAATTAGGTACTGATATTACTATGGAGATGAAAGGGAGAGGAATTTACGCAAGTAAAGGACTTTTCCACAAAAAAACAGAAAGCGGCAATTTACCCACAGGCGAAACATTTTTAGCACCTTGGGAAGGAAAAACAAATGGTGTTTTTGTTGTAGATGGCTCATTTGCCGGAATAGGTATGTTAGAAAAACCAATTACAATTCAGGTAAAGAATGGATTAGCTACTGAAATATCTGGGGATAAAAAAGCTAAACAATTAATTGATATGTTGAAGCCATTTGGGAAAAATGGGAGAAATATTGCTGAATTTGGTATTGGAACAAACGATAAAGCAAAACTAAGTGGTTATATACTTGAAGATGAAAAAGTAATGGGAACTATCCATATTGCACTCGGAGATAATAAATCAATGGGTGGCTCGATTAATGTGCCGATTCATGTAGATGGCGTTATAAAGAAACCAACTGTATATTTTGATGATAAAATCATTATGAAAGATGGTAAATTCGTTATAAACCTTTAGTAAAATGCAATTATTTAATCAAAATTGAAATTTTCACCTTTATTTCGTAAATTTGCAAGCTAAAAAATAAAGGATATATGAAAATTTTAAGCAAGCTAAACGAGCAACAAAGAAATGCTGTAGAGTATAATGCTGGTCCTCACATCGTTGTTGCCGGTGCCGGCTCCGGTAAGACCAGGGTTTTAACTTATAAAATTGCATATCTTATTCAAGAAGGACTCGAACCAGAATCTATTCTTGCCTTAACATTTACAAACAAAGCTGCTAAAGAAATGAAAGAAAGGATCCGTGAATTAATTGGGAAAAAAGCGGATTCACTTTGGATGGGCACTTTTCATTCAATTTTCGCAAGAATATTACGAATTGAAGCTACTGCAATTAATTACAGCAGTAATTTCTCTATTTATGATAGAGAAGATTCTGTTTCTTTAGTAAGTAATATTCTTCAATATCTAAGCATAAATCTCGAAAATGTTACCGCCAATTCAATACAGCATAAAATCAGTAATTTTAAAAATCACATGATTACTCCTGAAGAGTATTCTAATAACATTGCAAGTACTTTGGCAGAGAAAAAAATTGCCGAAGTATATATTGAATACAATAAAAGACTTAGAGAAAATAATTCAATGGATTTTGACGATTTACTCTTAAAACCAATTGAGTTATTTAATAATAATACACGCATACTCCAGAAATACAAAAAGATGTTTAAGTATATTCTTGTAGATGAGTATCAAGACACTAACAATGCGCAATATGAGATTGTAAAGATATTATCACCTTTAAAAGATAAGTTGTGTGTTGTTGGAGATGACGCTCAAAGTATTTATGGTTGGAGAGGTGCAAATATAAGGAACATGCTCGATTTTGAAAAAGACTTCTCTAAAGCGAAAATATTCAGATTAGAACAGAATTATCGTTCTACTAAAAATATTCTATTGGCTGCTGATTCGATAATAAAAAAGAATACAGAGCAAATTGCAAAAACTTTATGGACAGAAAACCCGGAAGGGGAAGAAATAACATTAGTAAAATGTTCTGATGAAAAAGATGAAGCTTTCCAAATTGCTAAAAAAATTAAAAAGGAAATTTCGACAAAGAAATTATCTCTAAATGATATTGCAATATTATATAGGACAAATGCTCAATCTCGGGCATTAGAAGATGCGTTTAGAAGAGAAAAAATTCCTTATAAAATTGTCGGAGGAGTCGAGTTTTATAGAAGAAAAGAAGTTAAAGACGTGTTAGCTTATTTACGCGTTCTTTCTAATCAAGATGATGAAGAAAGTTTATTAAGAGTAATGAATTTCCCTCAAAGAGGGATAGGAAATACCTCTATAACCAAGATGATTGCCTTCTCAAGAAAACTAAATTTGTCTTTATTCAAAACTATGGCAAGGGTTTTTGAAGTTATTGAGGTTAAAGAAAGAATTCAAAAAAACGTAAAACAATTTAGGATACTTTTAGATAAATATATTGCACTACAATCTAAACTTTCTCTTGGAGAACTTACTTCGGCTTTAGTAGATGAATTAGGTATTTTGAGGATGTATAAGGAAGAAAATTCTCAAGATTCTGCAAGTCGTTACGATAATATTCAGGAACTATTAGCTTCTATACAAGAATTTAATAAAGAATTTCCTGAAGCGACTTTAGAAGAATATCTTGCTGACGTTTCTTTAGTGGCGGGTATTGATCAATATGATGAATCAAAAAACTCTATTACTTTAATGACAGTTCATAGTTCTAAAGGATTAGAATTTCCCGTAGTATTTATCACCGGTTGCGAAGAGGATATATTCCCATTGAATCCAAGATTTGATTCTGATTCTAAGATAGAAGAAGAGAGAAGATTATTTTATGTTGCAATAACACGTGCAATGAAGAAAGTATTCATATCATTCGCTCGGTCTCGTTATAGGTTTGGAGAAGTGGCTTATCAAAACAAATCAAGATTTATTGAAGAACTTAATCCTGATTCTGTCGAAGATGTAATTGATGGTAGCAATAGAAAAAGTGGCAGAAGAAGAAAGGGAGATTTTGATGAGTATTATCAAGAGAGTTATGATGATTTTGATCAAGAAAGAAGATCTTTTAGAGTTGGAAGTCGTGTAAGTCATGATATATTTGGACAAGGAAAAGTGTTAGCAATTACAGGAAATGGAGATACTCAAAGAATAACGATCTCATTTGAGGATACAGGAACAAAGCAGTTATTAGTAAAATTTGCGAACCTGAAACTTTTATAATAAATAATGGAGTAGAAATGAAAATTGGTGTATTGACAGGGGGCGGAGATTGCCCTGGATTGAATGCCGTTATTCGTGCGGTTGTTCGTAAATCTTTAAGTCTAGGTCACGAATGTGTCGGTATTAAGGAAGGTTGGAAAGGAATTTTAGAAAATAATTTTACTCCATTAAATATGGATTCAGTTTCTGGTATTCTCCACAGAGGAGGTACTATTCTTGGTACATCAAGAACAAATGTTTATAAAGTTGAGAATGGCGAAGCAAAACTTAAAGAAAATATGGAAAAGAGTGGAATTGATTGTATCGTAGCTATTGGTGGTGAAGATACATTAGGTGTTGCCGCTAAACTTGCTGCTTCAGGTGTAAAAGTCGTGGGTGTACCTAAAACAATTGATAATGATTTGAATGCTACGGATTATACATTCGGTTTTGATACAGCAGTAAATATCGCCACTGAAGCTATTGATAGATTGCATACAACTGCCGAATCTCATAATAGAGTAATTGTGGTAGAAGTAATGGGAAGGCATGCTGGTTGGATTGCTGTCCATTCGGGTATTGCGGGTGGTGCTGATATTATTCTTATTCCTGAAAAACCATTTAATTTTGATGAAGTAGTTGATGTTTTAAAGCAAAGACATTCACGTGGAAAATCATTCAGTATTGTAGTTGTTTCGGAAGGTGCGAAACTTCAAACAGAAGAAGAATCAGATAAAGATGGTTCTTTCGTTCTTACAAGCATGAAAAAAGATTCTTTCGGTCATGTAAGATTAGGCGGTATTGGAAATATATTAGCCGAAGAGATTGAAAAGAGAACAGGATTTGAAACAAGAGCTACAATCTTAGGACATATTCAGAGAGGTGGTTCACCAACTGCTTATGATAGAGTATTAGCTACAAGATTTGGTGTTTTTGCAGTTGAACTATTAGTAGAAGAAAAATATGGTTATATGGCTGCATTGCAGGGAAGTGAAATTGTTGCTGCAAGTCTTGCGGAAGCTGTGGGTAAATTAAAGACAGTTGACCTGAAGTTGTTTGATGTAGCAAGTACATTCTTCGGATGATAAAATAAGCTTATAAGTAGATTTGTAACAGATTTAGGAAACCGTGCTTATCTTTTTCTGTAAGCACGGTTTGTAAACAAATTAATATGTTATTAATTCTTTAGATAATGTTGCTGAATCAGAACAAACAAATTTAAAATTAGAAAAATGCCGAATGCGAATTCGCTGTCGGTTTGAAGCACTTGTTTGGTGTTAATATATTTTATTTATAATCAAATGCATTGCCTTTTCGCTTGAAATATTTTTAATACATTTATAGCCCAATGATTTGAGATCCAAATTCAAATAAAGATTTTCACCACTTCCTAATATTATAGGGGATACAACTAAATGCAATTCATCTATTAATTGAGCCATTAGATATTGACGAATTGTATTAACTCCACCACCAAGTCTTACATCTTTGCCGTTTGCAGAATCAAAAGCTTTTTCAAGAGCTGAATTAATCCCATCTGTTACGAAGTGAAAAGTGGTGCCACCTTCCATTTCAATTGATTCGCGCTTATGATTAGTTAAGATGAAGACAGGAACATGATATGGCGGGTTTTCTCCCCACCATCCTTTCCAATCAGTATTAGGTAAGCCGCGGTAGGGACTAAACATATTACGCCCTAAAATCCAGGCGCCAATATTTTTAAAGCCATTTTCAGCAATTTCATTATCAATTCCTGTTGTGCCGCCACTCTTTGCTAATACATTTTGTTGAAATGTTTTTGTGGGATAAAACCAATGGTGAAGATCTGCACCTCCTTCGCCTAAAGGATTCTCCATGGTTTGATTTGGTCCTGCGCCGAATCCATCCACCGATATAGAAAAACTTGCAACTCGTAGTTTTTGCATAATTTAATTCTTATATATTTAAAGTTACACGAAACACGTCTTATAATGAATTAACTTAATTCAGAAATTAAATATTTATTTCCATTTTTAAAACTCCAAAAAGATATTTCTATTTCTTAATCGTAAGTATTTTCAAATAGCAATAAGAGATTAGTGAAAAAATAGAAATCCATGCCGCTACTAAAAATACGATTCCCTCATTACTTAGACCCATGATTGCTCCTATTTAATTTCCATGCTTTTCTTACCATTAATGCTAATCCTAAATAAATGCCTATAAGAAGTAAACGAGCACCCCAAATATAAGGGACATTTTGAGAAGGAGTAGACGACATGAACAATATAGGAATTGCATCATTGATAAACCACCAAACCATAATTCCAAATAAAACGGTTGGTGTTACGAATTTCATGAGGTAGAAAAATACTCTTGGAATTTTGATATCACCGCCATCATTAATTTCTGCCCATGCTTTTTCGGGACCAAAAACCCAAATGAATAAAACTGTTTCTATCAACGCAAAAACTACAAGTCCAAACGTTCCAGCCCAATAATCCATTTCATCTAAGAAACCATATTTCAAATAGAATACAACAAGATGAACGGCAAGAAAAACAACCATAGCTAAAACGCCAACTGCTTTTTTACGTGAGAACTTAAACTCATCTTCGAGGAAAGCAACAAGAGGCTGACCCATCGCCACTGAAGAAGTAATACCTGCAAAGAACAATAACAAGAACCACAAAAAACCGAAATATTGACCAAATGGAATTCTTTCAAAAACAAGTGGAAGGGAAGCGAAACCGAGATCGAATGAACCGCCTGCAGCCATTTGCACAGTTGCAGTAACACCAAAAAATGCAACTGCTACGGGAATTGCAATTGAACCACCAAGAATTACTTCAGCAAATTCATTAGTAGCCGCTGTTGTTAATCCTGAAAGTGCTATATCGTCTTTAGGTTTAAGATAACTAGCATAAGCGTGAATTGTACCCATTCCCACAGAGAGAGTAAAAAATATTTGTCCCGCTGCCGCGAGCCAAATTTTGGGATCGGTGAGAACTGAAAAATTGGGATTCCAAATGAAACCAAAACCATTTGCTACGGAATTTTCGGGAATTGCAGGATTCGGTGTTCCTAATGTCAATACTCTAATCGCAATTATAATAGCAAATAAAAATAAAAGTGGCATTGCAATTTTTGCTAATGTTTCAATACCTTTTGAAATGCCTTTATAAAGAACAAAGAAATTAACTGCAAGAGTAATCAATAAAAATGTATAAGCTACATAAATTCCATCAAAATAATTTCCATCAATTCTACCTTGGAAACTATAAAGGAAATTTTTCATAGCATCAAAATTTTCTAAACCGAAATATTCTTTAGTAAGCGAGAAGAAACTATAACCGAGAGTCCATGATTCTATATAAGCGTAATAGATCATGATTACCAATGACATGAATAGACCTAATGTACCAAAATATTTAGCGGCTTTATTTTTCCATAGAAGATCGAACATGCCTGGAGTACTTCCATGACGATGTTTACCGCCATATCTTCCTATGCCCCATTCGATCCACATCAGAGGAATGCCAAGTACTAAAAAAAAGATAAAATAAGGAATCATAAACGCACCGCCGCCATTTTGCGCTGCTTGAACTGGGAAACGGAGGAAATTACCTAAACCTATTGCATTACCTGCTACTGCCAAAATTAAACCAAATCTACTGCCCCACTGCTCTCTTTCTTGAGTCTGGTTCTCCATTGATGCTCCAAAATTTGACACGGAAGTACAAATATCAGGTATATCTCTTTTATTTGCAATTAATTATGAAATGTTTTTTGGATTTTATTCATTTATTTAATTTATTACTCTAATTATTTATATTACATTTTATATTATTCGGAAAAATGAATGTCGAAAATAAATTCAATTATAAATCTGTTTGTAGTATTGATTCTTATCACCATTCCCATGAGCCTTATTAGCGCAGAAGTTGCGCCATTATATATAAGAGCCAATCAAATTGGATTTCTTCCGAATGATATAAAGAGTGCTGTGATAC
>Ga0172380_10005046_pt1 | contig 16378 bp, 14 predicted proteins | sample Leawe162metaG_FD_119747 | JGI IMG/M metagenome (GOLD analysis project Ga0172380, IMG submission 119747) | Leachate microbial communities from a municipal landfill in Southern Ontario, Canada - Leachate well 162 metaG | ecosystem: Engineered > Solid waste > Landfill > Unclassified | place...
ATCCATTGAAGTCTTTAAAAAAATTGGACTTACACTAGCTCGTCCTTTTGTTAGGAAATACGCTTTGAAAAAAATTCTGTAATCCTCAGGAATAACATCAGTATCCCAATACCCTACTTCTTTTAAGAGTTTAAATGACATTGAATACGTTGAATTTAGAATAAGACGCCACCCCTGGACAAGAAGAGCTGCGCGCCACAAACTTCCAAAAAATGAAATGATACGAATAAATGCTGGTACTTTCCAAAAATTGTTATAGTTAACATTTGCTGTCTGCCAAAAACGAAAGTACTTATCTTTTGAAGTCAAAAATTCATGCGACAAATAGGAGAAAAATTGGCGATCATAGATACAATCAGCATCAACTGATGAAATCGTAAGATAATCAATAGAAATTCCTTTTTCGCCAATAAGAATTTTTTCAGCCGCGCGTGCTGCAAATGCTTGATTTGATGATTTACCTTTTACTTCATTTGGTAAATCTGGATGAAATGTAAAATAAATTCCTCCAAAGACGTCTCCGTAATTTTGTAATAATAATTTTTCTTTTTGCTTTGCCTCTTTTTCTCGTTCTTCAAAAGCAATAAAAATAAAAATACGTGATACGGGGAATGTTTGGATTTTAAAATTCTCAAGAGTTTCATATAATTTTTCAATAGGTTCTTGATACGTTGGAATAACAACGACATGATGCATCTCATCAAAATGTGGTAAGAGACTTGCTTTTTCCAACCAATTTTCTCCTTCAGCCTCTTTAATTTTACGAGCAGCAATAAAAGAACAAAACGCAAGATTAAAGGATTTATATAACCAAAACATATTAAATAAAATAATGAAGTAGGCAAGCTGCAGAGGAAAATAGATTGATCCCCAAAATGGCATACTAATGAGGAAAATTGCAATAAGAGGCGGAATAATCTCAAGCAGCCTCAAAGACTTTCGTGGATAACGGGCAAAAAAGATAGTAATAAGATTTTGCATATAGTTACACTTTCACCCCAAAAACAGTCTCGAAATTACTAATGACTGCTTGTTCTAGTGTGGAGTAAGAGATATTTTTAAGCTGTGCTATAAATTCTCCTATAATTATAACATTTTTGGGCTCATTTCGCTCTCCACGGAGCGGCACTGGTGTCAAAAAAGGACTATCTGTCTCAGTAAGTATTCGATCAACTGGGGTAAGGATTGCAAGCTCGCTTAAAGAAACAGTCTCTCCAGGAGCCAAACCTTTATAAGTAATATTTCCATCAAACCCAATATAGAATCCCATATCCAAAACGTCCTTAAGGACTTCTTTTGTGGCTGCAAAACAATGAAACATTCCCGGGATCTCTTTAAGCAAATGTTTATATTCTTTCAAAACAGAGACTAGATCTTCTCCTGCATGCCTATTGTGAATTTGAAGCGGCAGACCTAATTTATGAGCTAGTTTTATTTGAGAAATAAATGCTTCGCGTTGGACATTTTTATCAACCACTCCATTTGATTTGTATAAATAATAATCAAGCCCAATTTCCCCAATGCCAATGACTTTCGGGTCTTTTGCGATTTCTTCAAGTTCTGCAAGCCAATCTTCTGAAATTTCGCCCTCAAACTCAATGTCAGTTTTGTCAGCGTGATGTGGGTGAACACCCACAATCGCATACATATTCTCGTATTTATGCGCCAGCTCCACAGCTCTTCTACTTGATGGAATACTGGTGCCAGTATTTACGATCGCTTTGATACCGCTTTCAAAGGCGCGCTTTGCAACCTCATCAAAGTCTTCATCAAACGCATGCAAATTCAAATGACAATGAACATCAATCATGAATATAGTTTAGTGGAAGAAATATTTTTTAGGAAGAGGATGAAACTAATAATCCATGCCACCCATACCTGGCATTCCGCCGCCCATAGGAGTTTTTTCTTTTTCAGGAATATCAGTAATTAATGCTTCAGTGGTTAAGACCATCATAGCAACACTCGCTGAATTTTGAACCGCACTCCTCGTCACTTTGACAGGGTCCAAAATTCCGGCCGTAAGCATAGACCCATATTGCATAGTCATAACATTAAATCCATAATCTTGCTCCTTTGCCTCTTCTACCTTTGAAAGGATAATACTTGGTTCTTCTCCTGCATTTTTAACAATCCAACGTAATGGCTCCGAAAGTGCTTCAAATAAAATCTCAACTCCAAGTTTTTGATCTGCAATTGTCAATTTTTCTTTTAATGCAGCAAGAACCTTGCGCGACTTAAGAAGTGTTACTCCTCCTCCAGGAACAACGCCTTCTTCAATAGCAGCTTTTGTAGCAGCAACCGCATCAATAACGCGCTCTTTTTTCTCTTTCATTTCCACTTCTGTAACAGCTCCTACATTAATAACAGCTACTCCACCTGAAAGCTTTGCAAGTCGCTCTTGTAGTTTTTCGCGGTCAAACTCTGATGTTGCTAGACTAAGCTCTTTTTTAATTTGCCCAATTCGTGCTTTTACAGAAGCTGCACTTCCTTTTCCTCCAATAATTTGCGTAGATTCACTTGTTGATTTTACTTTTTCAGCTCTTCCACAGTCTTCAACCGTTACAGAATCAAGCTTTCGACCCGTATCTTCAGAGATAACTGTTCCACCAGTAAGCATTGCAATATCTTCAAGCATTGCTTTGCGTCTGTCACCAAATCCTGGAGCTTTTACTGCCAAGACATTCAAAACACCCTTTAATTTATTGACAACAAGAGCAGCCAAAGCCTCACCCTCAACATCATCTGCAACGATTACAAGATTTTTACTTACTTTTACAAAATTCTCTAGGAATGGAAGTAATTCCTGAAGTGAAGATATTTTTTTATCGGTTATCAATATGTATGGATCTGCAATTTCTGCCTCCATACGATCTCCATTTGTTACAAAATAAGTCGAGGCATATCCCTTATCAAATTCCATTCCCTCTTTGTAATCAATTGAAAACTCCAATCCGCGTCCTTCCTCAACAGTTACCACTCCGTCTTTTCCTACTTTTGCCAAGGCATCAGCAATAAGACTTCCTATTTTTTCATCCTGAGCTGAAATGGTTGCAACCTTAGCAACATCCCCCTCTTTGACAGATTTTGCCATTTTCTTAATTTCTGAAACAACCGCTTCAACACCCTTTTCAATACCAACCTTTAAAATCATTGGATTTGCACCATTTTCTACAGCCTTAAAACCTGAATTTATAATTGATTGAGCAAGGAGTGTTGCGGTTGTTGTTCCATCCCCTGCAACATCATTTGTTTTTGAAGCTGCTTCTTTGACGAGCTGGGCTCCCATATTCTCAAATGGATCCTCAAGTTCTATTTCCTTAGCAACAGATACTCCATCGTGGATTACAGTTGGTGCTCCCCATTTTTTATCAATAGCAACATTTCGTCCTTTAGGACCTAGTGTTGTAACAACTGCTAAAGCCAACTTATCTACTCCTATTTTCAAGGATTTTCGTGCTTCTTCTGAATATTTAATTTGTTTTGCCATATTTTTTTAAAATCTAAACTAACCAACTATTGCGAGAATGTCTTTCTGTTCAACAATCGTCCATTCTTCGTTTCCGACTTTGACTTCGTTTCCGCCCCACTTTTTATACATAACTTTATCTCCAGCTTTTACAACGATTTGGGTTTTATCGCCTTTAGGCGTTATTTCACCTTCTCCTACAGCCATCACAATACCAATTTGTGGTTTTTCTTTTGCTGAGTCTGGGAGATACAATCCGCTTGCAGTTTTTGTCTCTGCTTCAAGAGGCCTTATAAGAATATTGTTAAAAAGCGGTTTTATTGTAAATTGAGATGTCTGTTTTGCCATATTAATATTGACTAAAATTATTTAAATTTTCACTCTAGACTTTAGAGTGCTAATATTACAATATGACGAAAAAATTGTCAAGATTATAACTTGCTTTGCAAGATACAATCGCTTCACAATTATAGTTGACTTCCGAGTCCAAATTGTCTACGCTAAAAAGGTACAAATGAAGCTTTTAACAAATAAGTTTTTTATACTCGGAAATTTATTTCTTATTCTTATCGCAATTCCTATAACATTGTTTTTTATAGGTAAACAGCAAGAGACAAGATCACGAGCTGCCGCGTCAACAGTCCTTTACTTCCCTACAACAAGCCAAACGGTGCCTGCAGCCTGCGCCAATCTCACAGCAGATGTAATGGTTGATCCCGGACAGAATGTCGTTTCTATTGTTGATATGTATCTCACATACGATGTCTCCGTGCTTGCTATTACAGGCATTACTCCTAGCTCTGAATTTTCAACAATAGTTAGGGAGGCTAGTCTCTCAAACGGAGCAGCTAATATTTCTGTGAGTGTTGGCAGTGACACATCAAAAGCTGTTCGAACAATAACAAAAGTTGCAACAATTACATTTAAAACTATTTCAGGGACTGCAGAAACATCTTCTATTTCTTTCGACACAACAAAAACACGAGCCTTTTCTTTGTCTAGTGCTGACCAACCCACTGAAAATGTACTATCCAACGCTAGCTCCAAACTCAATGTGACTATCAATCCAAGCATAAGCTGCTCGGGTGCGACAACGAGCGGAGCTCCATCTGCTAATAATGCTCCTGTTTGTAGTGGTCTCGTGTTAGATAGAAGTGCCACTGGCGCTGCCCCTTATTCGATTACTTTTACAGCAGCAGGAAATGACACAGATGGAACAATAACCAAGGCAGCATTTTCTTTTGGTGATGGAAAAACAGGAGAAGTGACAACAGGTAGCGGAATTGGAACAAATACAATCAATGCTCCTATCTCACACACCTTCCAAGATGCTGGCACATACAATGTAACTGCTTCCCTTACCGATAACCAAAATGCAACAAGTGCTACCACGACCTGTACTGCAACAGTGACGGTAACCGCAGGCACCACAACAACCGGTGGAGAAACAACAACTACTGGTACAACAAATGCAGCGCCTGTTTGTACCGATTTTACCGTAACGCCGGCAACAGGTAGCGCACCACTTATAACTCTTTTGACAGCACGAGGCAATGATCCAGATGGTCTAATTACAAAAACAACATTTAATTTTGGAGATGGGCAAACACAAGATGTTACAACAGGCATGAATATTCAATCTGTGTCGCCACAAACAAATCACACATATACAACTAGTGGAAATTTTAACGCAACAGTCACCTTTACCGATAACGCAAGCGGAGTTAGTACTATTTGTGCAAAGACTGTTACTGTATCTGGCACTTCTACTTCGGAACCAGTTACTGTAACAGCTGCACCAACAATTGCACAGCCAGGGGCAAGTGCGACAACAATTGGAGTAATTGGTGGCATTATCCTAACAATTCTTGGAGGAGTACTCCTACTTTCTCTTTAGGATTAAGCTTCTAAACTTTCAGGACTGACAAAAACGCTTCTTTGGGGATATTAATGTTTCCGGCTGTTTTCATGCTCTTCTTACCTTCTTTTTGTTTATCAAGAAGCTTTAGGAACGCAAGCTTCTTGTTTTTTAAACCTTGAGTACTGACAGAAATGCTTCCTTAGGAATATTAATATTGCCAACCGTTTTCATTCTCTTCTTACCTTCTTTTTGTTTATCAAGAAGCTTATCTTTCCTAGTTCTGTCTCCTCCATACAATTTCGCAATAACATCTTTCCGAAAGGCGGATATCTTTTCACTTGCTATTATTTTTGCTCCAATTTGCGCTCGTACCGCAATAATAAATTGATGTTTTGGAATGGCTTTGGCTAAAACCTCTACAATTCTCCTTGAAAAACTTTCAACCTCACTTTTATGAACAATGAAAGAAAGCTCGGGAATAATTTGCTCGTTTACTGCAATATCTACTCGTACAAGTTCTGAAATTCTGTAGTCTGAAATTTCATAATCAAATGACGCAAATCCTGATGAAAGTGATTTTATTTTATCGTAAAAATCGTACACTACGGATGCTAGTGGAATTTCAAAAATAATTTTTACCTGATTTCCATAATATACTGCATCTTTTTGAGTACCACGCCTATTATTTATCAACTCGAGAATTTGCCCCATAAATTGGCTTGGTGTATAAATTTCGGCAATAATAAAAGGCTCTTTTGTTTCGAGAGCGCCATTTTCAAAATCTTTAGGACTTGTAATAGATTTTCCATCAACAATATATTCAATTGTTGGTGGGGCCGTAAAAACCTCAACCCCACCTTCTTTTTCAAGTCGCTCAATAACAATTTGAGAATGCAAAAGTCCCAAAAAACCACATCTAAATCCTGGTCCAAAAATCATTGAATGCTCGGGTGCCACAACAAGCGATGCGTCATTGAGCTTGAGCCTGTACACGGCTTTTCGAAGCTGCTGAAATTCAGAATTTGAAGATGGATAAATTGATAAATACACAAAAGGCTTAAGCGATAAAAATCCAGGAAGAGGCACCCCTTTATCTTTTTTTGTTGTTATTGTATCTCCAACTTTTGCCTGAGTAATATCTTTAATATTGGTAATAATATAGCCCACTTCTCCTGTTGAAATTGTTTCAGAGGTATGAAATTCTGGCTTCATATATCCCACATCTAAAACGAGCGATGTTGAGTTATCTGCTAGAAAAATAATTTCATCTCCTTTTTGAATTGATCCATTTTTAATCCTCACAAAAATAACGATTCCTCGATGTTCGTCATATACTGAATCAAAAATGTATGCCTGTGTTGGAAGCTTTTCATCTCCTGCTGGTTGTGGAATACGTTTTATGACAGATGCTAAGACATCCTCAACGCCTTCTCCTGTTTTTGCTGATACATACAGTATTTCACTTTTCTCGAATCCAAAACTATCAAATAATTCTTTCTCAATATCTTCCACTCGAGCCATAGGCAAATCAATTTTATTGATAGCTGGAATAACGGTTAGCCCCTGTTTTTTTGCAAAATTATAATTGGCAACAGTCTGCGCCTGAATTCCTTTTGTACCATCAACTAAAAGCACCGCTCCTTCACATGCATATAGAGTTCTAACAACTTCATACGAAAAATCAACATGCCCTGGTGTGTCAATCAAATTCAGCTCATATTCTTGTCCACCAAACTCATATCTCATACGTACTGTAGCAAGTTTTATTGTAATGCCACGCGCGCGCTCAATAGGATTACTATCCAGATACTGCTCCTGCATTTTAAGCTTGCTTACAGTACCCGTTATATCAAGAAGCCTGTCTGCCAACGTAGATTTTCCATGATCAACGTGTGCAATAATACAAAAATTACGGATATGGGATTTGTTCATAAGATTTATTTCATAAAACCTTGCGCTCTTCTGCGAAGGTCTTGGGGAAATTATACACTAAAAGTTACGGATTAAATTTTGATCCGTCAATTGGCTCCTTCAATTGGCGCAAAATATTTGTCTTGTCGCCAAATTTACGGGCAACAGCCAAAACATAATATGCTTCTTTGATATCAAGAAGCCATGTCAAGAATAGATATGCCACAAAACCAACAGAAGAAGCCACACCAGTAAGGAAAAATAAATTTATTGTTCTTGTTGTATCAAAAACAAGTTGATCAAGTAGCTTTATTGGAATATAAATACAAATCCCCATCACTATTGAAGCAATAAGAATTTTAATGAGTGTTACCATAATTTCAAATTTTGGCAAATTTATTTTTCTATCAAGAATTGCCATCATAATAACAACGCTTACTATGGTAGAAATGGAAAAGGCGATAGCTAAGAAATAAATTGGCAGCTGATATACAAGAATAAAAATGTATGACAAAAGAATATGAAGCGTTACCGTAATCAACGTAACGATAAAAGGGGTTTTTGCATCTTGATATGCATAAAATGCCCGAGCAACAAGATACATAAGAGCTTGGGCTCCCATAGAAACCGAGAAGTATGCTAACGTCAATCCAGTATCAACAGTCGCATCCCACGTAAAACGCGATGCTCCAAAAAACAACCTAACAAGGGGTACACGAAGAACTATGAAAAGTGCACTAATTGGTAATATGAGATACAGTGTCTGGGTAAAAGAAGACGTAAAAATTGCAACAAATTCTTTTTTGTTCGCGGTTTTTAAAGAAAGTGAAGGAAAACTTGCCTGTGCAATTGATTGCCCAAAAAGTAGTACTGGCGCCATAACAAGGGTCTGGGCAAGCTCAAAAACAACAAGTCCTCGAGCTGAAACAAACGATGCAAAAAAGACATTTGCAGTAACCGCAATCTGCCCAATAATAAGAGCAAAAGATCTCGGAAGCATTAAGTTAAAAAGTTTTCTTACTCCATCTTCCAAAATTATTTTTGGAGTAAATGAAAAACCTGTTGAAAAAAGAAGCGGTATCTGAACAAGGAAAAAAAGCAATGACCCTATAAGTACACCAATCGTTGCACCTATTATCCCAAAACCAAAAAAACCCGTAAAAACAATTAAGCCAATAATTATGCCTAGGTTATAACACGCTGTTGCAATTCCTGGAATGAGGAAATGCTGAAAAGATTGCAAAACTGCAGTAATAATAGTACCCAAAATAAAAAATAGTTGCGCAAGTTGAATAATAATCATGAGCCTACTCATAAGCAGTAATTCACTTGGCGAAAATCCAGGAGCTAAAATTTGTGCTAACGGATATGCAAAGAGGATGATAATGGCTGTTACAACAACATACAATAATACACCCATTATTGTGAGTGATGAAGTGAATGAAAATGCCTCTTCTTTTTTGTCTTTTCCAAGATACTCTGAAAAAATAGGAATAAAAGAGGAAGTCAGGGCACCTGCTACTATTACCTGAAAAATGAAATCAGGAATTCTAAAAGCTGCAAAAAATACTCCTAAGTCGCTTGACGCTCCAAAAAAAGAAACAAGAAGACGGTATTTTAAAAGTCCTAGGACCTGTGAGAGGATGGTTGTAAGAATGATAAAAAATGCTGCAGAAAAGATATTGGTTTGTTTTGAAGCAAATGTCGCTAAGCTTTTTTTTACAAGACTCGTAACCATAATGGAATTGTATTTTTAAGTATAACATGATAAAATCACCTTTGTCATAAAAAATTTGACACGTGATTTGCGAAGATGTTTTACATCTTCTAAAAATTCCAACTAGACATATGCCAGTAATTAAATCAGCAATTAAAAAACAGCGACAAGACAAAGTTACAGAAAAAAGCAACGATACTTTTAGAAAAAATCTTTCAGATGCTATCAAAAAAGCGGGGAAGACAAAAGCTGCTAAAGATATTGTGATTGCTATTTCTTTAATGGATAAATCTGTTAAGAAAAACCTGACTCATAAAAATAAAGCTGCGCGCGTAAAATCTCGTCTATCAAAACTTGCAAAACTACCACAAAAAGTAGCTAGTTCTGCATCAGTGAAAAAAGTTACAAAAAGCTCAGCAAAACCCACAACGAAAGCAAAAAAATAAAAGCTTTTGTTTTTTGACAAGCAAAAAATAGCTTCCTAAATATTTCTCCCACATAAAGCTAAATCGTCTTTGACTTTACCTCTCAAACTGGCTAAACTTAAAGGCAGTATGGCAAAAAATTCATCCCAGATTAATATAAATCTTTCAAGTAAGCAGGAACAATCAGTAACGGGGACTCTTCTTTCTTGGGCAGTTAATGTTGGGAGAGTAATTATTGTTGGGACAGAACTCATTGCCCTTGGGGCGCTCTTCTACAGATTTACCATTGATAGAAAAATCATTGATCTACACGATAAGATAAAAATTGAAGAAAGATTCGTACAAAGCCAAACAAAAAAAGAAGAACAGTATCGCTCTTTGCATGCACGCCTTGAAAATATCAAACAAACCGAAAGCGAAACCCAATCAAAAATTACTATCATGAATAGCATTCTCAAAACTCTCGCGGGGGGATCCTTCTCAACAACTAACTTTGTAATTAATCAAAATACTATTGCTCTCAGTGGTGGAGCATTTTCAGTTTTTCCTGTGAATTCATTGATAGATAATCTTAAACAAGATTCCAATATTTCCTCTATTAGCCTTGATGAATTAACAAGCTCTGATAATGGGGTGCAATTTAAGCTGACTATTGAGCTGAAACAGCTTGCCAAAAAATCATGAAAAAAGCAAACATCCAAAAAATAAAAGAAAAAATATACAAAGACTATTTAGCGCGCTATACAAAAACGCTTGATAAAACAACCAAACAACGCTTTACCGCATATGTGTATATTATACTTTCACTTTTTACCGCTTCTTTTTTTGGCGTTTTCGCGATAAAACCAACACTTGATACCATATCAAATCTCAATAAGCAGTATGCTGATAATATGCTTGTGTATGAGGCGCTTAAAACAAAACTCTCCTCGCTTCAAAGCCTTGATAACCAATACGTTATTATTCAAAAAGATTTAGACCGTGTCTACCTAGCAATTCCCCAAAAAAATAATATTCCATACATGACACGACAACTTGAAGAACTTGCGAAAGAAAAAAATGTGCTAATTACAAAACTTGATTTTGGAACAATTGAATTGTACCCAGCTAAAAAACCTGCTCCCAATTTATACTCATTCGCTTTTACTATTTCGGTTGAAGGATCAGAAGAAAATGTTAATACTTTTATAACAAGCATCATTTCATTTGATAGAATTGTTGCAATAGAAAGGATTATAACAGGCAAAGTAGAGGCTACGAAATTTGGTACAACGATTTCAGGTAAATCATATTTTTCAACTCAATAACATGCTTAAAAATTTATTATATTTTGCAATTTTAACCACATTTTTTGTAATCTGCTGGGTTGGTTTTGGAATTTATCACAATTCCATAACCTCAACAATTTCAGGAGATACATCAATTCGCATTATTCCAATTTCGCCACGTTTTGATATAGAGACAATTGCCAAATTAAAAGCTAAAACAGTTATTCGCGCAGATCTTTCTTTAAATCAAATCGCAACATCTACACCAACCATAACAATTACTCCATTGCCTACTCCGCAAATCACAATTACTCCAACTAGTACTACATCTAGTCAAGCATCAGGAGAATCTCTATGAATAAAGGTGAGTTTATTATGTTAAATCATAAAAAGAAGTTTTGGGAAAAAAGAATTCCTACCCTGTTTGCGTTATTTTTTATACTTGGTGGTATTGTTGTAACTCTATCGTTTGTAAAACAGGGAACATTTACGATTGGGCAGGCGGCTCCTGACGCTACCCCACAAAACGTTCAGATAACTAATGTTTCTGATACATCTTTTAGCGTTGCTTTTACAACAACTGGGAAAACGGCAGGCGGAGTCAGCATTGAAGGCCCTGATGGCACATCTCTTGCTTCAGACGACAGGCTCAAATCTGGCAATATTGATGAACCATTTTATTCTCACCATATCACTGTTGGAAACGTAAAACCCAATTCCCAATACTCATTTTCGCTTATCTCGGGAAGCGAAACATTTAATAACTCAGGCAAAAACTACTCTATACAGACTGGTCCCACAATCGCCTCTGTTCCAAAAGAGTTAAATCCTATTTTTGGGAAAGCAATCCTCCCAACAGGCGAGAACGCTGATGATACCCTTGTTATTATAACTTCGCCCTCAACAAGAAGCATTTCTACTTACACAAAAAGTACTGGTGAATTTATTGTCCCTCTTAATTCTCTAAGAACAACGCAAGGAGATTCCTATGCAACCATTACCGACGATACTCTCTTTACCATTACGCTTTTGAAACAAAATACAAAAACTATCCTTACGACAACCTACAAAAATGCCCAAAATATTGCACCCATTACGCTTTCACAAGATTACGATTTTACCTCTACTAATACTAGTACCATTGCCTCCTCTGGAGCCCAATTACAACCCTTGCCACCAACAACAGTAAAAAAGGAGGCCATCACTATTCAAACACCAAAAGAAGCACAAAGTCTTGTTGACACAAAGCCTCTTTTTCGAGGAACAGCACTTCCTGGCAAAACAGTGAAAATTACTATTCATTCAGAAACAGCAATTTCGGCTGAGACAACAACTGATAACTCTGGTAATTGGTCATACCGACCAACAGAAAACCTTGCACCAGGAGAGCACACGATTACAATAGAAACAACAGATAGTGCTGGTATTCTACAAAGAATTACCCAATCATTTATGGTCTTTGCGTCAGGTTCTCAAATCTCACAATCAGCAACACCTAGTGCCACACCAACAATATCAGTAACACCTACCATATCCTTATCACCTACAGTAACTACTACGCCTGCTCCGACTGTAACAACTGCGCCACCAATTATTTCCTCAACGCCAAGTGCAACAATAACAACAATGCCGCCATTAGCAGAACCAGGAGGCCCAACATCAACGCTTGCTTTGACATTTATGTCTGTTTTATTTATAGTATCGGGAGCAATGCTTCTGTTCATTTTATAGTGCCTTTCAACACTGCCTAGTGTTTTTCTAAAATCAAACCCTATATGAAAATTGGAATTATTGGCGCTGGATTCTCTGGACTTTCAGCTGGATATTATTTACAAAAAAAAGGGCATTCTGTAACAATCTTTGAAAAAGATCCGTATCCTGGTGGACTCGCAGTTGGTTTTAAAAGTAAAAAATGGAAATGGTCGCTTGAAAAGCATTACCATCATTGGTTCACAAACGACAAATACATTTTAGATTTAGCAGCTGAAATAAAATATCCTGTTATTACTAAGAGGCCAAAAACCTCAATTTATTTAGATAAAAAAACGATTCGCCTCGATTCACCAATAGATGTACTATTGTTCTCTCCTTTATCTCTAATGGATAGGATTCGCATGGGAACAACGCTCGCATTTTTTAAATATAATCCTTTTTGGAAACCACTGGAAAAATTTAACGCATCAAAAATACTACCAAAGCTTATGGGCAAAAAACCGTACCAACTCATATGGGAGCCTCTTTTTATAAATAAATTTGGCATATATAAAAATAGCATTTCTTTGGCTTGGTTTTGGGCGAGGATTACAAAAAGAACGCCGTCTCTTTCTTACCCAAAGAAAGGATACTTAGATTTTGCTCTTACTCTATCTAAAAAAATTACACAACATGGGGGTAAAATTTCCTATACTGTTTCTATCAAAACGATCGAACAGAACGGGACAAAAATCAAAGTTAATTACAATAACACATCTGAATTTTTTGACAAAGTAATTGTAACCCTTCCCGCTTTTTCATTTCTACAAATAACAAAGGGCTTACCAGAAACATACAAAAAAAACTTATTAAAGCTCAGGGGTCTTGGAGCCATTAATTTAATTATGAAGCTTAAAGAACCTTTTCTTACAGACAACACTTACTGGCTCAATATTTGTAAAAAAAATGCAAAAATTATGTCAATTGTTGAACACACAAATTTTATTAACAAAAAATATTACAATAAAGAACATATTGTATTTTTAGGAAACTATATTCCATCAAATCACAAATATATGAAAATGACTGCGCTTGAATTATTGAATGAATACGATTCTCTTTTGGCTGAGATAAAACCAAATTATAGAAAAACCCTGCTTGGTCTTGAAATTTTCAAAACACCTTTTGCTCAGCCTATTATCCCATTGAATTACTCAAAGAAAGTTCCCAAAACAGAAACTCCTATTAAAAATCTGTATCTTGTCAACATGCAACAAGTTTATCCTTGGGACAGAGGCACCAATTATGCAGTTGCGTTAGGAAAAAAAATTGCTCAAAAGATAGCTCGAGAAATGATACAATAGGTAAACAAAAATATGAAAATTGGAATTGATTTTGACAAGATATTTGTAAGCCAGCCACCACTTATTCCATCAAACGTCATTGAGATGTTCTACAAGAAAAAAAACGGCAACCTTTCCTATAGAATTCCAGGAAAACTTGAAAAGAAAGTTAGAATTTTTTCTCACTCAACAGCATTTAGAAAACCTATTATGGAAAATTTCGAATACATAGAAAAAATTTCAAATAAAAACCCAGAGCTCTATCTTGTATCTAGCAGATTTTCATTTCTCAAAAACAAAACCGATGCTTGGCTTAAAAAAAATAAACTTGAAAAATGTTTTAAAAAAATGTATTTTAACTATGAAGATAAACAACCACACATTTTTAAAGACGAAATGCTAAAAATCTTACACATTGATACATTTATAGATGACGATTTAGATTTACTATTATATCTTAGTGATCATAACCCAGAAATAAAATTCTATTTCTTAACTAACAAAAAAATACCACCTAATAATCTCCCAAGAAATATCCATCAAATTTACAATCTCCAAGAATTTTATTTAAATCATCTGTAAAAAATGGTTCAAGACATTATTTTTCTTTCTCGCTGGTACATACAGTTATTCCTTCTCGGGATTGTTTTTCTTCCAACAACCCTTTTAATATTTAAAAACTTTAAAGACCGAGGATATGGTTTTTCTAAAATTACTGCAACGCTACTCACCTCCTATTTTGTTTTCTTTTTATCTACAGCAAAAATACTACCATTTATACAATCTACGATAATTATTGTTTTGTTTATATCTGTACTTATAAATCTACTACTCATACGAAAAGTGCAAATCTTAAAAATTATAAAAGAAAATTGGAAAATTTTTATCTTTGAAGAACTATTGTTTGTCTTTTGTTTTGTCTTTTGGGCATTTATAAAATCCCACGAACCATCTCTGCAAACACTTGAAAAATTTATGGATTTTGGTTTTATTAATTCAACATTACGGGCCAACTTTCTTCCCGCACAAGATATGTGGTTTGCGGGTTCTTCAATCAACTATTATTATTTTGGACACTTCATTGTTGCCTTTCTAACCAAACTTTCAGAAATTCCTTCCTATATTACGTATAACTTTATGTTAATAACCATTTTTTCATATACAGTCACTCTAACATTTTCAATCGCAATAACACTTTTCTCCAAAAATACGGTATTAAAAATTAAAGAAATTTTGAGTGCAATTTTAACAGCAGCACTCGTTGCTTTCTCGGGCAACCTTCATACGCTTTACGCATTTTTTACCCAATACCAACAGAAGGAAGTGCTGCCAATAACAAGCGTTACCTTCTCCCCGCTAACCTTCCCAAACAACTACTGGTACCCAAATGCCACCCGCTTTATACCATTTACCATTCATGAATTTCCTTTATATTCTTTCGTTGTCTCAGATCTCCACGGGCATGTTTCCGATATTCCATTTATTCTTTTTGGTCTTGCGATAATTTTAGAAATTTTTCTTTCTAAGAAAATAAAACATCTCAATCTTATTATTCTTTCTCTTGCTCTTTCTATTATGTATATGACAAATACTTGGGATGCTCCTATTTATGGGTTACTCGTAGGTTTGATTATTTTTATTAAATATTTTTCTGTACTAAAAAACATAGCTAAATCAGTACAAAGAAGTCTTTTACCAATAACAATTGTGCTACTTTTTACAATTCTTTTTTCCATACCTTTTAGTACTTCATTTAAGCCATTCGTATCCGGAATTGGAATCATGTGCGCCCCAGACTTTCTTACAGAAATTGGAAGAATTGGGCCGTTTCTTTTTGAAGCAAATCACTGTCAACATTCACCCCTATGGCAACTTACCATCCTATACGGATTCTTTTATTTTTTTGCATCTGTTTTGATTATTTCGTTTATAAAACAGTGGAAGAAAAAAAAGATAGTGGCGCAAGATATTTTTGTACTTGCCCTAATTGTTATTTCAACAATTTTAATTATTCTTCCTGAATTCTTGTATGTAAAGGATATTTACCCTGAGCACTACCGAGCAAACACAATGTTTAAATTTACCTATGAAGCATTCATTATGCTATCTATTGTTGCAGGATATACTATTATGAAAATTACAACTAGGAAGAAAAAAAATCTTCTTTTTGGCGCGACACTTATATTGCTCTTACTAGTCTTCTTGTATCCATTTTTTGCAATACGATCATACTATACAAGTCTCAAGACCTACCATGGACTCAATGGAATTTCTTATTTAAAAAATCTTCGAGCACAAGATCATAACGCAATTATGTTTATCAATCAAAACATAACCAATCAACCAGTTATTCTTGAGGCGCAAGGTGACTCCTACACTGACTACGGCAGAATTTCTGCAAATACTGGCTTGCCAACAATTCTCGGCTGGACTGTTCATGAATGGTTATGGCGAGGAAGCTATAGCCTAGTAACTCCCCGTATTGCAGATATCAAAACGCTGTATGAAACTCCTGATCTAGCATTAACAAAAAAACTATTGAAAAAATATAATGTTTCTTATGTATATATAGGAGACCTTGAAAAACAAAAATATGAAAATTTACAAGAAGAGAAATTTGCTCAGCTTGGAAAAATAATATTTGAAGAAAAAGAAACGAAGATATATCAATTATTTAATAACTAATTGCTTG
>Ga0172380_10005047_pt1 | contig 16376 bp, 22 predicted proteins | sample Leawe162metaG_FD_119747 | JGI IMG/M metagenome (GOLD analysis project Ga0172380, IMG submission 119747) | Leachate microbial communities from a municipal landfill in Southern Ontario, Canada - Leachate well 162 metaG | ecosystem: Engineered > Solid waste > Landfill > Unclassified | place...
CCCGATATAGAAGTGGACACCGAATATATGAAGCGTATGGCTAAATTATACAATGTTACATTGTGGCTCAGAGATTGCGGCAACTGGTCTGTGGTATTCAATCCCAAAGGCGATTCTGATTCAGGTAAGGCTTTTAGAGTTTGCTTCGCTAAGTTTTGCTACGTATTATATGATGGTAAACTTTATTTATGCCCTAGACCAGCATTCGTGCATATGTATAATCAAGCTAAAGGCACGGATATAAAAGTATCTGATAATGAGTATGTTGATATATTTAAAGAAGGGTCAAAGGATAAAGCGATTAAATTATCTGTTAAGTCTACGTGGGGAATCACTAATGATAAATGGGTACGGATATTAGATAAGTTAAACGATATTGGTATGTTCCGGTTTATAAACATCTTGATTAAGTACGGTTTTATAGGGCAATCCCCGAAAAAACAGCACTTAGAATTTTGCAGGTATTGTGCGGATAAAAGAGTTTGGATTAAGTGGGATAAAGGCATTTGATTAAACATCGTGATTTAATTTGCTTCACGTCAATTTACGCAGTAGCTTTTGCCATTGTTTTATGGTATGGGCTAACTCATTTGCCTGTCAATGATGGCGTGTGGGAATACGCCGATTACATGAATAATATTCAACAAGGCGGATGGAAGTTTAGACTATCAAGTGTAAATTCATGTTTAGTCACTACGTATTTACCGGCCTTAGTTTATAAGATTACAGGTGGTGATACATTATTTATATTCCGGCTTATTCCCGCTTTATTCTATCCTTTAATGCCAGCGTTTACCTATTTAATCGCTCGAAGATACGTGACTGTTCGAAATGCGGTAATTGCTTCATTAGTAGTCTTATGCAGTTCCTATTTTATCTTTTTCCCCGATATTGGCAGGGTAGGCGTATCAATGGCTTTTATGGCGGGAATGATATGGGCGTTGCTAAGTAAGAGAATGGCGTGGTCAATAATCTTTGCCGTGTTATTGGTATTCTCGCATTATGCCACAAGTTTTATCGCCGTAGGGATAGTAGGCTTGACGTGGATTGTCTACCTTATCTGGCAACGTAAATCGTTGAAGCAATATTTAATTGTATTTATAGTTTTACTTTTATTGACTTTGGTATGGCACTTCGGCGTGGCAAGGTATTCCGGCGATTGGATGTTCAGTACATTATTCCAGACGAAGCAGGCAGGTGCGTTGCCGGTTTATGATAGCTTGGATAAATTAGTACCAGTTTTACTCGACCCTGCTTCGAGAGAGCCAGCAGTACAAGAAGCGTTATTCCTGAATGCCAATCAGATGACAGTCCCGCAATTTATAGAGATACTTTCTAACTACTTAATGGTTATTATGGTTTCATTTGGGTTATTCCTGACTTTAAGACGTAAAGATATTGACCGCCAGTTTAAAATCATGGCGTTATCTTTTTACGGACTGATTATCTTTACCGTAGCAATTCCTTGGCTGTCTGTTTATTACAACGGAATGAGGGTTTATTACAATTCCACGATATTACTTGCGGTTTGCTTCCCTATTGGTGTGGAGAAGTTGTCTAAGTTTATTAAGACACCGATGTTAGCAGTTAGCGGTTTTATTCTGATTATGTATGCCTTATCGACTTCGGGATTGATTTATAATTTATTCGGATTGCATAAGTATTTACCAGTAGTGTTGGAGTTAACTCGATGAAAAAGTTACCGATTATGGACATAGGACTTATTTGGGCGAAGATTGTTAATATTTGGGGACAAGTTGGGACAATCGCTGGCGTAGTAAACTTTGTTATGATGGTGGGCGTATTTTACACTACAACAGTCTATCCTAACTTTAAAATACCTATATGGGCGTATATTTTAATTATCGTAATAGGTGCGGTATTAGTTATCGGGTTTATTTTAAAGTGGGGCATTTCGGGATATTACAGATTTTTCTCCAAACAAAGCGATATTACGGAAGTCAATCAAAAAATGGATATTATTTTGGAACATTTAGGGTTGAATTATGAGGAATTGTTAAAGGCTAAGAAGTTAAAATCTAAGGAGTAAAGTTGGATATTAAACTAGACCCACGACCACCGGAATATTGTTATTGGGGACTTTTAAAAGAGCACTTAAAAGACGATACCAGTGTGTTTTTTAATGGTGAAACAATTTACCCACGACAATTTGAAATACATTTACCTGGTAATCATATTAAACCATGTGCGTTGCATTGCCCGCATTGTGCCGGTAAATACTTCGCTAAAGACTTAGGTGCATGGGAAATGGACGGATTGGAATTACTGAATAAGTTACAGGGTAAAATCCCTTATCATATTTATGGTGGTGCGTATACCGAGCCGTTATTGAATCCGTATTTTATGACTTATTTACATACTACTAAAAGATATGGTAATCATTTCGGGATTCACACAAGCGGGCATTCTTTATTAAGGTTAGAGAATGAGTTTGGCTGGCTAACGGAACTTAATCGTATTTCGACTGATAGTGTGGATTATCTTTCCATAAGTCTGGATGCAGGGACGCCGGAATCATGGGCTAAAACTAAAGGCTCAAATAATCCTTTTATCTTTAATGAGATTATGGGCGGATTAAAACAAGCAATACAGATTAGGAATAAAACAGGTAAAGGTCATGCCGTAAGACTTTGTTATCTTATATCACCTTATAGTGATTCGGTAAAAGACTTTGACAACGTAGTTAGGCTCGCTAAAGAAATCGGCGTTGATTCTTTAAGATTCTCAATTCCATTTGCCAGTTACGGACAACCATTTGATAAGGTAAGGGAATACAAGCGTGATAGGGAATTGGTAATGACAGATGTTTATAAGGAACGCTTAAAGCCTTATTTATCCGCTTCTACGAAAGATATTCCTTATATATTCTATTCGGATTATGAGTTTACTGATATAGACCGATTTACCTTTAAGAAGTGTATATATCCTTACTTCCAGATAACTTACGGGGCAGATGGCTATGTGTATAAATGCTCTACAACTTCTACGCCGTCTATGCCATTCTGTAGGTTAGGTAAAATCACAAATGACTTGGATGAATTTAAAGCAATGTTAAGAAAGAATCAAAGCGAGAAGTGGGACGCTAATACTTGTTTTAAAAACGGTGCAAGGTGTAATCGCATGGGACTGGAAATTAATACGGAATATGCGAGTTTGGTTAAATGAATGTAGCGCTTATCGGTCACGGTTATTGGGGTAAAATCTTAGAGAAGTATATCGTAAAAGACTTCAATCTTAAATACGTGTGCGATTCTAAGTCTGACTTGAATGAAGTGTGGGGTGATAAAGATTGTACTTCCGTAATCGTGGCGGTGCGTAATGAGCAACGATATTCCATTGTAAAGCAAGCCTTGTTGTCCGGCAAGAATGTATTAGCGGAAAAGCCGTTAGCATTAAAATGGGACGAAGCACAGGAATTGGCGGTGTTAGCGGATAAGAATGATTTATCGTTAGTAATTGATTACACGTTTACCGTATCTAAGGGTTTATTATTAGCCAGTGAATTAGTGAAGCAAGGTAAAATTGGTGACTTGTTGGGCTTCGATATGGCGGTTAATCATTTAGCACCTTTCGGTGGCGGGAGCGTTTATTGGATACTTGGCTCGCATACGTTATCTGTTTTAAATATGTTTATTCCGTTAGAATCTTTATCTTATAAGAAGCATGACATAGTTATTCATAACGGCGAAATAGAAACGGGTGTTATCGTTACAAACAAAGGACAGATACACCTTAGTTTGAATTATCCCGATAAAACAGTAGAAGTAGTCTTATACGGTTCAAAGGGGACAATCGTTTATAATCCAAATAAAACCGATTCGCTAATTGTGGATAATTATGAGCGTAAGACATGGGTAAAAATGCCCGATGTTCCGCATAAAAGAGAAATCTGTCAGTTTGACGAATCGGATAACTTAAAATATATCATGGCGTACTTTAAAGATGTAATAAAAGGCAAGGCACAAAGCAACGTAGATACTGCATTGATGATTACAAATATATTAGAGGGATTGCAGAATGATTAGTGAGTTAGTAAAGCACATAAAAGACGTTCATTCCATATCCGTTAAAGAAGGAAACTTACTTTATAAATTGGCGAAGCAAAGCGATGGTGCTATCGTAGAAATCGGTTCGTGGAAAGGCTACTCAACGATATGGTTAGCCAAAGGCTCATTAGCTGGGAATAAGAATAAAGTTTACGCTATTGACCCCCATACAGGTGCGGCAATCCATAAACAGATGTACGGTACAGTAGATACATTCGGTGACTTTATTAAAAACATAAAAGACTTGGAAGTGGATAGTATCGTAACGCCTTTAAGGATGACTTCCGAAAACGCTGTTAAGGAATGGAAGGATATAAATATATCTTTATTATGGATTGACGGCGACCATATGTTACCCGATAAAGATTTAGAGATGTGGTTTCCGTATGTTAAGTATGGAGGGGTTATCGCCTTACACGATACGACCACATGGGAAGTGCCTAATAGAGTAGCAATGGGAATGTATAAGTCCGAGTATTTTACGGATATTAAAAGAGTTGGCTCAATCACCTATGCTAAGAAAGTGCATTGGATAACAGTACAAAGCAGTTTCAATAATGTTCGCGCATTATTTAATAGGAAGATTTATCAAGCGTTATTGCCGTCTTATAACCTGATTATGACTATTGGTGCAAAGATATTAGGGAGGGCTTAATGCCGTTAGTCAGCGTGATTATGCCCACATATAATCGTTCTAACATGCTTAAAAAGGCTATCGAAAGCGTGTTATCACAATCATTTACAGATTACGAGATTATTGTTGTAGATGATTGTTCTACGGATGATACGCAACAGGTGGTATCTGATATAAAAGATTTAAGAATACGTTATATAAAGACAGAACGAAATTCGGGCGGGTCAATGATACCACGTAAAACAGGACAAGGCGTTTCTGATTCTAAGTATATAGCAGTATTAGATGATGATGATTATTGGGTTGATAAAAGTAAACTGGCTTTACAAGTGGCTTATCTGGAATCGCATGTCGAGTGCGTCATGGTAGGTACTAATGCGGTTATTGCTAATGGCGATAATTCTAAGGTAGCATTCTACCACTATCCTAATTCGTACATAGAAATTAAGAATAGGTTGTTGTTGTATAACTGCTTCTATCATTCGAGCGTGGTATATAGGCGTGATGTATTTAATATAATCGGGCAATATCACATTATGGGGAGTGGTAAATACGCTAATTTCAGTAATGACTATGAGTTGTGGTTAAGAATGGGGATAGCGGGTGAGATAATCAACTTACCGATTTATGGTGTTGGCAGGATTTATAATACGCCACGATTGAATATCGCCGGTCAAGTATACTACATGATTCAGCAAATAAAAATCATAAGACATTATAAAGATTATTATGCCCGTTATTGGTTGGCGATTATGTTTAAAATCAGTGCCAATTTAGCTCGTTTAATGTTATATTTTTTAATTGAAAACGGATGGCGTGAGAAAAGTTAGATGATTATTGATACCCTCTGGTACTTAACACAGAATAGTTATTATGCCTTGCAATCAGCTTTGTATAATATCGGAAATCCGATTCACAAACATTGCGAGATATGCGGTTGGGAAGGCAAGTATTTTAAAACATTCTATAATCACCGTAACAGAATGAAAGAGTCTACGGTATGTCCGAAGTGTGGTTCGGTTGATAGGACACGATACGTATATGAATATTTAAAAGGTAACTACAACTTGAAAGTATTGGAAGTGGGGACTGGCGAAGTTAGTTTGTTAAAGAAAGCAATGCCCGATGCGGAATTAGTTACGATAGATATAAACGGTAAAGCGGACTATAAAATGGACTTAACCGCATTGTCTTTCAAGGATAATAGTTTCAGTTTAATTCTATGTTTAGCCGTATTACAGGAAGTAGAAAATGAAACTCAGGCTTTAAAAGAAATGTATCGGGTGCTTAAATCTAACGGTGAAGTATTAATCTATGTGCCACTGGGATATTATAAAGACAGGCAAGGATTAAAAGCTACGGAATATGACGCTAAGTTGTATACTGATACTAGAGGTTCATGCCGGATATATGAGAAGCATGATTTTACGCAGAAGTTACAAGCGGTGGGATTTAAGGTAACTTGCTTGCCGTTTGAAACTAATGGCGGATTAGTGCAAGACAATATAATATTCAGAGGGATTAAATGAATGCATTAATTATCGCACCGCACTCCGATGACGATATACTTGGTTGCGGTGGTACTATCGCAAGGCACGTAAAACAAGGGGATATTGTTTATTCCTGTATAGTCACTATGGCATACACGCCGGAATGGACGGAACAACAGATACAGGATAGGAATGATGAGATAGACGTAGTTGCTGGTATTCTAGGGATTAAGGAAGTATTCAGGTTGGGTTTACCCACTGTAAAGTTAGACACTATACCGCAGAAAACGCTCAATGATTTATTGTTTAAGGTTATTCAGAAAGTAAAGCCAGACGTTTTATACATTCCGCATAAAGGCGATATAAACAAAGACCACCAGTTAGTATTTGAATCATCAATGGTTGCGGTTAGACCAGTAACGAAAGTTCCTTCACGGGTTTTATCTTATGAGGTTTTATCAAGTACGGAATGGTATAATCAGGACGCTTTTAATCCGAATGTTTACATAGATATAACGGATACATTAGATATTAAGATTAAAGCAATGGAAGCGTATAAACATGGTTTACAACAGCCGCCACATCCACGTTCTATAAAAGGTATAACAAGTCTGGCAACTTTAAGGGGATTTACTATAGGCGTTGAAGCGGCTGAAGCATTTAGTTTAGTAAGGGAGATAATTAAGTAGGGGGAATTATGCTTAAAAAGTTTGAGAATTATGTTATGTTTTGTAATAAGATAGTAAATCCGTTGGGTGGTGACGCTTGTATATTTGATGAGTGCGGTATGTTCGAGAAGTGTGTTCCTGAATTATATAACGAAGTTAAGGACGAAATTATAAAGCCAGTAAGAAATATATTGAAGGGTTCGACTTTACTTGTCACCGGCGGAACGGGCAGTTTCGGTTCAGCGTTAGTAGATTATTTAAAAGACAGTGAAGCCCATATCATAGTTTACAGCAGGGATGAAACAAAACAATTCGATATGCGTAACGAGCGAAAAGGCAGAGATATTGAATATATTATTGGAGATATAAGGGATAAAGATAAACTAATTCGTTCATTTAAGGGAGTGGATTATGTGGTGCATTGTTTCACCCCAGATACTAAGATTTTAACAAATGATGGTTGTAAAAACATTGTGGATGTTAAGATTGGTGATTCGGTAATAACGTCTACGGGTAATGTTAATATAGTTAGTTCGGTAATGAGCCGTGATATAAAGGAAGATATTGTCAGTATTTTACCTTACATGACTAATATTGCTACTAACGTCACTAAAGAACATTCTATATTAGTATGGTCTCCGATTAAAAGGTGTCAATATTCGTATAGAAGTTGGTGCAATCCTGCTTGTAATAAGAAGTATGATTGTAAAAGACTGTATTCCTTAGTTAAACCGCAAATGAAACGGGCTGGTGATTTGAAGGTTGGCGATTTTGTGGCATATCCTAGAATTAAAACTATAAAATCAGTAATGGATATTAGATTCTGTAAACTGCTTGGTTATTATGTTTCTCAAGGAAGTTTAGGTAGTAGATTTGGTAGAGGCGATAAAGTAAATAAACTATACGGCTCGGTAAGATTCAGTATTAATATAAAACATGAGGAAGATATATGTGAAATTGAACAATTATGTTATGAGTTGTATGGTAAAAAACCATCAAGGGGCAAAAACGGGAATTGCGTAAATGTAACAATATGCGGTAAAGATATAGCGGAGCAATACAAAATAGGCGGTATAGGTGCTGAGAATAAGAGAATACCTGAGTCTATTATGAATGAGGATAGTGACCATATAAAGGCTTTTCTGGTTGGATATTTTAATGGGGATGGTTGTAAAAATAACGCCAAAATGTCTACTGTATCAATAACTTTAGCCCATCAACTACGGATGTTATTTGCAAAGATTGGAGTTTGCGTAGGGATTCATTATTATGATAGAAAGCTATCAGTCATTAAGGGTAGAATTTGTAAAATATTGCCGCATTATCAATTAGAGATAAGTAAGCTAAGTAATATTTCAGAACTTGGGTTGAATACTAAAAAAGCAACTAATCATAGTCGCCATTTCATAGACGATGATTATATTTATATACAAATAAGGGATATTAAAGTAATACAATATTCTGGCTATGTATATAATATTTCAGTTGAAAATGATGAGACTTATGTGGCTAACTTTATCACGTCTCATAATTGTTCGGCATTGAAGCATGTTTCAACTGGAGAATTGTATCCCGAAGAAGTTTTAGCGACTAACATAATCGGCACGAAAAATGTTCTCGAAGCCGCAGAATATTGTGGGGTAAAACGTCTTGTTGACCTCTCGACTGACAAGGCGGTGAAACCGGAAAATACATACGGATTATCCAAAGCTATAGCAGAGAGGTTTGTCTTAGCACATAAAGGTAATACAGTCAATGTTTGCTTGCGGTATGGCAATGTATTGGGTTCTCGTGGCTCTATTATTCCTATATTTAAAAGGCTTATAGCGAACAAAGAACCGTTAACGATTACCAATCCACTAGCCTCAAGATTTATTCTATCTTTGCAAGATGCGATAAACCTCGCATTAAAGTGTTTAACTGACGGCAATAAAGGTGATTTATTTATAATGAAACCACCTGCTTGCACAGTAGATAGTATTGTAAAAGCCTTTGAGTTATATTACGGTAAGACGTTACCGAAAGTTATCACAGGCATGAAATCTGGGGAAAAAATGCACGAAATATTATTAACTGGCGGAGAAATTAGGCGGTCAGTGATAGAAAAAGAAGGGGATATTACTTATGCGAGGATAAAGGCGATAGACCCTAAGAATTATTATAACGATAATGAGAATTATGTTGAGATACCTGATTATTCATCGGCTAATGCGGAACAGTTTACTCCGATTCAAGTATTGAATAAATTACAGGAGGCAAACCTATTATGAGTCTAACTACACGCAATAAGGTATACGAAGATAAGAGAGGTTCATTTCAGGAATTAGTACACGCCCATGAAATAACATTCGGACAATTAGGGTTGCTGAAAATAAATGTAGGTTGCAGGCGTGGCGGTCATTATCATAAACGTAAAGAGGAATGGTTTGCTTGTTTACATGGAATATGCAGAATGGAACTTGCCAATGTAAAAACAGGCGTACAACGCAATATTATAATGGGCGGATTGAATAATGAGTTTGTATACGTAGCACCATTTGAAAGTCATACAGTAGTAAATATCAGTGATAGCGAATGCGAATTATTAGTAATATCTAGCGAAACCTATAACGACAAAGATTCGGACACAATTAAATTAAACGGCATAGGAGAATAAAATGAAATGCTTATACTGTAAAAAAGAGATAGTTAGCCAGCCTGTTTATACGGAAGAATGGGGGGATGGTGCGTTCTGTAACTGGGGATGTGCAATGGCGTTGCATGGAATTGACGTTGGTAATAATATAAAAGTCCCACATTTGATTAAGGTTCTTTCTATCGTAGGGACGCGCCCCGAACTTATAAAAATGTCTGAAGTTATTAAGAAGTTAGACAAGTATACTAATCACATATTCGTCCATACCAATCAATCTTATGACTACACCATGAATCAGATATTCTTTGACCAGTTAAATATCAGGAAGCCGGACTATTTACTTGACGTGAAAGCAGATACAGTAGGGGAACAAATCGGCAATGTTTTAAAACAGACCGAACAAGTAATGTTAAAAGAGAATCCCGATGCGTTAGTAATTCTCGGAGATACTAATAGTTGCTTATCAGCTATAATTGCCAAGCGGCTAAGAATCCCCATATTCCACTTAGAAGCCGGTAATCGTGCCTTTGATGAACGTGTGCCGGAGGAAATTAATCGTAGAATCGTAGATGTAACATCTGATATAAATATGTGTTATACAGAACACGCCCGCCGTAATCTTTTAAATGCAGGATTGCCGCCACAGAATATCTTCGTAATAGGTTCGCCGTTGCCGGAGATTTATGCCGTACATAAAAATAAAATAGATTCATCGTATATACTTGACGAATTAAAATTGACAGTGGGGAATTACATAGTTGCTTCGCTTCATCGTGAGGAAAACGTCAGTAGTTTAAAATCGCTCGATAATTTAATTCAGACTTTATATGCCTTATCCGAGAAGTATAAACGTAAGATAATCTTTACCACACATCCACGCACACAGCACAACTTGAATATATTACAGATAAGTAGTGATAGCCGGATTATGTTCTGCCAGCCGTTTGGCATGGCGGACTACATTAAGTTAGAGCAGAAAGCATTTATTACAATTACGGATTCAGGGACATCGGCAGAGGACGCCGCAATATTGGGATTGCCAATCGTACATCTCCGAGAAGCGAACGAACGCCCTGAAGCCTACGATGCAGGTGATTTGGTTATGTGTAAAGATACGGACGATGTAATCAATGCCGTAGGTATGGTTAGGGAACAAGTTGATAGCGGCGTAAAATTCACTAATACCTATGGTAATGAATTAAATAATTCCGATAAGGTAGTCAGATTAATCGTAGGATTACATAGAATAATCAAGCAGAGGCTATATGGCGGATAAAATAATTGTCGCAATGCCTGCTTATAATGAGGAATCGTACATAGGCACAATGGTTCTTAAATGTGCGAAGTATGCTGATGAAGTTTATGTCGTTGATGACGGTTCGACTGATTCTACGGTAGAAATTGCCACATTAGCCGGTGCTAAAATTATAAGTAACGGCAAGCACATGGGATTAGGCGTGTCCGTTCAGAATATGTTAAACGAGGCATCTAAGATTGAAGGACTTGAAGCGTTGGTTATGCTGGACTCCGATACACAACATCTTCCTGAAGATATACCGAATATGCTTGCCCCGATAGCGAAAGGTTACGACTTAATATTGGGTTCACGTAATCCTAAGTCAATTCCATTCATTAGATATGTGGGGAATAAAATCTTGTCCTTATCATCTAACTACGCTTCAAACATAAAGATAAAAGATACGCAATGTGGGTTTAGGTGTCTGTCTAAAAAGGCGATAGATTCCTTAGTATTAAAAGAAAAAGGGATGTCCGTTTTAGCAGAAATGATTTCAGAGTCAGTTAAGAATAATCTTAAAATAATTGAAGTGCCTATATCAGTCAAGTATACCAAAGACGGTTCAACATTTAATCCTATTCAAATGGGCGGCACTATTTTATCACGAATAGTCTACATGATTTCTAAACGTAAACCGTTAACATTTTTTGGTATTGGTGGCGGGATTGCCGTAGCATTAGGACTTTTAGCCGGAGTTATCGGATATTATAATTTTATGGGCAATCAAGTTATTCCTATCGGAACATTTTTAGTTGCCATGCTTTTAATGATAGTGGGAATTCTTAGTGTCTTTACTGGGATAATGTTGAATGCAATTAAAAGGGGTTAATATGACAGATAAAAAGGTTTGCGACCACGATTGGGAATACGAAAACAACATGAAGGAAGAAGTGTCTTATTTTAGGAAGTGTAAGATATGTGGCGTAAATTCATGCCGTGACCGTAACACTGATAACTGGACAGAAATTAAAAAATGAGCGTATTAATAATTCACGAAACCGATTTTACTCATAGGGTTTTATATGAGTACCAAACGTTGCCTTCCATGTTGAAGTTGCGTGGACACAATGTTTACGTGCTTGACTACGAATCGCTATGGGAGAAAGACGGGCATCTAATAAGCCCTTATAAAGAGATAGATATACAAAGGATTTACGCACCGATACATTTAATCAGACCGGCGTTTATTAAGATACCTGTTTTAAGTAGATTATCCGCTTTCATAACGCATTATTTCGCCATAGAGAAAGCGATAAAAGAGAAAAAGCCGGACGTTATCATTTTATATTCAGTACCTACTAACGGATTGCAGACTGTTTATCTCGCTCATAAATATGGAATCCCTGTAATCTTTCGCTCACTTGATGTGTTGAATCAACTTGTACCGCCGATATTCAGTGGGATTACTAAGATGTTAGAGCGTTATGTTTATTCTAATGTTGATTTAGTATTAGCGATAAATAAAGGATTAGCACAATACACTTCTAAAATGGGGGCAAAGAAAGTTGAGATATTGCCGCTTGGAGTTGATAAACAGTTTCAGCCGAATATAGACGCTACTGAATTAAAGCATAAACACGGATTGCATTATAAACAGGTTATTCTATTCGTAGGAACGTTGTATAAGTTTAGCGGACTAGATTTATTGATAAAAGATTTCCATAGAATATTAAAGGAATTCCCTGATGCGAGATTATTGATTGTCGGTGACGGAACACAACGTAGTAAGTTAGAATCATTAATAGAGGAGTGTTGGTTAAAGGGTAAGGTTATTATGGTGGGGCAGTTGAGTTATGATAAATTGCCTCAATATATAAACCTGTCTGATGTTTGTATAATGCCGTTCCAATCATGCGAAACTACCGATGATATAATTCCTTCTAAAGTCTACCAGTATTTAGCCTGCGGTAAACCAGTAGTATCCACAAAGTTAAAAGGGATGATAGAAGATGGAATGGGACAAGGGATATTATTTAATGACAACGTGGTAGACGGTATAATTGAAGTATTGAAAGACGGTGAAGATTTAGGTAGTGAAGCATTGGAATATGTAAAACGCCATGATTACGATAACGTGGTAAAACAATTAGAGAATATCATGCTTGACATTAGCAGACGCTAAATGCTATAATAGTGGCAGATAATAAGTATTTGGAGGATAAAATGAAAGGCAGAATAGTATCAATAGACAGAAGTAATGGTGAAGCCAAATTAACAGTCATGGTAGAGTTACCTCATATTGAATGTCCTGATTTTAGTGTCAGAAAATTAGGTATGGAGAAAACGTTAGAAGCAATAGAAAAATATGAAAAGAGCGAAGAATATAAAAAACAGAGTGAATCAATAGAGAAGTTTAAAAGGGGTATATCTTTAGGTGAAGTAGATATAACGTATTATGCTGATGGTTTGTTAGTGATTCCGGCTAACGAAATAGATGCTTAGTATGAACAAATTATCCTATCAGGACGTAAAAGACATAGCTAAGGGCAGAGCCGATAGAAGTAAAAAAATTAACGGTATGAATTGGATGTGGGTTACGTGTACTATCATGGTGGCTATTATGCTTATAGGTTTAGCATTAACGATAGCTAAAACTAACGACGACATAACTGATATATTAACCAATACCGATAGCGTTTACACATCCGATGATGGGTCGCAATTAATAGTAAAATATGGTTTAGGCTATGCAATTATAGGCGATACCAGTTATGTACTTAATCGTGGCATTGACGCAGAAAGCGAGGCGGATGAATCAATAAGTTATATAGCAGGATTTACGGTAATCCCAATATTCGTAGTTGTATTTATATTGATTTATCATTCAGTGCGTGTTGCACCTAAATATAAAGACGCCATCATTCAATATTATTTAGATAAAGGCGAATTACCGGATAGTGATTTTAATGAAAAGTAATTCATGGATTAGACCGGAATACCGCAGGTTGTTTATAGGTGTGGTATCATTAATCATTTGTTCCGCTATTGCGGCGTTAGTTTGTGCATTGACTATAGATATGGATACCGGACAATTATGGTATGCGTCATGCGGATGTTGTACGTGGTTTATGATTGGTTTCATTGGGGTAGCCTACGGTATTAGATACGTAAATATCAAAGAGATAAAACTGAGGGAAAATGAAAAGCAATAAGATAATTCGTTACATCTTAATCCTTGCGGTCATTGTAATTGTTGCCCTCATTACTTCTAACATACAAACTAAAAATGCCTTTAGCGTTAAAAGTGCAGAGTACGACCAGCAATTAGCGGCTCTTAATGCACAGATTACAGTATTAGAAACTAATTTAACAGCACTATCTTTATTAGAGAAGAATGATAACGTTGCGGCATTGACTAAGATGAATAACGTATCTAATAATTTAAGTAATGAAATACAGTTATTAAGTAAAAGCATAAGTGACGTCAACACTAAAATCATGCAGTTACAGAAAGATGTTGCGGCATTAAAACCCGCTACACCGGCAGTAACTACAAGCGTGACAAAGTAATGGGCAATTGGAACTTTAAGGATTTCCTCAAAGGATTTATTCCGAAGCCGGTTAAAAAATCACCGGATAGTAAACCAGTCAAGAAGCAAGGATTAGAGAACTGGCAGAAATATCTATTCTCTATAATCAGTGATGACGAAACTTATCAAATGACTATGGAAGAAAAGATTGCCTATTCAGAAAAAGAATTAGAGAAAGTTCAACATAAGGCGGAATTGCTCGATACTTACAAGAGACTTAAAACGCAAATTCAGAAAGAACGTGGCAAGTGTGAAGATTGTAAGAAAGAAGTTTGCCGCATTGAAAGAGAATTGAGTAAAAGGTAGGAGAATAACTTGGAAACGAAACTTAGAATAACCTCATTAGAATTTACGCCGAAGTACGATGATGACTTACAACACTTAGTTGCTTCAATAAAGTTTAAGGCATTAGTGGATGTTAAGGATGTAGCAACGTTAGCACAACTACAAAGCTACGTAAACAACGAGTGCGTTATAAGCGGTAGTGAACGTCAGTCTAAGATGGAAGTTGATAAAGATACGGGCGAAATAGAGGACTAACTTAAAATTCATGGAGATAAACTGGACACAAGTTTTTGCACAAGCTATTTCAACTGCTATGATTGTACCCGTAACTGCTATCACTACTTTTATTGTAATGAGATACTTCCCTGTGTTCTGGGTGCAGATTGAAAACATGGCGAAAACTATTATTAAAAAAGGTACAAACGGTGTAAAAAAATCTTCGTAGACCTATTGCAATTTAAAATGGTAGTGGTACAATTAAATTATGCGAGAATACAAATATCTATCATTAACTGAAATAAAGAAACTTGAACCGGACATGCGTAAACTGAAGGTTAGCGAAGTCGCTCGTTCGCCACGTGGATTTTTAACTGCATATAAAAGAGTGGGCGGTAATCCCGATAAGTTAAGTCCAGAGTGGAAAAAGAAAAGAGACGGTTTTATAAAAAGACACAAAGCCCAATTAAAACCTGGAGAAAAACGTAGGACATTAGCGTTACAAGCATGGGCATATAATCCGTAAATGAGGAGTTTAAATAGTGAGAAGAAAGCCTCAAATAGTAGTAATCAGTAAAAAGAAAATGATGGATAGGCTTGGCGGTTGGGGCAATTCTAATGTTAATGCAATTACGGTTGGTAGCCGTATATATCTAACACCTAAAGCAACGAAAATAGATAAAGAGCATGAATTAGCTCACTATAAACTAGGCCATAAAAATACAGGTAAAATTAACGCCTATACTTACGCAAGACGAGAAGTAGTTGCAGAAAAAACAGCTTGTGATAAACTCAATAGGCAATTTACTAATGGTTACTTAAATGAAGTGCGGAAAGATATAAAGTCAATATGGGGAAAACATACAACTGATAAAAAAGAGTTGGATTTTAGGGCGAAAGATGCTGTTAATAAAGCCGCAAAACATTATGGAATAAACGATAGTCTATAAATATATTCTAAAACACCTATTGCATTTTAAAAACAAAGTGGTATAATAAAGTTAGATATTGGTTAAACGATTAAAATTCGTTACCAGTCGAAAGCCCGAATCCGCACTCCACAGAAAAAGCGGTTTTGCGGACACTGTATCTGATAAACAAGGTACGTTTTATTCGGGCTTTATAGCAGGAAGGGTGAAACGGTTTCCACGGCGGTCTCATAAACCGCAGACAGCGAGTTCAACTCTCGTTTCCGCTACCAATTAAATAGAGCTTATCTACCACGTGTAGAAAAAGTCCTTAAGCCGTCAGTGAAATATCTGGCGGCTTTTGTTTTATGTGGCGGGTTGAACCGCATAGACTACTTAATATGATTTATGCGGGTCAAGTGGTTGATGCTGGTCAAGCCACTTGACGCAAGTAAAATATGAACAAATAAGTTTGACGAAAGTGAAGTGGCGTTAGACTATGTGCTAATTAATCACTTGACGCTCCCCACTAATAAATTAGGGGGCTTTCTTTAAAACTGTTTGTAAAATAATGAAGTAGTTAAAAACCTTGCACAATAAGTACCACGTAGTCCAGCTACCAACGATAGAAAGACTCATCATAAAA
>Ga0172380_10005048_pt1 | contig 16375 bp, 14 predicted proteins | sample Leawe162metaG_FD_119747 | JGI IMG/M metagenome (GOLD analysis project Ga0172380, IMG submission 119747) | Leachate microbial communities from a municipal landfill in Southern Ontario, Canada - Leachate well 162 metaG | ecosystem: Engineered > Solid waste > Landfill > Unclassified | place...
GATGAGTCTGAGTATGATGCCCAAAGACCCTAGGGCAGCAAATGCAATGACGACATTCATAATGGTTTTTTTTCATTCCGCCGGTTTATTCATGGCAAACTGTACACCACCTCGTATGACCATACCAAATCATATAGTGATAATCAAGGTCATGAGGATATTGGTAAATACCCCTGCTATGCCTGCTATTGCTTTTCCGTCACTAGACTTTTCGATACACCTACCGATAAAGGGGAAGTTAGTATTCAACTTTATGCCTCAGTTTAGAATACACAAGCAGTCTTTTTCTGTATTAACTTGTTTACATCTGTTGTACTCTGCTTGTTTTTCTGCTTTGCATGAATTGTCGCAATTCTCATAATCATCAGGTGTGCACGTCTCATCACTACATATAAGTGATTCACATTTTTTTTGACATTGATCGTTAATAACGCTTGTGGCATCCTGAGCTAATGTAATGTATGATGGTGTATAGACTATTATTCCAATTATGAATAGTCAGATTATTTTTTTCATATAGTATTAGTATATTTGTAAACAAGTTTTGTGCTGGCTATAGTATATTTGCTCCTGGGAGGAATCGAACCACCATCTAACCCTTAGGACGGGCCTATTCTATCCGTTGAACTACAGAAGCATCATGGTCTGTATACTAATTTCCTGGCAATTCAATGCAAGTAAAAATGCTCTCTGGGCGCTTGCATTCCATATTATTATGAAAGGTATCGCACAATGAGTACAACAAAATAGCAATCTTGGCAGTGATAACTTATAGTTATCAGTAAATTGTCAATTTCACTTGCAATGGATACTCAAATCAATACAAGGCGAGCTACGCAATTGTAAGCAAAATATGTTTGTAGCCTACGCTTGGTAAGCGTGCCATGTTCGTAGTCTGATTATCATTTATTGTCATGAGATGCAAAAGATCAAAACTATTTTTGACTTAGGAAACTGATATGTGAAATGAGTTGTCTTTGGTGTCGAAGACAACAGAACCACTGTCTTGGTGAAAGACTTGGTAAAGACAAAATGAATTAGAAAGGGCAAAGTCCTGGATAGTGCTGCACTTGTAGAAAGCATGACAGAGGTCATCAAAACTTTCAATACAAAGCTCGGCGGTGACTTTATTGACGATGCCTATATAGGGATATCGCATCCAGAAATGCACGTCATGAGATTTGCTGAGAATATGAGAGTGATGGGTGAGAAAATATCGCATGAAGATGTCCAACATCTTATGAAAGTTATCTCTGAAATATCAGAGAGAGCTAATTACGAGACACTCAAAATAAATCCTGTCTATCGACTTATTGATGACGAGATCAAGACTACTGAACCATTGGGTATGGTAGGTAAAAAGCTGGAGTTGATAGTAGACGTATTTTATATACCCAAGCACTTCTATCAATCTATCGTAGAGCTAGCCAATCAGTTGCAATTGAACATCGTAGATATCATCCCTAATATTTTGGGTGCAAGCGAATTGGTACTAGATTACGATGCAAGAGATCTATGAACATTACTTATAGATATTGGGAATAATCAGACGAGTTACGTGATGTATGAAGATGGTAATCCGTTTATGTATGGTGTCATACCTATTGGCGGAGAAGATGTGACTAAAGATATTTCCATCGGCATGCAGATTGATATGAGAGAAGCAGAAAATTTGAAAGTAGATTACGGCATGATTACGGAGGATGAAGCAACAAAAGATGACCAATTGGATGTGAAATTTTTGGAAGAAATTATAGGTTCAAGATACTTGGAAATATTTGAAAAAATAAATGACAGACTAGTTGCTGCTGGCAAAGACGGTAGACTACCATGATGAATACTGTTGATGGGTGGAGGAGCGAGAATGAAAGGAGCAGATGGGCTCGCAAAAGAGACATTTAGATTGGCAACATTCTTTGCAAAAAATAAACAACTGCATGTAGGAGAGCTTGGCAATCATCTACAGTTCCTCAATACCATGGGATTGTATGTGTATAGTGAAAAATATTCTGATGTAGCAAATAAATTTAAATTGAGTATTGGTTTTGGCTGGGCGAAAGACATATGGAAGTTCCTCAAAGAGGTATTCTAGTATTTACTTACTATGCAATGGTACGATGTGGCAAAGTGTCTCAAGAGCTACAATAGAGGATGTCGTGGGAACTCATATTTATAAATTAACTCCAAAAGAATCGCCAGAACACTTTGTGGTACCAATCAAACTTGCTCTTACTATGTTTTCTGATCAAGGTATTGTATCAATGGGACAGCTGTGATGTCGCAATTTGCAAGACATCATTGATACTCTCGAGATAAAGTCTGAGAAAATAGCTAGCAGTGCATGACGATCCAAGTGAGGTACCATCAAAAATGACTTAGAAACGTTATTGCTGAAGCCTGTAGGATTATGTATCGATACGCAGATATGATTTGATGAGAGTAAGTTTATCGATAGTTGCGAAATACAAGATATCAATCCCGCCGCTTGTCATATACTTATGCCACTGCATGTGTCTGAAGAGCTAAGACGTACACTGGATAATAATCAAGCCATGTATGGTATCGACAATCATGTTTATCTCACAAGAGACTATTTGATACAATATGGAGCGAAACGTGTACATAGCGTACTATCTGATCCATCAATACGTGATAAAGTTTTGCAAAAAGCATTCAAAGTACCAAATCGAAACTAATAGTTATCAGCTTATCAATACATATATCAAACTGGCATAGTATTAAAAATCCACTTTTACCCATTAAACTACAACTACGACATGGCAATTACAGAATTCACTCCAGATTTCGTTCCAGGCGCACGCATCAAAGTATTTGGTGTCGGTGGTGCTGGTTGCAATACTATCACAAGAATGGTGCTTGATAGACTTGAATGAGTAGAATTTGTGGCAGTGAATACTGATGCACAGGCTTTGGCTAACAATCCAGCTCATAGTCAGTTGAATATCGGTATCAATGTTACCAGATGACTTGGTGCTGGTGCAAATCCTGAAAATGGTCGCAAAGCAGCAGAGGAGTCAGCAGAGGATATCAAGAGGATGCTTACTGGCACGGATATGCTATTCATTACTGCTGGTATGTGATGAGGTACTGGTACGGGAGCGGCTCCAGTTATTGGTGCTATCGCTAAGGAGATGGGTATCTTGACTGTTGGTGTTGTCACTAAACCATTTTCATTTGAGTGAAATAGTAGATTTGCTAATGCTATTGATGGTATCGAAAAGATGAAGCAGTCTGTGGACACACTCATTGTGATACCAAATGATAAGATATTCAATATTGTAGATAAGAAGACAACATTCAATCAAGCATTCTTGATGATTGATAAAATATTGAGATTGGGCGTACAAGGTATTACTGATCTTATTATCAAGCCATGACTTATCAATATCGACTTTGCTGATGTGAAGGTGATATTGAGTAACAGCGGTAATGCACTGTTGGGTATTGGTTATGGAGAAGGAGAGAATAGAGCGGTAGAAGCAGCTAGGAAAGCTATTGATAATCCTTTGATGGAAAATAGACTAACAGGAGCAAAAAATATTATCTTTGCTGTGACGGGTGGAAATAGTGTCACTCCTATGGAAGTAAGAGAGGCCGCTAGTATCGTAGAAGAGATTGCAGACCCTGATGCAAGAATCATTTGGGGAATGACGATAGATGAGGACTATGGTGATGATGAAATAAAAATAACTATCATTGCTACTGGATTCCAATGAGAGACAGGTGATACTTTATCCAAATCTCCTTCAAGAGACTGGACTGGCAGAAAGGTCAGAAGTGGCGGTGAAGATTTTGTAAATAAGTTGTTGAAGGAAGATAATATGTGAAGTAGAGACAGGAATCTTATGAATAGTTTTTCTGGCAGTGGTCATCATGCAAGTAGTTCCAATACTGGCAACTACAATAGTAACAATAACAATAATACTAATGCTAACTCTCCATTCAATCAGCCCTCTGAACCACAAAAATCATCAGAAGATCTAGAGACTCCAGCATTCATGAGAAGAAAAATACAATAATATGCTGTATATACGATAATCTGAAATAGTTATTGATACAAAAAAATCAGCGATATCGCTGATTTTTTTGTATCAATAATGTAAGTAGATTTAATTTTGGTAGAGCGTATATACTATGGTGCCTATATACGTGCCCACTGGAGTATAGGCTGGTATGATTACCTGTACTGTAGGAAGTACTCCGTACATACTCAACAATCCCTGATTGTTCGCTCCACTTCTCAGTATGAGTTGTCTTGGCGTATCGAGCGATTGGAAACTCGCCATGCCTGCTCGCACAATTACTCTAGGATTAGCACGTCCGTTCAGCAAGGTTGGGGTAGTAGAACTTTGCATATAGACATTGGATCATGATATTACTGCTCATCCTGTCCCTACCATATGACCTGATATCTGCACAGTTGTATAGTATCCGCTATCCGCTCCTTTGAGATCATCTACATAAAAATATCCTGTCACAAAAGCACCTGTTACTGTCTGAGAAGACGCTGATGCATTAAATGTACCAAGATTCATTGCGCCACTACTTCCTATACACAATGTTCATCAAGAAACGGTAACGCTCACGGTCGTGGTTGTATCACATACACCATCTGATATACATCAGGTACCTGCGAAGGTGATCCCTCACATACATAGTAGCCATAATATAATGCTCGTTAACCATCGTTTCATATCTACTTGCCTTCACACTCTGTAAATCAATGTATTGCAATGATACCCATAGCGTTGCTGTTTTTCAAACATAGCGGTTTTAAACTGATGTTTTCCGTCTCTAAGAATTGACACTTATTGTATATTATTGTGTATACATGACTTATATGAATAAAACTTTATTAAGCATTTTCGTAGAGGGTAAATACCAATGTACCATTGTATGTTCATACTGCTTGATATGGTGGCAATATAAGCTGCATTTCTGGGATAGTCCCATAAGAACCTATACTTCCTGTGACGGTGCCAGGATTCCTTAGTATTAGTTGTCTTGCTGTATCCAGTGACTGGAAGCTGGACATACCCGTATGTATAGTGACCCCACTGAGTGTATAACCGTCAAGAAAATCTGGATTGAGGGACGGAGTTTTCATATAAACATTGGATCATGAGATGGCTTCTCAACCTGTACCAATGAGATGACCAGACATTTGTACGGTAGTATAGTATCCGCTGTAGGCTAATTTTAAATCATCGACACGAAAATACTCTGTGAATGTTCAGGTTATAACTTGAGAAGATGCTGAGACCGTGTGTGCTCCAAAGGCAAAAGATCACTCACTGCCGATACAAAGCGCCCCGCTTTCAACATAAAATGTCCAGCTTGTCAGTATAGTGCAAGATGATCATGAGAGACATCAGGTATCTGCAAAAACAATTCCTCCTCGAAGTCCCAGTCAGAGTACAATACTAGTAAATACCTTTTTTATATTGTTCATGGCTACTATAACACATATGATCTCTTTATTTATATACTACGATCTGCGTTGTGTCAACTTTCATTCAACTGCTGTGGGCAAACGAGGTTTTGTCTATTGACTATCCAATATCAGTATTTTTTATACATAAAAAATTCACAAGGTATGTGAATTTTTTATGTAGCGAAATTTCTTATCCTAAGTGTCCGACTTAGTTTTCGTATAGGGTGTATACCAGTGTACCTAGATAGGTTCCTACTGGTTGATATGCTGGTATGACCAATTGCATGGTTGGTAGTACTCCATACATACTTAGTAGTCATAAATTTGCCGCTCCACTTCTAAGAATCAATTGTCTCGCGCTGTCCAATGATTGAAAACTGGCCATACCTCATCGTACAATTACTCTGGCGTTAGCACGTCCGTTCAGCAATGTTGGAGTAGTAGAACTTTGCATATATACATTGGATCAGGATATTACTATTCATCCTGTTCCCATCAAATGACCAGACATCTGTACTGTGGTATAGTATCCGCTGTCTGCTCCCTTGAGATCATCCACATAAAAGTATCCTGTTGCAAATGATCCTGTTACGGTTTGGGAGGACGCGGAGACTTGATATGTACCAAAGTTGAATGCACCACTACTTCCTATACACAATGTTCCTCCTGTAATACTCACACTTACTGACGTCGTTGTATCACATACACCATCTGATATACATCAAGTACCTGCAAAAGCTACACCTCCTCCTATGAGAATCAGTGTGAGTATTGCGAGACCGAGTAATTTTCTCATCACATATCACATATCTTATAAATCATTTGTTATATATTTTATATATAAAGTATTGTTTTGTCAAATATTAAGACTCTTTCTGTTTTGTTTGGATATTTCAAAAAATCCCCCTACTGGGAGATCTGATACGATATATTTCAGACTATATTATATATAATGAATGAACTAATTCTCATACAGGGTAAAGACCATTGTGCCCACGTAGACTCAGACTGGCTGATATGCTGGTATAACTAATTGCATAAGTGGCAATGTTCAGTACATGCTTATGACCCCATTGTTGGCTCAGACGTTTCTCAGAATCAGTTGCCTTGCTGCATCTAGTGATTGAAATCAGGTCGCTGCCGCATGTATGATTACCCCTGCATTTGGTTGTCCTTGCAGGAGAGTTGGAGTAGCAGAACTTGTCCTAAGATAAACATTGGATCACGAGATCACTGCTGATCAACCACTGACGACCAGATGACCGGACATCTGTACGGTAGTATAGTATCCGCTATCTGCTCCCTTGAGATCGTCTACAAAGAAATATCCTGTGGCAAAAGCACCACTAACCGTTTGTTCGAAAGATGAAACCATAAAATTACCAAAATCGAACACACCACTACTACCAATACAGATATTTCATCACGATATAGTTACGCGTACTGTGGTTGTCGTGCTACAAGTACCTCCTGATACACATCATGTTCCCGCGAAAGCTGCTCACCCTATGCAAAGTAAACCCAATATTAGGAAGCCAAAGAACTTTTTCATAAGGCCGTGCACTATAATAATATAAATATTACTACATATTATAGTCACTAATCTATATTTGTCAACTACTTTGTTGTTTTTGTGAAGCTAATGATCCAGTATAAGGTTTCTAGCAAGGTAAGATAAATAATAATCTGAATAAGTACTTGTGGATTTGGCTGGTATGAAACTATAATTTCCTGTATAGTTGTTTCACTCAGAGGGACTATTTCTGGGTGTGCTTGCAAAAACAAGGTCCTGTCTGCTCCGTTTTTTGGCAGCATTTTTGGTAGTATTCGGTTCTTGACGGGGTACTGTAAGAAATTATCTATGAGATATTGATAAAAATATTTTCTGGCTACGGTGACTTGCTCTGGATATGTGATATCCTGAAAGACATAGGTGTAGATAGTATCTTTGCTGTGGCTGTATTTTGGTGATATAGTACGCTTGAGCGGCACTATGTTTCCTGTTTGTTGCGTGTTTGCTATCAGGCTTCAGGTAATACCTGTGAGATCCTGTGGCACAAAGGCGCTTCATCATGGTAGCACAACGTGCGTACGTTCATGATGATGAAAGTAGTACGTGGATGATGATGATCTATGTCCCAAATGATCCACTGCTACAATCTTATAAAAGATAGTTGCTCTTGGTAGATCTTCTCACAAAATAGAAATAAAATGAGATGTAGTAAATAGCGGTATGGCGCCAGCAAAAGATGGATTGAGAGAAATGTAGACGAGATATCCATACAGTCATACACCTACATCAATACTGTCAGTCCGTTGTAAACCTATGATAGGAGTTGTAACTGTAGTATCGTTTGGTATGTTACTGCTCATAGGTATACTTGGAGGACTTAGGTCAATACCTATGCTAACCGTATTGGATCGCAAAAATTCTCCATTGCTGTTGTATAACGCTTGAAGTAGATAGATCTTTTCTTGATTGAGAGGAGTCAGGTTGCTGTTGGTATAGATGCCTAGACCAGCTCCAGTCGTTCCATTATCTGATCAAGATAGTATATAATCACAAGATGCAGTTGCAGAGACATCTACTATGATAGAGCTAGTTCATGCTCGAAGCTGATTTCCTATCACAATCCAATGACTGGTAAATCCTGTATTGATCTTGATCATTCAGGAATAGGAATTGTAGAGGTTGACACGTATTTGCGTATTGCAAGACGCATATTGGCTAGGGCAGTTTGCTGTTTGTCCCAGTGGACTTGCGTATCAGATAGTACTGGAAAAAAATCGTATAACAAAAATATATGTCAGTCAGATTATGCTTATATGCAATAATCACTGTTTTTTTGTTTTTTCTGTATCCCGTGTTACCTGTTTCATTTTCTTAAACTATATGCGATGAGACCCAAAAGAATAGCAAGGGCGCCAATAATCCATCGTGGCAAAATGAATGCAGATACAGCAAATTCACGTTCAACGGGCCTTAATGCTGTACTACTTGCTCATTCTGGTAGCTCTGGTGTGTCTATGGCATGCAGAGTTACTGTCACTGGTCCTCCGTACTCTACCCATCGAGGTAATTCATATTCATATACTGAGTCTTGTTTTGCTGGTATTTTTACCTGCTTTGCTAGTATCGTATCGCGTACCCGCCCAAACCATCAACTAACACTTCAGCTTATGGTAGATAAGGAAGGGATATTTCAGCTATTTGTGATCTCAGATTTTAGATTGTAAAGTTTACTGATGGGGTGCATATATAAACCTACGTTTTCGCTGCGTCATATATTTGGAAAACTTGGATTATTCGCAGCACGATACTGGACATCAAATACTATTGTTCAAGAAACAAATACGTCAATAAAATTTGCTCTTCTAGATAAGATCCTGAACATCCCTTGGTCTGCGCCTGTTGCCTGGTCATCAATGATGTAATATGTCACACATCCATTGATTCTGCCAGCTACACCTGTCGGAAACTTTGCGATTGCCTTGGTCTGCAGTGTCCCCTTTGGTTGAATGATGAATCCAGTACTCTCGATTTTTACATACTGTCAGAAGTTTTTATTTGACCCTTCTGGTTCACATGCTTTTTTAGCATCTTCGTCTGCGGTGAGAGTGCCGTCTACAAAATTGACACCAATGATGACAGGCGTGGGTCATGAGTTATCCAAGTACATGCAGATTTCTTCTTCTTTGTTTGGCTCTGTGCTAATTTCTAGAGTCTTTGTTCATCATGCGGCATTTGCGTCATTACAAAATCTTACAACAACCTCTCCAAGATTTGTCTTACGCTCTTGAGCAAAGGTAGCTCATACAATAAACAGCAAAAATAAGCCGAAGAGTCATACAATAGTAAATACTTTCATACGTGCAATAGTCATAAATTATGTGTATCAATATAAATAGCAAGTTGATGGGTAATATAGTTAATTTGAATACAATGTATAGGTTATTTGTGATGCCCAGTATCAAGGTTTCATGTACGGTGGCATAGTAATTCTAATTCGCAAATTGGATTGCCATCTTCCTACTCTTCATGCTCATGCACCATCATTTCTCAGTATAAATACCCTAGGAGGTTCCTGTACTCATGTGTATGTTAGCCGTCACGTATCTATACGTACCGTGGTATTGGGGATTCAAGTAAGTTGTACCACTGCTGTTGCTTTTCGTTCCATGTGCCCTGTAGATAGTGTGATACCTGTTTGAGCCTTATAAACTGGCGGTGCTACAGTCAGCGTGGTGTAGTATCAGGTATATGGCATGGTTGGGTCCTCTAACTCAAATGATCATATATCTATTTCATATATTCAGGTAGTGCTAGTCGAGGTATATGCTGTTCCAGTAGTGAAAGATGGCGAATGAATACATACATATCCACTAGAACTTTGACCAGTGCTTGCGTCGATCGTTATGGTGAAGCCGTACAATATGACAGCATCTGAGTTGTTGCTTGTATCCCCCATTCTTAGTATCCAGCTACCAAACGGTGCTTGCCCGTTGAATATGCCGAGTGCTTGACCAGTGGTAGGTCTGAACGAGCCAGTATAATACCGTCCTGTAATGGGACTTGTACCATTATCTGTGAAGTTTGTATATACCCTTGGACAGTTGCCGTTGGGATCAGTAAGCTGTCCTGATGTTATCAATATCATGGAGGTACCACCAGTATTGTGAGTGAGCGTAAAGTAAACGTCTCCTGGTGCACAGGTACCAGCTCCTGGATTAGCTGGGTCTCTTCCATCGATTGGTCTTCGATCTATGCCAATAATCAGGCTATCTATGGTTGATCATGTGGGGAAGTGTGTTCCAGTAAGAAATTCTACAGCCTTATCCTTGAAACCTCCATCTGCCATGTTATCGTTATTTGCTCATCCCGTATAAGTCAGTGCAAATGTGGATGCGCCGCAGATGTAGAAGGTGATAGTATTGTCTTGAACAGTAGTAATACTTCAGGGTATAGTTGCATGTCCAGAATCACAATGTGTGCTAAGGTCCGTAGCTAGTCCGTCTTTAGTCCGTCCTTGATTCGCATGATTGGCAATGATGTCTACCAAAGTCCCATTGGGCGCACTTGAAAATATTTTTACCTCTAGCGGTTTGGAAAATATAAGATGCTCTCCAGAAACTCCAAAGTGAAATTCTTTTCAATCACTTGTTGCAACTGGTATGTCATCTAGTGTAGTGTAAGTATCGGTATTGCGATCGTATTTTTGTATAGTTGCTACTACTTCTCTACCTTCTAGTGATTCAAGATCAAATTCTTGAGTGCTAAATGGTTTGCCGTCTAGTGTTTGGATACTAAGATCTTCGGGCAATTTTACTTGAATCTGATTATCGTACGATCTATAAAACACATCAGTACCTATAAATAGCTCTTTGATGCCTGTGCTATTTTCTGGAAAAGCTGCTGCTACGAGACCTTCATATGCCAGTGGCATGAGGTCGGATGGTGAATACATGATATATCCTGAGTCTTCAGGATTGCCAACATGCGCTCCTGGTTTGTATTGTCGCATTCTTGGTGCTCTTAGTATACTCAACAAATCTACGGGCACTTGTACTATCTCTGGTATATAGGAGACGTCGTTACTGACACTTGCTTGTTGTGTATGGTGCACGACATCTTTAGTGCCTGTTGAAATACTTTCACCACTTGTTGAGGGACTCACTGCGGCATCGTTTATTGGGGTAGCATCGTATGTTACTATTTCCGCCACTACTACTCATGATGATTGTGTATCGTTTCACGACTGCAGGTATGATTCGGCTTGCTCTTGACCAGTAGTAAGCTCTACTCCAGTGTTTATCTCCTCTTGTAGACCCGTATGCAAGACAATTCACGTTTGTGTTTCCGATCATGAATCGCCTGTATTGTTTTCTTGATTTTGATTTGTGGTGTCATAATAGGTGGTACTGATAACTTGAGTTGGATTTGTCGTGAGCTCTATATTTCAGGTATCTAGCACTGGTTCGGAATTTCCTAACAAAAAAATGGTCGACATAACGCCGCACAGCAACCCTATTTGTATGAAATAGTGAGATATGCTTTTGTGTTCCATACTTTCATGATACTCAACAGGTCCAAAAAATGCGATTTCTTGACCCTTATCTTGAACTATAGAAATACGATTTACTGGACATGTGTATAGAAGTGTGTGCGATATTGCTCGTTTACAATTGCATTGATAAGTTTGCTGATATAACTACATTTGATTGTTGACTCAAAGCATGTTTTCCAACATGCACAGCTTTTATTGTGAGTTTTTGAGCACTATGCAGGTTAAAAAAATTGACACTACTACTCAACAAAAATACAAAAATGAACATAGACCCATTTCGTTTGGTGATTTTGTTGGTCAAGAGGACTCGGTTAGAGTTATCAAGACTGCTATTTCCTCTAGTCAGAAATGATGACACCCGCTAGGACATATGCTTTTGCTTGGACCTGCGTGATATGGTAAAACGACGCTGGCTCAGATTATTGCACATGAATTGTGAGCACACTGCAAAGTCGTCACTGCTTATGCCATCAATAAGCCAGCCGATATTATTTCTTTGCTCAATACATTGCAAGAGTGAGATATCTTGTTTATTGATGAGATACACCGCTTGATACCCAAGATCGAAGAGATGCTGTATACGGCTATGGAGGATTTTGTGATTGATATGGTGATGCCAGATGGCTGACATGTGAGGATACCCATACAGCCCTTTACTCTTATAGGCGCTACCACCAAATCAGACAGTTTGAGTAAACCTTTGAAGTCAAGATTCATTTACAGATTCCATTTTGTGGATTATACCGATACTGAAAAACAAAGGATAGTCTGATACTATTTGAAGAAATTAGGGATGTCTTTTGAGCCTTTGGATATTGCTAGATTTTCAAGAATTTTGGAAAACGTACCTAGAGAGTTGCACAATGGATGTGTCAGGATGTTTGATTATCTTACTGCGCATCACCAGCATCTTACCCTCAGCGCTGCCATTATCGATCAATTTACTGATCGAAATAAGGCGCAAGAGGGTGGTCTAACACCACTGCATCAGGCTTATTTGGACGTATTGCAGTGAGCTGGTAAGCCACTGTGACTCAAGACCATTGCTATCAAAATGGGTCTTCATGAGAAAACAGTAGAAGAGGAGATTGAACCATTGTTGATAAAAATGTGACTTGTAGATAAGGTTACTAATGGAAGAGTCATAAACTAATCGTCACTATCTTCATAACAGATCATAATATAAGGTAATTGTATTCTTTGATTTACAAAAAGATATATGTCCTTTTTTGATGAAGACATATATCTTTTTTACATTTATTTTCTTATTCTTATTGTTGCGGAACGTATCAGGCTATCGTTGCATTGATACGTGCGAAAGTATCAGTCTCTAGTATCAATTCTCCATTACTATTCAAACTTCTCGGATCAAGTGTCTCGATCACGTTCACGTCACATGCTTGCCGTCCCTGTTGTGTCATGACAGCCCTTACTTGCTCTTGTATTTGGCTCATGTATGGATAGTGGGGTGCGGTAAGTACATTTCATTGCAGCTCGAAATGCAGTTGGCGGGTCGTTGCGGATTTGTATTCTTGCGAATTACGCTTGGTGCCTACTGTCTCTATTTGTGGGTCACTGCAAGCTGCTGCTGCCAAAGATAATACAATGGCTCACAGTGCTAAGTTTTTGTTCATGATACGGCGTGATGCAATATAAATCAGATTATGGTATAATATTAATCCATAAATTTGAGTCATTGTGTATGGAGCACATTGCTTGTTATGGCAGTTTGAAAGTCTTGATCACTAGCTCATCTCCAGACTCTTACGGTAATGTGTCTCTCGTCTCCTTCGTTTCCTGCCAGTCCAAGATGGGTCCAATCAGGATTGACGATATACTGGGCTCCTTTGAAGTACTTGTCTTCTAACTTGGGAAATACGAACCTGAAGGTAACATTTGCGTCAATTCATTTACCTGTAAGTCTCTCTAGACCAAGTAAATACGTTTCGCAAATTACCAATGCTGACTTTTCTGCAAACTTGGATGCAACACTATCTTGAAAAATCATGGCTGGTATGAGGAAATCTTTTGTGAATGGCTTAAGGCTGTTGTCTCTAGCTTGTCTACGCAGAGCATCTTTAGTTGTTTGAGGCATATTGTCCCAATAATCTATTTCTTTGGTTTGTTCATCTACCAGGAAGTCGAGATCCTTGACAACAACTCATGCCACGTTACTGATATCTACATAAGCTATCTCATCTTTTGCTGTTACTTTGCCGCTTATGGACCAGGATTTGGTATCTTTGGAGTTAAACCCAAAATGACATTTGAACGGAGAGGTTGCTTGATAGGTAGCTTCGTTGCGACCAGTTTGTTTATCGATCCACCTCATAGCCTTCCGTCCCAAATTACCGTCCTTGCCTTGATCATAATCTACCACCATAGAGGAAGGTAACCTATCGGAGAGATCGTCTACATGGACATACGAGTTGCCACGTTTTCTTGATAACTGTTGGATAACTGAGGCTAGGTCCATGGTTCGATTTTGTCCTTCGATCTCTGTCACTTGAGGTTCTACTGGTGCAGGTTTTAGTTCCTCGTCTTGACTAAAATATAACATTGCTCATGCTCCTAAACAAACAGCAAGCAATAGTGCAACTATTCGTCAGGTTGCTGATCCACAAACGATATGGTATACGAGTAACTCTTTTTGTTCTGTACTAAAATACTCTCCAAGCTCATTCTTGATGAGTCATCTTTGTTTTGCGCTGAGTTCTCGAAAATTTACATCAGGGAAGAGATTGTGAGCTTTTTGAATACTCATTTTTTGATCTTCATTGAGGGTGATACCTAGTAGTTGCTCAGCATAGTTCCATCTTTGCTCCATTGTCATGGTGGAGTTTTTGAGAGCTTGTTCAAGATGTATCATACCTAGATTTTGCTCTTGCTTACTATCTCGTGTAACGCTGTAGGTCATTAGTGTATCAATGAGTTGTTCATGCACATTACCCGCAAAAAGAGGATCGCTTGCTAGAAGTTCAGACATGGCTTGGTATTTCGCATCTTGAGTACTTACGTTTTGGTAAGTCTTGCGTAATATACCAAATTTATTAAACAGTTGACTCATTATCCGTTAGGGCAGTGAATAAATTTGCCCATCAGATAATTTATATATAAACAATGTCAAGTATATATTATATATTATTTTCATTACACTAATCGTCTCAATATTTGTATAATCTGATTATATATATAATTACTATTGCATTTTTTGAATAAAATGTTATAGAGGCGGTGATCGTTCTTTACCATACTTCCGAAGTTCCACGGTTTTGTGGTACACAAAAAGTCACGTGGAACGACGAATTCGAAAATATATTGTTCAAACTAAAACAAAAAAATTATGAAATCACTCGTCAAATATGGCGTCTACTTTGGCGCTGTGTTTCTATTGATGTTTTTCGGCAAGCTATCTATGATGGCGGCTGGATTGTTCGTATTGGTAGGGCTGATCAATATCGGTCTGAAATACGGCATATGGTTGAATCTCTTTGTGAATAGGCTCCTGCTCCGTATCCAAACGGACGATGAATTCGCAGAGAAAGTAAAGAAAGGAGCTACCTCATTTGGCTTCTGGGGGATTGATAGCCTGACGCTTATTCCGGCGATTCTCTACCTTTTGCTGCTTACTACTTTTCCGTGGTGGTGGTATAGTCACAACCCTGGCACTGTGATACCAGCTGGTCTGGAGGAAGGCGTAGCGTTTTTGCCTGTCTCTTCCTTCATGGTTGTATTCCTCGAGGGCTTACTGCATTTATTAGTGCCAGTCATCAAGTGGACTGGTGCCAATATTGCTACCACAGAGGTTACGTACCAATCTGCTGCAACCATGCACGTGTACGTTATACTAGGCGTTGCTTTGTCCTTCTTTGTCTTTTGGGCATTCACTACTTGGGACGACAGAATAAAAGTTATCAATGATGTACCTGTGAACCGTAGAGGTGAAGAAGCTGGCTGGCAGAGTTCCGTCAATTGGTTCTTTCGTAACCTTTTGGTACGCCTTGGTATACCTTTGATTATAGCCATATTGTCTCTGCGCACTGGGGTATGGGACAAGACCATTGTCCCCATCAAGAGCAACGATGCGGCCATCGTATTGCATGAGATGGCTGGTTTTCATACGCAGGAGTACGATCAGTTGATCGCACGACTTCGGAAACAAAAAATGCCCGACACGCCGTTGGGCAATGAAGTGGCAGAGTTGGCAAATCCGTCGGCTCCTGCTCCCGTGACTTACGGTCCTACACCATCGCGACAAAGCCCTGCGCCCACCTACACGCCCTCTGGATCAAAATCTTCCAAGGGTGGTAGCGGCATAGGTGGCTGGTTGGTGTGGATCATCATCCTTATCCTTGGTGCTGGGCTTGTTTTCTGGCTCAAAAAGAAAGGGAGGCTTCCAGACATCAAGAGGCCTGGCTTCAAGATCCCGTCGTTTGGGCGGCGTAAGAAATCTACGTCCCGTCCCGTCGACCTGGATGAGGCTCAGAAATCTTTGCAATTTTTGCAGGAGTGCTTAGTGACTAACGCAGACCCCTCAATCGTCTCGCAACATATTGAGACGATTGAGCTCTTTCTGCAGCAACATGCTGCAGATGTGGGCGAATCAGAGCCTCAAATCCGCGGTCTGATCGCTCAAGTGCGGGAAAAGTACACCACATCTGTTCCCGATATCGCCACTATGCAAGCGGTGGTGACTCGTTTGCAAATAGCTTTACGTGGCGATTCTGATTATCGGCAAGTGCAAGAAGACATTACATTCGTGGAAGACAATATGGGCCACTTTCCAGAGCATGCAGCCATGCTTACGAATCTTGTGGCGAGTATCCGAGAAAAGTACACACAACCTGCTTAAAAA
>Ga0172380_10005049_pt1 | contig 16368 bp, 14 predicted proteins | sample Leawe162metaG_FD_119747 | JGI IMG/M metagenome (GOLD analysis project Ga0172380, IMG submission 119747) | Leachate microbial communities from a municipal landfill in Southern Ontario, Canada - Leachate well 162 metaG | ecosystem: Engineered > Solid waste > Landfill > Unclassified | place...
TCTGCGAACTGGACAAGATGCTGCCGGAGTACTATCAGGTGCGTGGCTGGAACAAGGACGGCGTGCCAACCGCCGACACCCGCACCCGTCTGGGTTTGTAATTCAATTCTGCCGCGGGGCGCCAGTGCTTTTTCGAGTACTGCGCTCCGCGGTTTTCTGAGGGGCATCACAATGAGGCATGTCATTATTGGTAGTGGCCCGGCCGGCGTGGTCGCCGCCGAGACCTTGCGCAAGACCGATCCGGATTCTGAAATCACCATGCTTTGCGGAGAAGGGGAGCCGCCCTATTCGCGCATGGCGATTCCCTACCTGCTCACGGGCATCATCAACGAAGAAGGCACTTATCTGCGGCACGACAAGGATCACTACGACCGGTTGCGCATCAAGTTGGTCCAGGGGCTGGCGCGCAGCGTCGACACCACCAAGCGCACTGTCAAACTAGATAGCGGCGATCTGCCTTATGACCGGTTGCTGATCGCTACCGGTTCGGTGGCGACGCGCCACAACATTCCGGGTGCAGATCTGCCCGGCGTGCATAATTGCTGGACCCTGGCGGACGTGCGTGCCATCACGGCGAAAGCCAAGCCCGGTGCCCGCATCGTGCAGATGGGCGCGGGTTTTGTCGGCTGCATCATCATCGAGGGTTTGTTGAAGCACGGCTTCGACCTGACCATCCTGGTCCGTAGCGGCCGCATGGTCTCGCGCATGATCAACCCGGTGGCGAGCGGCATGATCAGGCGCTGGTGCGAATCCAAGGGCGTGAAAATTCTCGTCAATACCCAGGCACAGAAAATCACCGCAGTCGACGGCGCGTTGCAAGTCACTCTGGAAAACGGCGAGGTGCTGCCGGCCGACATTTATCTGAGCCTGGTGGGCGTCAAGGCCAACACCAAATTCCTCGCAGGCAGCGGCATCAACGTGGATAACGGGATACTCGTCGATGCCGGCATGCAGACCAATGTGCCCGGTGTGTACGCTGCCGGCGATGTGGCCGAGTATGTAGATTGCATCAGTGGCAAGAACGAGGTCAACGCGATCCAGCCGAATGCTGTCGACCAGGCGCGCATCGCCGCACAGAACATGGCGGGCAAGAACGCCAGTTCGCGTGGCAGCTTTGCCTTCAACGTACTCGACACGCTCGGCCTGATATCGTCTTCCTTCGGTGCCTGGCAAGGACTGCCCGGCGGCGAATCATCCGAACTGGTGGACGAGAAGAACTACCGCTATTTGCGCTTGGAGTTCAAGGACGATTTCCTTGTCGGCGCCAACATCGTCAACTTCACTAACCATCTCGGCGTGTTGCGCGGCCTGATCGAAGGCAAGGTCCACTTGGGCGAATGGAAACAGCGACTGCTGCATGATCCTACCCAGATTATGTCGGCGTATCTCGCCTGCGCGCAGAAAGCCGCTTAACGGATAACAAAGCCAATAAAAAACCCGCACTTGGCGGGTTTGAAGGATGTTGCTGGACTGCTTTGTGCTATTTCTTGGTGGGCCCAGTGGGGCTCGAACCCACGACCAAAGGATTATGCTTACCACTACGACTTTCGTCGCCCCTTTCGAGTTTGTGGTCCGGACTATACCTTCCCTTTACGGGCTGATCGTCTAGTCTCTACACCTTCCCTTTGACGGGCTTGGCTCGGGGTTGGCAGTCCCACAACACATGGGCTTGAGCGTTCTCCGAATTTGATCAGTTCTACATATCGCCAGAGCAAACTTGGCCATATGCAACCCATTTCCGCGGATCCATGCATGCCGGTGGCATGTTTAGGGTCCGCAAACTTAAGTCCTCTGCTCTAACCAACTGAGCTACAGGCCCACTCAGCGCATTATACGTGAGGCCTGACTGATTTGGCTGCAGCGTTGATCAGGCTTGCGCGGGTTTGTCCTCGGTGGCAGGTGCTTCCTCGTTCGCGGTGGTCTCGTCGGGAGGAGCGGCATCGTCATCTGAGGCAGGCGTATTCTCTTCGGTTGGTGCTTCTGCCGGGGCTGGCGTTGATTCTGCCGCTGGCGCTGGAATAGTTGGCGCTGGCGCACTCATGGTGCGGGGGGAGGGCATGTCGGGAGTTGCAACCAACTTCGCCGATCTCACCAATTCTTTTGGCAGGTTCTTTTCCAGAATCTGCTTGCCATTCCGAGCGAATTTGTTGAACTGAATGCCAAGCCTGAATCCACCCTGCTGTCCGGACAGAACGTTGTTTTTGATTTCTCCGTGCGCCTCGACAATCACTTGGGGATGGTTTTCGTCGCCCGGATCAATCAATAGGTATACCGTGACCGCTTTCGGAGGGGGAATGTTGCGATGACAGATGACGGAAACCCCCGTCATGCTGATGTCATTGGTCCGAGTTTGCATGGTTTCTTGCTTGCCATGCATTTCAATGACAATGGCACATCGCCAATGTATGGAACATCTCGGGCTTTTTCGATTGTCATCCATCAAAGTGATTTCCTCACTGCTGCGGGACCTGGATCAGATGTTCCTGTCTGAGGATTTGCCGCGATTCGCCTCCCCCCGCGCAAATCCCCTGTCACTGCGCCCAACTTTAACATTTTCTGGAGCCGCACTCCCTGATCGGTACTAACCACATTTTCTTCTGGTTGACGCGCTAAATGAGAATGGTTATCATTACCCAAAAGGAGGTGTTCATGAGAGCTTCGATGTTTGCACTATTTTTGTTTTCCACCTTGGCTGCAGGGGCGGAGGCTGAGTTTTCCTTAATCATCCGAAATCATGTTTTCGAGCCGAGCGAAATTCGTGTGCCAGCCAAGCAAAAAATCCGGCTGATCGTGAAGAATATGGATACAACGCCCGAGGAATTTGAGAGCCATGAACTCAACAGGGAAAAGGTTATCCCGGCTGGAGCAACGGTGAAAATCCTGATTGGACCACTGGCTCCCGGGCGTTATCCGTTTGTGGGTGAATTTCACGAGTCAACCGCACGCGGAACAGTGATTGCGGAGTAATCACGATGTTTGGATCCGCAATCATCGTATTCAGAGAGGTCTTTGAAGCCGCGCTGATCATCGGCATTATCGCCGCTGCCACAAAGCATCTGGAAGGACGGAACCGTTGGCTTGCCCTGGGTATCTCTGCGGGCATTACAGGTTCCTTGCTGGTCGCCTTCCTCGCCGAATGGATCGCCGGGCTTGCCGAGGGAGTGGGCCAGGAGTTGCTCAATGCCGGTATCCTGGGCCTGGCGGCCTTGATGCTCGCCTGGCACAACATCTGGATGGCGCGTCACGGTTCCCAACTTGCACAGGACGCCCGTTCGCTTGGTCAGGATGTCAGCGAAGGCAGCAAAGAGATGTCCGCGCTTGGTCTGGTCATCGCGCTTTGCATTTTGCGCGAAGGGTCTGAAACGGTTCTTTTTCTTCACGGCTTGCTTGCCGGCAATGAAGAAACTGCAACACGGGTTCTGCTGGGCGGTGCGCTTGGACTCGGATTGGGTGCAGCAGTTGGGATCGCCCTCTACAGCGGGTTTGCGAAGATTCCGGCGCGCTGGTTCTTTACCGCGACGAGCGGCCTTATTCTTGTGCTTGCCGCGGCCATGGCGAGCCAAATGGCCAAATTTCTGGCCCAGGCCGACTTCCTGCCGACGCTGGCCATGCCGGTTTGGGACAGTTCCTGGCTGCTTCCCAACGGGTCGCCCGTCGCGACTTTCCTGCATATCCTGGTGGGCTACGATGCGCGACCTCTAGGGATTCAGGCGCTCTTCTACGCCGCCACCGCGCTGCTGATCATCATCGGTATGCGCGTGTGCAGTCCTCCAAGGCAATTCACCAGAGCAGAGTGATTTTGCCAGCGAACGGCTAGTAAGAAAATCAGGTTTCCGAATCGAGGAAACTGCGCAGCTTTTCCGAACGCGAAGGATGGCGTAGTTTGCGCAACGCTTTGGCTTCTATCTGGCGGATGCGTTCGCGGGTGACATCAAACTGTTTGCCGACTTCTTCCAAAGTGTGATCGGTGTTCATTTCGATGCCGAAACGCATGCGCAACACTTTCGCCTCACGTGGCGTGAGGGAGTCCAGGATTTCCTTGGTCACCTCGCGCAAGCCCGTGTACATGGCGGCATCGGCAGGCGCGAGGGTGGATGCATCTTCGATGAAATCGCCGAGATGGGAATCGTCGTCATCCCCGATCGGCGTTTCCATGGAGATTGGTTCCTTGCTGATCTTGAGGATCTTCCGGATTTTCTCTTCGGGCATCTCCATTTTTATTGCCAATGTCGCCGGATCTGGCTCGGCGCCGGTCTCCTGGAGTATTTGCCGGGAGATGCGATTCATTTTGTTGATGGTTTCGATCATGTGCACCGGGATGCGGATGGTGCGGGCCTGATCGGCGATCGAGCGCGTAATGGCCTGGCGGATCCACCATGTGGCATAGGTGGAAAATTTATAGCCGCGCCGGTATTCAAATTTATCTACCGCCTTCATCAGTCCGATATTGCCTTCCTGAATCAGGTCGAGGAACTGCAGACCGCGGTTGGTGTATTTCTTGGCAATGGAGATCACCAGACGCAGATTGGCTTCCGTCATTTCGCGCTTGGCGCGGCGTGACTTGGCCTCACCCGTCGACATCTGCTTGTTGATGTCCTTGATTTCCTTGAGCGGAATGCCGATGCGTTCCTGAATGCCGATCAGTTTCTGCTGTTCTTCGATGATCGCAGGAGATGCGCGCAACAACTGGGGGCTGTAATTTTTGCCGCTCGCAATTTCGTGCTTGAGCCAGTCGAGATTGATCTCATTGCCCGGGAACATCTTGATGAAGTGCTGTCGCGGCATGTGCGACTTGTCCACACAAAGATGCAGGATCTTGCGCTCGTGCTTGCGGATGTCATCGACGATGCTGCGCACCGAGTCACAGAGGCGCTCGGTAGTTTTTGCGGTGAAACGGATATTCATCAATTCAGCGGTAATCTGCTGTTGCAGCTTGATATAGTTGCGATCCTGCGTGCCCTTCTTGGCCAGGGTGACACGCATTTTCTCGTAGAGGTGAACCACGAGGCTGAAGCGTTCCAGTGCATCGCCCTTGAGCTTCAGCAGCGAGGCCGCGATCGCCGCGCTGCCATCGTCATCCTCGTCCGCCTCGATTGCCGCAACTTCGTCTTCGGCGAGCGCCTCGATTTCAGTGGAGGCATTCGGATCGATCAGACCGTCGATCAACTCGTCGATACGCATCTCGTCACGCGCCACCTTGCCGGCAGAATCGATGATTTCGACGATCGTGGTCGGACAGGCGGAAATGGCAATGATCATGTGTTTCAAGCCGTCTTCGATGCGCTTGGCGATTTCAATTTCGCCTTCACGCGTCAGCAGTTCGACGGAACCCATTTCGCGCATATACATGCGGACTGGATCGGTGGTCCGGCCAAATACGGAATCGACGGTGGAGAGCGCCTGTTCCGCTTGTTCTTCAACTTCCGCGGCATCAACAACGGCCGGCGTTTGCTCGACCAGCAGCAGACTTTCAGCATCGGGCGCCTCGTCATAGACCTGGACGCCCATGTCGTTGAAGGTGGTGATGATGGACTCGATCTGCTCCGCATCGACCATGTCATCGGGAAGATGGTCGTTGATTTCGGCATAGGTCAGGTAGCCGCGTTCCTTGCCGAGCGTGATCAAATTCTTGAGGCGCGTGCGACGCGCATCAAGGTCGAGCGGCAGGGCGACTGGAACCTCTGCAATGCGATCCTTGGAACGCTTGCTGCGTGATTCTGCCTTCCCGGGTTTGGCTGGTTTGGCCGGGGCGACCACAGCCTGTACCGGTGCCGGCTGAACCTTGGCCGGCTGGACGTTTGCAGGCTTGGCTGGCTTGACTGGTTTTGCCGGCGCATGCTTGGCGGCAGATTTGGCTGGACTGGGCTTGGCTGCAACGGCCTTTGCTGGCGCCGATTTCTTTGCCACAGCTTTGGTGGATTTTGAGTTTACCTTGGCCATGATGTCCTCGCTGTCGGCCCAAGGTTGGCGGATCGATATCCCGTACCAACCTGGCGGACAATGATTTGAGAAAACATATAATTATACATGAATTAGAGGTCTTGCCGTCCCTTGGAAACAAAGGCCGTCTTCTGCGACAACAGTGTGGCGAGTTGCCGTCGTTCCTCGGCAGACAATCCGCTGCTGCGCTCCTTGGCGCTCAGGGCGCTGATCGCATGAGTCAGTCCGCTATGGCGCAGCCGTTCCAGGGCATCAATGAACTCCTCTTCCAGCGCCTCTTCATTGACGTCTTCGGCGAGCAGCACACTGGCAAACTGGGAGAGCGTTTGCTCATGTTCGGTACCGCGAAAGTGTTCCAGCAACAAGCCGATTGGCGTTGATCCGGAAGAAAGCTGCACGGGCAGAATGCCATGGTCTACCGCCTCCGCGATGGCCCGTAAAGCATCTACCTCCCTGCTGTCGCCGGTGATCAATTCAAGCGGTAAGCGTGCCACGCGCTCGGGGCGATGCAGAATATTTTCAAGTAAGCGATGTTCGATCGAGCGGGCGGCAGGGCGCTGTGCGGATCGTGGCGGCGGGCGGCGACCAAAGTACAAAGGCTTCAAACTGCAGGCAGCTTCGACTTCCTCCTGGGAAAGCTTGGCGATTGTGGCGATGGCCTTGGTTAATTGGACTCGCAATACCGGTGCAGTGACCCGTTGCAGCAAAGGCTTGGCGTCATGGATCAGTTGTGCCCGGCCTTCTGCGCTGCTCGGCTGCGTTTGTCGCTCAAGTGCGCGGACCATGAATTCGGAAAGCCGCGTTGCGTTCCTCGCGTATTGCAGGAACGCTTCCTTGCCGTGTTCGCGAATGTATTCATCGGGATCCTGGTCACCTTCCATTTGCAGAATCTCAACGCTCTTGTTATCCGCAAGATGATCCAGGCTGGTTTCCATCGCACGCCAGGCGGCCTTGTCGCCTGCGGTGTCCCGGTCGAAACAGAATACCACCCGATCGGTTAGCCGAAACAGTTTTTGCAGGTGCATCCCGGTGGTGGCAGTACCGAGTGACGCCACCACGTTTTCGACACCCGCTTGAGCCAGCCCGACCACGTCCATGTAGCCTTCGACCACAATGGCGCTGCCGGCATCGTGGATGGCCTTGCGTGCCTGGGGCAGGCCATACAGTTCTCGTCCCTTTTCAAACAGCGGCGTCTCTGGCGAATTGAGATATTTGGGTTCTCCCGCATCGAGCACGCGACCGCCGAAGCCGATGACATTGCCACGCTGGTCGAGAATCGGGAACATGATACGGTCGCGAAACCGGTCATAGCGGCGGCCTTGTTCGCTGTCGATAACCAGGCCGCATTCGGTCAACTCGGCGGCTTTGTAATCGGAAAATATCCGGTCGAGATTTTGCCAGGCATCCGGCGCATAGCCCAGGCCGAAGCGCGCAGCGATCTCGCCGGAAAGACCGCGGCGCTTGAGATAATCGATGGCACGTGGACTGGTTTTCAATTGCTCCCGATAGAACTTCGCTGCTTGCGCCATGAATTCAGTCAACGGTGCTTTTCTGGCGATGTCCTCTCGGTGTGCTGCAATTTGTTGCGGAACCTGTAGGCCGGCGATGCCGGCCAGTTCCTCCACTGTTTCGACGAATCCCAGCCCGGAATATTGCATGACAAAGCCGATGGCGCTGCCATGTGCCCCGCAACCGAAGCAGTGGTAAAACTGCTTGCTGGGGCTGACGGTGAAGGAGGGTGACTTTTCCGAGTGGAACGGGCAGCAGGCGCTGAAGTTTGCACCCGCCTTGCGCAAGGGGACATGGCGCTCGATGACATCGACGATATCGACGCGCGCCAGCAATTCTTGGATGAATGCCTCAGGGATCATTGCGTTGTCGTGATCACCCGTGGTAAGCAATATGGGCGATGATTTTACGCCGTTAGGTTGGACGCCAGTGCCCGTTTCCGATTCCGGGGGACTATCCGGTCAGTTTGGCTTTGATCAGTTTTGACGCTTCGCCCATGTCGGCACGGCCAGCCAGCTTGGGTTTCGCAATGGCCATCACCTTGTTCATCTCCTGCATCGATTTGGCACCACTTTCTGTAATGGCTGCCGCGATGATGGACTCTATTTCGGAGGTCGACAGCTGTTGCGGCATATAACCCATCAACACGGTGACTTCGAACTGTTCGGCATCCACCAGATCCTGCCGCCTGGCTTTTTGATACTGTTCTATCGAGTCCTTGCGCTGTTTGAGCATCTTGTCGATCACGGCAATGATAGCGGTGTCATCGAGTTCAATGCGCTCATCCACTTCACGCTGCTTGACTGCCGCCAGCAGCAGGCGGATGGCGCCCAGCCGCGCCGTCTCGTGGGCACGCAGGGCGTTTTTCATGTCTTCGGTGATGCGAGCCTTGAGAGACATTCGTTCCTCCTCAAACAACAACGCCGGCAGCGCTTGCGCGGTGCCGGCATTCCGCTGAAGCTACAGGGATGTGAGCTTAGTAAAGCTTGGGCGGCAGCATCTGGCCGTGAATGCGCTTGTGATGACGCTTCACTGCCGCAGCCAATTTGCGCTTGCGCTCGGAAGTGGGCTTCTCGTAGAACTCGCGCGAACGCAGCTCGGTCAGAACCCCTGTTTTTTCGATGGCGCGCTTGAAGCGGCGAATCGCCACTTCGAACGGCTCGTTTTCCTTGAGACGGATACCCGGCATAAATAACATCCCTGATTGATGCGAAGAATCGCGCATTTTATCCATCTTTCCGGCAGATTCCAAGCAAAAAATCATCAAAATCGTCTTCATGGCCAAGAGGCCAGATTCTCCGCGGGTAGAATGAGCCGCATCATGCGCGTCCTCGGCATCGAATCTTCCTGCGACGAAACCGGAGTCGCCATCTACGATACTTCCCTCGGGTTGCTCGGTCATGCCGTGCATTCCCAGGTCGATATGCACCAAGCCTACGGCGGCGTGGTGCCCGAGTTGGCTTCGCGTGATCACATTCGTCGTCTGGTGCCCTTGTTACGCCATGTGCTCACCGCGGCCGATACGCGTCTGGTCAGCCTTGACGCGATCGCTTACACCGCTGGGCCGGGACTGGCAGGAGCGCTGCTGGTGGGCGCCAGTTTTGCCGCTGCGCTGGCATTTGCGCGCGGCATACCGGCCTTGCCTGTGCATCACCTCGAGGGGCATCTGCTTTCACCTCTGCTGGCGCACGATCCTCCGGAGTTTCCGTTTGTCGCACTGTTGGTTTCCGGGGGGCATACGCAACTGATGCGTGTGGCTGCCGTAGGCGAATACGCGCTTCTTGGCGAGTCGCTGGATGATGCGGCCGGCGAGGCTTTCGACAAGACCGCCAAGCTGCTCGGCCTTGGTTATCCGGGCGGACCGGCGCTGGCGCACTTGGCAACTTCGGGAAGACTGGGTCGCTACCATCTGCCGCGGCCCATGCTGCACAGCGGCGACCTGGATTTCAGCTTCTCGGGACTCAAGACAGCCGTACTGACCCTGGTTCGCAACGCGGAGTTGAGCGATTCCGAGCGGGCCGATCTGGCCGCCGAATTTCAGGAAGCGGTGAGCGACGTGCTGGTCGGAAAGTCGTTCGCGGCCCTGCGTCAGAGTGGATTGCACCGTTTGGTGGTAGCAGGAGGAGTCGGCGCCAATCGAAGACTGCGAGAACGGCTCGACCAGGAAGCGGCCAGGCTTGGCGTCAGGGTTTTTTACCCCGATCTGGAGTTATGTACTGACAACGGCGCCATGATCGCCTACTGCGGGGCCAGACGCCTTATGGCAGGTGCGACGGCATGCGACCCGGGCGTATTTGCGGTGCGGCCGCGCTGGCCGCTACAGGATTTTCGCACCGAATTAGCACCCCAGACCCAACTACGGGCACTCGCTCTTGTTCGCACCGATCCTGGTTTCGCTACCAGCCAGTAAATTGGCGATGTTGCTGCGATGGCGCCAGATCAGGATCAACGAAATCGCGCTGACGCACTCGGCTGCGATCGTATCCGGCAGCAGCCACCAACCGAGCATGGCCGCGCTGATGGCCGCGCTGAGAGCGGCGAGAGAGGAATAGCGGGTGATCAGGGCTACCAGCAGCCAGGTGCCTGCTGCCGCCAACCCCAGCACTGTGGACAAACCCAGCAGTACGCCAAATGCCGTGGCGACGCCTTTGCCGCCACGAAATTTAAGGAATAGCGGAAACACGTGACCCAGGAAGGCAGCCAGACCAGTGGCGGCAACGAGCGTGGCTTCTGCACCGTAGCGGTTTGCCAGCCAGACTGCCAGCCAGCCTTTTGCGGCATCGCCGAGCAGGGTCAGCAGCGCGGCCAGTTTGTTGCCCGTGCGCAGCACGTTGGTGGCGCCGGGATTGCCCGAACCAAAGCTGCGCGGATCGGCCAAGCCGAAGCTGCGCGAGACGATGACCGCAAACGGGATCGAGCCGAGCAAATAACCTAACGCGGTGAAAATTGCCAGGGTCATGGGCGAAGTCAGGTGGTGTCACCTAGAATGCGGTGCATTCTAGCCAAGAAAGTACATCCTCGATCATGGACTTTATTTTTATCGATGATATGCGCGTCGATGCGCATGTCGGGATTTTTCCTCGCGAACGGGCGGCGGCGCAAACCCTGGAAATCAGCATGACCTTTGGCGTACCTGATGCGGCGGCGAAGAACGACGACATCGCGGAGACGATCCGCTACGACTCGGTCATTGAGCGCATCCGCAAGGAACTGGCCGAAAGGCACTTCAATCTGCTGGAGACCCTGGGTGAATATGTCATTGCACTGATGCTCGACGAATTCGGTGCGCCATGGGTAAAGATTTCCATCGCCAAGCTGGGCATCATGCCCGGCGTGCGCCGGGTCGGAGTGCAGATCGAACGCAGCAAGAGCGGCTAGCCGCTCTTGCCAATCAAGCAGTTGGTTCAGGCAAAATTCTTTGCTGCGAAATCCCAGTTGGCCAGACTGTTCAGAAAAGTTTCAACGAACTTTGGCCGGGCATTGCGGTAATCGATGTAATACGCATGCTCCCACACATCGATGCACAACAGGGCCTTGTCACCGGTCGTCAGTGGTGTGCCGGCAGCGCCCATGTTGACGATGTCCACCGAACCATCGGCTTTCTTCACCAGCCAGGTCCAGCCTGAACCGAAATTGCCAACGGCGGAAGCCTGGAAGGCTTTCTTGAAATCGTCGAACGATCCCCATTTCTTGTTGATCGCATCGGCCAGCGCGCCAGTGGGCGCAGCGCCGCCATTCGCCTTCAGGCAATTCCAGAAGAAGCTGTGATTCCACACCTGGGCGGAATTGTTGTAGATGCCGCCTGCCGGAGCTTTCTTGACGATGGCTTCGAGTGCCAGACTCTCGTACTCGGTGCCCTTGATCAGATTGTTCAGATTGGTGACATAGGCTTGGTGATGCTTGCTGTAGTGGTACTCGAAAGTTTCCTTGGACATGTGTGGCGCCAAAGCGTCCATGGCAAAGGGCAGTGCGGGTAGGGTGTGTTCCATGAGAGTTCTCCTGTGATCTGATGATGCAAGTCGATTTAATGCCCGACAATTTTAGTCGGGGAATGGCTATTTCACAATAGACGATACAAAGGTATGGGCTCAGGCCGATTTATCAATATGCCCCTGCGCCCTGCCATTGGCAAACTGCAGGTCGATCGCATCGCCGGCGGCGAGTTGTGTGCTGTTCACAACCGGGTGTCCGTGGCTGTCGCGCACGATGCTGTATCCACGTTCAAGCGTGGCCTGTGGGCTGAGTTGGGCTAGGGCTGCAGCGAGCGTCCCCAGTTTGGTCTGTTGCTTGGCCAGCAGGAACTTGAACGCGGTCTGGCAGCGTTGCCCTGTCAGATCTGTGCGCGCTTTCAGTTTCTGGATGGATGGTCGCACCTGACCGAGTCGCCAGCGTTCATCTTCCAGGACAACGGCTTCACGCCGCAAACGTTTTGCCAGAGCGGCTCTCAGGCGGGTGGCGAGGTGTGACGCGGTTTCCTGCTGGTGTTTCAGTTTTCTGCCTGGATGTACCAAGCGTTGAGCCAGCAGATCGAGACGCTGCATGCGCGTTTCCAACCCCCTGCGCAGTGTGCGCTGCAAAGCCATGCCAAGTGCGGCGAGTTGCTCGGCGGCTGCGAACCAGCCCGCGCTGACGAGTTCAGCGGCTGCCGTCGGTGTTGCAGCACGCTGGTCCGCAGCGAAATCTGCGATGCAAAAATCCGTTTCATGGCCAATGCCGGTGATCACGGGCAGCTGGCAGGCTGCGACAGCACGGGCCACGCATTCTTCATTGAATGCCCAGAGATCCTCGATGCTGCCGCCACCGCGAACGACGAGCAGGACGTCAACGCCATCCTGCTGGGCGCGTTCGTCGGCCAGGGCGATAGCGGCCGCGATTTTTTGGGCGGCGCCGTCACCCTGGACCGGAACCGGATACAGGACGGTGCGCAGGTGCGGCGCGCGACGCCACAGAGCACTGATCACATCGCGCAGTGCCGCAGCTTGCGGTGAAGTGACGATGCCTACGCTGCGCGGGAACCCGGGCAGCGGCAGTTTCTTGTCCGCCGCGAACAGGCCTTCGCGTTCAAGCTGCAGACGCAGTTTGGCATAGGTTTCATACAAGGCGCCCACGCCGGCGCGGCGCAAGCCTTCAACGTTGAGCTGGTATTCGCCGCGCGCCTCATACAGGGTGACCAGCGCCTGCGCCTCGACTTGTTGGCCGTTTTCCAGCCGCCAGGAGAGCAATTGTGCGCGGTTGCGGAACATCACGCAGCGCACTTGGGCGGTTGCATCCTTGAGGGAGAAGTAAAAGTGCCCTGAAGCCGCGCGTGTCAGATTGGACACTTCACCACTCACCCAGAGCAGAGGAAAATTCAGTTGCAGGATTTCGCGGGCACGGCTGTTGAGTGCGGCAACGCTCAGAATTTCGATCGTCATGCGATAGATGAGGGTACGGCAGGGGTTGACTTTGGGGAAAATTCAAGGACGGATTGTAATGGAATCTGTGGCGAGGTCAGAACATTTCGGAGACCATCGCGGAAACCCGTACAGTGGTTGAGGCTGCCGCATAACTCATTGTTTTATATGAAATGTAATAAAAGCTTCATTTTGTGGCGATGTAAAAAAAGGGCTTGCTGGGGGCCGATTTAGCGACTTCGCCCCCCATCAATCCACAAGCTTATCCACAGATTTTGTGAATAATCGAAGACGCCGAAGATCATCTGATCTGGTCTGCATGGTCGAGTCGTCTGTGTTCGCGCTGCGGTGAAAGAAATTCCGGTAACCTAAGCGGTCATTCTTATCTTTCCTGCTTCGCACCATGTCTGATGCACTGATTCCGCTTCATTCGCCGGTTCTCCTCGGGATTTTCCGTGAGGCACTGGAAACCAGTCTGATTGAGCGGGGTGCGGCGCAAGGTATCGAGTTGCTCGGGTCGGCCGACGAATTTTGGCGCAGTCTGGCTCTGGCCGAATTGTTGCGCATGGCGGAAGCTGGTAACCCCCAGGCACAAGCGGAACTGGCTTGGCGCCACGCCATCGGCGCGGACACGACAAAGTCCTATGCGCAGGCCTTGCGCTGGGCGAGCGCAAGTGCGGAACGCAGTTGTGCCGCAGGGGAGGCTATGCTCGGCTGGCTTCTCTACCACGGGTTTGGTTTGCCCAAGGATCACTCCGAGGCGGCGCACCTGTTCGAGCGCGCAGCGGCACGCGATGATACGCGCGGGTTAACCTGGCTGGGCCTCTGCCTGTTGCGCGGCCACGGCATCGCGCGTGACGCCGGCAGGGCAAGGGAATTGTTCCGCGCGGCAGGCAGCAAAGGCGGCATGGGCGCACGCTTGTCCCAGTATTGGCTGGGTCGCATGCTCTATTTTGGTCTCGCCGGCCAGCGCGACTTCGCGGAAGCAACGCGCTGGTTACGCATGGCCGCCGATCAGGGCCATCAACGCGCGCGCGATCTGCTGGCACGCTGCTGTTTTTTCGGTCGGGGTGTCGTCGAGGATCGCAGCGCGGCGGCACGACTCTGGCGCGATGCCGCCGAAGGCGGCAGTGCGGCAGCAATGTATTGCCTGGGCATGTGCCTCTATGCCGGCGAGGGTGTGCTCCAGGATTTCGCCGAGGCTGCCAATTGGTTTCGTGCCGCTGCGCGCAAACAGGTCACTGGTGCGATGTTTCTGCTTGGCCAGTGCTACATCTTCGGCCATGGGGTGACGCGCGACATGCAGGCCGGATTGGGCTGGTATCGGCGTGCAGCCGAGCTGGGTAATCGCGATGCCGAGTTTGAGTTCGGCGAATGGCATGCATTCGGTCGCGGCGGTCTGGCGCAAGACACGGTGGAAGCAATCCGCTGGTACCGTGCGGCGGCGCGGCAGGGACATACCCGGGCGCAACTCAAGCTGGGTCATTGTTATCGCTATGGCGACGGTGTTGCCGCCAATCCGCAATTGGCCGTGGCCTGGTATCGTCGTGCCGCGGAGAGCAAGGACGTCGCGGCCCGGGTCTGGCTCGGCGAATGTTATGAGCACGGCGAGGGTGTGCCGCGCGATTGTGCCTTGGCCATTGAACATTACCGTGCTGCATCGACAAGCGGGGAGCCGCATGCCATGGCCGAACTGGGGCGCTGCCATTTGCATGGCATCGGCGTGCGCGTCAACATTCAGCGCGGCGAGCAACTGCTGCGGGAAGCCGCGGAGCTTGGTTGGCAGCCGGCCCTGGGGGAGCTGGAGCGCTATTATTTCGCCCATGCCGAGCGCTTGCTGAATGGCGACAACACGGCCGAAGATCCGCAACAGGCGGCGGTCTTCTATCGCAAAGCCGGCGAACTCGGTCATCGGCGCGCGGCATTCATGCTGGGCGAATGCTACCGCTACGGCATTGGCATTGCGCACGACTACCGCCAGGCGCTGGTCTGGTATCACAAGGCGGCGCGCCTGTTCGAGGCCAAGCTGGCGCTGGCCGACATGTACTATTTTGGTCTTGGTGTTGCGCAGAATTACCGCGAGGCACTGCGCTGGTACGAGCAGGCCGTTGGCCAGCATCAGGATGCCTACGCCATGTACAGCCTGGGGTATTGCCTGCTGCATGGCCAGGGCACGGAACGCACGCAAGCCACGGTGCGCGAGGCAATTCGCTGGCTGCGCATGGCGGCGTCCCTCGGCGAGGCCGATGCGCAATATGAACTGGGCTGCGCCTACTACCGCGGCGATGGATTGACGCGGAGCTTGCGGCTGGCAATGAAGTGGCTGCGCAGTGCCGCGCGCCTTGGCAACGAAGCGGCACAGGCTTTTCTGGAACGCGTCGAACGCGTCGATAAATTGAACTAAGCCCGAATGTGCTTCTGCGGCATCAGTCTGCAGATCAGTCGGCCTCCAAGGCTTCCAGTCTTGTTCTAGCCTCGACGATTTGCGCATCGAGCTGTTCCACCAGTTCCTGCAGCAAATCACGATTGCGCTGGCGGGCAAGGTTGGCAGCGGCAAACAACTCATAGAGCCGCGACGCAACCAGATGGTTGAGTTCGGCTTCGATTTCGGCCAGGCGCCGCTGCATCCGTGCGATCTGTCGTGCCGGACCCTGCGGTACGACGGTCTCGGAGTAATTCCCGGCATGCTCGGGACGGCCGGTTTGCCATTGATTCAGTATTTCGAGCAACACCATCTCGTCGCCGGTGCGATAGGCGCGATTGGCCTCGCTCATCAACTCGCTGCGCCAGGCCCGGTCGGTTTCGTCACTGGCGCGATCGGGGTGAATTTTTTGCGCCAACTGACGAAACAGACGTTTCAAGTCGGAAGACGGCGCGAACGGTTTTTCGTTTTCCCGGTCGAGCTCGGTAAAACGCCGGTGTTCCCGCTGGGACTGGTCGGATTTGGCCTGAGCCGCTTCGGCCTGGTTTTGCACGACTTCATCGGCGGCCAGTCGATCCGCGTAGCAGCGGGCGATTCTGGCTTGCAATGCATCGAGTTCGATCATGCGAGAGCCGATACGAGCATGGTATTCGCGGGAGAATTCCGCCAGCTCGGCCTGCAGCGTAGCGAACTCGAGTTCCATGTCCCCCAGTTCCTGTGCCAGCATCTCGAGTTCGCCCTTGAGGCGGGCATCCTCGTCGAGCATGACCAAACCGCCGTTGCCGGGCAGCGGGTCTTGCAAAAGCAGCGCGGATTTGGCGCAGGCAAGGATTTTCGGCAGTTGTTCCGACAAGCGTTGGGCCTGGAGTACCAGCAGGATGTCGCGTCTAGTGATCGATAAAAACGTCGTTTGCGCGTTGTGCAGGATGCACACCGGGAACAGTTCGGCGGTTTGTGCCGGCCGTTGATTCACGCCGCTGCTACTGGGGCTCCAGGCCAGTGCGGCTTGCCACAGTTCGGCGGATTGTGCGAGGCGTTCGCGCTGGGATTTCCATACTGCAGAGAAGTTGCCCTCGTCGCCACGGGCAAGGCGGCTATTCAGCA
>Ga0172380_10005050_pt1 | contig 16366 bp, 13 predicted proteins | sample Leawe162metaG_FD_119747 | JGI IMG/M metagenome (GOLD analysis project Ga0172380, IMG submission 119747) | Leachate microbial communities from a municipal landfill in Southern Ontario, Canada - Leachate well 162 metaG | ecosystem: Engineered > Solid waste > Landfill > Unclassified | place...
ATTAAATTATGGAATGACACATACAACAATCTGGAGCATTGTGGCCTGAATGGAAAAACTCCCAATGAAATGTTACAATTATTATTAAATACAGAACCGACAAATGTCTATGTATAAAACACGGTTTTTTTTGGAATTTTGCAGTAATTCAATTTTTAGAGCTGGACGTCCAGTTCGGTTTTTTGGCCGGCACGAAGAAGCGTCAGATGGATCTTATCGCCTTTTTTGTAATTGTATAAAATTGAAGAGAGATTATTGTCCAAAGTTATATCCGTGTCGTTGATTTTAGTGATGATGTCTCCGATCTTAAGACCGGCGGCGGCGGCCGGCGAACCGGCAATGATGGCTAGGCCATTTTGCCCAGAAGCGGAATAGACCAAAGCGCCCGCTTCAACTCCCAATTTTTGCGTAACGGATAAAGTTTTGGTAACAGGAAGATAGTACGCGCCCAAAATCGGATCAGAGTCCAATTGTTTTTGGATAGCCTTATTCAAAACCGCCTTGATCTTGTCAGTCGGTATCTGGAAATATTTCACCTGATTGGAATTCTGGACTGCGCCGACAAGTCCCACCACTTGTCCGCTATAATCAACAATCGGACCACCCAATGACAAATCTTCCGCTCCGAAATCGCTGAAATATACGCCTTCCGCCTTTTCGGACACACTAAGCGAAAGTCCGGCAGTATTGAAAGTCGGATTAAAACTGTTGATAATTCCGGCACTGAAGCGGTTCTGATAAGAAGCATAATCATTACCAATAGCAATGACTTTCTCCCCGGCTTTATAATTATTGAAGTCGCCAAAGGAAATGACCGAGAGATTGCTGGCATTGATTTTCAAAAAGGCCAGATTGCTCCAAGCATCGATTCCCATAAAATCAGCATCGTACAAATTCCCATCGGCCGTCATAACCTTATATTTATATTCCATAGCTCCCGTTTTGGGAACCTTGCCGAAATTGAGCGCGGAAGCGTATGTCATAATAATTCCGTCACTGGTAGCGATAACACCCGTCCCATTCTTGGGTTTGTCAGTCAGGGTAACGCCTTTCATATCCGGATCAGGATAAGAAATGACATTAACCACTGCAGAAACTACAGGACTCATCAGTTTCGCCACAGAAGAATCTTCTTTCACATAAACCTGCTCGGTCTTATTGATGACCGTGACATTTTCCACCGACTTCTCCAGCCATTTGTAACGCTGGAAAAGATCGGTCGAAGCCAAATATGGGAATAGGAAACGATCCGCCAAAATCCCGCTCAATCCAGCAACCACCACGATCGCGATGACAAATGCAATTTTTTTGAACATAATGTAAAAAATATATACTAATAACCATTTAAATGACCGGAATCCATTTCGAGCTGAGGAGAACTAGGGTAATGACGACCGAAAAGAAAATCAAATTGGCCACCACTCGTCTTTGGCTCAAAAGGTTCAGAAAATAGCTTTGGATAAGATCCCAAAGCACATAGTAGAGTATAAGCGCAATCACCCCCACCGTCAAGTAACCGAAAGGCCAAAAATTCACCGCCCAAACAATTTCCGTCATAGTCAAAGACAGAAGAAAACTATACACCCAAACGATCCGCTTATCATCTTCTTTTATGATGGAAAAATATTGATAGCTGACCAAGAGAGTAACCAAAAGATAGACGGCCATCAGCATCCAGAGCGGCACTAAGAAATTGAGATATAAACCGTAAGCCGCCGTATAGGTGAAAAAAATCGTGGACACGGTGGCTGACATATTCATCGCGCGCGCAGTACGGTCAAGGGCATATTTGTTAAGACGATAAGCCCCGAAAAGCGACAAATAGTACATACCGGCGGTCAGAAAGATGAAGATCTGTTTTTCATATGGCAGAGTGATGAGGTATAGGAGCGCCGAAGAAGTCAATGTGAAAAAGGCCGGCAGGACGGAGAATTTCCATTTTTTTCCCACAGACTTTCCTTGATAGATGGAAAAAATCAGCAGAAAAAATATGATTATCGACACGTGGGCGCGCCACAAAACTATCGTTTCCAAACCGATCAGAAAAATAAGGCTGTAGAAAAATGGACGCAGACGGAGAAACATATAAAAAATTTCTAATTAAGAATTTCTAATCAAATCCCAATTCTTCAATGACTAATGAATAAATTTTCTAGACATTGGGCATTAGAAAATTAGATATTGATTAGAAATTAGAAATTAGAAATTCTTAATTGAAAATTTATCTAAAAACTATCCTCCCCTTATCAATATCCACTTTGACCTTGTCGCCTTCTTTTATCTTACTCTCAATTATCCGAAGTGCCAATTCGTCCATAATTTCATTCTGGATGACCCGCTTCAAAGGACGCGCGCCATAAGCCGGGTCATAGCCCGCGACTGCTAGATATTTTTTGGCCGCGGCGGACAACACTAGTTTGATATTTTTGGCATCCAATCTTTTTTGGACATTCTTAAGCTCGATGTCGATGATCATCTGCAACATTTTTTGGTTTATCGGATGGAAGATGATCACTTCGTCCAAACGGTTCAAGAATTCCGGCTTGAAATTTTCCCGCAAAGACATCATCACTTTTTGCCGCATATCTTCTTCTCCGAATGAAGGCGCCTGTTCTTCCTCGAATCCCAGAGAACTTTTATAGATTATGTCCGACCCGACATTGGACGTCATAATGATCACGGTGTTTTTGAAATTGACTTTCCGTCCTTTGGCATCGGTCAGATGACCTTCGTCCAGGATCTGTAGCATTATATTGAAGATCTGCGGATGAGCTTTTTCAATCTCATCGAAAAGGATGACACTGTACGGTTTGCGGCGGACCATTTCCGTCAATTGTCCGCCTTCTTCATAACCGACATACCCAGGAGGCGAACCGATAATCTTGGCCACGCTGTGCGCTTCCATATACTCGCTCATATCCACTCGCACCATCGCCGCTTCATCATTGAACAAGAATTCCGCCAAAGCCTTGGCCAACTCCGTTTTTCCGACGCCGGTCGGACCCAAAAACATAAAGGAACCAATCGGATGATTGGCGATAGAAATGCCCGCCCGCGACCTTCTCACCGCATTGGAAACGGCTTTGATGGCTTCCTCCTGTCCGACTACACGAGCCGCCAACACCTGTTCCATCGCTCCCAATTTTTGCATCTCATTTTCCAACATCTTGATGACCGGCACGCCCGTCCAGCGGGAAACAACTTTGGCGATATCCTCTTCCGTCACTTCTTCTTTGAGGATCGAGTTGTTGCTCTGCAACTTGTCCAATTTCTTTTTCTCTTCCGTAATTTTCTTTTCCAATTCCGGAACCTTTCCGTAGCGGATCTCCGCCACCTTATCCAATTCCATCTTCCGCTCGGCGATTTCCGCTTCCGATTTCAATTTTTCAATCTCGGCCGAATGTTTGCGGATGACCGTAATAAGATCCTTTTCCGATTTCCATTGTAATATCATTTTTTGCGATTGTTCTTTCACTTCCGCCAATTTTTTGCTGAGCTCGCGAACTTTCTTCTTCGAATTCGGATCGTTCTCTTTTTCCAAAGCCTTCTTCTCAATCTCCATCCGCCGCGTCAATCGCTGCGCCGCATCGATTTCGGCCGGCATAGAATCGATTTCCATCCTGAGGGCCGAAGTAGCTTCATCAATAAGATCCACCGCCTTATCGGGCAGATAGCGATCGGTGATATAGCGATCGGAAAGAATCGCCGCTTCTTGGATGGCGCCATCGGTAATCTTCACGCCATGATGGACTTCATATTTTTCCTTGAGACCGCGCAAAATCGCAATCGTATCTTCCAAGGAAGGTTCTCCAATCACAATCGGCTGGAAACGGCGTTCCAAAGCCGCATCTTTTTCGATATAACGCTGGTATTCTCGCGTAGTGGTGGCGCCGATCATTTTGATCCGTCCGCGCGCCAAGGCGGGTTTCAACATATTTGAAGCGTCCAGCGCGCCTTCAATCGCCCCCGCCCCGACCAAAGTGTGCAATTCGTCGATAAAAAGGATATATTTCCCGCTGGCCCGATCGATCTCATTCATAATGGCTTTCAGGCGTTCCTCGAACTCTCCGCGGAATTTTGTGCCAGCCAGAAGGGACCCCAGGTCCAGTGAAACCAAGAGCTTATCTTTGAGCGTTTCCGGCACATCACCATCAGCAATCCTTTGTGCCAAGCCTTCCACAATAGCCGTCTTTCCCGTACCAGCCTCGCCGATCAAGACCGGATTATTCTTAGTGCGACGGGAAAGCACCTGCATCACGCGGCGGATCTCACTATCTCGGCCGATGACCGGATCCAATTTTTTGTTCTTGGCCAATTCGGTCAGGTTGACGGTATATTTTTCCATCACCTGAAATTTCCTTTCGGGCTCCGGCGTATCCACCGTTTGCGTCCCGCGGATCTCCGACATAACTTTCAAAACACTTTCATACGTCAACAATTTCTTGGCCAGATATTCTTGCGCTTTGGTCTTGCTCAAAAGGAGTGACATCAGAAGATGCTCGGTGGAAATATATTCATCACCGATCTTTTTCGCTTCTTCTTCAGCTCCACTGAGCACCATAATGAGTTCCGGCGTGATGAAGATCTGCGCCGCGTTGCCCGTTGTCAATTTCGGATATTTGTCTATCTCTCGGATAAGTTCAGCTTTGATCTTTTCAAGGTCTATTTCCAGTTTTTTAAAAATGATCGGCACGGAAGAATCCACTTGGGAAATCAGCGCATAGAGCAGATGAAAAACATCCACCTGCTGCTGGTTCTTCATAATGGCTAGCTCCTGAGAGTTGCGCAGGGCTTCCTGAGATTTGGTTGTCAGTTTGTTGAGATCCATATGATTTTATAGGCCAGTATTATTTTACTGTTTCCTTTCCTCCAGAACTACCACCACATCTTTAGTGTCTCCCTTATGCCAGATTTTCAGAGTCACACTGTCCCCCGCTTTATATTGTGCAATCAATCCTGTCAATCCTTGCCCCTTCGCATCATCGATCTTGGTACCGTTGATCTCCAAGATGATATCGTTCTCTATAAGTCCGGCCTTGTCTGCCGGCGAACCGGGGATGACAGCAAAATCGGTGATAGAATTCCCGCGGGCGATCAGGACACCATAGTTGTAAGGCAGATTGTTCTGTTTCTGCAATGTGTCATCAACAGACACATAGCGCACGCCGAGAAAAGGCGTGGAAATTTTTCCGGTAGTCTTAACCTGATCAATAACTTTCGTCACCTGATCGGCCGGAATGGCAAACCCGATATTTTGCGCGCCCGAAGCGATGGCCACGTTGATGCCGATAACTTTTCCGTCGATATCCAAGAGCGGTCCGCCAGAATTTCCAGGATTGATGGCCGCATCTGTCTGGATGATATTGGTCAGATTCTCCGCTTGGCCAATCTCACCGCCGGCCGTCACATTCCTTTTCAGCCCAGAAATGATTCCACGACTGACCGTATTGGAAAACTGTCCCAAGGAATTACCAATAGCCACGACTGTTTCTCCGACTTGGACCGTATTGGAATCTCCCAATTCGAGCGTCGGAAAATTATCGCCCTCAATCTTGATAACAGCGATATCGACAACGGGATCAACGGCTAAAACTTTAGCCGGATATTTTTTGTCATCGCTTGTCACTACGGTATAGCTGGCAGTGGAATCATCCACTACGTGCCTGTTAGTCACGATCATTCCGTCGGCCGTGATGAAAAATCCGGTGCCACCGCCGATGTCCTGCTTCTGAGCGCTTCCACCGGCACCGTTCCTGTTACTATTACCCGAGCCCTGAGAGAAAAAGCCGAACGGATCGAAGAAATCCGAAGTGGCTGTCGGAACATCTTTGCTGATAACGATGCTCACTACCGAAGGACTGGTTTTTTTCACCACGTCTATCACCGCCGAGTCTTCTTGGACGATGTTCTGTTTTATCTGCGCCGGTTGAGAAGGCTGTTTTTCTGAAAACAAACTTTCGATCTGGCCGGTCCTTATCTTTCCTAAAATACCCACACCGTTCTTAGCCGCTAAAAATCCGAAGAGGCCGCCCACCGTCGCCGAAACAAAAATGGAAACCACCAAAATCACCACCACGAAAAGAACGCGGCTGTATTTTGGATTTTGATTACTCCCATTCTGGATGCTGGGTGATGTTTGATTTTCTATATTTTCATTTTCCATATGCTTATCAGCGTCAACGGAAAAAATCAAACCGAAAAAATTCTTCCCGACACGCCGTTAGTTTAAGTGCGAAAAAAAATTATTCCATAGAGATAGCGCTCACAGGGCAGCTATCGATAACTTCCTGACAATTGCAATCTCCACAATCTTCGGCGATGACATGGGATTTCCCATCCTCCACCTTGAACACGTTCGGGCAAAGAGATTCGCAGGTTCCGCAACCAATACAAAGCTCTTCGTTCACTTTTGGCTTAGCCATAGTTTTATTTTAAAATTATTATTTAGCTTGCCTTAAAAAATTATCGACGGATCACTGGAAGGGCTGTTTTCCATATTTTTTTCATAGTCCCGCATATCTCCCGAGCGAAATTCCACCATTTGCGTCTCGTCATTCCATCGGAATTCCCTCAAAAAGACAGTTATGCGATGCTTCTTTTCGGCCGCCTTCAGCCAGTCGGAAAATGGCTGAGTCCTCACAAAAATCTGGCTGACTTTCACCATAGCTACGTCATTCTCCGTCTTTTTGTCTCCCACTTTCACAATATGATACCCGATACTGCTCTGAATTATTTCACTTTGCTGCCCAGCACTCAACGGAAAAACTGCGACTGCCACCTCCGGCAGCATCTGATCGGCACTGAACCAGCCTAGCTCTCCGGAATCTTTGGCGCTTTCCCCTTCTGAATATTTTTTGACCGCATCGGAAAAAATCATCCCATCTTCAAGGTCAGCCTGGGCTTTCGTAATCTTGTCCTTGGCAACCGTGAAAGAAGGGTCGTTCTCCTGCATATACCCAATCAGCTTTTCCGTATACAGGTCGCTCTTGACTATATTTTCTTTGAAATCCTCGATGTTCCAACCATACAATTTTTCCAGATTATTTTTCAAAATATCTCCCGTACCATATTCCTTGAGCATTCGGTCAACTTCCTGATCAATCATCTCCGGCGTCAGCACAATGCCTCTTTTTTGCGCTTCTTTTTGGATGACAGCATCGTCTATCAATTTATTCAAAATTTTTCTGCCATTAATCTCCAGCCGTTTTTCCCCGTCTTCGGTGGAAAAATCCACCCGCATACCCAATTTGGAAAAGTCTTGGTTTTCATAAAATCTTTGCACACTCGCCAGTTCTCCGAACAGTTTTCCGTCACTAATAGCTTTGCCGCCCACCATAGCGGCGGGATATGGCACCAATTCGACCGTTTTTCGAACGACCTTGTTCTGATTGACTTTGCCGGCCAGTGCCGGAGAAAAAACCACCAGCGTCCCTATTATTACGAGATAGGCCGCGGCAAAAATCAGAAGAGCGATAGCTATCGTGCTCCATGCGACCTGTTTGCCACTTTTTTTCGTCTGATCATTCATAATTTGATCTAAAAATTACGATTTGAATAAATAGGCTAACCATTTTTTGAAATTCGGTTCCGACGCGGACTCTCCGACCGTTTCATTTTTCATCGCTTGGGAAACGCCGCTTTGCCCGGAATTTCTCGGCGCGATGATCACGACATTCTCCCCAGGACTTTGCAGATTGAGTTTATCCTTGGCCTGTATCTCCTGATAATCTTTGCTGCTAAGATAGCTAATCCGCTCGGAAAGAGCCATATTTTCTTTCTTGATATTTTCTTCCTGCGCTTGGAGCGCCGCAATATCTTTCTCAATCGCTTTCTTCTTGGCGGTTTCTTTTGACAATGAATAGCCGAAAAGGGCCAGGATGACCAATGCTAAAAATATGATTCCAATGACCAAGAGAGACGCGGCTGAACCTTTTTCATATTTGCGCATTTTTGTTTATTTATAAGCCAGCATCGGAGCCAGTGAGAAAGCCACCATAGCCAAAACAGCAATAATGGTGATTACCAGCCAAACCCTTGCAAATCGCTTATGACTTTTTCTTGTTCTCATATCTCATATTTTAACAAATTTTTGGTTTTTCGCCAAGATGCAACTCCGTCATTTAAAATAGCTATGACCCATTTCTATCTGATATTCCCAAGCCTCCCTCCTATTTCTTCAACACCGACAAAAATGCCGTCGATGGGATGTTGACGCGGCCGATGGTTTTCATTTTCTTTTTGCCTTTTTTCTGTTTTTCCAAAAGTTTTTTCTTGCGAGAGAAGTCGCCGCCATAGAGGCCGCTGATCACGTCTTTCCGGAAAGCCTTGATGGTTTCGCGAGCAATGATTTTGCCGCCGACCGCCGCTTGGATGGCCACTTGAAAATTTTGGCGCGGAATGACATCCTTCAATTTTTCCACAATCCTTTTTCCTTCAGCATTAGATTTCTCGCGTGGGACGATGCGGGAAAAGGCTTCGATTTTTTCTTCCGCCACCAGGATGTCGAGTTTGATGAGATCATACGGACGATAGTCTTCGATTTCATAATTCATCGAGGCATAGCCAGAAGAGGCACTTTTCAGATCGTCATGCAAGTTTGTCACTACATCGGTCAAAGGACAACTGAATTTAATGATCATCCGTTCGGCGTCCAGATATTCCGTGTCACGATATTCGGCGCGCGTGTTGCCCATCACTTCCATAATGGCGCCAAGATAGGATGACGGCGAAACGATTTCCAATTTCACGAATGGTTCACTGATCGCTTCAATTACTGACGGGTCTGGCATTTCATTGGGCGAATAGACTTTGATGATTTCTTCCTGCTCCCTCAGTTTTACCTTATACACCACGCTCGGCGAAGTGATGGTCGGGCTGATTTCAAATTCCCGCTCCAAACGCGATTGGATGATTTCCAGATGCAATAGCCCCAAAAATCCGCAACGGAAACCGCGCCCCAGTGCCGTATTAGACTCCGGTTCAAACACAAACGCCGCGTCGTTGAGTTTCAGCTTATCGAGCGCATCGCGCATAAAATTGTAATCATCCCCTTCCAGCGGATAAAATGAAGCATACACCATCGGCTGTACTTCTTTGTATCCCGGCAATGGTTCGACGACAGAATTTTTAATTTTGAAATTAGTGATCGTGTCTCCCACTCGACAATGTTCTACACTTTTCAAGCCCGTGGCAATGTAGCCGATTTCTCCGGCAGACAATTTTTCGGCTTTGACTAGTTGCGGCTTGAAATTGCCCACCTCAATGACATCACTGTCAGTTTTCCCGATCATCATCCGGATTTTTTCCTCAGCCGAAATTTCCCCGTCAAAAATGCGCACATAGGCCAAAACACCTTTGTAGGTATCATATTTCGAATCGAAAATCAAAGCCTTGAGCGGTTTAGCCGGATCCCCGATTGGAGCGGGAATTATTTTCACGATCCGTTCCAGAAGTTCCGGCACGCCTAGGCCGGTTTTTCCCGACACTTCCAAAATTTCTTCTTCGGGGCAACCAAGCAGATGCACGATCTCTTTTTTCGTCTTTTCGACATTAGCATTGGGAAGATCGATCTTATTGACCACGGGAATGATTTCCAAATTATGGTCGAGGGCTTGGTAGAGATTGGCCAGGGTCTGCGCCTGCACACCCTTGGTCGCGTCCACTAAAAGCACCGCCCCATCCACCGCAGCGAGCGACCGTGAAACTTCATAACCAAAATCGACATGCCCAGGAGTATCAATCAGATTCAAGATATATCGCTCGCCTTGTTTTGACTTTTGGTCATTTGGATTTTGAACTTTATTTGAAATTTGTAATTTGTCATTTGAAATTTGCGTATGGTACTCCATACGCACCGGCTGCATTTTGATAGTAATGCCCCGTTCTCGTTCCAGATCCATAGTATCGAGCAACTGTTCTTTCATCTTGCGCGCCTCAATCGTGCCAGTCAGCTCCAACATCCGATCAGACAAAGTGGACTTACCATGATCAATGTGAGCAATAATGCAAAAATTCCTGATGTTTTTCATAATATTAGCTTCGTTTTAGTCTATAAGCCATTCTAGCCTGATTGGACGAAAAAATCAATCCGCATCATCACGGATTGATTTTTTATCTGCCAAAAATATTATTGATATTTTCTTAGCTGCTCCGAATAATCGACGTCCTGTCGGTTCACTTTTCCATTATTGACAAAGTGCTCCTTTTTTATTTCCCCAAAAGGTTTGTCATGAGGAATGACTTTTATCTTATACAGCACTTCATCGATATACCCCGGCAAAATAGTTTTATACGTCAAAGGAAATTTTATCTCAGAGATATCTTCCACGCGGCGCGTCAGAGCATTAGTGCAATTGTTCAGAAATGTGTTATAGAAAGTAGGCCGAGTACGGATAGCATTAACATCCGCAGCGATCAAGCGGAAAAGATCCTTGGCTTTCTTGGGTGTGGCAACAGTCGGATAAAGATAGATGTGTTCTTTCCTTACGTCCGTGCGTACCCCAATCAGATCCTTTTCGCTGCCGACGACATAGATGATTTCGAAGCGCCGGGAAAAAAGCCAACCACTGATAGAAAAAGGATTCTCCCCTGTTTCTTTGCGCGTTTCCACGGAAACGACGAGATTTTTCTTGTCAGAAAAACGGAAGCTCAAAAGAAGATGCGCCAAACCTTCAAAGCCGGAGAAATGAGAAATGACAACATCCACTCCTTGCAATTTAGCCAGATTAAACACCTCTTTCTTATAGCCACCTACAACTGTACCATCGACCTGCCAATTAAAATCCCTGAAATTCTCCACCGTTATCTCGGCGCCCTTGATTCTTATTTTGGCTAATCTTTCTTGCCCTTTCTCCCAAGGACGATCCTTTTTGGGCTTTTGCGACAAAAGCCAAAGCAAAAAGACTACCAGAAACAACAATACGACTATCAAAAAAATCTCCATAAATATTTTTTATATCCCACTAATCTCTCCCGTATCTTCTTCTAGGATGAGTTGTTTTTTCCCGAAGAGCCGCCGGTTCAAAGATTTCTTCAGGTAGACATACTCTTCCAGTTTCATAAAATGGCAGATAGCCAAAAAGACCGCCCCACCCGCCAAGACAGAAATGGCTAACTGGGAAAAAATTCCGACAAATCTTTCGAGGTCAACCATACCGGCCATCATATATTTGGAAAGTTGGACCGCCAGACCGGCAAAAAAAGTAGCCAGGACGACTTTTGATGTGCTGCTGATGATTTTTTTATCGTCCAAATTATCAAACTCCATCCGCAGCGCAAAAAGCAAAAGAAACATCTGCACTACCGCCGCCAAAGAAAACGCGATGGCCAGACTGAGGATCTGATATCGACCGATTAAAAGCACCACTGCCAGAATGTTCACTGCTTCACTGATGAGCGCGATATAGAAAGGCGTTTTAGTATTATGCATCGCGTAGAACGCCCGCGCCAAAAGCGGTGTCACGCTCTGAGCGAAGATGCTTAATGAGAAAATACCCAAACATTGGAAAGTAAGGATGGTATCTTCCCAATCGAATTTTCCTGCTCCCAAGATTACCCGCACTATTTGCGCCCGCAAAAGCAGCATAAGGACACTGATGGGAATTACAAAAAAAATGATCTGCCGGAATGTTTCCGAAAAAGCCGCGATGAATTCGTCGTCCTTTTTCTTGGCGTAAAGGCTCGAGAGCGTCGGGAAAACGGCCATCGCAAAAGAAATTCCGACCAGTCCCAGAGGAACGCTCTGTAAGTTTTGCGCAAAAGTAAAAACCGCCAAGGAGCCGGAGGCCAAAAGAGAAGCAAAGATAGTAATGACGAAAAGATTAATCTGATTGACCGCGATGCCCATCACTCGCGGGATCATCAGGCGGAAAACTTTTCGCACGCCTTGATTGGAAAAACTGGACGCCAAAGACCATTTATACTTGAACCCTAATTGGCCGACGAAAAGATATTGCGACAGGAGATGCAAAAATCCGCCCAACACCACACTCCAAGCCAAACCGATTGGGCCCATAAATCTGACTAGCACTAAAATACCGAAAATTATGCCGACGTTATAGAAAATTGCTCCCAAAGAATATGTCAGGAAACGCTTATAGGAAGTAAGGATGCCGCCCAAGATGCCGCTCAATCCCAAAAACAATGGGCTCAAAAACATCACACGCGTAAACACGACTACTTGCGCCAACTTGTCAGGAGAAAACCCCGGTGTCAATATCTTCATGATACTCGGCGTGAAAATCGCAAAAATAATTGACAGCAGAATAATGAAACAGAAAGCCAGATTCATAATGCCATTGGCCATTTCCCACGCTTCATCTTTCTTATCATTACTGAGCATCCCCGCAAAAACGGGAATAAAAGCAGAAGACAGCGCCCCGACAATCAGCAAATTGTAGATCAGGTCCGGTACACGGAAAGCGGCATAATAGACGTCTAGCGTATCCCCCGCCCCGAAAGTGGCAGCTAACATATGGTCGCGGAAAAGCCCCAGCGCGCGGCTGGCCAAACCCGTAATAGTGATCAGGAACGCCGCCGAAACGACGGAACCGGAAACGTGATCATTTAGTTTGAGAATTTTTTTGATCATAATTCTGTTATTGGGCAAAAGCTATCCCGATAAATTTATCCGTCCTCAGATCGGTTTCCAGCTTGAGCCCCGTTTTATCATTCGGCAAATTATCGGCGCGAGTTATCTTGGGATCAGAAGATTGCCAGAGCGTCTTGTAGGAAGATGGGTAATTGATCTCACTGGAATATCCGCTGCCCGGACTGCCGGATTGTTTTTGCGTCAGAAGAGAATATGTATCACTCAGATGCAGAGCATCTAAAGTTATCTTGAAAGGCAAGACGTAAGTATATTTGACCGTCACCGTTTCTTTCGGACTGACATAGACCCAGTTGGCAAAAACTGTTTTTCCGCCATCATCATAGATCGTCGTGCCGGAATCGGGATCAGTCTCCATACTCGAAACTTCCTTTTGCAGCTGCGGATCATAAGCATACCCCAAAGCCTTGTAATCGAGCGGCGGGGCATCGACTTCACGGGTCTGGCCTTCGGCGCTGAGGAGCCGCGAACCTTTCGGCACATATACGCGCATATAATCGGAATTGACTTTATTCCACCATTCATAAGGCGTGTCCCCTCCGTTATGATGACGAACAACCGTCAAAGTGTCAATGATACTTCCGTCCGCTCTTATCTCAGCCTTATGGGAAATTTTTTCATCCACCACTCCATCAGTCTTGAAACCATTGACGTTAGTGTTGATGACGCTCAAATAATCTTTGGGCGTATCCAGAATTTCTCCCGACCAACCGTTGGCGGACAGGACCTTTTCAATGTCAGGATTTTTGGAATAGATCAGGATCTGCTTCTCATTCAGACTGGTCAACATCACATTCAACGCTTTCGACAATTCCGAAAAGTTTTTCATATTGAGTATCCTATCTAAAATTTTCGGCGCCAAGTCCCCCAGAATTTTTTTCGGATTATTCAACTCTTTGTCATAGTCCACCTCCACTTGATATTGGATCTCTTGGATAAAGTTGTTCTTATCCACCACAATTCCATATTCAGGCATCTCGATCGGACCGGTCACTTCCAAAAGCTTCTGCATCACGGTCGGCGTCATCGTGATCACGCCGTCCACTGTCGGGCCACCCGCCTTTTCATAGAACCACGCCGCCTTCTCCGCGCTGGTGGGAAAATCGGGAAACCAATTGGAATCGTGCAAGCTCCAATTGGCACTGATTTTTTGGATGGGCGCCGGCGGAACGATTTTAGTCTGCAATTGTCCGTCCGGATTGAAAATACCATCGATGAAAAATTTCCGCACTCGGCCGTCGAAGATATCTAGAATGCCATAGCTTCCGATGAATCCGCCCGTCGCTCGCATCTCCTGATTATTTTGGAATAAAAACAGATATTTCCGCGGCCCATTGCCGCCCAAGATGTCACCAAAGAGTTTTTCTTCTCCTAGAAAAGCCACCAGAGCGCTATTAACTTCCGGCAAAGATTGTTTCATCTCGACAAATTTATTCCTGTTTTCCTCCGGAAGATCATCCAGATTGACGCTATCCAGATCTTTTTGAGCGCTATCCAGAAGCGCTGCCATTTGTTTCAAGTTATCTTCATTATCCCGAAAAATTTTTAAATATGAGATGGAACTTCCTTGATCTTTTCCGGCTTTCATAGCATCCATATTCCTGAGCATATCCGAAATGATGACGCCCACCTTGGAAACATTTTCGGCGGCCGAAACAAGATGACTACCAGAAGAGACTTTTGACAAATATGGCACATATTTAGTGGCCTCCACTAGAACACGCCCCATCCCATCGAACTGGGCGGATAATTTGTCCAGCTTTTCATTGGCACCACTGAACTGGATATAGGCTTTTTGAAAATCGCCGGATTTCATACTATCCTTAGCAGCCAGCATTTCCGTGATAGCCGCTTGAGAATCATTCAAACCGTGACGCTTGATTGCCAGTCCTCGTATCGTAGCATTAGCGATAATCGCAATGATAATGACAACCGCCATAACGGCCCCGCCGCCCAAAAGGACGCACTTCCACCTCTTCCGCTGCTCGAATCTTTCGAGTCTTTCACGAAAGACCGCTGCGCGCAATTCGTCCTCCCGATCTTCCCGCTCTTTACGCGCTTCTTCTGCAAGAAACCTTTCCCAACGCTGCTTATCTTCTCTTTCATCTTCTTGATCCTGCTTGGCCGCGACGGGCCTTGTCATCTCAAAACGCCCGCTGATTTTTCTCGGTTTCCGCTCCGCCTTAGGCGGCCGGACCACCTCTGTTCGCTTTGTTTCTTCTTTCTTCCGTTCCGTAAGTGTCACGATCTTTTCCATCTTCCGAATCTTTTCCATCTTCCGGATTTTCTCCACATCCAAATCACCAGTGTCATTGACCGGCCGGACATCGAACATCTGCGGCAATATTTTTTTCCGTTCTTTCATCTGAATATTATTTTTCCATAAAGCGCTAGCGTCTCTTCGGCCATTTTTCTCCAGCTGTATTTTTTCGCCTGTTCATAACCTTTTATTATCAGCTCTTGACGGATAGCTTCGTTCGTAAAAATATTTTTTATGGCGTTTGCAATACTTGTCACATCTTTCCCGTCGAAATAGGCAGCACCATCCCCCAAAATTTCCCGTGAGCAAGGATAATCAGAAACAAGCACCGGCACGCCGCGCGACATCGCTTCCAACCCGGGCAGTTCGAACCCTTCATGTAAGGACGGCCGGATATAGGCCAGAGCATTCCGAAAAAGCGCATCCAAATCATAATCCGGCACGAAACCGGCAAAAACGATATTTTTAACGTTGTTCTTCTCCACTAGGCCTCGCAGTCTTTCATAGAAATAATCTTCGCCGCCGACAAAAACCAATCTCGGCTGTTCATTCTCGATCTCGATTTTTTTCATCGCCATAACCAACCGCTCCGGATTCTTGTGCGGATAGACATTGCCGACATAGAGCAGATATGGCTTTTGGATCCCATAACGCGGCAGAATCTCATCGTCCTTCCTAAAATTAAACAGGCAATAATCATCACAAGCTTCATACGTCACCGCCACTTTCTCTTCCGGAATTCTCGGATAATTTTTCAGGATATCATCTTTAGTGAATCTGGAAACAGCGATGATCCGGCGCGAACGATGGACCGCCGAACTGATGACTATCTTATACGCCGTAAATTTTATCCAATACAAAAACGGAGACAAAGTGGAACTCCTGATGGTCGGATAATTGAGTAGGATCAGATCATGGATGGTCACGATGAATTTCCCGAGATACCCGATCGGCACGTTGAAATGCGGAAAATGCACCAGATCCAATTCATATTTTCTGAGCAAACGGGGAAATTTCAATTGTTCGGAAAATCCGTACCATTTAAAGTCCGCCAGCACTTTTTGGAAATTCTTATTCTGCGGCACATATTCCGCGAAGTTCTCTTTTTTTAGGAAGATAAAATACTGATTCTTTTGATCGGTTTTTTCCAAATTTTCTATCAGTTTTTGGGTGTAGCGCCCCAGTCCTTTTCCGATTGGACCATAGAAGCGCGCATCGATTCCAATCCTCATTAGTTCTCTATAAATTGCTATTTTATCTTAGTTTAATTATACCAAAAACAACGCCTTGTGGACAGCCGAAAAACAGCCGCTAAAAAAATCAGAGTCGCATTGACAATGCGACTCCGAGTATTGATATATGGTTTTCGTTTTTCTGAATGAATCTCCCCGCGGCAAGCCGACGGGGTATCAGCTGAAGAGCCTTAATTGGTCTTTGTGCAGCTGAGAGTATTCTTGTTCCACACCTTGGTTCTTAACATATTGCTGGATGGAGGTTTC
>Ga0172380_10005051_pt1 | contig 16365 bp, 34 predicted proteins | sample Leawe162metaG_FD_119747 | JGI IMG/M metagenome (GOLD analysis project Ga0172380, IMG submission 119747) | Leachate microbial communities from a municipal landfill in Southern Ontario, Canada - Leachate well 162 metaG | ecosystem: Engineered > Solid waste > Landfill > Unclassified | place...
GGGGGGGGGGGGGGGGGGCTGGGGGCAGGGGGCACCAGGGGCGGAGGGGGGCGCGAGGGCGCGGCACCAGGGGCAGGGCCGGCGGGGAGGGCACCAGGAGGGCACCAGGGCGGCGACCAGGGGCAGGGGGCACCAGGAGGCAGGAGCCGGTTCGAACCCAGGGGGAGGGCACACAGGGGCAGGGCACCAGGGGGGCAGGGCGCCGCCCCGTTCACCGGAGGGCGGCGAGCACCAGGGGGCAGGGCGGCGAGGCGCACACGAGGGCACACAGGGGGCGACAGGGCGACGTCGATCAGGGAGCGCCGGCCCAGGGCGAGCGGGGCGAACGGGGCGCGACCGAACCCAGGAACGCGGGAGGCGCACCAGGGGCCGATACGCGAACCGGCCCCGGGCGAACCAAGGGCCGGAGGGGAGGGGGAGGGCGCCCGCCCGTTCAGAGGCGGATCATCCCCCAGACGACCGCGTGGGCCTGCTGCAGGGCGAGGAGGTCCAGGGCCTCCAGCGCGTCGGGGGCGGCGCCGCCGCGCACCAGGGCGAACCGGGCGTCGGCGAACGGCTCGTCCCGGTCGGCGAACATCTCGACGGTGCGGCGGGCGACCAGGACGGCGGGCGCCTGATCGCAGTAGGCGCCCCATCCGCACCCGCAATCGGCGGCGGGCGAGACGACGGGGGCGGTGCAGGTGGCAGGGGCGAGAGCGAACATCGGGGGCCTCCAGGGGGGCGGGGTGGTGGGGACAACTGAAGTAGACCATACCACAGGGCAGGGTGCAAGGGATTCCTCAGGAGGGGCCGAACGGCCCATAGGGGGCGCCCGCCCCGGGGAGGGGGCAGGGCGGGCGCCCAGGGCGATCAGGAGGCGGCGGCCTCCCAGGCGGCGGGCGACACCTCGGCGGCGATCGCGGCGTACCGGCGGATCTGGCGGGCGAGGGCGACCTCGACCTCGTGGGAGGGGACGCCGGCGCGGAGGGCGGCGGAGGAGGCGGCGGCGAGGGCATCGGTGAGGGCGGCGAACGCGTCCTCGACATCGCACTCCAGGACGGCGACCTCATCGGCGAGGGCGCCGGCGCGGTCACGGGCGGCGGCGAGGGCGGCCTCATCGGCGGCGGGCAGGGCAGGGGCGAGGATCATGGCAGGGGCTCCAATGGGGAGGGGGTGGGTGGACACCCGTGGCATCCCATACGACAGGGCAGAACGCAAGGGATTCCTCGGAAAGGGCCGAACGGCCCAGGGCGCCGGCGCGCCCCGGGCGGAGGAGCGGGGGCCTCACCCCTCCTGGCGGGCGAGCTCGACCCGGGCGACGGCCTCGATGCGGGCGGCCTCGGCCTCGGCGGCGGCGAGGGCGGAGCGGGCGTCGGCGACGGCCTGGTCGACGGCCATGGACTGGCGCTCGGCCCAGACCAGGCGGGCGTAGTCCTGCTCGCCGCCCTGAACGGTGCAGGCACCGTAGCCGGAGGGGCGGGAGGCGGCGGCGACCATGAGGAGGTCGCGGGAGCCGACGACGTCCCCGAACGAGTTGAGCTCCAGGACGTCGCTGATCCCGACGGACTCGTCGGGGGTGCCGACCTCGTCGGCGTCGCCGGTGAGGATCCCGACGTAGGTGACCTCGCCGGAGGAGCCGGAGGCGTGGTAGGTGACGACGTGCAGGGAACCGGTGGTGAGCTCGACGGACATGGGGGCCTCCTGGGGGGCGGTGGGGCGGGCGGTGGTGTGCATGAGTGAAGTAGACCATGCCACAGACCAGAACGCAAGAGGTTCCTGGGAAGGGGCCGTTCGGCCCAGGCGCGGCGCCGCCCGCCCCGGGGAGGAGGGCGGGCGACGGCCTGGGGGCGGAGGGGGCGATCAGGCGGCGGCGAGGCGGCGGACGGCGGCGATCACCTCGCCCATCGCGTAGAACGACGACCAGGGCGACCCGGGGCCGGCGTGGGCGACGGCGACGTTGGCGACGTGCGGGGCGGAGCCTCCGACACGCGCCCAGACCAGGCGGGGACCGCCCGTGATCACGACGGCCATCTCCTGGACGACCCAGCGGGCGGTGAGGCCCTCGTCGGCGAGGGCGGCGTTCAGGGCGGCCTCCAGGGCAGGGCCGGAGCGGGGAACGGTCTGGGTGGCAGGGGCAAGGGACACGGTGGGCCTCCAGGGGCTCGGTGGTGGTTGACCTCCATAGCTGACCATGCCACAGGGCAGAAGTCAACGGATTCCTCGGATTGGGCCGTTTGGCCCAGGGAGCTCAGGGGGCGAGGGCGCCGCCCGCCTGGGCGAGGCCCGACAGGGCGGGGACGGCGACCCAGGCGACGGCGAGGAGGGCGACCAGGGCACACAGGGCGGGGAGGAGCCGGGCGACCATCACGGGACCTCGACAGGGCCGGCGGGCACCAGGGGCGCCTGCGAGTCCTCGGCGGGGCCGGCGGTGACCTCGCCGGAGGCCCACACACAGACCACCTGATCGGCGACGGGCTCGCAGGAGGCGGCGGGGCCGGAGGGGACGGTCACCGCGACGGCGGCGGGCGGCGCGGCGGGGGCGGGGCGATCCAGCTTGCCCTGAGCGGCGGCGACGGCGACACACAGGGCGCAGAACGCGACGACCAGGACCGACAGGGCGATCGTGCCGACGACGACCCAGCCGAACGGCGAGGGGCGGACGGTGACGACGGGGCGGGCGCTCATCGGACCGACACGCGGGGAGCGGGGCGACGCGGGGAGCGGGGAGCCGGAGCGGTGAACAGGACCTCGGCCACGGCGAGGGTGGCGGCGAGGCCCTTGGGGGCACGGGCGGGGCGGGGAGCGAACATCGGGGCCTCCAGGAGGAGCGGTGATGGTGGACACCCGTAGCTGACCATGCCACGGGACAGAACGCAAGCGATTCCTCGGGGAAGGGCCGTTTGGCCCAGGGCGCGCCCAGGCGCACCAGGCGCCCAGAACCGGCGGGGGAGGGGCGAGGCGCCGCACCAGGGCGCGCCGGCGCGGCCACGGGGCACACAGGGGGCGATCCGGGGCCGGACGCGGAGCCGCCCCGGGCGGCGGGACCCGGGGCGGCGGCGGGGGGCGGGGAAGGTCAGACGGCGGTCAGGTTATGGATGGTCTCGCCCAGGGGGGGATACACCGCGACGGCGGCGGTCAGGAGGACCTGGGCGACCTCGACGGCGGGGACGGCGGGCGACCCGCCGGCGAGGGCGAGGATCTCGATGGCGGCCTCATCGGCGAGGCCCCAGGCGAACGACCCGGAACCGGAGGCGGCGACCAGGGACGGGATCATGGCCTCCAGGGGGGCGAGGGCGGCGGCGGCCTGGGCGGCGAGGGCGGCATCGGCGAGCTCGTCGGCGACGGGACCCAGGGCGGCCTCCAGGGCGGCCTCACGAGCGGCATCGAGATCGCCACCGGCGGCGACGACCAGGGCACGGGCGACAGGGGACAGAGCGGGCATGACGGCCTCCAGGGGCTGGGTGGTGGTGGACATGGGTGTAGCTAACCATGCCACGGGACCGAACGCAAGCGGTTTCCGGAAATGGGCCGAACGGCCCACCCGCGCCCGCTAGCGGCGAGCGGGGCGGACCGCGATGACCCGGGACTCGGCGAGGCGGGCGCGGTGGGCGCCCATGAGGAGCACCAGGGCGGCGCCGGACCGACCGACCAGACGACCGACCAGGTGGGTCGCCGCGGGGCGGGCGGAGGGGGCGGAGCCGCGGAACAGGACGATGACGTCCTGGCCGCGGAGGGCGGCGGCGGCCTCGGCGGGCGAGCGGTCGTACTCGGCCTCGGTGAACACGGTGGTGAGCGACATGGCAGGGGGCTCCGATCAGGGGGCAGGGCGGGCGGCGGGCGGGGAGGTCAGTCGACGGGGAGGTCCTGGCGGGCGGCCTCGATGAACACGAGGTCGGTGAACGAGCGGCGGTCGCCCGCGAACGGGATCACGCCGGAGGCGGTGTGGACGAACCCGCGTCCCGTCTCCTCGTCGTGAGCGGCGAACGAGCCGACCTGCTGGCCGCGGGCGTTGAGGAGGGCGTAGAACGAGCCGTCGACCTCGTGGACGGTGGGGGTGGCGCAAGCGGTGGTGTGCATGGGAGTAGCATCCCATACCACAGACCAGAAGGCAAGCGATTCCTCAGGAAGGGGCCGTTTGGCCCACGCGCCGGCGGATCGGGGCGACGGCGAGGTCGGGCTCGACGACCAGGTCCGCGAGGCGGAGCACGAGGCGCCCAGGGCGGGCACCAGGGGCGCCGGCCCAGGTGAACGCGACCAGGTCGCGGTCGGCGCGGGCGACCTCGACGTCACGGGCGGAGCCGGAGGCGAGGTCGGTGAGACGAAACCGGCCCCCCTCGTCCACGGCGGCGGCGAGGAGGGCGGCGAGGTCCGACGGGGCGGTCACGACGCGCCCAGGGGGTCGTGGAGCACCAGGGAGTCGGGGTGGGCGAGGCGGACCTCGTGGTACGGGGCGCCCCGAACCAGGAAAGCGAGGGGCGGGTCCGCAGCGACCAAGGTCGGCTGGACGACCACGCGGGTCGACGGGGCGTCCTCGTCGGTCCGCTGGAAGGTGGCGAACCCAACGACCCGCCCGACGTAGCGGGAGGACTCGGGGAACGCGGCCGGATCCAGGGCGACGACGGCGCCGACGGGTGGCAGGGAATCGAGCATGGCAGGGGCTCCTCGGGGAGGCGGTGGTGGGCAGGACCTCAGTGTGGCATAGCCGACGACAGAACGCAAGGGGGCCGAACGGCCCATTCAAGCGGAGGCGGCGTAGCGGGCGGCGCGGGCGGCGAGGGCGGGCGAACCCGCGCCGGCCGACCAGATCGCGAACGACGTGATCTCGGCGGCGGGGAACCCAGCGCGGGCGGCGCCGCGACCCAGGGCGAACTGGACGACCGAACCGCGGAGGCGGTCACCCAGGTGGCCCGACAGGGGCACGCCGGGCGGCGGCGGCCACGTGGGAGCGAACGGGGAGGCGGAGGCGGCGACAGGGGACACAGGGGACCTCACAGGGCGTGGTGATGGCGGCGGCGGGCGGCGGCGAGGGGCACGAGCGGGCACACGTGCGGCTCGTAGCACTCGTGGTCCTCGTACAGGGCGCCCTCAAACGCGAGCACGTCGCGCTCGCACACAGGGCACTCGTCGGCGAGGATCGGCGAGGTGCCGTCCTCGTCCCAGCCGACACAACGGGCGGCCTCGACGGGGTGGAGCGCCTCCAGGGCGCCGGGAGCGGGCGGGAACGGGGTGGTGGTGGACATGAAACGAGCGTAGCATCCCAGGCCACAGAACGCAAGGGGCAAATCGCGAATGGGCCGAACGACCCAGGCGACGCCGCGGGGCGAACCGGCGCCGCGCCCCGGGCGGGCGGCGCCGGCGCGCCCGGGGCGGAGGCGGTCAGAACAGGACGGGGAGCACCTCGGAGGGGGCGGTAGCGGCCCCGTCGACCCGCGGCTGGTTCAGGGCGGCGGCGAGGGCGGCGGCGGGCGAGTCGGGCAGGGAGGAGGCGACCAGAGAACCGGCGGCGAGGTCGGCGACGGCCATCCACCCATCGGGACCCGGGACGACGACGAACCGGGGCACGGGCGGCGCGGAGGCGAGGGCGGGCTGGACGACGACGTCGTAGTCGGCCCAGGAGCAGGGCGACGACGGGTCGGCGCACAGGGCACACAGGGTCGACGTGTGGCTGCAGCACCCAACAGGGAGGAGGCCCAGGGGGGCGGTGGTCCAGGAGCCGGGCTCCTCCCGGAGGCACAGGGAGACGACGGGGAGGGCGGGGACGGTGACGGGGCAGGACGGGCGAGCGGACACGGGGCCTCCAGGGGCAGGAGCGGTGGTGGACAGGGACAGCGTGGCATACCCAGCCACAGAACGCAAGGGGAGAACCCAGGAAATTTCCCAGGAACCCAGAACCGGCCCAGGAGGCGGGGAAGGGGCGCCCCGGGGCGAGCGGCGCGCCCGGGGCGCCGGAGGGGCACACAGGGCGACACAGGGGGCGGAGGCGGGCGAGGGGGAGGGCGGGAGCGGGCGGCGCCGCGCCGGCGCGGCAGGAAGGGGGTAGACAGGGGGGCGCCGGAGGCGTAGGGTCCGCACCAGGTCCGCTCCGACCGCGCCGCCGAACGGCGCCGGAGGGCGTACGACCCTACTGCCAGGCCGAATCTGGCCCGTGATCGAACGGGCGTCCGACGAACAGGCGTTCGATTCCCACCGATCTGGTGGGGAATCGAACGGGCGTTCGACCCATCCCTACCGATCTGGTGGGAATGGGGAGGGGATTTCGAGCTCAGAACCGGAGCTCCCCCGCCCGCGGTATAGGCTCCCCGGTTCAAAGTTTTGGGGCCTCCGCCGGCCCCCGAACCTCAGGCGGTCTCGACGGGCGGGAGGCCCGACCAGTCGCCCATCTGGATCCCGGCGAGGGCGTGGCAGGCGACGATGAGGCCCTGCAGGTCCTCGACGGCCTCGACGACCGCTGCAGGATCCCCTGACAGGTCCTCCGCCCAGTAGGCGCCGACCATGGCGAACCCCTCGGCGGGGCCTGCGTCCATCGTCACGAGGAGGTGCAGGGCCGGCGCTCGCATCAGGTCGTAGGGGGGGATCGTGACCTGCACCCCCTCCACGTTGCCTCCCAGGTGGACGACGGTGGCGCTGGTCCACCCGGCCTCGACCATCGTGGCGCACAGGGCGCCGTGGTCGGCGAACGAGCGCTGGGCGTAGAACGGATCCAGGTCGCTCATCGGGCCTGCTCCTGCGCCGGCAGGTGGTCGACCTGGACGAACGCGCACGAGCGGCCATCGGAGTCGGTGAACGTCGACGTGCTGTGGACCCGGGCGACCTCGTCGCGGATCCGGTCGATGACCCGGTAGACGTCGACACCGGAGATGCCGGCGGGGACGTGGATGGTGAACCCCTCGAACGAGTCGGGGCGATCGCGCCACCCGGCGGTGCGGACACCGGCGGCGAAGTCGGGGCCGATCTCCTCGGCGAGGCGCAGGGCGAGGGCGGTGAACTTGTCGATGGTGGGCTGGTTGCCTGCGACGGTGAAGTCGGGGCGGGCGGGGCAGGTGGTGGTGTGCATGAGTGCAGCATCCCATACTACGGACCGGACGTCAACAGATTCCTCGATCTCGATTCTCGATTCCGAAAACGGGAAACGGGACCCGGGCGGCGAACCCGGATCCCGTTCCCGTTCTCCGTTTCCGTTTCAGGACAGGCCGACGGCGGACCTCGCCGCCTCCCATCCCGCCGCGTACCCGCGGGCCTCGTCGGCGTCCATCCACACTGGCGCTCCGTCGTGCTCCTCGGGGAGGAGGAGGGCGAGCACCTGCGCCGCCTCGACGACGAGCATGCGGTCCCGGTGGTGTAGGTGCGGGTGGGCGACCAGGATGCGAGTCAGGACCGCTCCTGCGAGCTCCGTGTCCCGCTGGGTCGGCGGGAGCTCCCCGGCGCTCATGCCAGGGCCTCGGCGGTCGCTGCGGCGAGGGCGGCGGTGCGGTTGGTGCGCCGGCGCGACGGGGCGAGCGCCTTGAAGTACCGGCGGCCGACCAGGTCGGCGGTGGGGCGGGGGATCCGAACGGTGGACGTGTTGCTCTGCATGACGGGGCTGTGCTCCTTGGGTGGGTGGTGAGGGGCCGGCAGGGCGCCGGCCCCTCGGGGGTGATCAGGCGGACTGGACGACGGTGACCTGGAAGGCGGACCCGGCCTCGGTGGTGACGACCAGGCCCTGGTTGCTCGTGAGCACCATGGCCTCGGCGAACGTCTCAAACGTGCCGTACTGCTCCAGGACCTCGGCGAGGGCGGCGACCGCTGGGTAGTCGGCGGCGAGGCGCTCCCGGTCGTCGCACTCGTTGGCGGCGAGCTCGACCAGGGCGGACTGCAGGAGGGCGGTCAGGTCCTCGTCGTCGACGTCGTCGGGCGGATCGCCGGCGCCCTCGCCCTCACCGGTGGGGATCAGGAACCAGCGCTGGTTCGGGTACCGGTTCGACCAGACGTTGGTGGCGAGCACGAGCTCGTCCCAGGTGGTCGTGGTGGCGTCGTGCACGACGGTCGACCCGTAGATCGGGAGCTCGGGGGCGCCGCACTCGGACACGACGACCTGGCCTCCGATGGCGAAGTGGCGCTCCGCGGCGTCCATGGTGGCGACGTTGGCGGTGGCGATGGGCAGGGGCTGGCAGGACATGGTTGCCTCCGTGGCAGGTGGGGTGGTGGACTGGATGAAGCGTAGCATGAGGGGCGACACCTGGCAAGAGGTTCCTTGCCCGGCGCCGCCCCCGATACCACGTCACCCGCGGGTGGCGTACTTCCAGTCCAGGAGGGCGCTCTCGAACGCCTGGAACCCGGCGACGGTGATCCAGCGACCGTCGACGCTGACGTACCGGCCGAACCCGGCGGCGAGCTCCCGACGCTGCTCGTCGGTGCCGTAGCGGGACGACTCGGCCATGATGCCCATGGCGAACCAGTAGCCGGCCTGCTCGTTGGCGAGGGCGTCGACGCCGTCGGCCTCGATCTCCAGGGCGGTGGGCTCGGTGGGCTCCTCCTCGGGGAGCTCGCTGGTGCAGGGGGCGAAGTGGAACTCGCCGACGTATTCGCGCCATGCGGTGCCCCAGTCCTCCTCGGGGATCCCGTTCTCGGCGTAGAACGAGCCGGCCTCGGGGCCGTAGCAGGACTCGACGACGGCCTGCACGGAACCGAGCTCCTGGATGATGCCGTCGCGGCACTGGCTGAGGGGCCGGCGCTTGAGGTGCGCGCACCCGGCCTGGTGGACGTGCATCTCGCCCTGCTCGTTGAGGGGGCGGGGGAGGTTCGGTCCGACGATCTCGATCTGCATGGCGTGTGCTCCTTGAAGCGGTGGTTGGTGGTGTGCAAGTACCGTAGCATCACCAGCCACAGGTGTCCAGAGATTCCGGGATCTTTCCCGGAAAACCTCAGGACGGGCTTCCGACGACGACCAGGCGCGCCGCCGCGCCCGACAGGGCGGAGCGGTAGTAGTAGTAGTTCTTGTTGTAGGTGCCGGCGCGATCGGACCCGTCAGATCTGCGCGTTCAGGAGGCCAGACCCGTCAGATCTGCGCGGTCACGGATCCCGGGACCGTTCCCAGGATCCGTGCGCCGGCGCTCACCAGAGGTCGCCGCGGACGTCCTCGGGGTCGATGGCCTCGAACGCCTCGGCGCGCTCGACCTCGCGGCGCCGACCCTCCTCATCGGCACCGGGGCGGCCGCGGCGGACCGCCTCCCGGAGCTCGTCGTCGGTCAGGGTGCTGAGGGCGGTCGCCCTCGGGGTGTTCAGATGCATGGCAGGAGCTCCTCGGTGGTGGCGGGCGCCGGCCGGATGCCGGCGCCCGGGGTGGTCAGACCGGGCGGCCCTGGTAGTCCCAGGGGGCGCCGCCCAGGTCGACCGGAGCACGGGTGACGAACCGGATCCCATCGACGAACCGGCCGCGGCCGTCGGCGGCGGGGCCGTTGGCGATGGTGTAGCCCAGGTCGCTGATGGCGGCGATCACCTGGTCGCGGTCGGCGCTCATGGCGAGGCGGTGGCCGGCGGTGGTGACGGCGGTGAACCCGGAGGAGGTCGCCGTGACGACGACGTCGGCCTGGTCGGGGGCGGTGAAGGTGGTGGGGCGCTCGGTGGTGTGCATGGGGTAACCGTAGCATCCCGAACCACAGACGTCAACCGGTTCCCGGGATCTTTCCCAGGAACCGGCGACGGCCTCAGTACCGGCCCGGCGGGAGCTCGGCGCGCCCAGGGATCGGGCGCCGCCCCGTGAGCACGTTCCAGCGGCGAGGGGGAGGCGGCGGGAGCGGCGGCGGCGGGCGGTAGGTCGGCGACGACGACGGGCGAGGAGCCGCCATCGTGTGCGGAGCGGGCGGCGAGGCGGCGAGCGCGCCGGCCTCGACGACCCGGGCGCCCGACGACACCGCGGCGACGTGACCGCGGACCACGGTGAGGATCCGGCGCCACAGTTCACGCTGCGCCCGGTCGGACGGATCCGACGACGGGAACTGGGCGACCCAGGCGCGCCCGCCGACCTCGAACCCGACCTCGACCCAACCCGGGGTGGTCGTGTCGACCCGGGGCGGCGGGCACCCGGCGCGGGCGAGGGCGGCGAGGAGTTCGCCCTGGGACACGCCGACCTCGACGCGGCTCACCGCAGGACCTCGGCGATGCCCTCGTTGGCCTCGTCGTTCCCGGGGCCGACGACCTCGACGCGGAGGGGGCGACGCTCGCGGGCGGAGTCGACGTAGGACCGGACGACCCAGCCATCCTGCTCGGTTGGCTCGACCTCGATCCAGCGGACCTGGTGCAGGACGTTCCTCGCCTCGACGACCAGGAATGGCACCTCGGCGTCGGTGACGACCCGGACCGACCGACCGACCGCGGTCAGGTAGGCGGCGAGGATCTCGACGGGCGTGGTCGGCGTCGGCGCGCCGGCCGCTGGCTGGGCGCCGCGGCGGAGGGCCTCGGGCGACCAGAAGGAGCACAGGTCGTAGGCGGCGTCGTAGCCGTCGGCGAGGTCGATGTCGGCGGCGGCGGCGCCCAACCAGTGGAGCTCGTCCTCCAGGGCGACCCAGCACGGGTTCGTGTGGGCGACGTCGACCCGGCCGGAGGCGACCAGGTCGTCCAGGACGGTCTGCGCGGTGCGGGCGGCGGCGAGGCGGGCGTCGATGGCGTCGCTGACCTCCATGACGTGGCGCTGGCGGCGCATGTCCTCGACCTGCGTGGGAGTGGGCATCGGGGGCCTCCTTGAGGCGGTTGGTGGTGTGCAGTCAGTGTCGCATACCGAACGACAGAACGCAAGAGTGGATCCCGGGAACTTCCCTGGGATCCCCTCGACGGATCGGTCAGGCGCCGCGCCGGCGGGCGAGGGCGGCCTCCCGGCGGGCGTCGACCCGGGCGGCCGCGGCGGCGATCACCGCGTCGACCTCGGCGCGCGGCTGGTACCGAACCAGGCCGGCGGCCTGCGCCGCGGCGCGGGCGAGGTCGGTGGTCTCGAACATGAGCCCGTCGAGCTCGGGGTGGTTGACGGTGACGCCCATCCCCCCGTGCTCGTTGGGGACGTCGTCGACCAACAGGAAGACGCGGAGCATCGCGCCTTCGTAGGTGGTGGACGTGCGGTAGCTGACGTTCCAGTCGGTGGCGGCGACGTGCATGGTGGTGACCTCCAGGTCGGGGTGGTGGTGGACGTGTGTAGCATCCCATACCGCGACCAGGATGGCAAGAGGTTCCCGGGATCTTTCCCGGGAAACCTCTACCGGCGGCGCAGGCGCAGGATGCCGGCGCGCCGGGAGCTCGGCACCAGGTTCCGACGCGGCTGCGGGCGGGCGAGCACCCGGGGCCGCGGCGGAGCGATCGACACGCGCCGCCGCGGCGCCCTCACGCCTGCTCCTCGGCGGCCTTCGACGCGGCGAGGAGCACGACGGTGGCGGGGACCTGGGCGGGGAACGTGACCTGCCAGGCGCAGAGGTTCCCGGAGAACGCGATGACCTCGGCGGTCTCGTTGTCCGGGTCGATGACGACGCGCCCGGAGGGGGTCCGGCGGCCGGACAGGTTCAGGGCGCCGCGGGCGGTGCCGTGGTGGTCGATCCAGACGCGGCCGGTGCCGTCGCCGGCCTGGGGGGCGTGGGGGTCCCGGGAGTGGGACCAGCCCGACGCGATCAGGTGGCGGGTGAGCTCCTTGAGGGCGGTCTGCGCCCGGAGGGCGAGGGCGGCCTGCTCCTTGGCGTAGCGGGACTGCGAGCGGAGTGCGGACACGGTGACCTCCAGGGGTCGGTTGGTGGTGGACAAGAGGAGCGTAGCATACCCAGCTACGCGGCGCAACAGGTTCCTCAGAACGGCGGCGCCGGCGCGGTGGGGCAGGCGCCGCAGGTCGGCTCGGTGCAGGAGCGGGCGTGGACGGCCTCGCGGCGCCCCTGGCGGGCGGCGCGGACGCCTTCGGCCAGGCGGAGGGCGGGTCGGGGATCGACGACGCCCTCGGCGAACACGTAGCGCTCCGATCGGATCGCGGCGGTCGGGAGGCGCCACCCGAAACGCTCGGGGAGGCGCCCGGTGTCGACCGTCATCCCCTCGACGGTGATGGGGTACTGGTCGGCGCGGCTCGGGCGGAGCTCGACCCGGGTGACGAACCAGCACGGGTCGGTCGGGAGGCCGGCGGCGGAGCGGCGCCCCTCGATGTGGCGGGCGGGCGCCGACGCGACGGTGACGACCATCGGCTCCCGGGCGGAGGCGCCCATGTCGCCGATCTCCTCGCGGGAGAACGGCCCCCACAGGGAGGTGCCGGGCGTGGCGGAGCGGGGCTCGGTGATGAAGTACTCGGTGGTGGACATAGGTGAAGCATCCCATACTACAGGCGAGGGCGCAAGGGGTTCTTTCGGCCAGGCGCGGCGCCGCCCCGGGCGGGGGAGCTCCGGGGCGGGCGGCGATGGCTATGTGTCGGGGGCGGGCGCCATCGGCGCTACCCGGCGATCAGGCGGCGGACGGCGTCCACCTTGGTTGAGAGGGCGACCCGGGGGCGGCCGGCGGGGCGCCACCCGTACTCGGTGCCGCCACCCGGGGCGGGGCGGGAGGTGTAGACCACGGTGCCGACGGCGACGCCCAGGCGGTCTCGGACGGCGACGGCGGACGTGATCCCGGCGGCGAGGTCGGGGGCGACCCCTTCCCCGGTGAACCCGGGGAGCTCCGCTGTGCTGATCAGGACTCGGGCGCCCATCACGCGCCGCCCGTGTGGGCGCCGGCGGGGAGGAGGCGCCCGGCGACCTCGGCGGCCTCGACCAGGAGGGCGGCGAACGCAACCGCGTCGGCGGGGGACACGGCGCCGATGGCGGGCCAGTTGACGGTGGCGGGCTGGAGCTCGCCGAACCGGGGGCGGGGGCCGTAGCAGTCGATCTTGACGCGGCCGGCCTCGGGGAGGAACCCGATGACCTCGGCGGTCTCGGGTCGGTGGGCGTCGCCGGGATCGACGATGGCGTAGGTGTCAGGCATGGTGGGCTCCTAGCGGGTGGTGGTCTGGGACCAGCGTAGCATCCCAGACCACGACTCGCAAGCGGTTGTTCAGGCGTTCGCCAGGAGGGCGGCGGCGTCGGCGGCGAGGACGGGACAGGCGGGGGTCGCCTCGGCGAGGAGCCGGTTGAGGAGCGACACGAGCTCGCCCTTGGTGGTGCGGCGGGGGCGGGCGGACGGCGCCGGCGCGGCGGGTGGCGACACGAGGGCGGCGGCCTCGGCGTAGGTGACGACGGCCTCGATGGTCATCGCCTCGTCGGCGAACAGGACCCAGGTGTCGGGACCCAGGACGCTGAACGCGGCAGGGGGGATCTCGGGGAGCTCGTGGCCGAGTTCGGCGAGGAGGGCGGTCCGGGCGGCCTTGCCGTGCAACCCGGTGAGGGCGGCGAGGCGGTCGTAGGTCGCCCGGTGCTTGGCGGGGACCCGGTAGGCGGCCTTGCGACCGGTGCAGCGGGAGCGGGCGGCGTCGCGCCAGTCCTCGGGGAGGAACGACGTCACGGGGCGGGCGGGGGATGTGGTTGCGGTGGTGGTGTGCATGGGTCCATTGAGGCATACCGTCCTACAGAACGCAAGGGGGTTCCTGGGAAAGTTCCGGAGAAACCGGGCGCTGTTGTAGGGGCGGCGCCGGCGCGAAAGAAATGCGGAGCTCCCTAGACAGGGCCGGCGAGGTGTGCCATGTTCTGCTACAGCGGATCGCGCGACCAGGCGCCCACCCGGGCGGAGGGGGGCACCAGGGGACCCCTTGGTTTCGGCGCCCTGTGTGGGCCGGACACAGGGCCGGCGCCGGCGCCCAGGGCGGCGCTACGGGGCCGCCTCCTTTAATAGGCGGGAGGGGTCCGCGGTGCAGCACAGGGGACTACAGGGGCCTGTCGTGCCATTCGTGTCGTTGTCCACAAGCCGATTTCGGGTTCGGATGAGGCGCTGTGTGCCTTTCTCCTTGTTCTCCGAACGCGTGTTCGGGCGGCGGCGGGCGCCGGCGCGGCGAGGGGCGAGGAGGGGGCGAACAGGTGTTCGACCGGGCATTCCCTACTGGACCGGTGGGATTGGACCGAACAGGCGTTCGACGAACGGGCGTTCGATTTCCCACTGGACCGGTGGGTTTGGCGCCTCGGCGCGCCGGTTTCGCGGGGTTTCCGCCGGCGCCAGCACCCCCTATATAGGGCGCCCGGTTCAAAGTTTTGGGGCCTCGGTTCAAAGTTCTGGGGCGCCCCGAGCTCGACCGCCGGCCAGGCGCGCACGAGGACCGGCCCGTGTTCCCACGAGACCGGCCCTCGGCCTGCCAAGGTGCCTCGGCGACCCACCACCCCGACACGGGGCAGCTGGCGGGTTCACCTCGGACGGTGCGCCGGCCCACCGCAGCGATCAAGCCACGGCGCCGGCGAGGGGATCAGCCCTTGAGGGGGTTCACCCTGACGAAGTCGAACGCCTCCCAGAACGCCTCCTCGACGACGTCGGTGAGCTCCTCGGGGAGCTCGGCGCCGGACGCGGAGAGCAGCTGGTGGGCGGCGGTCATCAGGTGGAACGCCTGGGTCTGCCCCGAGGTGCGCGCCGCCGAGAAGTACAGGCGGCGGGCGGTGTCCAGGGCGTCGACACGCTCGGCGGACTCGTGCTGGTGCTGGGTGCGTTCGCTCATGCCGGGCATGATACCAGAAGGGGGCGGCCGACCCGGGGAGGCCCCTGCCAGAGCTCACCCGGGTCGACCGCCGGCGCACGAGCCGAGCACTCGGAGCCCGAGGGGGACGGGGGAGGTCCCGGGGGCGAGCCGTGGCTGCGGGGTGCGTGCGCTGGAGACCACACCGTACCTCGGGTGTGCCGACCCCGCAAGTTGGGAGACGGGACGCGGGGCGGCGCCAGTCACGACCCGGGGATCTCCCTGTGGCGGTGGTCGCTACCCGCTACAGCCCGGGGCGCTACTGGCGCCGGCGCCCGACAGCGCGGCGGGCCTCTGGAGCACCAGCGCGGTCGATCTCGTTTCTCGATTTCGATTCTCGATTTCGGATTCCGGAACCGAGGTCCCGATCCCGTTTCCGTTTCCCGTCTCCGTTTCCCGTTTGGGTCAGCGGCGGAACCGTTCGGCGAGCACGGCGTCCGGGGTGCGACGGCGCGCCGACTCGGCGTCCATCTCGTCGGACACGACCCGCTGGTCGTGCCGGTCCATGGCGAGGGCGGCGGCCTGCGCGAACCCTTCCCCGAGGGACCGGTACGCGGCGGCGGCGCTGGCCTGCCCGGGGGACATGCTCTCGGCGGCCTGGTCGCAGATGACCTTGACGTCGTCGACCGCGACCCAGATGGTGCCGTCCGGGTCGCGCCGGAACCGGATGTCGTCGGCGGCGCTCACGAGGTCACCCCCGGGGCCGGCGTCACCCAGGAGTCCTCGACGTCGTCGACGCTGACGATGAGCCCGTCGCCGGTGTCCCAGTACACGGAGCGGCGGAACTCGTCCACCCACCGTTCGACGGGGACCTCGGCGGGGCCTTCGACGCACCGGGTGTAGGTGCGTCCCTCCTCGTCGACGTCGTCGGCGACGGTGAAGTCGAGCTCGTCGCCGGGGGGGATGGTGATGAGGTGCGTGGTGGTGTTCGGCATGGGTCCAGCGTCCCATCGATCCGGGATCCTGGCAAGTCCAACCCCCGAATCTCACTCTCCGTCAACAATCCGGTCCGTTTCGGGAGGCCGGCCGGTCTCACCCCGGGAATCCTGGCACCCAATCCCAACAGGTGAGACCCGATCGCGCGCTACGTGGCGACCTCCCGGCCCTCCAACGGCGCCGGCCCACGCTCGATCGCCTCCTGCTCCCGAGCCCGCTGCGCCACCGCCGCCGCCAACGCCAGGATCCGCGAGTCATCCGCCGAACCGCCAGCCAGGGGAGCCCCATCCGGGCCGGACACCTCGACCCGGTCCTTCTTCCCCCACTCGTTCGGGTTCGTCCGCTCCAAGAACCAGGCGGCCGCGGTCCACTGCCCCTCACCAGCGGCACGGGTGATGTGCTGCACCGCACGGGCCTCCGCCACCGCCCTAGCCTTTTGGACCTCCTCAGAGAATTCCCGGTAAATTTCCGGGGAATCGTCACGCTTCCCCATCGTCAACCACGTCGACACCGTCCCCGGATTCACCCCCGCCAACGCCGCCGACGTCTTCAACGTGTTCCCCGCCGCGATCGCCGTACAGATCCGCTCCGTGAGCTCACGATCCAGCTTCCCCGACCCCGGAGGCCGCCCACGACGAGGCTTCGCCACCACATCGTGCCCTGCGTCAGAACCCTCGTCGACGTCAACGGGCGGCGCGGTCGGGTCGGTGTGTTCGGTGGTCTGGGGGGGAGTCATGCCCTGAACATTATCGGGGGTCGAGTCCCGATAAATGGATGGTGGGGGGTGGACAGGGGGTTGCGGGTGTGGGATGGTCGGCGTCATGCCAACC
>Ga0172380_10005052_pt1 | contig 16361 bp, 14 predicted proteins | sample Leawe162metaG_FD_119747 | JGI IMG/M metagenome (GOLD analysis project Ga0172380, IMG submission 119747) | Leachate microbial communities from a municipal landfill in Southern Ontario, Canada - Leachate well 162 metaG | ecosystem: Engineered > Solid waste > Landfill > Unclassified | place...
CCGGATGGCCGCCTGTTCGTCGTTCGCCGTTCGTCGTTCTTCGTTCAAGAGTCATGATATATTCCCAGGACGCCAACGCCGCCCAATCCTCAGGGTGCATCCGATTCATCCGGCCGAATGTGGCGCCCCTTTTGGGGCGCTCCTGCACGCCAACGGCGTGTTACATCATAGCCCAGGGTGCCGCCCTGGGACACAGGCATTCAAACCCCAATCCCCCCATGCACCCCAACGGGGTGCAACATCATTTTAACCGGTCGGCATCACTCCCATACATATCGCTCGTCATACGGCACATTGTGCCGCTTCAAGAATGCCCGATATTCGTCCTGAAACGTCACGCGTTTGTGATGTTCCATTTGTTCGTCAATATACTTAATCACCGACTCCACCCCGGACTCGCTGACCGAAAACACCCCGTATCCGTTCTGCCAATGGAACTGCGCAAAATCGGGATTCATGCGCGCCCATGTCTGTTCTTTGATCCAAGCACTGCTCTCCCGCTTCACCATTGCCACAACATCCGCCACCGTTTCCGTACGCGATTGTAAATACAGGATGTGAACATGCTCGGTGACTACGCCAATACGCATGATCGGGCACCCCAAATTGGCCAGTATGCCCGTGACATATCCCGCCACGGCATCCCGCATTTCACACACGCGGAACACCCTGCGCCTATCCTTCGTGCTGAACACCAGATGCACGGATATGCGCGCCAACGATTGCGGCATGGTGTCTCCCGAACAATGTGGCGCCCCTTCAGGGCGCCGAATTAATGTTTTTCGTCCCGATATCCGGCGCCCGGTTCCCAGGGTTACACCCTGGGTTATGATGTAGCACCCCTTTGGGGTGCTCCCAAATTTCCCCGCCCTGCCCCCAGGGTTACACCCTGCCCTCAGGGTTTCACCCTGGGCTATGATGTGGCACCCCTTTGGGGTGCTCCCAAATTTCCCCGCCCTGCCCTCAGGGTTTCACCCTGCCCTCAGGGTTTCACCCTGGGCTATGATGTGGCACCCCTTTGGGGTGCATTTCCTGCTCACGGGTTCCACGCAGAAGCGTTGAAAAACTCCGCATAAAACATGGCCGGATCGTTGGTGGTCCCGAATTCGCCCGGCCAGACAGAAAGAGTCACCGCCTTGAGCAGGCTGTTGGTGACGCCATTCGCGACGACATTGGTCAGGACCAGCCGGTAACGGAGGGCGTGGTCATCATAAGTAGGCATTGATATAGGCGCGTAAGTATTTGTAAACATCGTGCTTGTAAATTCGGTTTGCAACAAATTTGGCGTATTCCACTTAGTTGACGCTGCAATCGGCAGTGGTGTGCTTTCCAATTCCGCCCAATTAGTCTCCGCGCGAGCCTGCAAGCCGGCAAAGACTTCCTCGGCAAAGAAGGCGGCGTGGGTATCCGCGATCGAGCGATTATTCTGTTCCAGCCCGGCGGGGAACAAGCTCATGACGCTGAGAACGCCGATCGCCATGACCATCAGCGCCAGGGAGACCTCGACGAGACTGAAGGCGGCCGATAGGCCGCTGACTGTTCTTTGTTCTTCGTTCTTCGTTCTTCGTTCCATAATCACCTCGGACACCGCCGGAAACGGGTAAACTTTGTTTTTCGTTACTCGCCTGGTATTCATCCGTTTCCTGTTCTCATTTTAACTAATGCGGGCTGTGTCCGCAACCCAAACAAAACAAACCTCACCACAGAGACACAGAGGCACAGAGAGACTTCTCCGCACGTGTTCTCTTCCGACCGATCGTTGTGTGCATTTTGCGTAGGGCGCAACGCCCTGCGCAAAATGCACACAACACTCTGGGTGGAGCGGGAAGGAGATTAAGGATCCGGCGTCTTTCTCCGTGTCTCTGTGTCTCTGTGGTGAATCCCCTCTTGTTTTTCATAGCGGTTTCCAACGTTTAAGGTGCTAATAACTAAGAACCAGGAACAAAGAACGTTCTTTCTACTCGTCCCCCAACGAAGAACGAAGAACTAAGAACCAAGAACGGTTTTATTTTTCCAGATCACTGCACCTTGATTCCGCCCGTCAGAACGTTAATGGAAATGGTGCGCCTTTTATTTAGGTCAGTAGGATTTCTCTTGTCCACCAGTACGATATTTCTTGGAAGGCCAACGTTGCCGTCCAATCCGCCATCCGTCTTGAATGTCAGATTCGTCGCACTCGCGCTGGAATCATCAAGAAACGTCACATCCAGCGGGAGGTCCGTGATGCTCTGAATCAAGGCGGTGCTGACCGCGCTGACCGCGTAATAGCAGGCATGATCGTTGGTGGTTTGACTAAACGGGGGATTATTGGTCGCATTATAAACCAGCCCCGTCGTCGAGGCCACAAACGTGATTGGTTCCCGGTGCGTGATGGCCCACTGGCGCGACAGGGCTATCGTGGAGCGGACATTGTTGACGGCGGTGCGCATCCCGGCGCCGCGGCCCATGCTGAGGAAGGACGGCAGGGAGACGGCCATGATGACCGCCGCGACGACCATGACCACGAGGAGCTCGATGAGGGTGAAAGCGGCCCGAAGGCCGCTAACTGTTCTTCGTTCTCTCGCCTGGGCGGAGCGCTCCAGCGAAGCCTGGTCGTTCTTCGTTCTTCGTTTCATGATCGTCTCAGACCTGCAGTGTAGCGGCCGTTCGCCAGGCTCCGCCGGAGCGCTTCGTCCAGGCAAGATAGAACGGCAATCCGCGGTTCTGTCCACCATAGGCGGACAAGTCGAACCGCATCTACACACCCCCCCCCCAATGAGTGACCCATTACCGCCACAGTCATCGCCCATCACTTTGCCCGCGAAACATCTCTCTCCAGAATTCCGTCTTTCCTTCTTCTCCGGTCCGCCGTCCGTCGTCTGCCGTCCTCTTTCCTTCTTCTCCGGTCCGTCTTCCGTCGTCTGTCGTCTGTCGTCCGCCGTCCTCTTCCCTTCTTCTCCGGTCCGCCGTCCGCCGTCCGCCGTCCGTCGTCTGCCGTCCTCTTCCCTTCTTCTCCGGTCCGTCGTCCGTCGTCCGTCGTCTGTCGTCTGCCGTCCTCTTTCCTTCTTCTCCGGTCCGCCGTCCGATTACTGCGCCTCCGTCCAGGAATTCCAGGGCAGGGTGTTGGCGGTGCCGCCCAGCGAGGCCACGCCGGCATCCACGTTGGCCACCGGATAATTGGTTAAATTAATATTGGTAGAGCCGATTTGGCGGCCGGAGACGTTATTGGCCGCATAGGACAAGGTGTTCGAAATGAGCAGACTGTTATCTCCATTTTCATCCATGCAAATGACATAAGGAATACCCCAGGGATCGAGGTAATTACCATCAGAATCCGGGTTCATTGTTTCCGCATTCGTGTTGACCTGCAGGTTGAGGAACACTTTTTCTTTTTGGTTGAACCCGCCCCAGTTAATGCCCAGCAAAGGTTTGATCACACAGTAATTGGAAATAATATAGGTGGTATCCCGCGCAGACTGCCATTGTGCGGGCCACTTGCCATATTCCTGGCGATAGGCCTTGATGGCCATGAGGATCGTGCGCGTCTCCGCCAGGGCCTGTTTTTCCTTGGCCTTTTTGCTCGCGCCGAGGATCACCGGATACAGCAACCCCGCCAGGATCGCAATGATCGCGATCACGATCATGACCTCGATGAGAGTGAAGGCGGCTGGAAGGCCGCCTGTTCGTCGTTGGAAAGTCATATATAAACCGTTCGAAGCGTATTGAACCTGCAACCCAAAAGTTAGACCACAGCCGGCTCATCCGTTGAGGATAGTCATTACAGCATCAAGAACACTTTTCAAGGCAACCGGGCTGAGGCGACCAACCTCGGATTGCATGAGCGCGGTGTTCGCCGTGAACAACTTGCCAGGGCGGGCAAAACTCGTGCGCCGCAAAGAGCCGGTTTCGAAGTCCGCGTCTTCGATCCGAACGGCGTCTCGATCGGCATAAGGATTGCTGGTGACCTGGCACAGAATCCAGTCGCCACGTTCAGCCGAAGCAAGGACGATTGCCGGACGCAACTTGCTGGCGGAAAGATCGGGAAATGGAAAGGCAACGAGGACTACCGAACCTTTTGAAGGTAGGACCATGCGGCTTCCTCCTCAGGCCTGTTCCAGTCCTCACCAAACGCCGCTTCGCTGAGCAGAGCTGTCTCAGGCATGTCGGACTCCTCGATAATCGTTACGATTGCCCGGCACGCGTGCGGCAAGCGGACGCGTTCTCTCAAGCGAATTTCACCGTCCGATTCGATTGTGGCTTCGACTGACTTCAGCATAAATTCATCACCTCCGCTAAATAAGGATACAATACAAAACCAATATCTGCAACCAAATCATTTTGCTCCGCGACTTGCGCTTTCTTCCCACGCTCTCCGCTCTCCGCTCTCCGCTCAACGTGCTTTATGCGCTCAATCCCAGCTCTTGATATCGTCCGACGTGTTGGTGCGGTCGGGGCCGTCCGACCACACGATCACCGAGCGTAATATTGTTCCACTGCCATCGGGTGCCGGATTGATCTTGTTGTCATAATTATCCACTTGAAAACGATATCTTCGCCACGTGCTCTCATCCGCCGAAGGGTCCGACCAGGGATCCAGCGCGCCATTGGCGACCGCATTGGTGTCGAATTCGTAAAAAACCATCTTGTCCGAGTTGCCGCCATTTAAAATATCAACCACCGGTTTAAGCATCTCCGTACCCGCTCCTCCTCCAAAAGCCGCCGGCCATGCGCGATAATAATCCAGGTAGGCCTTGAAAGCGGTTTCCAGGTTTTTGACGGTGACCTTGGCCTTGGTGACTTTGGCCTTTTTCTGGATCGAAAAATAGGAGGGCACAATAATGCCCAGCAAAAGGGCGATGATCGAAATCACCACGAGCAGTTCGACGAGGGTGAAGGCGGCCAAAAGGCCGCCTGTTCTTCGTTCTTTGTTCTTCGTTCTTCGTTGAATAGTGATGCGTTCCTTATCCTCATTTTTAACCAAGAACAAAGAACCAGGAACGAAGAACTGGCCTGCGATTATAATCGTTCTTCGTTGAGTATTCATTCGTTTCGCTCAAATTTATAACCGTTCACACCTTAAACGATTTTTCTCCGTTTTCAACGAAGAACCAGGAACGAAGAACTGATTTTCCACTATTCGCTATGGCGTCAATTTGTAATTAAGGCCGTTTGTACAAACGTACACCCAATTCGAGCCCGACACCGGGTCAATCGCCTTGGGCCGTTGGACGGCATCGCCATAAATACCTGTCAATAAAACAGACATTTTTCCGCCGCCTTTCATCCGCCGCCACACACTCCATTGTATTTCATTTTCCGCGCCGCCTTCAACCACCAAGAAAACCACGTCCACAATCGGAAACTCCATGAATGGCCGCGCACCTTTCTCCAATTGCTTCAACATCAAGGGGTAGGTCAGAGAATAATCGATCGCCGGCAACGCAGTCTCGTTAACATCGTAAATAGTTTCCGTCAAGTTGGTGCCGCCAAAATTCACATTCGTTGAAGAGCTGATTTTGTCATGGGTATCGTAAACAGCGGGATAGTGACGCAGAACATCGGCAGAAGGCGCCGGCGGCGTAATCGGGTACTCGCCATAGACGGCCCGGTAGTCTTCCAGGGCGCTGTGAATTTTGGCCCGCATGACTGTCTGACGGGCCTCGTTGGCGCGGCGGATGGCATACCGGGAAAGCGGAAACGTGATGCCGGCGAGGATCGAGATGACCACAATCACGACCAAGAGCTCGACGAGCGTAAAACCAGGGGTCAGAGGCCAGAGGCCAGATGTCAGACTACGGACTGAGGCAGGACGACGGCCTGCCCGCAGAAGCCTTGGCGAAGGCGGAACGTCGGCCTGCCCGCAGAAGCCCTGGCGCAGGCCGGACGACAGTCTGGAGAAGAGGGAAGACTGGCAATCGGGCTGACTTCTGACTTCTGACCTCTGACTTCCGACGATCGGCGCGCTTCGTTCGACATTCATTTATTCTCACCTTGATTCTGTTGCATATCGCGAACCATTTGTTCGATAATTGGTTTTACCAACGGAATGTCTTCTTTTACCGTCTTCCATATGACTCGGATATTCACGCCGAAGTATTCATGAATGAGTTTGTCGCGCATTCCGGCCATTTGCTTCCAAGGAACTTGCTTGTATTGATTCCTTACGCCCGCGGGGATTTTCTTCGCCGCCTCTCCCATCACTTCAAGAGCCCTAATAACGGCAAATATTGTCTTTTCGTCCTTCTCAAAATCCTCATAAGCTGGCGCCTCGGCAAACTGCTCTATTTTATCTATCGCCTCAATCAGGTCCATCAGATAATCTTTATATTCTCTGATCATGAATAAACCACTTCGTTCAAAACGTGCTTGCCGATTTGAGGTTTTAAGGCATTTTTCATCACCAAATCCACGTTAACTTTTAAAATAGTTTTTAAATAATTTTCCAATTCCACAAATTTAAACAGGCTGGGGTCCTCTTCGTACTCAACGAGGACATCCAAGTCGCTGTTCTTGTTCTGTTCGTTCCGAATATACGAACCGAAAATACCGATTGCTTTCACCTGAAAGCCGCGTTTCAACTCCGGCTTACATTGGGCGAGTTTTCTTTTTATCTCATCGACCTTTTGCATTTTTCTATCCCCCCCATCCACAGCCTGCCCCACAACGCAATCCGTCGGCTGACGGATTGCAGGCGAGTCCGCCAGAATTAGTAGAATAAATTGGTGCCAATCGCATTAGAACTGACCCAGCCGACGTGGCCATCCATGGCCACGTAATTGGCGCCATACTCGCCGCCCTGGAGATGATAAAAACCCACTTCCGTCAGCCACCAGGCATTGGTCCACTTCGGGGTGACGTTGCAAACGATGCGATTATCGGGGCTGGTAAATTTAAATGTTCCAGAGGGATGAGGGTTAAGAGACGCGTTCCAGCCTTCCTTGGCATTCCAGTCTATATAAGCAATGACATTGGCCGGGATGTCTTTAATATACCAGTTGCCACCTCCATATCTTGGGTTTATGGCATACGTGCTGAAGAAGGCGCTCAAGATCAGACTGCCCGCCTCATCATAACCGCTATTGGTGTCACCCGTGTTCAATGGATTTGTACTCGAGATCCATCCGCCCTCAAAATCAGCCCTCACGAATGTATTGCCGCTCGTATCTTCGTATTCACCATTTCCCTTGAAATTCGGCGAATTAGGATCGAAGAAATTACCTTGTTTCTTTATCATCTGGAGCACAACCGGGCAAACTCGCACCGAGGCCTGCCCGGCCGAGAGCGACTGGATGGTAACATCCATGGGGAGGCGGCCGACTATATTGTAAAAGATAGGCGGGCCCACCGTGGCGGATGCGGCAGAGGCGTTTCGCGCCCATATCCCGCCTGTATAATAGCTTGCGGGAAGATTTATGCCGAACTTCCCTCCCGCTCCCGCGCCGCTCGCCTCACTCCCGGCGGACATATACTGCCCCATGGCAACGCCATACTGGCGGAGATTATTCTGGCATTGGGTGGACCAGGCCTTTTCGCGCATGTTGCGGATATTGGGAATCGCCAGCATGACCAGGGCCGCGATAATGGCCACCACGACCATTAGTTCGACTAAGGTGAAGGCGGAAGACAGACGACTGAATGAAAAACGAAGCAAACGCCCAACGCCCAACGTCCAACGTCCAACGTCGAATGTCTGAAGACTATCGGTTTGACATCTGGCTATAGTCGTTTTCCATTTTGCATTCATTTGTGTCACTCATCATAGAAGGAGGAGGAGGTCGATTAACTGTCCTCATGACCGCACAGGTTTCGTTTTTATTCGAAATTGGGCGTTGGACGTTTGCTTCTTTTGCGGCGGCTTCGCCGCCTACGGCCAGACGGGTCGGAAACCGGCGCCGGGCCAGGCCAGGACATCCATCTGCCGGTAGCCTGAGTTGGAAAGCCACAGGCGCCACATACCGAAGGCATCCCAGTAAATGGCCGGATCGGCTTTGCCGTCGCCATCGTAATCGCCGGGCACGGCCACCGTTCCGGCGTTACCCAAGCCCTGGGCCGAGGCCTCGGCATAATCGCCGGCGGAAAGCCATATCCGCCATGTGCCGGTGCTCGCCTGGAAAACGGCCGGATCCGTAATCCCATCGAGATCGTAGTCCGCCACAACGGGACGATACCCGGGCCCGCCCAAACCGCTCGCGGAGACCGGCGCATATTTCAAACTGGAGCGCCAGATTTGCCAACCACCCGTGGACTCCCGATAAACCGCCAGGTCGGCCTTGCCGTCACCATCGTAATCGCCAGAAACTGGTTGCCAGCCAGGCCCGCCAAGACCCTGGGCCGCCGCCATGGAATACCCGCTCGCCGACAGCCAGGCCCGCCAGACGCCGTCACTTTCGCGATACACGGCCAGATCGGTCAAGCCATCGCCATCATAGTCGCCGGGCACAGGCTCAAATCCCGGTCCGCCGGCGCCGTAAGCGGACGCCATGGCATAATTGCCGGCCGAGACCCATATTTGCCATGTCCCCGTGGATTCCTGGTAAACCGCGAAATCGGCCTTGCCGTCGCCATCGTAGTCGCCCATCACAGGCGTAAATCCCACGCCGCCGTGGTCCGTCAAAGTGAATCCCTGGGTGTACCCCTGGGGACCGAAAAACCAAACCTGCCAGGCGCCGGTGGATTCCTGATACATGGCCAGATCGGTGTAGCCGTCGCCGTTATAATCGTTGACCAGCAGGAGTCCCGCCGGCTGGCCGGCGCCGACCTTGATGACCCCGCCGTTACGGCTGACCGTGTTGTTGCTCAGGTTCGGATCCAGCCACTTGGTCGGCGCCGCATGCTGGATGTTCACAAAGATATAATACCAGCCCGGCACGACCACCGCGGGCGTCGCCAACGAGTCGCGCACGGCCTTGGGCAGGACCACGACCGCGCTGTTGCCGACCGCCAGCGGGAGGTTCACATTGGCGCCGCCAATCCACTTGGCGTCCACATCCCCGAACACGGAATTGCTCGAGATGTAGAAGTTATAGGCCACCCGGTCATTCGGCGCGGCCATAGCCTGGACGCCGTAGTTCGTGACCCGGAAAGACACCGCGTCCGGCGCGCCGCCCACGGCCATGCGGGTCGGCAGGAACACCAGGTCGGATACGCCGATATCCACCGGCCGCAACGCCCGATAGCCGCTGTCGGGGACACTGAAGTCGCTGACGAACTGCGTGGTCTTGGCTTTGACCCAGTAATAATACAGCACGCCCGGCACGGAACCGGTATCGTCATAGGCGTTCGTGGGCACGGCATTGACCAGGATCAACGCGGCGGCGCGGTCGCTGTTCGTGCCCCGCCATAACTCATAACTGGAGGCATTATCCGAAATACTCCAAGTCACGTAGAGATGGTCCGCCGACACGCCGTCGCCGGCCGATACCGCGTAAGGCGGCGCCAGCGGCCGGTAGCCGGTGTCGAATCCGCTGTATTCGCCGGGACCGAACTGACTGAGGCCGAACTGGTTGGCGGCTCTGACCCAGTAATAATAGCGCTGACCGGGCCGGGCATCGATATCCGAAAAAATCAGCCCGGACGCGAAACCGAAGGGAGCGCCCAGCGACCAGGGTGCATAGGCATCCTGGCGGAACACCTCGTAACTCGTGGCGTAAGCGGAGGCGTTCCACGTCACCGTCACGGGGCTATTTTCCGTGCCGTCGGTGGCGCTGACGTTCAGGGGCGGGTACGGCACGGTGCCGCCGATGGCCACCGGACTGCTGAAGACACTGGCGCCATTGCCGTTCTTGGATCGCGCCCAGTAATAATAGGCGGCGCCGCGCGCGATGTCCAGGTCATCGTAATTGGTCAGGACCGTTTCATATACATTGACCGCCGAGGCCGAATCGTTCGACAGACTGCGATAGATAACGTAACTCGAGGCCGCCGCTTCCGCCTCCCACGCCACCCTGACTTTATTAAGGTAGGCGCCGCGCGACGCGCTGACATTATGCGGCGGCACCAGCAGGCGCCAGCCGTAGGCCGCATCGCTGAATTCGCCCAGGCCGAACGCGTTGGTGGCCCGGACCCAGTAATACCAATACCGCAACGAATCGGCGGTCGTGTCGTTGAAAGTCAGATCGTTGGTGACCGCCACAATGACACTGCCGGCGAGGTCATTGCTCGTGTTCCGATACACCACGTACATGGCGGCGCCCGTCGAACTGCTCCAGGCGACGTTCACCCAGCGGTAGTCGTTCGTGCCGGCCGTGATATTGGCGGGCACCAGGGGCGGCGTGCCGCCATAAACGCCGGCGCTCAAACCGCTTGTTCCGGCCGCTCCGTTACCAGCCTGCACCCAGTAATAATTGGTCAGACCGCGGATATCCGGCGCATTCGTAAAACTCGTGATGTTTGTGGTCGCCAACAGGACAGCAGTATTGGTGTCGTTAGTCATACTTTGCCAGAGATAATACATGGTCGCATTCGTCGAGGGATCCCACGTGATAACGATTTCATTGGTGGGATTCCCCTTGCTGGCCGAAAGCCCCGTCGGCGGCAAGGGCGGCAAGCCGCCCAAGACGGGATCGCTGAAGTCGCTCAGGGCCGCCGGGGTCGCCACCCGGACGGAGAAATAGTAAATCTTGCCCGGCTCGATGTTGGTGCCGCTCGCGCCCACATAAGCGGTGTAATTGGTGCCAATCAAAGTCTTGAGCAATGTATTCGTGCCCGGCGCGTTTGTGCCGTTGAACAACTCATAATAATCGGCATTGGCATTCCCATCCCAGCTCAAATCCAACTGATCGCTACGGGCAATCCCAAGGCCCGTAGGTTTGAGGAATTGGGCCGCATCGAAGGAGGCGTTGCCGGTATGCAGGACGTCGTGCCGGACGGTGGGCCAGTTGGTTCGGATCGTCGGCGCCGATCCGAAAATCGCATACAGATTATTTTCATCCGTCATGTAGATCGTGCCGTCGCGCTGGATCAGGGGCGAGTTATAATGCACAACTTCGTCCAACTCCAAGACCCAATTGGTGGTTCCATCGGGATTAAACGAATACAGACCCGTATTTTCCGACCCCACAAGAATGGCGCCATCGGCGGCAATCGTCGGGGAGGACTTGATCGTGCCGTCGGTCGCCCACACTTTGCCCGAGGAGCCGTCGGCATAGAACGAATAAAGATTGGTCCCGCCGCCGACATAAATCACGCCATCGGCGCCGATCGTGGGGGCGGCATAAATCCGGCCGGCGGTCGCCCAGGTTTTCGACGTGCCGGTGTTGTTCGGATCGAAACCGTAGAGATTGGTGTCACTGCCGATATAGACCCAGCCATTCGATCCGAACGTCGGGGAGGAATACGTAGGACCGGGCAAGTTCCACGGCGTAAGGATGCCACCGTTCGTCGCGACAGGATACAGGAGACCAGGCGATTGTGCATTGGCCGCAAAGATATTTCCATTTGTGGCAATGGCCGGCGATGAATAAATTGTATAGCCCAAGGGCGTGGACCAGCGTTGGACGGCATTGGTTGCGTTGTCCTGCACGGCATACAAGGAATTCCCAAAAGTACCGAAATAAATTGTGCCGTCATTGCCGATCGCCGGCGAACTGAATTCAGACCTATTATCGGCGCTCACCGTCCACATAATGCCGCCCGTCGGACTGATCGCCTGCAGGGAACCGGGTGTGTCCGTCGTTACATAAATGGTTCCGTTCGTGGAAACGGCAGGCGTGGTTCCCAATCCTTGTTCTTCCGTGCCGCCCAAATTCACCAACACACCCGCGCACGCCGTTTTCCAACGCTGGCGTCCTTGCGCATCGAAGGCATAGAGGTTGGTGCCGAACCCGCAATACACACTTCCATCCCAGCCCAGACTCGGCGAACCGGCCATGGCGGTATGTAATGTATTGGTGTCAAAAACCACCTGCCACTTTATCGAACCATAGGCCAGGCCGGCGCCCAACTTGGTCACGAACCCGTCGTCACTTGTCCGGCCGGCGCGGTCGTTATTATAAGCGCGCAGGGTCGCGGGGAAATTGGTGGAGGCCGTGGCGCCGGCCGTAAACAGGGCAAAGCGATCGGCCTGCAGGGCCATGGCGTAGGCCGTGTCATTGCCGCTGCCGCCTATGTAGGTCGAGGCGTTCAGCGTGACGCCGGTTCCAAAATATGACACGAATGCGTCACGCCCGCCGTTGGCGGTGGTGTCGTAGGCATTGGTCGTCACCGGAAATCTCGCGGAGGTCGTATAGCCCGCCACATAAATCCGCAAACTGTTATCGCTTGGACCGCTATAGGCGAGCACGGCGGCGGCCTCGTCGTCGCTCGTGCCGCCCAGATAGGTGGAGGCTATGATATTGGTGAGGGGCAAGTCCAGCCTTGTCAGGAAGGCGTCCTTGCCGCCCATGTATTTGTTCGTGTAGCCGGGGGCGATGAGATTGTTATCGGCGGGAAGGCGGGGGTAGTTGGTGGAGGTCGTGTAACCCACCACGCACACGATATTTGTGAAGGGCGCCACGGAAATCCCGTTGGCCACCTCGTTGTTTGTGCCGCCCAGGAACGTGGAGGCATCCAGATTGGTCAAGGCGACGGGCAAGCGGGCCACAAAAACGTCGCGGACGCCGCCCAGTTTATTCGTATAGCCGTTGATCGCGGGAAAGTTGGGCGAGGTCGTATAGCCCGCCATATAGACAAAATCGTTCGTGTCCAGGGCCAGTCCATAAGCGCCGTCGTCGTTCGTGCCGCCCAAATAAGTGGAGGCAAGGTTGGCGCTCAGGCCCGAATTGAACCGGACCACAAACGCATCGTTGGTGACGGTTAAGCCCGCTGCGCGCGCCAGATTGGTCTGGTACGAATTGGCGCCGAATGTGTTGGCGATCGGGAAATTGGTCGAGGCGGTCAGGCCGGCCACAAAAACGTCCGGCGTCGATCCCGCGCTCAGCGCCAGGGCATAGGCCTGATCCAGATTCGTCCCGCCCAGATAAGTCGAGGCCGTCAGCGACGTCAGGTCGCCGGCAAGCACCGCCACAAAAGCGTCATAGGTTCCGCCCCCGTGAGCGGGATAGAGCGGATTCACCGTGGGAAAATTACGGGAGGCCGTGTAACCCGCCACATAGACGTTGTCGTTATTGGTATTGACGGCCAGGCCCATGATTCTATCCTCGCTCGAGCCGCCTATGTAGGTGGCGGTCAGCAGGTTGGTGAGCTGGGGATCGAACTTGGCGATAAAGCCGTCATAGCTGCCGCCGCTCCCATATTTGTTGGTGGCGGGAAAACCAACGGAGACCGTGTAACCCGCCACAAGCACATTGGTCTGACTATCCAAGGCCATGGCGCGAATCACATTGTTGCTTGTCGCGCCGATAAACGTGGAGGCCAGCAGGGGATCGATAACCAGCGGACGCGCGGCATCGAACGCGCCCACGCAAAAACCGACCTGGTCGCCCTCCAACGCATAAGCCACGCGCACGCTTTGGCGCTCCCCGTCCGCGTCGCTCTGGTAGGCCACCGGCGCCGTGAAGCGCACGGGGCCCAGGACGGTGCGCGCTTCCAGCTCGCCGGCGGACGTAATGCTCACGCCCTCGACGCCGGTCAGGCGCAGGGCAATCCGGGCGGGGTCCGCGCCGGGCGCGACGGTGAAAATCTTTTCGACGTTGTCGCCGGTGGCGCGCACTTCCAGGGCAATGCCCTCATAAACCTCGCCGAACCGCACCCCGGCAAACGAGGGGATATTGGCCTGCCAACGGCTGGGGTCGCTGCCGATGAACGAATTGATCACGGCCCCGGAACGCTCCGCGCCCGCGGGCAACCCCGTCAGGTCGGCATCCACCAGCGTCTCGCGGATCTGAAGAATTGCGGATTGCGGATTTTTGATTTTTGATTTAGGATCGATCTCCGAACATTCTGCATTCTGCATTCTGCATTCTGCATTTGATGCGCCGTCTCCCTTTGGCAAAACATATACCAACTGCCCCGCGTCCGTCACATAGACTGTGCCGCCGAAGGTGCGGGCATAGAACAATACTTCCGGGTCGGCGATCTGGCCCTGATTTTGGATGAAGGGAACCTGGAGGGGAATTGCGGATTGCGGATTGCGGATTGCGGATTGAGATCCGGCAGGAGAAATTGCGGATGCTCCACGCTCGACGCTCCACGCTTCACGCGTTTCCGCGCTCGCGATCGCGGCGCAGGTTAAGCCGGCCAGCACGAATATCCATATCCCATGCTTTTTCATGAAAGCCATAAACCCTTTCTTCTTTATGGCGTAGAATACAGAATGGCGCCATCCGTGTCGAGCACCAAAATCATCGCCCAAGGATGCGCCATCTTGCCAGGAACCCAGGGCGAAAAGAGCGTTCGTAAAACAGTCCGCCGGTCTTAGGCGCGGATTTGGGAACAGGCAAACTTCCGAAAAACAAAATATGCAAAAAACAAGTTGACCACCCGGCGATTTTTATATAGGTTACGCCGAAAGCATTTAAACGGTGATCAGCATATCGGAATACGGTGAAAATCCGTGACGGGCCCGCCGCTGTAATCGGGGACCGGGAGTTGCAAGTTTGCCACTGTTGGGAGCCTCATTGTCGGCAAGCCGGCGAGGTATCCGAGCGGGAAGGCCGCAATGCCCGGAATGATCCGAAAGTCAGAAGACCTGCTGAACACCTGAATAATCGGAATCTGATGGAAAAGGATTCCGGCAAGCCTTACAGGCCTGCCGGAATCCTTTTTTTTTATGCCGCAACAACACAACAAAGAAGGAGGGACAAGCGATGAGTAAGAAAACGAAAGCGATCGCGCACCGCCGCAGCTGCAAGGCGCAGGGAACCGGGCTGTCGCATTACATCCTCATGGACAAAAAAGCCAAGAAATGAGTTCAACCTTCAATTCTCAAACCCACGTGGCGGCCCCCTCGCGGGGCCGCTACGTTAATTCCGGCAATGGGCCCGCCTTTGCGCCGGTGGATATCGGCCATCCGGCCTATATGGCCCTGGTCCAGGCCGATACGGCCTTCTGGGCGCTGATCCGGAAAAACAAACTGGCCGAGGCTTTGTCGTCACCGGCCTTCATCCGGGCGTTTCGGCGGGAGGAAAAGAAGTTTGCCCGCGAAATGCACACCCTGCGCTTCGGGCTGAAACCCTCGGCGGTCTATTTCAACCCGACCGAAAAGTGCAATCTCAATTGCCGCTATTGTTATATCCCCGCGGCCATGCGCCGGAATGGCGAACACATGTCCGCCATGCAGGTTCTGCGCGCCCTGGCGTTGCTCAAAAAGTATTTCCGAGCCACCCTGCCGTCCGGGTCGCTTCCGCAAATCGTATTTCACGGCGCCGAGCCGATGCTCAACCGCGAGGCCGTGTTTGCCGGCATCGAGCGCTATGCCGGCGATTTTCGTTTTGGCGTGCAGACCAATGGGACCTTGCTGGACGATCGCGCCATCGCATTCCTGACCGGCCACGGCGTGGGCATCGGGCTTTCGCTCGATGGCCCCAAGCCGCAAATCGCGGACCGCACCCGTCAAAGCTGGGATGGCCACGGTGTCTTTGCCCAGGTCAAGGAGGCCATGACGAAGCTGGCCGGATATCCCGGTTACAACGTCATCTGCACCGTCACCAGCGAAAACATGCGCCATTTGACGTCCATGGTCGAGTTCCTGCATGCGATGAAAGCGCCGGCCTGCATGCTGAATATCGTGCGGTGCACACTGCCGCCGGCGCGCAAAGTCAGGCCGGACGATGCCTCCGCGGCCGGGTATTTCCTGGCGGCGTTGAAGCGCTCGAACGAGCTTTATCGCCGGACGGGCCGAAAACTGGTGGTGGCCAATTTCGCCAACATTGTCGTGAGCATCGTGGCGCCGGCGGCCCGGCGGCTGATGTGCGATATTTCCCCGTGCGGGGGCGGACGTTGTTTCTTCGCCCTGGCGCCGAACGGGGATATTTTCCCGTGCAGCGAGTTCATCGGCCTGGATCATTTCACGGGCGGCAACCTCTTCCGGGATCCGATGGATAAAATCCTGGAAAGCGCCGCCTTCAAAGAAGTGACCGGCCGCCTGGTGGAGAACATCGAGCCCTGCCGGCATTGCGCCATTCGCCATTTCTGCGGCGCGCCCTGTCCGGCCGAAGCGCACGAGGTGAACGGCGGGATGGATCGGATCGGTTCCTTCTGCGAGTTCTACGAGGAACAGGTCCGCTATGCGTTTCGTATCGTAGCCGACGGACGGGAAGACGAGTATCTCTGGGATAACTGGAAAAACGGAACCACGCCGACGTTTCATCTGCGGGGGGTATTAAATTAAGCCCCGCAGCGGGGCGGCTTTTTCATAACGCCCGGTGAGGGCACCGGGCCTACAGTATTGTAGGCCGGGTCCCCTGACCCGGCGGGTTTGGATTTCCTATACATCGAGTTAGGCG
>Ga0172380_10005053_pt1 | contig 16359 bp, 16 predicted proteins | sample Leawe162metaG_FD_119747 | JGI IMG/M metagenome (GOLD analysis project Ga0172380, IMG submission 119747) | Leachate microbial communities from a municipal landfill in Southern Ontario, Canada - Leachate well 162 metaG | ecosystem: Engineered > Solid waste > Landfill > Unclassified | place...
TGCCCTGATTGCAGGACCAGCAGGAAACAGTCCCGCTCAGGAGGCGCCGGCAAAGCCAGGCAGATGTTCACAGCCACCTGCGCAAGGTGCGGTGCCGAGTGCGAAGTACCCTTTGAGCCGAGACAGGAACGTCCGGTTTATTGCAGCAGCTGTTACGCGTCGTCCAAACCGGAACGTTAAATATATTGCTCCCGCAGTCTCCCGCGGGAGCCACCATATACCGATAGCTGCGGATTGGCAGAGCGGTCTTTAGTGAAAGTAGGCGTCTGCAAATTGAAGATCCATATCCCGGGGAGCAGGTCTCTCAAGGATAAAAGGAGCATCGTCAAGTCCCTTGTAATGCGCCTCCAGAAGCAGTTCAACATCTCCATTGCCGAGGTCGATGATCATGACCTGTGGCAGATGACCACGATCGGATTAGCCTGCGTATCCAACCATAAAAACCGCGTTGACGAGGTCATCAGCGCGGCCATCAGCCTGATCGAGCACGATTATCCTTCGATTGAGATCGTGGAGAAAGAGATCGAAACCTACTGAATCTGGTTTTTAATCCAGGGCAGTATAATTGACATATGGATACCTCCGCGTTCCTCGATTACCTCAAGAACGACCCCGAGTACAAAGACCAGATCGTTCATGTTCAATATATACCTCCGCGCGACGCGCGCCCCGGGTGGCCCGACAGGCCCTTTCACACGGTTCTGCAGGAACGGCTCGACAAGCTCGAGTTGAACACCCTCTATTCACACCAGGCTGAGGCCATTAACAGCATCAGACTGGGAAAAAATGTAATGGTCGCAACGCCCAGCGCCAGCGGCAAGACCCTCTGCTACAACATACCGGTACTGAATACTATGCTGGAGGAGCCTTATGCCCGCGCCCTCTATCTTTTCCCCACCAAGGCTCTGGCCCAGGACCAGTTGCGCGGACTTACCTGGCTGGCCGGCGGCGCCATCAATCTGCCCTGGGAATGCGCCACTTACGACGGGGATACGCCCGGCGAAGACCGTTCAGGCATAAGGAAAAGAGCACGTATTGTGCTCACCAACCCGGATATGCTGCACGCCGGCATCCTGCCGAACCATAAATCGTGGGATAAATTCTTCAGGCGTCTCAAATATGTGGTGGTCGATGAGGCGCATATATACCGGGGGGTGTTCGGATCGCACGTGGCCTGCGTACTTCGCAGATTGAGACGTATATGTGCTCATTATGGCAGCAGGCCACAATTTGTGTTCTGTTCAGCAACGATTGCCAACCCGGGGCAACATGCTGAAAGACTGGCGGGGCTGCCATTCGAAGTTGTGGATAGCGATGGAGCTCCTTATGGAGGCAAGGCGTTCGTATTCTGGAATCCTCCCATCGTCGATGAGGCACGCAGCCTGAGGCGCAGCGCCAACAGCGAGGCAACCCATCTGTTCACAGAGCTTGTGCGCAGGCAGGTGCGTACCCTTGCCTTTGCCTCCACGCGCCGGTTGACCGAGCTGATCTATGTGTACAGCCGGGACCTGCTGGGCAGCCCCCTGGGTGAGAAGATCAAGCCATACAGGGCCGGCTACCTGGCCTCCGACCGGCGTGAGATTGAAAGGCAGCTTTTCTCGGGCGAGCTGCTGGGGGCGGTGGCCACCAGCGCCCTTGAGCTGGGAATCGACATCGGCGGGCTGGATGCCACGGTATTGACCGGCTACCCGGGCAGCATCGCCAGCACCTGGCAGCAGGCCGGGCGAAGCGGGCGGCGGGGAGAGAAGTCGATCACCTTTCTCGTGGCGCAGAATAATCCGCTGGACCAATATTTCATGCATAACCCCGATTTCTTCTTCGGCAAACCCTTTGAGAATGCCCTCATCAACTGGGAGAACATAAACATTCTTCACCCGCACTTGCTGTGCGCCGCCTGGGAGAAACACATTGACGAAAAAGACAGGGAATATTTCGGCGATACGCTCGATGCAGCCGGAGTCGAGCTGGGTGAAGAGGGCAAGCTGAGGGGGGAGGGCGACCGCTGGCATATCTCACCCAGGCTGGCACATCCGGCGCAGGACGTAAATATCAGGACCGCCTCCTCCGATCAGTATCAGCTGCTGGATACCTCCAGAGGCTTTCAGGTACTGGAGACGATCGAGGAGGACCATGCCTTCTGGCAGGTGCATCCCGGCGCCATCTACCTGCACCAGGGCGATTCCTATTTCGTCAAGGAGCTTGATATTGAGAAGCATATCGCCCTGGTGGAGCCGGCCGCAGTTCCTTATTACACGCAGACCATGGAGCTGACCGACATAAAGATACTGCAGCAGATGAAGGAGAAGGAGTCCGGAGGCGTGAAAATCCGGCTGGGCATGGTGGACGTGACCAACCAGGTCGAAGGTTTTCGCAAGAAAAAGCATTACACCGACGAGGTTATCGGCGAAGATGTATTGGACCTGCCGCCCCTGCGTTTCATTACCCAGGCGTTGTGGTTCGATCTGCCGCAGCAGGCGATGGATGTCATAGAGAAGAACAAGCTCGATTTTCATGGCGGGCTTCACGCGGTGGAGCATGCCGCTATCGCCATACTGCCGCTGTTCGCCATGTGCGATCGCAATGATATCGGGGGGGTCTCCACGCCTTTTCATATAGATACCGGAAAAGCGCAGATTTTTATTTACGACGGCTACCCGGGCGGTATAGGCATAGCGGAGAAAGGCTATGAAATTATCGAAGGTCTGTGGGCTGCGACGCTCAAGACCATTGAGGAATGTCCCTGCCGCGAGGGCTGCCCGGCCTGCATACAGTCGCCCAAGTGCGGGAATAACAATGAGCCCCTGGATAAAAAGGCGGCTGTCATATTGCTCCGCGGCCTGCTGGGAGTGCTTCAGTAGGTATATTGTGGGAGCAGTGTGCCAGGCTTTCATGCAGCTTCAGTGGCTGAGTATCTTGCCTAAAAATTGCCTGGTACGCTCGTGCTTGGGTGAGTTGAAAAGCACATCAGGAGGGGCTTGCTCGATGATCTGTCCCTCGTCCATGAAAATGACGCGTTTGGCCGCAGCGCGGGTGAAGCCCATCTCGTGAGAGACTACGGCCATGGTCATTCCCTCATTAGCCAGCGCCAGCATGACTTCGAGCACCTCTTTGATCATCTCGGGGTCAAGAGCGCTGGTGGGCTCATCGAAAAGCATGACCTTGGGATTCATTGCCAATGCGCGTGCAATGGCGACCCTCTGCTGCTGCCCGCCTGAAAGCTGCGCCGGTTTTGCATCGGATTTATCGGGTATGCCCACCTTCTCAAGCAGGTTCAGCGCAGTTTGCCTGGCCTCGGCAGGCGGACGTTTGCGCACGACGCGCTGGGCCAGCATCAGGTTGTCCAGGACTGTGAGGTGGCTGAAGAGGTTGAAAGACTGGAAGACCATACCCACTTCGCGCCGTACGGTGTTGATGTTCCTGGCGCTGTCCAGCGGGATGTCGTCCACCACGATCTTGCCTTTGTCGTAGGTCTCGAGCCGGTTAATACAGCGCAGCAAAGTCGATTTGCCTGATCCGGACGGGCCGACGATGACCACGACCTCCCCCCTGGCTATGTCGAGGTCCAGGCCGCGCAGCGCGTGTACCCTGCCGAAATATTTGTGCACCCCGCGGATGCTGATAATAGGTTCAGCCAATCATTACCTCTCGAATTTGGTTTTCTTTTCTATCCAGTTCACCACGCGCGCCGAGAAGAGCGTCATAATGAGGTATAGCAGAGCCACCAGCATCCAGACCTCGATGGGATCGAAGTGGATCGAGGCATATTCCCGGCCGCGCCGCGTCAGGTCTGCCACGGCAACCACGCTGACCAGCGAGGAATCCTTAAGCAGCGCGATAAACTCGTTGCCGATGGGCGGCAGGATTACTCGCACGGCCTGCGGCAAGACGACATGCCGCATCGACTGGAAGTAGGTCATACCCAGGCTGCGCGCGGCCTCCATCTGTCCCCTGGGGATGCTCTGGATGCCTGCGCGGTAAATCTCGCTCATATAAGCCCCGTAACAGAAAACCAGGCCTATAATGGCCATCACGACGGGGTCCGCCTGGAAGCTCTCCAGCGCCGGGATGGCCCAGGCCTTGCCCAGGTACTGGATCATGACCGGCACGGCGAAGTACCAGATTATAAGTTGGACCAGCAGCGGCACGCCGCGCACCAACTCTACGTACAGGGTGGAGATGATATAGACGGCGCGGCTAGTCGAAAGCCGGCCCAGTCCGCCTACCATGCCCACGACTAATACCAGCACAAAGGAGACCAGGGTGACGGTTATCGTTATCACGATGCCGTCCTGGACGAACTTGAAGATATTCATGAAGGGGTCGGGCCAGGCAAAAAGCAGAAGGACTGTGATGCCAACCACCAGAGCCACCAGCCACCACCAGACATCCATACGCGATGACGGCTCAGCGCCGGGTATGTGATCCAGCTCCTCCTGGGGAATCTGCGGTCTGTCGGGCGTACTCATCGAGCAGGATATTATTATACGCCTTAAGCGTAGTGGAGGGTAGACTGGGCGCAGCGCTTAGCGGCCGACCCATTTCCGGTCGAGCGCGTCCAGGAATCCCTCGTCCTTGAGGGCTTTGAGAGCGGCATTTATCTTCGGCACGAGGTGGGCGTTCTTCTTGCAGATGGCGATGCCGTAGTATTCGTCCGTGAAGATCGGCCCGACAGTCTTCAGGGTGTCCTTATTCTTTACAACGTAGCCCTGGGCCACCGGGTAGTCGGCTATAACTGCGTCGAGCTGACCGTTCATGAGGTCCTGGAAGGCGAAGCCGACCTCGTCGAAGGTCTTTACTCTGGCGCCGGGTATTTTGTTGGCCTCGATGATTCCCGTCGTTCCGATCTGGCCGCCGACGGTTTTGCCGGACAGGTCGTCCTTGCTCGAAATACTGTCATTGTTCTTTCGGACTGTAACTATCTGCCCTGCCAGGTAATAAGGGTCGGAGAAGAGTATGGTCTTTTTGCGGTCTTCCGTGATCGTTATAGATGAGACCGCCATATCGTACTGGCACTGGGAAACTCCGGCCAGAACCGAGTCGAATCCTACGTTGACCAGTTCTATATCCAGTCCTGCCCTGGCTGCGACGGCGCGTATCAACTCGGGTCCGAAGCCGTCCAGTTCCTTGGTCTGCTCGTTGATGATCTCGAAAGGCGGCCATGTGGCGTCGCAGGCTACTCTTAGCTTTGCCGGGGACGAAGGCGCCTGGGTGCAGGCCGTTACCAGCAGTGTCATTAGAAGACAGACGGCAATGGATAAAAGTGTGAGTTTTTTCATGGTTGATCTCCCTCGCCGGCGCACCGGCCGGATTCATTATATCATTCCCCGCAGCCTGGCCCTGCAATCGACTAAAGGTACCCCGTGTCCTGCAATTTCCACTGGCGGCGGAAATCAGGTTCCACAGGTATATTGTTCTCCCGGGCGTACAGGCGCAGTTGGAAATGGTCGTAGAAAAGCGTGGACAGTATGCGCATGCGGCGCTGCTCCTCGGGGAAGGTATAGTTGTGTGTATCAAGGATAATACGGCTGATGTCCGGGTATTCCGGCAGGTTCTCGCTGTGGCTTTCCGGGTGATCGAGGTGGATCGTAATGAGGTTGACCAGCTCCGGATCCAGGCAGGCCACCAGTGTCGACGGGTCGTAAAAAGTTCCTCCTCCATCGCGGTACAACTGACCGTTGATATTGGCCGGCTCGATATATGTGTTCATGCTCCAGCCGGCTGCTACGGCCTTGATGACGGGGGCTTCCAGCACTTTCCAGGTGCGCCCGCCGAATTCGAAATGCCTGTCAGGACCTGTCATGCCCAGGAAATCCGAGAAACCGTCGGCGCGCGCAGCAGTGACGGTCAGGGGTAATTTGATGTCATCGAAGGTGAGCTTATCAGGGCTGGCCGAACCCGTGTATTCTTTAAGCTTCTGAGCCAGGAATTCCTGCAGCGGATCAAGGTTACCCACGCCCAGCCATATACGCCGCGGATCGCGGTTTATCCTGACCAGCCTGTCGGTACGCAGGTTGGCGATGAAATCCTCCAGGTCCTCCAGCGCATGTTGTGCTTCAGTTCTATACGTGTCCGGATAGTGCGCTGCTGCCACCTGTACCGCGTGGAAAAAGCCGTTGAGCACGCCCGCGGAGACGCCGTAGATCTGCTTTATCTCCCCTCCTCCACGCTTGAAGCCCTCGTCCACAGCGCGCGCGGTAACCAGCCCTCCCAGTATACCGGAGAAGCCGCCGGCGCCGTAGATGATATTTGCCGGCCGGTCGAAGGGGAAGCTGTCAAGTTGGCCGTTCAATATCTGGCTGAAGCGGGCCATGATTGCCACGCGATCCCTGGATGATTCACGCATATTGGTGGCAGCCTCGGTCGAGCCCACGTAGGGCAGGTCCGCATGGCCTTGAGTCGGCAGAGGGCCCTTTGTCTTGAGCGTTTGCATGGAGAAATCAGGCTGCGCTTGCTTAACCTTTTGCAGGAGCTCGCGCTGACGCCGCAGCAGGTCCAGGTAATAATCGGCCAGCATGGTCTGGTTACGCTCGTGCTGCGAGTGCATAATGAAGACCGAGGTGACTAAGTTAAGCTTCCATTTACGTATTTCGGCATGCGGCTTTGTGCGGAGTATGGGGCGCGGGTCTTTGGCTTCGAGGTCGGCTACGATGGCGCCCGCATCCACTATAGGCGGCCGGCAGTCGTAAACATACTTGCCGTTGACGGTGGACGGACGGGTTGAGAGCAATGTGCTGACTGCAGCTATTACGGCATCTATCAGTGGAGCATCCTGCGGCGGGCCCATGTGCATGAACTGGTACGGGCACTGCAGAGTATCGTCCGGCGGGCCGAATATGGTGAAGACTGCGTCGCGGTCCATGGTGCAGATGTAAAGCGGAAGGCCCAGGTCGGATACTTTTAGCTGAACGGGCGTCCCTTTTGCCGCGCCTGTATATAGATTCAGGCGGTTTTCCAGCCATTTCCTCAAAGGATTGAGGTTGGACCGCCCATACCAGGGATTGAGGTTGAGTGAGCGTATCTGGCCGTTACGGGCTTTCGAGAGGAAGTTGCGAAAGTCATTTATGGCTGATGATGCTTTGCCCCATTTCTGAGGGTCTTTTTTCGCAGCCAGCGCCAGCGCAAAGGCCGTTGCCGTCAGAGCTCCGCCACTGACACCGTAGATTCGGCCGACCGCTGCATTGTCTCTGAGGAGCTTTTCGGCGCGGTCGAGCTCCTTGACTATATCAGGCAGGTCGCCCAGCTTGGACGCCTGAAAAATAATCGAAGGATCGACTGGCATGCGATATTTTAACAGAAATGGCCGACCTGCAGCATGGTACGGGCCGGCGCTTTTACTGCCGTCCCTTTATCACCAGTTTCTTCTCTCCCCAGATGCGCCTGACGAACGCGTCGCCCCTGGCGTTACGGTAGTCGAAGTCGCTGCGTGTCATGCTGGTCAGGTTAACCTCGATACCGGTGGAGTCCTCGAAAACGGCTATCATCTCCATGATCATATCCCTGCTCATGTCCCCTACGATCAGCAGGTCGAGGCCGTTTTCAGGAATGCTCTCCAGCCTGGCCGCCTCGCCATGTATGAGGGCGAGGTTGATGGTGCTTATGTCTTTCAACTGGTCGCGCAGATGGTTAACGACCGACTGGAGTGTGAGGATGGTCCTGGGCCCTGATTCCGGAGGCTGTTCCGTTGGCTGTTCGATGGGTTGTTCCACCGGCTGTTCCGCCGTCGCGTTGATTTCAACGGCGTCTTCGCTTTCGCCTGCGGTAACGACATGGGCAGGGAGCTCTATCACATCGGGCAGCGGCTGGCGGCCGTGATTGGGGATCACACCCATGCCCGGTATGATGGGCTTGTCGCCGTCTTCCAGCGGTGCATGTTTAAATGATTCGGTCATGGCAATGGCATGCTTTATCTCCGGCGGACGCTTTTTAACTTCCTCATCTACGAGTTCGATAGCTTGAGGAGTATGATCTTCTACGACGGAAATGGCGGGAGTGGGAGTCTCAGCAGCTGCTGGACGTTGATCCGCATAGGATTCCAAAATAATTTTCCGCCACTGCGCCAGCTGCGGGAAGCTCTTAACGACTTCATAATATTTGAGATTGCCCTGAGCACGTGAAGTGAACAATCCGGCGTTCTCCAGGTATCCGAGCTCCCGGCGGACGGCATTCAGAGGCTCCCCGGTTAAGCGGGCCACCTCCCGGGTGTAATAGCGCTTGCTTGTGTCGCGTAAAAACAGGTAAAGCACGTTGCGCTTGGCCTTGGAAGTGATAAAATATTTTAAATTAGACATCTATGAACACCTATTATGTTCCAATTTACAATGATTACCATCTTTTTTCAACCCTACACGCATTATCGAGATACCTGGAGATACATGACTATTGATTTCACGACGGAACGATCTGCATATGATTGTGATAAAATTTGTTAAACGGCATCCCCTCTCAATTCTATGAAGATATCAAACAGGGACGGGTAGATTACTACTGGACTCCCATGAAGGAAATATTCGAAAAGTAGGCGATAATATAATCGGAGGAGCCATATTATGGATAAAGTGAAGATTGGACCGCAAACGATGGTGTTTCCCACGCCGGCATTCCTGGTGGGAGCCAATGTTGAGGGGAAAGCGAATTTTATGACTGTGGCCTGGGGCGGCATCGCCTGCAGCGAGCCGCCCATGGTATCGGTGGCCATACGGCACACGCGATATACGATGAAGGGAATGCAGGAAAACATGACCTTCTCCGTCAATGTGCCATCGGCCGATCAGGTAAAAGAGGTGGATTTCTGCGGCATCAGGACCGGCGCCAAGGTGGATAAGGTCAGAGTCTGCAAATTCAAAGTATTCTATGGCAAACTCGAGACAGCGCCCATGATCGAGCAGTGCCCGGTCAATCTGGAATGCAAAATCGAACATATGCTGGACCTGGGCAGCCACGTGCTGGTGGTGGGTAAAATCGAGGAAACTATAGTCTCGGGCAAATGCTTCACCGGGGATAATCCGGATGTCAAAAAGATTCGGCCCATAGGCTGGACCATGCTGCCGGCCAACGTCTATCAGGAATTGGGAGAGACTGCCGGCAAAGCCTTTAAAATCGGGCTGGAACTGAAAGCGTAAGATCGTTGTTTTGACACCAAACCGGCTTCATGTTACTTTTATAAATGAAAACAATTTTCAGTTAGCGATAAAAATATGGTCGGGAAGGATATTGCGGCGGAGCTCAGGAAGCGGGGCTTCAAGCTGACCCCTCAGAGGAAGGCCATTATTTCCGTGCTGGGCAACTGCAGAGAGCACCTGCGGCCGGCTGATATCCATGAAAGGCTGCATAAGAAATATCCCAATATCGGCCTGGTAACGGTATATCGTACGCTGGACTTGCTTCAGGAAAACGGCCTGCTCTGTGAGGTCCATATAGGGGATTCCTGCCGCAGTTATCTCAAACGCCAGCGTCCGGGGGAACATCATCATCACCTGATCTGCCGCGGTTGCGGCAGAGTGGCTGACTTCACCGACTGTGAACTGGAACGTCTCAAACAGCGTCTCGAGCGGGAAACGGGTTACCGCATCAACCGCCACCTGCTGGAATTCATGGGATTGTGTCCGCAGTGTAAGATCAAGGAAGCCTAAGGGAGCAAAGATGTTCAGGCATGTATTATTCATCGCAATTGCAGCAGTACTGTGGATGACCGCGGCGTCCTGCAACACGGCTGCGCCGGCTCAGGTAGAAGGGAAAATGGGTGTGGCGGTGACCATACTGCCCCAGCGGGAGTTCGTAGAATGTGTGGGAGGTGATAAGGTCCATATAACCGTCATGGTTCCGCCGGGCGCCAGCCCGCATACATATGAGGTTACGCCCGCCCAGATGGTGCAGCTGAGCAAGGCCGGGGTTTATTGCAAGGTAGGCTCCCCTGTCGAATTTGAACTTGCCTGGCTGGATAAGCTGTTGGCCCAGAATAAAGATATACTCGTGGTCGATTGCAGCCAGGGCATCGATTTAATCGAGAGCGACGACCCCGATGAGCCGGGTATGGACCCGCATATCTGGACCTCGCCGCGCAATGTTAAGGTCATGGTGAAAAATATCTGCGAGGGCCTGTCGCAGGCCGACCCGCAGAATCGCCAATACTACGAAAGTAACCGTGATGCATATTTAAAAGAACTGGATGAGCTGGATGCGGAGATGGGCGCCCTGTTGAACGGCACGGCCTCCCACACCTTCATAGTTTATCATCCCGCCTGGGGATATTTTGCGCGGGATTATGGCCTCCAGCAGCTTGGCATAGAGCAGGAGGGCAAGGAGCCTAAAGCCGCTTATATGTCCAGGCTGATCAATGAAGCCCGGTTGCAGAATATTAAAGTTATTTTTGTTTCCCCTGAATTCGACTCAAGAAACGCTGAGACCATCGCACGCGAGATCGGCGGTAGAGTGGTAATTATCGATCCTCTGGCCGGAGACTACCTGCAAAATATGCGGGAGGTGGCAGCTGCCTTTGAGGAGGCTTTGAAGTAGCCTTGGCATCCAATGATACTGTCAGGCTGGAAAACGTCTGGGTGAGTTATAACGGCACACCCGCCCTGGAGGGCGTAAATCTGGCAGTAGGTGAACATGACTTTCTGGGCGTCATCGGTCCCAACGGAGGCGGTAAGAGCACGCTGCTCAAGGTCATACTGGGACTGATCAGGCCGCAGCGCGGCGTCGTCACCGTGCTGGGCAACCTGCCGGACAGGATCCGCAACAGGATTGGTTACGTTGCACAGCACAGCGATTATGACCGTGACTTTCCTGTCAGCGTAATGGAAGTTGTGCTGATGGGCCGCTACGGAAAGAGGGGCATGTTGAAACCTTATAACGGATCAGACCGCGAAGCCGCCGAGAAGGTGCTGGCCAGGGTGGGCATGCTTTCGCATGCCCATTCTCAGATCGGGCAGCTTTCGGGCGGACAGCAGCAGCGGACCTTTATCGCCCGTGCGCTTGTCTCCGATCCGGCATTGCTCCTGCTGGATGAGCCGACAGCAAGTGTGGATTCAGCCATGCAGACCGATTTCTACGAGTTATTGGAGGAGTTGAAAAAGGAGATGGCCATTATTATGGTGTCCCACGATATCGGCGCCGTCTCTGTATTTGTGGATAAAATAGCCTGTCTCAATGTGCAGCTCTACTATCACGGATCACGCGAAATAACTTCGGAGATACTCGAAGCTACCTACAAGTGCCCTGTGCAACTTATCGCGCACGGCGATATCCCCCACCGCGTGCTGAGAGAACACTGATCATGTTCGAGGTTTTTCAATTCGAGTTCATGCGAAACGCTTTGCTGGCCGGGCTGCTGGCCTCCATCGCCTGCGGCATAGTGGGTGTTTATGTCGTGGTGAAAAAGATCGTTTCTATGAGCGGCGGCATTGCCCATGCTTCTTTCGGCGGCATCGGGCTGGGTTACCTGTTGAATTTCAGCCCTGTACTGGGCGCCATGGTCTTTTCTCTGCTTTCGGCGCTGACTATGGGGTTGGTGACGCGCAGGACCAGGCTGCCCGAGGACACGGCCATCGGTATACTATGGGCGCTCGGCATGGCGCTGGGCGTTATATTTATCGGGCTTTCTCCGGGATTTGCACCCGACCTCATGAGCTATCTTTTCGGCAATATCCTGACCGTGCCGCTGGGCGACCTGTATCTTATGGCCGCGCTCGACCTCGTTATCCTGGCGTTGACCGCTGCCTTTTATAAGGAGTTTCTGTTGCTTTCCTTCGATGAAGAATTCGGCACCGTGGCCGGGATGCCTGTAAACGCCCTCTATCTGCTATTGCTGTGCATGGTTGCGCTCACTGTCGTTGTGCTGATACGTGTGGTCGGCATGATACTGGTAATCGCCATGCTGGCCTTCCCTGCGGCAATGGCCAGGCAGTTTACCCATGATATCAAGAAAATGATGATACTGTCGGTTATCCTCGGTATGCTATTCACCTTCGGCGGGCTGTGGATATCCTATTTACTCAACCTCGCGTCCGGAGCAACCATCATACTGCTCAGCGGCCTGGCGCTGCTGACGACCTATATCGTAACGGGGCTGCGGCGCAGGACGAAAGTGCACTTTACAGCTTAGGCCTGCCATAGTATGATGGCGGCGTTTCCAAATATATTCTGGAGGATGTATTGATGAGGAACGCGATTTTATTAGCTATGATACTATTGCTGGCGGCATCGGGCTGCATCACCTTTGCCATGGGTGGCGGCACTGCGAACCAGGCGCCGGTAGTGATTAACTTCACGGTCAACCCCGCTTCCATCAATCAGGGAGAGACGGCCATACTTTCCTGGGAGGTGCAGAATGCTTCGTCCATCAGCATCGATCCGGGCATGCCCGCCGCAGCCTCAACAGGTGCCGAAAAGGTAGCGCCGTCATCCACCACGACTTATATCTTGACTGCCAGTAACTCAGCAGGCTCAACCAGAGCTACTGCGCTGCTGACTGTCGCGGGCGCTCCGGTCACACCGCCCGCCCCCGTGCTTCCCGTGATATTATCGTTCTCAGCTTCCCCATCGAGCATTAATGCCGGGGGCTCTGCGATATTAAGCTGGACAACATCCAATGCCACAGGCGCCACCATCAGCGGCATCGGCGCCGTCGGCGCCAGCGGCGCAACATCGGTCAGTCCCGCCGTGACTACGACGTATATTCTGACAGCAACTAACGGCACAAACTCTGTAACCGGCGCGACCAGTGTAGCGGTTACCGGGACTTCCACACCTCCGGTATCTTCGTCCCGGCCCACCATTCTCAATTTCACGGCCAATCCCACTAACGTAGCGCTGGGCGGCTCGACCGTTCTCAGCTGGGACGTGCTTAATGCGTCGTCGGTGGTTATTCAGGGATACGGGCCTGTGCAACCCTCAGGCAGCCTGACTGTGTATACGTCGGGCACGGGTACAATCACATTCCAGTTGACCGCCCAGAACTCCGCCGGCTCCAGCGTTGCCAGCACCACTATATTGGTCTCTCCCTGACCCCTGACGGCATGGCGCTGCCCTGATATTTGTTTGTATACAAAATAACCTTATGCTATGATTGGTGGAAGCGGCCAAGGCCGCTTCCACTATTTTATTAGCAGGAGACCGGAAAATGAAGATAGCGGTGTTGAACGGGAGCCCGAAAGGTGAGATCAGCGTAACCGTACAGTACATTAAATTTATCCAGAAGAAATTTCCCCAGCATGAACTTAAGCTGATTAATGTCGCGCACGATATTATCAGGATCGAAAAAAATGACGATCTTTTCCAGTCGATCATCGAAGAAGTGAGGGAATCCGACGGTGTTATCTGGGCTTTCCCTTTGTACGTCTTCCTCGTTTGCTCGCAATACAAGCGCTTCATAGAATTGATCGCCGAGAAGGGAGCGCAAAAGGCATTTGCCGGCAAGTATGTTACGGTGCTCAGCACATCTGTGCATTTCTTCGACAACACGGCGCATAACTATATGCACGGCATTTGCGATGACCTCGATATGAAATATATCGAGCCGTTCTCTGCGGACATGGACGATATTATGATCGAAAACATGCGCCGTATACTGCTCAAGTGGGCTGATAACTTCTTTGCCGCCATTGAGAAACGTGCACCGACTATGAAGCTATGTGCCCCGGTTATTCACAAGAAGTTCGCTTATAAACCGGGCAAAGGCGCAGGCAAGGTTGAAACAGGGGGGAAGAAGATCAGGATTCTGGCTGATATAACCGACGAGAAGTCCAACCTGGCCAGAATGGTGCAGCGCTTTAAAGATTCGTTCAAGGGTGATATCCAGGTGGTCAGGACAGGCGATATCAAAATGCGCGGGGGTTGCCTTGGCTGTATGGAGTGCGCCTTTGATAACATCTGCGTTTATCAGGGTAAGGATGACTTCATCGACTACTTCAACACCGGACGTGACGCCGATGTAATCATATTTGCCTCGGAGATCGTTGACCGCTTCTTCTCCTCGCGCTTGAAAATGTTCTGGGACAGGAGCTTCTTTAACGGCCATATCCCCACCTCGGTGGACAAGCAAATGGGATTCATAATTTCCGGTCCGCTCAGCCAGGTGGCCAACCTGCAGGAGATCATTAATGCCATGCCGCAAATATCGGGCGGCAACCTGGCGGGAGTGGTAACTGATGAATGCGCCGATTCAGGCCAAATAGATGAGCTGCTGGAAGAATTTGCCGCTAAATGTGTTGATAATGCCAGGCAGACATACATGCTGCCGCGCACGTTTCTGGGAGTGGGCGGGCATAAGATTTTCCGCGACCAGATCTGGGCCCGACTATCGTTTCCCTTTACGGCCGACTACAGGTACTATGAGTCGCACGGCCTGTTCGACTTCCCGCAGCAGGATACCAGATACCTTGAGTTCAGCAAGCAGATGATTGAAATGATCAAGGATCCCAAGATGAAAGAGATGGTGCGTAAGATGATGAAGACCGAGATGCTCAAGGGATATGCCAAGATCGTCGAAACCAAATAACAATCGGGTAGATGGCTCACGTTGTCAGATATAGGAAAAAGAACTGAACAGGGCGTAAGCCGCAGCCGCGAAGGGTTTTTCTCCAGAATAGCCGGGCTTTTCAATCGCGCCAGGATCGAGGAATCGACGTGGGACGAATTGGAGGAGTTGCTGATCTCGGCGGATGTGGGTGTGGAAACCGCGGCAAAGCTGCTGGAACGAGTTAGAAAACGTACCAGGGATGAGAAGCTGATCGAGGGGAGCCAGGTGCGCGTTGCTCTGAAAGAGGAGATGGTACGGCTGTTGGATGTCCCGGTAAAGTCCGAAGCCGTTACATCGGATGCGGCAATGAAGGTGATTCTGATGGTGGGAGTTAACGGGACTGGCAAGACCACCAGCATAGCCAAGCTCGCAGATGAGTACAAAAATAACGGTAAAAAAGTGCTGCTGGGCGCCGCTGATACCTTCCGCGCGGCCGCTATCGATCAGCTTAAAATGTGGGGTGGCAGGGTAGGGGTTGACGTGGTGGCCCATCAGCCGGGAGCGGACCCCGGGGCTGTGGTATTTGATACGCTGGAGGCGGCTCGCAGCCGCACCGCCGAGATCGTCATCATAGATACGGCGGGAAGGCTCCAGACCAAACATAACCTGATGGACGAGCTGAAAAAAATCAGGAAGGTCTCGGGCAAATACGATGCCGAACAGGAAGTGCTGCTGGTTATAGACGCCACTACGGGGCAGAACGGATTATCGCAGGCGCGCAGCTTCACGGAGGCTACCGACGTCAGCGGCATATTGCTTTCCAAGCTGGACGGGACTGCCAGGGGTGGTATAGTATTAGCCATCTGCGACCTGCTGCAAATACCCATCAAATATATAGGAACGGGGGAAAAGATCGGTGATATCGCGCCGTTCGACCCTGTATCGTTTGTAAATGCTATTTTCGGGGATGTAACTTAAAGATATGTTTGATATCGATTGGAATCCGGTATTGCTCACCTTCGGCACGCTTGAGATCAGGTGGTACGGCGTGCTGGTCGTGCTGGCTGTAATCGCAGTGATAGCTCTTTCACTGGTTGAGGCCAGGCGCAGAGGCGTAGCGCAGGATGTCGTGTGGGATGTGGCGTTGTGGGCGGTGGTAGGCGGCATCATCGGCGCCAGGCTGCTGCACATCATAGACAGATGGCAGTACTACCTCTATCATCCCGAGCAGCTGCTGAATTTTGCAGGACTGGCCGTCTGGGGCGCAGTGCTGGGAGGATTGGCAGCCATCCTGATCTACTGCCTGGTAAAAAAGATATCTTTCTGGTTGCTGGGCGATATAGCCGCGCCGGGGGCTATTTTAGGGCAGACTATCGGTCGTGCGGGATGCCTGGTGAACGGGTGCTGCTTCGGTCTGACCTGCGAGCTTCCCATTGCCGTCATATACAGCCATCCCAGCAGCTACGCCCCTATCGGAGTTCCAATTTATCCTACGCAGCTGTTCCATCTTATCTGGAACCTGGCAGGCTTTGTCGTGTTATGGTTATTGCGTAAAAAACTCCGACCCGAGGGTACGCTCTTCCTGCTGTGGCTGATCCTGTTCGGCGCGGGGGACTTTATCATACGATTCTTCCGCGAAAGCGAACCTTTCCTGTTCAACCTTCCGCAGGCTCAGGTCATAGATATACTGATAGTGGTGGTTGCAGTTATCACTCTGATCGTAAGATATGCCATGTATCGTAAAACAAAGCAGCCGTCGGCCCGGGCAGAGGTCAGTAAGAGCGCGTAAAATCAAGCAGGTTGAGCCTGAGTTGGCCTTTACCGTTATAGTTATCCACTTCAACTGAATAGACGATGTCTATATGGCGGGCCAGTTCACCCATGTAGTTGCCCATGCGGAA
>Ga0172380_10005054_pt1 | contig 16357 bp, 13 predicted proteins | sample Leawe162metaG_FD_119747 | JGI IMG/M metagenome (GOLD analysis project Ga0172380, IMG submission 119747) | Leachate microbial communities from a municipal landfill in Southern Ontario, Canada - Leachate well 162 metaG | ecosystem: Engineered > Solid waste > Landfill > Unclassified | place...
TCACCGCACCGGCGATGCGCTCTCCGTCGAGAATCAGATCGTCGCAAGCCTGGGCAAAAATCGTGAGGTTCGGCTGGTTCTCCAGCCGCGTGCGGATCGCCTGCTTGTAGAGCAAGCGGTCGGCCTGCGCCCGCGTCGCGCGCACCGCCGGGCCTTTCGAGCCGTTGAGGATGCGGAACTGGATGCCGGCCTCGTCGGTCGCTGCCGCCATCGCTCCACCCAGCGCATCGACTTCCTTGACCAGATGGCCCTTGCCGATGCCGCCGATCGACGGGTTGCAACTCATCGCCCCCAGCGTTTCCATGTTGTGCGTCAGCAGCAACGTGCGCTGCCCCATGCGCGCCGAGGCAAGCGCCGCCTCGGTGCCGGCATGGCCGCCACCAACGACAATCACATCGAAACGTTCGGGATAAAGCATGGGGTTTTGCAACCTGACGGAAGATGCAGGAAAGGGGCCGGATTCTACGCCAGTTCGCTGAAAAATAACAGGTTTCTGCCATTTGCATGGTTCGTGTCATGCTAGCGAAAATCAACCAGTGATCGCCATGCGCATCCGTCGCCTCTTTCTCAACCGCCTCGACCCGACCGCCGCCCCGCACGACGTCGTGGTAGTGGTCGACGTATTGCGCTCCTTCACCACCGCCGCCTACGCCTTTGCCGCTGGCGCGCGCTGCATCCACCCGGTGGAAACCGTGGCCGAAGCGATGCATCTGCAGACCTTGAAACCCGCCGCACTGACCACCGGCGCCATTGCCGGGGGCGACCCGGTGGGGGAGTTCGATTTTGGCAATTCCCCGACGGCACTGGCTGGCGCCGAGCTGCACGGACGAACGCTGATCCAGACGACGGCGGCGGGTGTGCGCGGTTTGTTGCGCTTTGCCGATGCCCGCAAGGTTTACGCCGGGACGCTGGTCTGCGCGCGCGCCACGGCGGCTGCGATCCGGCAAAGCCATGCGCAGGACGTAACCCTGCTGATTACCGGTGAGTGGGTAGACCGCGACGGCGATGAGGATGTCGCCTGCGCCGATTATCTGGAAGCCCTGCTGCAGGGGTACGCACCCGACCCGAGACCCTTTGAGCAACGGGTGCGCGATTCGGATTTTGGCCGCCGCTTCACCGCCGGCAACAATCCCAACCTGCCGCTAACCGATCTCGATCTCTGCGCACAGGCCGATCGTTTCGATTTCTCGATGTCCGCCGTGCGCCAGGAAGGGCACTTCGTCCTGTTGCCAAGCCGCAGCGATTTGGCGCAATTTACAATGTCTGAAATAGACCCCCTGTCGTAGCAAGGGACGTGTCGTTTTCGTGCCTCCTGATATTGGCGTAATTTGCACGATTGACCAAAAAACAAGGCCGGCAACCTCAAGGCTGCCGGCCCGTTACAGACGCCGAAACAAGATCAAGCCGTGATTTCCACTGGCACCGAACTGCGGATCAGGTGATCGAAGGCGCCGAGAGAAGCCGTCGCGCCGGCGCCCATGGCGATGATGATCTGCTTGTAGGGCACCGTCGTCGCGTCGCCGGCGGCGAAGACGCCGGGGATGGAAGTTTGACCACGCGCGTCGATCTCGATTTCGCCACGGTTCGACAAGGCGACCGTCCCCTTGAGCCAATCGGTATTCGGCAACAGGCCGATCTGCACGAAGATGCCTTCGAGTTCAATGCGCTTCAACTCGCCCGTCGGCCGATCCTTATAGGCCAGCGCATTGACCTTGCCGCCGTCGCCATGCACTTCCGTGGTCTGCGCCTGGGTAATGACCGTCACGTTCGGCAGGCTGTGCAACTTCTTCTGCAGCACGGCATCGGCGCGCAACTGCACGTCGAATTCGAGCAGGGTAACGTGGCCGACGATGCCGGCGAGGTCGATCGCAGCTTCAACGCCGGAATTGCCGCCACCGATGACCGCGACGCGCTTGCCCTTGAACAGCGGACCATCGCAGTGCGGACAGTAGGCGACGCCCTTGCCGCGATATTCCCGCTCACCCGGAACATTCATTTCGCGCCAGCGGGCGCCGGTGGCAATGATCACACTTTTCGCCTTGAGCACGGCACCGCTGGCCGTGCGCACTTCGATCGGCGCCCCATCTACACCGGGAATCAAGGCATCGGCGCGCTGCAGGTTCATGATGTCCACTTCGTATTCACGCACATGCTCTTCCAGACCGGCGGCGAGCTTCGGGCCATCGGTGGCCTTGACCGAGATGAAGTTTTCGATGGCCATGGTGTCAAGGACCTGGCCGCCGAAGCGCTCCGCGAGCACACCGGTACGAATGCCCTTGCGTGCCGCGTAAATCGCTGCTGCCGCACCAGCCGGACCACCACCAACGACGAGCACGTCAAACGGCGCCTTGGCGCTGATCTTTTCGGCATCACGTTTTTCAGCGCCGACATCAAGCTTGGCGACGATTTCCTCGATCGTCATGCGGCCCTGGCCAAAGGGTTCGCCGTTGAGGAAAACGGTCGGCACGGCCATGATCTTGCGGCTGTTCACTTCGTCCTGGAACATCGCACCGTCGATCATGACGCTGCTGGCGCCGGGGTTGAGCACGGCGATCAGGTTGAGCGCCTGCACCACGTCCGGGCAGTTGTGGCAGGAGAGCGAGATAAAGGTCTCGAACTTGTATTCACCACCGAGCGCCTTGATCTGCTCGATCACTTCCGGCTCGACCTTGGGTGGGTGGCCGCCAGTCTGCAACAGCGCCAGGACCAGCGAAGTGAACTCGTGACCCATGGGGATGCCGGCAAACTCGATACGCGCCGCTTCGCCGGGTCGGCCAATGGCAAACGAGGGGCGCAGGCGGGCAACACCATCCTCACGCACACTGACCAGGTCAGAGAGTGCAGCGATGTCGTTGAGCAGCGCACGAATCTCCTGCGCCTTGGCGCTGCCGTCCAGCGAAGCGACAAGCTCTATCGGCTGTTGCAGACGGCCGAGGTAGGCCTGGAGCTGTTGTTTGATCGCGGTATCGAGCATGGTAGTTCTCCCTTTTTGATTGGTGACTTGCACTGAAAAGGCGCCGACAGACGGTGCTGCAGTCGGAGGGGTTGGGGTGTCGGCCAGCGCCTTTGCACTGCACTCCCGGCGCTTGCCGGGAGTGAATTCAGCAAACTTAGATCTTGCCAACGAGGTCCAGCGACGGTGCCAGCGTGGCTTCGCCTTCCTTCCACTTGGCAGGGCAGACTTCACCCGGGTGGGTGGCCACGTACTGGGCAGCCTTGACCTTGCGCAGCAACTCGGAGGCATCGCGGCCGATGCCGCCAGCGTTGACCTCAATGATCTGGATCTTGCCCGCCGGGTCGATAACAAAGGTACCGCGCTCGGCCAGGCCAGCTTCCTCGATCATCACGCCGAAGTTGCGGGAAATCGTGCCCGTCGGATCGCCGATCATCGGGTACTGGATCTTGCCGATGGTCTCGGAGGTGTCGTGCCAGGCCTTGTGCGTGAAATGGGTATCGGTCGACACGCCGTAGATCTCGACGCCAAGCTTCTTGAATTCGGCGTAGTTGTCGGCGAGGTCACCCAACTCGGTCGGGCAGACGAAGGTGAAGTCGGCCGGGTAGAAGAAGACGACGGACCACTTGCCCTTGAGATCGGCTTCGGAAACCGGGACAAACTTGCCGGCGTGGAAGGCGGTGGCCTTGAAGGGAAGGACTTCGGTGTTGATGATGGTGGTGTTCATGATGATCTCCTTGGGTTGAAAGTGATGTGACGAAGATCATCGTAGCAAGCACTTATCGATTGAACAAATTGATATTAACGATAGTATAAATAGCTAATAGCTATCGACTGCGGCGCCGCTGACCAAAGGCCGATTTTTTTCAAACGCACGTCAGCGGCCACCGGTTATAGTGCCGCCACTCCTTGAAAGCAATTTATGCTGGCACACGCTGAAACAAGCAAAACCAACCGGTTGTTGTGGACCCTGCTGGCTATTGTCCTCGCCGTGCTGTGGTCATCGATGCTCTATCTGCACCGCCAAGGCCAAGCGGATGCCCTGCGTGCCGCCGAAGGTGATGCGCGCAACCTGGCCCGCGCCTTTGCCGAACACACCTCGGCGTCATTCCAGCGCGTAGATTTTCTTCTGCACGATTTGCGCCACGCCTGGCTAAGAACGCCTGCAGAATTCGCCAGTGCTGTAAGCCGCCACCGTGCGCTCATGGGCGACATTGCTTTTCAGACGGCAGTTATTGCGGCCGATGGCCACCTCGATTTCAGCAGCCTTTCCCAGAACAACACGCGGATCGACCTCTCCGATCGTGAGCACTTCAGGCTACCCAGGGAGTCGGCATTGCGCGGTGAAGACCGGCTCTTCGTCAGCCGGCCACTCAAGGGGCGCGTATCAGGGAAATGGTCGATCCAGCTGGCCCGTGCCATCATTGACCAGAACAAGGCCTTTCTCGGCGTTATCCTGATCTCGGTCGACCCGGAATTTTTCGCCGGTTTCTACCGCAGCATAGAGTTGGGGCCAAGCGCGGCCATCGTCATGGTCCGCGATTCGGGAGAGATCCTCACTCGAGGCCCCGTACTCGAAGGCAGTATCGGCAAGGTACTGACCGGTACCCCTTACCTTGTCCCCGGCGCACCACTTAGCGGTGTCTTTCGCCGCCACGCGCAAGTCGATGGGACCGAAAGAATCTACGGCTTTCACCGCTTGCCGGAAATGGGTGTCTCCCTCGTTGTCGGGCTTTCTGCCGACGAGGTGCTGGCCCCCCTGCACCGCAAGCAGCTGTGGGAGTATTTCGGCACCACCGCCCTCAGCCTGGTACTGCTGGTGCTGGTACTGGCCATCCGCCGCGCCCAGATCCGGCAGACGCTCTCGCGGGTCGCGCTGGCGGCTTCGGAGAAGCGTTTCCGCACGCTTTTTGAGTCTTTCACGGAAATGGTCTTTGTTACCGATGCGCAGGGGCGCCTGGTCATGGCACATCTGCCAATGAGCAACCCGCCGGCAAACCTCGACGACGGAGAGTGGATCGGAAAACCGCTGACCGATGTCTTTCCCGAATCCGCTGCCAGCGGTCTCGAACAACTCTTGTCGCAGGTCGCCGAGGACGGCATTCCCCGCGAACTGGATTTCGTTTTTCTGACCGATGGCACGCCCCGCCATTGCCGCGCCAAGCTCAGCCCGCTCAAGGACGATACGAATGCTGCCGGCGGCCTCGTGCTGGTGGTGCGGGATATCACGGTAGAGCGCGCCGCCGCCGAGTCGCTGCGTATTGCAGCAACCACATTCGAGTCGCAGGAAGGGCTGATGATCACTGACCGCCGGGGCGCCATCCTGCGTGTCAACCGCGCCTTCAGTGAACTCACGGGCTACGCTGCCGAAGAGGTGATTGGCAAGACACCATCGGTGCTCAAATCCGGCCGTCAGGGCGACGATTTTTATCGTGGTATGTGGAAAACATTGATCGACACCGGCTATTGGCAGGGAGAAGTTTGGAACCGGCGCAAGAGCGGCGAGGTGTATCCCGAATGGCTGACGATTTCGGCGGTCTCCGACGATGCCGGGCAGACGACGCACTACGTCGGCGCCTTCTCCGACATATCGGAGCGCAAGGAAGCCGAACTGCAGATCCGCAACCTGGCCTTCTACGACCCGCTGACCAACCTGCCCAACCGCCGTCTGCTGCTGGACCGCTTGCACCAGGCGCTGCTCTCGGGGCAGCGCACTCGCACCCATGGCGCCATCCTTTACCTCGATCTCGACCACTTCAAGATACTCAATGACACGCGTGGGCACGATGCCGGCGACGCGCTCCTGATCGAGGTTGCACAGCGCCTGTGCGCCGCCGTGCGCGAAGAGGACACGGTTTCGCGCTTTGGCGGCGACGAGTTCGTCGTCATGCTGGAAAATCTTGGCGCCAGCGACACCCACGCGGCAGCGCGGGTAGAAGGGATTGCAGAAAAGATCCGGGTGGCGCTGACCCAGCCATTTGCACTGGAAGGCGGCGATTACTCGCTCTCGCCAAGCATTGGTGTCAGCCTTTTCCTCGGCCAGAACAGCGATGTACAAACGCTGCTCAAGCAGGCCGACATGGCCCTCTACGAAGCCAAGGAAGGTGGACGCAACACGCTCCGTTTCTTCAACCACGCCATGCAGGAATCGGTCAGCGCACGTGCCCTGGTCATTACCGGCCTGCAGCAAGCGCTGGAGCGAGAAGAATTCGTGCTTTATCTGCAGCCACAGTTCGACGCCCGGGGCGAACGTCTGGGTGCTGAAGTCCTGCTGCGCTGGCAGCACCCGCAGCAGGGTCTGATCATGCCCGACGATTTTGTCCCCTATGCCGAAGAATCCGGCCTGATCGTACCGATCGGCCTCTGGGTACTGAATGCGGCTTGCGACATCCTGGCGACATGGCGCAAAACCTGCCCTCAGCAATGCCTCTCTATCAACGTCAGCGCGTTGCAGTTCCACCAGCTGGATTTCGTCGATGCCGTAGCCAGCGCGCTGGCACGTAGCGGCATCGATGGTCGACGGCTTTGCCTGGAACTTACCGAGAGCGCACTGCTGGCGGACGTGGACGCTGCAGCGGAACGTATGGACAGGTTGAAGGCGATGGGCCTGATGATCTCACTCGACGATTTCGGTACCGGCTATTCATCGCTTTCATGCCTGAAGCGTTTGCCCATCGACGAGGTCAAGATTGACCGCTCCTTCGTCATGGATATTGCCACCAATGCGCAGGACGCTACGATCGTTCAGGCGATCATCGCCATGTGTCGCAGCCTGGCAGTGACCGTCATCGCCGAAGGGGTGGAAACAGAGATTCAGCAGGACTATCTGCGCCGCTGTGGTTGCGATGCCTTCCAGGGCTACCTGCTCGGCTACCCGATACCCCTTGCGGATTATCCGGCCGGCACCGCCTCTTCTGGCTAAGCCGCTTCTGATCGGCCGGACAGCAGGACAACTGCAAGGCTTGTCACTGCCCGGCGCATAGCTTACCTTTGTGTCATGGCCTCTCACGACGACCCCACCTCCGAACTTTCGCTGCAGCTGCAAAAGGAGCTTCCGCGCAAGCGCGTCTTGATCGTTGACCGGCACCCTGCCGCACGCGATTCCTTGCGCATGATGCTCTCGGCACTCGGAATCGTTTCGGTGACCGGAGCCGGCACCTCGGTCGAGGTGCTCCGCCAGGTCAATGCCAGCGAGTTCGACATCATCCTTTCCGACTACACGCTGGACGATGGCCGTGACGGCCAGCAGTTGCTGGAGGAGTTGCGCCAGCAACACCTGATCCCGCTGGGCACGGTATTCATGGTCATCACCGGTGAGCGGGCGTACCACAACGTGGTGTCTGTGGCGGAGCTGGCTCCCGACGATTATCTGATCAAGCCGTTCACCGCCGATCAGCTGCAAGCGCGGCTGCTCAAGGCGGTGTTCAAGAAAAATTTCTTTGCGCCGGTCTATCGCAAGCTGGACGAGGGGGCCTACATCGGCGCGCTGAATGCCTGCGACCGCCTCCTCGCCAACACGTCGCCTTTCGAGCTCGATGTCCTCCGTCTCAAGGGCGAGATCCTCAACGCCCTGGGACGACACGAAGAGGCAGAAGCGATCTACCGCGACGTGCTGGCTCGAAAATCTGTGCCTTGGGCACGCATGGGTCTGGCCATCTCCCTGCGCGGCAACAAGGCGCTCGATGAGGCGGAGTCGCTGGCGCAACTGGTGGTCGAGGAGTTTCCGGAGTATCTCTCGGCCTACGATTTCCTGGCGGGAGTCCGCGAGGAGATGGGCCAACTGGAAGCAGCGCAGAAGGTGCTGCAGGAAGCGGCAACCATATCGCCAAACAACGCCATGCGCCAGCGCATTGTCGGCGATGTGGCCATGCGCAACGGCGATCTCGAGGTCGCCGAAAAAGCCTACAGCAAGGTTCTTGAGCGACACCGCAGCTCTTCGCTGAAGCAGGTGGACGATTACGCCAATCTCTCCCGGGTCATGCTCGACAAGGGACACCCCGCCGGCGCCCGACAGATTATTCAGGAGCTCAAGCGTGACTGGCGCGGCAGCAAACAGGGGGAGTATGCGGCGGCAGTGATGGATAGCCTGTGCCTGCACGCTGAAGGGGAGCCGGAGAAAGCAAAGCAAGCTGCCGCGCAAGCCCTGCGCCTGCGCGAGGCGCTGGAGGAAGAAGCCGAACCCGACAAGCCGCTGTCTCACAAGATTGCCGTCGATCTGGCACACGCCTGCCTGGCCACCGGCGACACAGAGTCGGCGCAAGCGATCATGCGCAAGGTTGCTGCCGAGAACAACGAGAATCCACATGTCATAGCCCGCATTCAGGGGGTCTTCGCGCGCACCGGCAACGAGGATGCCGGCCAGACGTTGCTCGACCAGGTTGGCCGCGAGATCGTCGAGATCAACAACCGTGGGGTGATGGCGGCCCGCAGCGGCAATCTGGAAGAGTCGGTGCGGCTGCTGACCGAGGCTGCAGAGCGCGTTCCCAGCCTGCAGTTTCTGGTCAACGCCAGCAAGGCTATCTGCGCCCTCATGGACAAGCAGGGCTGGCAAGCAGAACTCGGCGAGCGCGCCCGCCGCTACCTGCAACAAGCGCAGGCCAGAAGCCCGCGCGACTCGCGCGTGCTCTCGGGGCGAGAAATATTTCAGCGCGTGGCGGAGAAGTATGGGGTCACTGGCTGATCACGGAATGTCGTCGTCTTGATCAAATCGCTTCTGGCCTCAACCACCCGGGAGCGGTCGATCAGGCTTTCATGGATTACCTCAGCAAGAGACTACGAGCGGCCTGGTAACAGCGGCATACTCAATGATTGCGGAGCTACGAAGAGGATCTAAATGCTCGCTTACTTTCCTACAGTCGTTGGTGTAGTCGCAATGCTTGGATTGGCTGTCTACTTTTGGAGACGGTACGGCCCAAGGTCAGGCCGCGCATTCGGAAACCGAATCGCTGCGCACATTGGGATACCAAGGTATGTCTTCTATGGGCTTCTTGAGCATGGAGCCAAGGGTCCCTCCCGTGAGTTGCTGGCCTCTCTGGAAAGATCGAAGATGACCCTGGACGAGGCAAGCGTGGAGCTCGGTCCCGCGCTGAACAGAGGCAGCGAACGATTGGAGGCTCGTTTTGGCGCTCAGGAGATGTATGACAGGGTTAAGCCTATCGTTGCCAGACTTGTTGCTGAGTCTGAATCACGACAGTGAAGGTGCCGTCGGCGCATACGCGTCGATTCCTCCCCTCGTTCAAGCGGAGCAGCGATTTCGCGGTCAACGCCTTCCCTATGATCGATGCCTAGCGAAAGGTGTCCCAGGCGAATTTGAGGATCAATAGCGAGACGACGACAAGGAACACCTGGCGTACGAAGCCACTGCCGTGCTTCAAGGCCAGGTAGGTGCCAGCGACCGAGCCGCCGATGTTGCAGACGGCCATGATGATGGCGAGTTGCCAAAGCATGTGGCCATTGGGCGCAAAGTAGGCCAGCGCCGCGAGGTTGGTAGCGACATTGACGACCTTGGAGGCCGCCGACGCGTGCAGGAAGTCGAAGCCGAAAAAACGGATGAACAGGAAGATCAGAAAGCTCCCTGTACCCGGCCCGAAAAAACCGTCGTAGAACCCGATCACCCCACCCAGCAACACCGCATAGGCTAGCTCGCGGTGACCGCTATGCTGCGGGCCGTGCACCGCGCCAAAATCCTTTCGGATGAAGGTGTATACCGCTGCAGCGATCAGCAGCACAAGAATCAGCGGTCGCAGCAATTCGCGCGGCAACCAGGCGACCGCCATGGCGCCAAGATAGGAGCAGGCAAATGCCGCCAGTGCCGCCGGCAGGGTGGTCCGCCACGGCATCGACACCCGCCGTGAATAGCGCCAGGCCGCATTGGTCGTACCAAAGACGCTGGCGAATTTGTTGGTGCCGAAGAGCGTTGCCGGCGCCTGCTGCGGCAAGGCGGTGAACAGAGCCGGGATCTGGATCAGCCCACCGCCGCCAACCACGGAGTCGATGAAGCCGGCAGTCAGCGCGGCGATCGCCAGCATTGCCACCAGAGAGAGTTCGCTGGCTTCCACCCTACTTGCCGATGCAGAAACGACCGAAGATTTCCCCCAGGAGATCGTCGGCGGTGAACTCACCGGTTATGCGGCAAAGCGCCTGCTGGGCGAGCCGCATTTCTTCGGCAAAGAGCTCAAGGCGGGGCAACTGCGCTTCTGCGCCGGCGAGGTGTTCCTTGGCCGTACGCAAGGCTTCGAGGTGCCGCTCGCGGGCAATGAAGACATCTTCCGTCTGGTGCCATCCGGCCAGCCGCAGGAGTTCCTGGCGCAGCAAGGCGATGCCCTGCCCGGCTTTCGCCGAGAGTGCAATGGTGATGCCATCGGGTGTTTCGCGGCGCTCGGGTTGCCGCTTGGCAAGGTCGATCTTGTTCTCGATGGTGATCCGCTTGATCGATTCCGGCAGGTGCTTGAGGATCACCCGCTCGGCATCGCCGATGCCATGCTGGGCATCGGTCAGCAGCAACAGGATGTCGGCTCGCTCGATTTCGCGCCAGCTGCGGGCAATGCCGATCTTTTCAACTTCGTCATCGGTCTCGCGCAGGCCAGCGGTATCGATGATGTGCAACGGGATGCCTTCTATCTGTATGGTGCCGCGCAGGGCATCGCGCGTCGTGCCGGCCACGGGGGTAACAATGGCCAGTTCATCACCGGCCAACTGGTTGAGCAGGCTGGATTTGCCAACGTTGGGCTGGCCAACGAGGACAACCTGCAAGCCGCCCTGCAGCAAACGCCCCTGCTGCGCTCGGTCAAACACCGCGACCAAGCGTTCGCGCAGGCGAGCCAGACGACCGAAGGCATCGGCGGATTTCAGGAAGTCGATTTCTTCATCGGGAAAATCAAGCGTGGCTTCGGTCAATGCGCGCAGCTCGGTGAGCTGGTCGACGAGTTGATGGATCTCTTTTGAAAACTCACCCTGCAGGGAGCGCACGGCGCTCCTTGCTGCACTGGTCGTCGCCGCGTCGATAAGGTCAGCGACGGCTTCTGCCTGAGCAAGATCGAGCTTGCCATTTTCGAAGGCGCGACGCGTGAACTCGCCGGGCTCGGCAAGACGTGCACCCAGCTCAAGGCAACGGGATAGCAACAACTGCAGGACGACCGGGCCGCCGTGGCCCTGGAGCTCGATCACGTCGTCGCCGGTGAATGAGTGGGGTGCTGGGAAATACAGGACGAGGCCGCTGTCGATGCTGCGGCCTTCGTTATCGCGAAATTCGGCGAGAGTGGCGTAACGAGGTTGTGGTCGCCGGCCCGTCAGGGCATCAGCCATCGGCAACAAGTCGGGACCGGAAACCCGAACGACGCCGATGCCTCCGCGGCCCGGCGCCGTTGCGATGGCGGCTATCCGGTCAGGCCTTCTTGCCGCCACCCTCGATCATCCGGGTGATCTGCCACTGTTGCGCGATCGAGAGAACGTTGTTCACCACCCAGTAGAGCACGAGGCCGGACGGGAACCAGAAGAACATGACACCGAAGATGAACGGCATGGCCATCATCACCTTGGCCTGGATCGGGTCCGGTGGCGTCGGGTTGAGCTTGGTCTGGACGATCATCGAAACAACCATGATCACCGGCAGCACGTAGTAGGGGTCAGCCGACGACAGGTCGGTAATCCACAGGGCCCACGGCGCATCGCGCATTTCAACCGCACCCAGCAGCACCCAGTAGAGGGCGATGAAGACCGGGATCTGGACGAGAATCGGCAGACAGCCGCCGAGCGGATTGATTTTCTCGGTCTGGTACAGCTTCATCATTTCCTGGTTGAGCTTCTGGCGATCGTCGCCAAAGCGCTCCTTCAACTGCATCAGCCGCGGCGTGACCAAGCGCATCTTGGCCATCGATTTGTAGCTGGCAGCAGACAGCGGGAAGAAGACGGCCTTGATACCGACAGTCAGCAGAATGATGGCCCAGCCCCAGTTGCCAACCAGCGTGTGAATCGCCTGCAGCACCCAGAAAATCGGGGCGGCTACAACGGTCAGCCAGCCGTAGTCGACAACGAGATCAAGGCCTTCGGCCAGTTTCTTGAGGGTTGCCTGTTCCTGCGGACCGACATAGAGCGTCATTGCCTGCGCGCCGGTAGCGCCCGGTGCGATCTGGGCAACTGGCAGGATGAGGCCGGTTGCTGTCACCAGTGGGCTGCCGTTGCCGCCTTCGACCTTGCGTGCATAAAACTCGCGCGTGTCCTTGCCATGCGGTACCCAGGCAGAAACAAAATAGTGCTGAACCATGGCCAGCCAGCCATTGTCCGCAGTCTTGGCAAACTTGGCCTTTTCCTTTTCGATATCAGCAAAAGTAATTTTCTGGTACTTCTCGGCCTCGGTATAGACCGCCGGCCCGGTGAAAGTCATCACCATGGCGCTTTCGCCTTCCGGGGCAACGTCGTTGCGCTGGAACTGATAGTAGGCGTGCGGCGCGATCGGTGCACCCGAGGCATTGGTGATTTCGTGAGCCACATCGATCACGTAGCTACCACGCGTGAACGTGTATATCTTTGCAACCTTGATACCGTTGCTACCGGCTGCTTCGAGACGAAGCTGCAGTTTTTCGTCCTTGCTGCCGTCCTTGGCCATTTCGCGCGGGCCACTGACAGCAACGAAATTGCTCCGGTGATTGGGCAGGCCTTCGCCGATCAGGCCGGTCTGGGCTCGATAATGATGCTCGGGATCGAGCAGGACAAGCCGCTTGTTCTTGTCGCTGGTTGCTGAGTAACGCGCCAGTTCGAAGCGCGCCAGATCGCCGCCAACAGTGGAAATATCCGCCGTAAAGAGATCCGTCTTGATCTTGATGATCTCGCCGGTCGGCGTCGCCTTGTCGTCCTTCGGAGCGGCTGGCGCGGGTGTCGGTACAGCGCCGCCCGCCTGCAGATTGGCAGTAGGCTGCGGTGTCGCACTGGCGGCAGCCTGCTTGCTGATCTCGGTTACCGGCTTGGGCTGATTGAACTTCTGCCAGGCATCCCACAGCATGACCAGCGAGAACGAGAAGATCATCAGGAGAATGATGCGTCGATTATCCATTCACAACCCTAGTATTCTTGGTTATCACGGTACGGGATCGTAACCGCCGGGATGCCACGGGTGGCAGCGCGAAACACGCTTCAACCCGAGCCGCAAACCCTTCCAGGCCCCGTGTTTCTGGATGGCTTCGGCGGTGTATTCCGAGCAACTGGGGAAAAACCGGCAACGCCGCCCTAGAAACGGGCTAAGCGCATACTGATAAAAACGCACCAGCAGCACCAGCAATCGCTTCATTTTCCTGGCGCCTTCAGCTTCACCAACAGCTTGCGTATTTCTTCTGCCAACGCCTTGCGATCCAAGGCGGCCGGTTTTACCGCCAGGCGCAAGATCAGGTCGCTTTGCGGCAATTGTGACCGCAGCAAGCGGAACTGCTCGCGACCTATGCGCTTGACAAGATTACGGCGAACAGCCGCCTTCAGGAAACGCTTCGGTACCACAACACCGAGCCGAGCCGTCAAGTCTGCTGGTTGCAATCCGTCTTCCAGCGTCCGAGGGCGGTAATGTAACAGGAAGTGCGTGCTTCTTACGGCTCTTCTAAAACCAAAAACGGATGAATATTCATCCGTTTTGGTCAGTCGATAGCGCTTTGGAAAACCGAACTTGCAGTCTGTTGCGGTTGCCCCACTGTCGCAAGCGACAGCGTTATTGTCGTCTGTGCTCAAACAGCCAGGCGATGACGGCCCTTGGCGCGGCGCGCAGCGATGACCTTGCGGCCACCCTTGGTGCGCATGCGGACCAGAAAGCCGTGGGTGCGCTTGCGGCGAACAACCGAGGGTTGGTAAGTGCGTTTCATGATTTATGCCCTTGATTTGATGCAAAGATAAACGCGCAATTAGACATTGCGCCTCTAACGGTGTCAAGACCAATTTTTTTCCGGTCCTGTGGATAACTCCTCTTTTCGCGCGGTAGAATGGCGCCTTTGCGGCATTTTACCGCCGCCGAACTGATTTAAAAAATCAATTATAAACAATTAGTTGGAAAGTTATCCCCCGGTGTGTAGCAGTTTTTGGTGCTTTGTGGCCCCCTTCTGCCCATTTCGCGCACGATAACCATGCCTACAGGCACACCGGGACAACCCGAATATGAGTAGTTTCTGGAATTCCTGCCTCAGCCAGTTCGAACAAGAGCTGCCGCTACAACAGTTCAATACCTGGATCAGGCCGCTGCGGCTTGAGGGGGAGGAGAATGTTGCGGCTGGTTTGCGCTTGATAGCACCCAACGGTTTCATCATGAAATGGGTCAAGGAACGCTACTTGACCCGCATCGAAGAACTTGGCCGGGTCTATTTCAATGCACCGATTTCCATTGCACTGACCTTGGGCGAACGCAAGACCACTGCCGCCCCGGTTCGGGTTGAATCCCGTCCCCAGGGACTTAAGCCTGCAAGTGAGGATGTTCCGACGGCGCCCGTACTGGCACTAAGGAACAACGGCAATTCCTATGAAAAAACCCGACTGATTTCGTCGTTTACCTTTGATAATCTGGTCGTCGGTAAAGCCAACGACCTGGCCCGGGCTGCTGCTATGCAGGTTGCTCAGAATCCAGGTGGCGCTTACAACCCACTGTTCATTTATGGTGGTGCCGGACTCGGTAAGACACACCTCATCCATGCCATCGGTAATACGATTATCGACCAGCATCCGCAGAAAGTCGTCAGATACGTTCATGCTGAAGACTATTATTCAGACGTAGTGCGTGCTTACCAGCAGAAGTCTTTTGATGTTTTCAAGCGCTATTACCGATCTTTGGATGTATTGCTGGTCGATGATGTCCAGTTCTTTAATGGCAAGAACCGGACGCAAGAAGAGTTCTTCTACGTTTTCAATGCGCTGATCGAAGCCCGCAAGCAGATCGTCATCAGTTGCGACACTTATCCCAAGGACATCAGCGGCCTCGAAGACCGTCTGATCACCCGCTTTGACTGGGGGCTGACGGTACAGATCGAGCCGCCGGAAACGGAAATGCGCGTCGCCATTCTGAAGAAAAAGGCCGAGGTCGAGGGTGTTGCGCTTGATGACGAGGTTGCTTTTGTCATTGCCAAACACCTGCGTTCCAATGTCCGCGAACTCGAAGGCGCACTGAAGAAAGTGCTCGCTTACTCTTCGTTCCATGGCCGGGAAATAGCACTCGATCTGGTCAAGGAAGCATTGAAAGATGTCATCGGCGCAGTGAACCGCCAGATTACTGTAGAAAATATTCAGAAGACCGTGGCGGATTACTACAAGATGAAGGTTGCCGACCTGTTTTCGCCAAAAAGAACCCGGGCTATTGCCCGCCCCCGCCAAGTCGCCATGTGGCTGGCAAAGGACTTGACCGCGCACAGTTATCCGATGATCGGTGACGCCTTTGGCGGGCGTGATCACACAACGGTACTGCATGCGGTCCGAAAGATAGATTCCTTGCGTACCAAGGACAATGAACTCAATCACGACCTGCATGTATTGCTGCAGGTATTGAAGGGTTAGCGACTGTATAAACCTGTGCAAAACCTGAGGGTCAATTGTGGATAAGTCGCGATTTATCCACCTGTGGATAAGTAATCCAGTTTTCATCCACAGGCAAGCAACAGGGTTTTCAAGTGCCGTTTTTTGATTGCAACGTACTGTAGAATAAACAGATTCTAGAGATATCCACAGAGTTGACCGGCAGCTTATATTTATAGGAATTAAATATATGATACTTATTAAAACCCAACGCGACACGCTGCTCGCGCCGCTTCAGTCGGTTTCCGGCATCGTCGAAAAACGCCATACACTGCCGATTCTTTCGAACGTACTGCTCGAGAAAAAGGGGGATTTGCTGACACTTCTGGCAACCGATATCGAGATCCAGATCACTACCAGCACACAGGGGACTAACGGTGACGGCGACGGCGCGGTAACGGTTGGTGCACGCAAGCTTCAGGAAATTCTGCGCTCATTGCCGGAAAGTGCTGAAGTCAGCCTGATTCTCGAAGATAAGCGTTTGCAGTTGCGGGCTGGCAAAAGCCGATTCAGTCTGCAGACCCTGCCAGCCGACGATTTTCCCCGTATGGCGATTGCCGATGGTGAAGCCAAGCGCATCACGGTTACGCAGAAACAGTTTCGCCAATTGCTGGCACAGACTCAGTTCTCGATGGCGGCACAGGATGTGCGTTACTACCTGAATGGTTTGTTGTTGCTGATCGAGGGCGGTGAACTGCGTGCGGTTGCTACCGATGGCCATCGACTGGCATTCGCCAGCATGGAAATCGAAGGTGAATTACCCCGCCAGGAACTGATTTTGCCGCGGAAAACGGTTCTTGAACTGAATCGCTTGCTTTCGGATAATGATGAGCCGCTGGTGATCGAAACTTCTGCAAACCAGGTTCGCTTCCA
>Ga0172380_10005055_pt1 | contig 16352 bp, 12 predicted proteins | sample Leawe162metaG_FD_119747 | JGI IMG/M metagenome (GOLD analysis project Ga0172380, IMG submission 119747) | Leachate microbial communities from a municipal landfill in Southern Ontario, Canada - Leachate well 162 metaG | ecosystem: Engineered > Solid waste > Landfill > Unclassified | place...
ACGTCTTGCAAATCTGTAAGTACTTTCCATTTTTTGATATTTCCATTGTTTGAACCAGCGTCAGAAGCAAGACCCATAGCAATACCAGCTACTGGTTTTTTGATAGGTACACCAGCTGCCATAAGTGAAAGAGTAGATCCACAAGTAGAAGCCATTGAACTTGAACCATTTGAACCCATTACTTCTGAAACAACACGAATTGCATAAGGGAAATCTGTTTCAACAGGAAGTACTGGTTCCAAAGCTCTTTCTGCCAAAGCGCCATGACCAATAGCACGACGACCTGGTCCACGAAGTGGTCCAGCCTCACCATAGGCAAACGGCGTATCATTGTAATGATGCATGTACCTCTTTTTTCCATCTTCTTCCATACTATCCAAAGTTTGGACATCGCCAGGAGCACCAAGAGTAACTACAGACAAAACTTGAGTATCACCACGCATGAACATAGCAGAACCATGAACACGTGGTAACAAATCTACTTCATTTTGTAATTCACGAATTTCAGTAATTTTGCGACCATCAAGTCTTTGATCATTTTCCAAAATTCTTTTGGTAATTTGTGTACAAATAAGATATTTGATTTCTGACAAAATTTTCTTTTGAGCATTTTCTTCAAAACCCTGACTAGTCAAATGTTCACTCAAAGCTATTTCAATTTCTCCAATCATTTTTTTGCGTTCGTCTTTGGTTACTTTTGGAGAATTGAAAATAAGTTTTTCAGCATTATCAGCAATAAATTTTTCAGCAACTATTTTGACTTGATCTCCGACACTTTCTACTCCTTTTGTAGATACTAATAATTCTTTTTCTTGTCCGATTTCTTTTTGAATTTTTGCAAAAAATTTAACTACTGGAGCCAATTGTTCACAACCCCATTTCATAGCTTTGAAAAAAACTTCTTCAGAAACTTCTTGAGCTCCAGCTTCTACCATAACCAATTTTTCTGGAGTACCAGCCACAACTAAATCCAATTTTTTGTTAGCTTCCAATTGACTGGCAGTGACATTCAAAATGAATTCACCGTTTTCATCCAAACCAACACGAGCTGCACCAATAGGACCGTCCCAAGGAATTGAAGAAATAGAAAGCACACAACTAGCAGCCAACAAAGCTACTATCGAAGCATCGTTTTCGCCATCTACTGACAAAGCTGTGGTAATAACTTGAATATCATTGCGTACTCTTTCATCAAATAAAGGACGAATAGCACGATCTATCAAACGAGAACTAAGAATAGCTTCATCACTTGGACGACCTTCACGTTTCATAAAACGTGAGCCTTTTATTTTTCCAGCAGCATAAAGCTTTTCCTCGAAATCTGTCATAAGAGGAAAATAATCTATACCATCACGAATTGTTTTACTTTTGACTACAGTTGCCAAAATAGTAGTATCACCATAACGAACTACGCAAGAGGCATTGGTCTGAAGAGCCAATTTGCCAAATTCAACAGAGAGAGTACGTCCGCCCCACTCCATTGACCATTGTTTTGGATGTAACATAAATATATGTGTTACGAAGTTGATCTTGATACTATAGACCGGCACATTTCATTTGTTGTGCATTGATCTAGGTGTCTCAAGACCAAGTTCTTGAATAAATAAATCCTGAGCTGAGAATACAGCGAAGGATCTTTCTTAAATAAAATGTTTACTTTGAAAAAGATCCTGAAATAAATTCAGGATGACAAAGTAACTGCCATTCCGAACTTGTTTTGAAATCTTTACAAAAAAGGTTTGTTGTAATTGATTTATCATTTACAACAATTTCAACAACTATAACAACTACAACACTTATTTACTTTCTTTTTTTGTTTATAAATTTTGGAATCGCAGGTCCTATCAAAAATTTGTCTTTGTGTTCTGACAAATTGACAAAATCATCCACTGCTTCTATAAGCCTAGAAGATGTGGTTTCACCAAAAGCCAAAGCTTCTACTTGTTTGCCCATACTTCGTAAATATTCTACAAGAGGAATATAATCCCCATCTCCAGAAACAATCACAATAGCATCCAAACTTGAGGAAAGACGAATAGCATCAACAGCAAGACCAACATCCCAATCAGCTTTTTTCATACCACTATTGAAAATTTGCAAATCTTTTTCACGGGTTTCAATACCCAAATTGTACAATGCTTCAAAAAAAGGTTGTTCATCTTGTGTTTCAGTACGAACCACGTAAGCAATACTACGTATAAGTTTGCGACCAGCTACTGCTTCTGACACAATATTACCAAAATTAACTTTTTTGTTGAAAAGGTTTTTGGCAGAATAATACATATTCTGTACATCAATAAACACCCCAACGCGTTGATCGGGGTGTTTTAGAGGATTTTTTTTGTTCAAATTATTCATTTTCATTTGGAGTTACAACATCACCTTCTTCTTCTGTTTCATCTACCAAATCATCACTTTCAAATTGTTTGGCTTGTTTTAATTTTAATTTTTTTACAAGATCTTCGAAAGATGTTGCATTTTCACGTTGTAAATATTTGAGTAATTTACGACGTTCACCAACTTTTCGTAGAAGACCTCTACGTGAAGAATGATCTTTGTGATGAGCTTTCAAATGTTCTGCAAGCTCATCTATCTCTGCGCTCAAAATAGCAATTTGAACTTCAGTAGACCCAGTATCACCTTCGTGAGTTTGGTATTTTTTAATTAGGCGTTGTTTTTTTTGTTTGTTTAACATAGCATGCATATAGTTTAACGGGCACATGGTAGGCATGTCTATCAAGGTCCGTATCCCAGTTTTAATTGGGATGAATTAAAGCAAAATCAATATAACAAAACCAGATTAGTTTGTCAAGAGCTAAGCTTTAATTTTTGGCTTAACTATGCTTAATATAGCAATAATTTAGAAATTTTAAATTTTAAAACAATTTCTAAATTTTTTAATTTTAAATGATTCCTAAAAATTCTTTTAAAATTCTGACATTAAAAATTGTTTCAAAATTTAAAATTACTGAACATTATCCCCTTTTAAGAGCCAAACGTAACAATTCTTCTACAGTCTTATCCTTGGCATCCAAACTTTTTACAATATCACGAGCTTCATCTTTGCTATGTCCCATAGCCATGAGAGCTTCTACTACATCAGACAATTTATCACCTATTAATTCTTTTTCTTGATTATTTGATTTCAAATTCAATACAATTTTATTCTTCAGTTCTACTACTAGACGCTCAGCAGTACGGCGACCAATACCACTAACTTGTGTCAAATATGACACATCGCCTCTAGCTATAGCATTTTTTATTTCTTCTATGCTTCCCAAAGCTAGAATATTCAAACCTCCACGCGGACCAAGACCTTTGATAGAAATCAGTAATTCAAAAAAGTTTTTCTCTTCCAAATTTCTAAAACCAAAAAGTTCTAGAGCTGTCTCAGCAACTTTTAAATAAGTATAAATTTCTATTTTTTCTTCCAATTTCAAATCTGCCAAAAAAGAACTAGAAATATTTATTTCATAACCTACACCAGAAGATGTCAAAACAGTCACATCTGATTTACCTTTACTTTTTATTGTACCAACAATAAAACTTATCATAGTATAAAGAATTTCTTTAGATTAAAATATACAAAAAAAATTATTTATTATTCAAAAATAAAATTCCAAATTTTTTGATGGGTTTACTACTATAAAAAATAGTATTTTTGTCAGTACCACCATGGGCACTCTCTACTTCTTCACCATCTTCATTATACAATTTTTGCATAGTTAAAGAAAGATCTGGTTCAAAAGGTTGCATAACACGAACTCTATCACCAAGACGAAGTGCGTTGTGAGCACATATAGTAATCTTATATTTTTTGTCCTCTTTTTCACAAGCTAAGACTTCTCCCACATAAGTTTCTTCAGTACCTTGATGACTATTTTCTGTATTTTGTTCAACACTATCACGACCAAAAAGAAAACCAGTGGTATAACCACGATGTACAAGCTTGTCCAAAATATTTTTCTTAATTGTTTTCAATTTTCTTTTTTGAATTTTAAGATCATCACTTTTGCCATCTTTCAATAAATAATCAAAAGCCATGCGATAAGCTTTTACCACACTAGCCAAATAAGCTGGACTCTTGGCACGACCTTCTATTTTGTAACTCAATACTCCAGCTTCAAAAAGCTCAGGCAAATATTCAATAAAACACATATCTTTGGAATTGAAAATATATGTACCATTGATATCTTCTTCTACATCCATTTCTCTTTCTTTTTTGAGTGGATCATTGATAGTTGTTTCTATTACTTTGATATTACTAAGATCATATTTCCAACGACAAGGTTGGACACAATCACCCAGATTGGCTGATCGACCAACAAGATGAGATGACAACATACAACGACCAGAATAACTCATACACATCGCACCGTGAACAAAATATTCTATTTCACATTTTGGTACAACTTTATGAATTTCTTTTATTTCTTCTAGAGTTACTTCACGACCAAGTACCACTCTTTCCAAACCTTGGTTATGCCAAAATTTTACAGTTTCAGCATTGGTAGCATTGGCTTGAGTAGAAAGATGAATAGCAAGATTTGGAGCATATTTTTTGACCAATTCCATTACTCCAGGATCTGAAACAATCAGAGCATCCGGTTTCCATTCATTTAGTTTTTTCAAATATGGAGGAAGTCTTTTCAAGTGATTATTGTGAGCAACAATATTTACTGTCACATAAATTTTCTTACCAATAGAGTGAGCATATTCAATAGATTGTTTGACATCATCACTAGTAAAAGTATTGACGCGCACACGCATACTGAAATCTGGAATTCCCATATAGACTGCATCTGCACCATAAGCAAAAGCATAACGCATTTTCTCTGGACTTCCAGCTGGAGCAAGGAGTTCTAATTTTTTTAACATATTATTTTAAATAAGTTACAAATAACAAGATACGAACAAATAATAAAGAATAAAATGACAAATGTCAAAGCTCAAATTTCAAATAAAATTTAAATGTTTAAATTTTTGACATTAAAATTTTGGATTTGATTTGTCATTTAGATTTTGTAATTTGAAATTTTAAGCATGACCTTGTAAGCTCTTTACTAACTAATATAATTTTTGATTAAAAAAACATTTCTTTATGCACGAAGATATTCCACCAACACTTGTACTCCAAATCCATTCGCACCTGCTCTAATATGTGCTTTACCTTTACTACCATAAATAGCACTAGCCAAATCGATATGAACCCAAGGATATTTTTTTTCACCAGTTTCTTTATCTTGAGTAAAAAATTGTAAAAAAGCAGCAGCCGTACTAGCTGTTCCATATCTTTCTCCTCCAACTCCACCAGTATTTTTGATATCAGCCACTTCACTTTTCATTGCTTCACTATATTCTTCACCAAGTGGTAAGCGCCATAAATTTTCTCCAATAGATTCTCCCAAAACCAACAACTTTTCAGCAAGTTTGTCTTCTGGTGTAAAAATTCCTGATTTTTCCAAACCTAAAGCAGACATACAAGCTCCAGTCAAAGTCGCTAAATCTATCACTTCTTTTGGTTCATATTTACTAGCATAACAAAGTCCATCAGCCAAAATAAGTCGACCTTCAGCATCAGTATTTTTGATTTCTACAGTCGCACCATTCATTGCAGTCAATATGTCATCTGGTCGATACGAATCCCCACCAGGCATATTTTCAGCAGATGGAATAAGAGCTACAATATTTTTTTTCACTTTCAAATCTGCCAAAACCTTGAGCGTACCAAGAACTGAAGCAGCCCCAAGCATATCAAATTTCATATCTATCATATAATCTCCAGGTTTGAGAGAAAGTCCACCAGAATCAAAAGTAATTCCTTTACCAACCAAAACACTTGGTTTTTTATCTTTATCTGTTCCAAAATATTCTACAATAATAAATTTGGTTTCATGTTTAGAACCACGACCTACAGCCAACAAACAACCCATACCAATTTTTTCAATTTCAACTTCTGACAAAACTTTGGTCTTGATATTTTTGTTTTCTTTTTGTAATTTCAAAGCTTCATTAGCAAGATAAGTTGGTGTCATGACAGTCGGTGGAATATTGCCCAAGTGTCTAGCAAAATTCACTCCTCCAGCGATAATAATTCCTTCTTCAATTCCTGTTTGTAAATTTTTAATAACATTCTTATCAAAATCTCCTAATAAATTCATTTCTTCAAGTCTAGTAATCTTGTCATCTTTTTTTGTTTTGAATTCATCATAAGCATAAGTAGCAATTTCAATAGCTACGACTGTTTCTTGAGTCAATCTTTTTACTTCAAATTTTTTTAATAAAATATTTGATAATACTAAATTTAATTTATTATATTTTTTGTTTTGAGAAGTCAAAAAAGCAGCACCAATTATTTCTTTATAATTTTTGATACTCAAATCTTTTTCTTTTCCCAAACCTACAAGCAACACTCTTTCATATTTTGTACTATCAGTATAAAAAAAGCTACTTTGTTTTTTCTTCCCTTCAAAATCTTTATTAGCAAAAACTTTGGCTACAAATTTTGCCAAATCTTTGTCCAAATTTTTACTAAAAGTATCCAAATCCTTGTCTTCAAAAATTGGAATAATTAGACAATCTGTTTTTTTGTTTTCTTTGTTGATAGTATATTTTGTCATATGTTTTTTAATATCCTGAACCAGCGAAGCATGGCGTGAGGATCTTTCTTAAGTAAAATTTTACAAAAAATAATTATTTATTCAAAAAATTATGTTTAAATTCCTCTATCGTCGAAACTATTTCATCAAACTCAGAAATAATCCGTAGTGTCTTTCCCTTTTGCAAAGTATCAGAATCATGATAACCCCAAGTCACACCGACAGCTGGCAAATTTACTTCTTCTGCTTCGCGCAAATCTCCCAGAGTATCAGTAAAAAACAAACATTCTTCTGATAACAAATTATATTTTTCAAAAATCATCTTGAACTTCACGACTTTTGATCTATCAGTATTTTTACCCAAAACTGCCACAAAATGAGAAAGTAAATTACCACATCTCAAATAATTTTCCAAATTCTCCTCACTAGTACTTGAGACAACAAACAATTTGTAATCTTTACTCAATTTTTCAATATCTTTTTTGAAAGGAAAAAGATGTTTTTCTTCAAAACGTTTTTTCATCTCACTGGCATGAAATATTTCTTCATTTTTGTCAAAACTAAGATCTTGTGTTTTGTAGACATTACCATTATGCAAATCTCTAAAAGATTCATCAGTAATATGAGGTTTGAAAATTTTACACACTTCCAAATTCATAGCATAAGTATCACCAAGCACTCCATCGAAATCAAAAATAATTGCTTTGAGCATAATAATCAATTCATCCTGAGCCAGCGAAGCATGGTGTAAGGATCTTTCCTAAATAAAAACCTCTTTAATTAATAAAATTCACAAAAGAGGTACTAACCAATAATAACTTAAAAATCTCTCTCAGTCAAACCAAATTTTCCCTTGTCAAAGGTCTGTATAAAAAGTATAATATAGACAAATTAAACAAAAGCCTTGTGAGCCTTGCCGGCTTAGTAAGCTTTGTAAGCCTTTTTAACCTATGAAAATCGCCATCATCGGCGCCCACTCCACGGGCAAAACTACTCTTGTAAATAAGTTAAAAGAAAAATTAGACAGTCTGGGCAAAAAAGTCATCATTATCCAAGAACTAGTAAGATATTGTCCTTTCCCTATCAACGAAGAAACTACGATAGATGCTCAAAAATGGATCATGAACAATCAGATAGCCAAAGAGCAGGAAGTAAATCATAGTGACAAAATACTCATCACTGACCGTGCAACTATCGACAACTTTGCTTATCTACACCGCGTGGCTGATGAAGAGACTTCGAGAAATTATGAGCAAATCGCCTTTGATCACAGCATTACTTATGATCTTATTTTCAAAACTCAAAAATTAAATATCGCAGCAACAGAAGATGGTCTACGTACAACAGACGAAGAATTCCGCAGTTTGATAGACAGTTCAATCAATCATTTTTTGAAAAAACATCAAGTCCAATTTATTCCTCTAAAAGCGACGACTAATTATGATGTGCATGTTAGTGATATTTTAGAGAGGATTGAAATTTAGATAAAATTAAAAAGTTTTTTTATAAAAAACTAAAATTTTGTAAACAAAAAAAGACGTTTTTCAACGTCTTTTTTATTTCTAAACTATCTATTTCTTTACACTCAGCATCACTTCCATTCCATCAATCTTATACAATTTGTCATCTGATTCTTCAAGTACAATTTTTTCAGTAACCAATTCTCTAGCTAATACACTCTTCTTGATTTCAACTTCATACTCTACAAAAACTTTTTGTAAATTTTCATTTTCTGTATAATATTCTACTATCACCTCATCAGCGATTGTCATACCTTGCTCTTTGCGAATTTGATTGATAGTACGTACTATCTCACGCACCAGACCTTCTTTTTTCAATTCCTCGGTAATGTGAGTATTTAGTGCCATCTTGAATCCCCAATCTTCTTTTTTCTTCAAATGATTATTTTCTTTATCAAAATTTTCAAGCAAAACTTCTTTGACATTGAGCTCTTCAGCAATAATATTTTTGGAATCAATGTAAGCAAATTCTACTCCAGAAATATAGAATTGTGATAACACTTGTCTAACTTTGATACCACTCTCAGCACGCACAGACAAGCCGGTCTCTACTACTTTTCGGATTGTTTCCATTTCTGTCAAAACTTTTTTATCAATCAATTTTTCATTTACTTTTGGCCACATTTCCAAGTGAACTGATTCGAGCTCACCTCCCAACTCTTGATAAAGTTTTTCAGACATAAATGGTGTAAATGGTGCTATTATCTTTGATAAAGTAAGCAACACTTCATGCAAAGTTATTACTGCTTGTTTTCTGTCACTCATTCCACTTTCCTCATTCCTCATTCCACTTTGTTTGAATCTATCACGTGAGCGACGGACATACCATTGTGAAAGTTCGGTAATAAAATCTAATATCGGACGACTAGCCTCTGCTAATTTGTATTTCTCCATATTTTCAGTCACTTCTTTTAGGAGTAGATGTAATTTCGCCAATATCCATTTATCTAAAATATTCTTAGAATCAGTGTAATCTTTTTTCAAATCTGTGGAATCAGTGTTAAACATAGAAAAAAAGCTGTAGACATTCCAAAGAGTATTTACAACTTTGTTATAAACTTCTCGTACATCTTTTTCTACAAAGTTCAAACTCTCAGCATACATAACCGGTGAACTTACAAAATAATAACGTAGGGCATCAGCTCCATATTTTTCAAGTATGAGCATTGGGTCTGGATAATTTTTGAGACGTTTACTCATCTTCTTACCATCTTCGGCCAACACAATACCATTGACTATTACATTTTTGAAAGCTGGTACTGATTCTTTTTTTGGAATAGAAGGATTTTTACCAATGGTCAAAGCTGTAGCCAAAACATGAAGGGTATAAAACCAACCTCGAGTTTGATCTTGACCTTCAGCAATAAATTCAGCTGGAAAACCAGATTCAAATTTCTCTTTATTTTCAAATGGATAATGCATCTGTCCATAAGGCATTGCTCCAGACTCGAACCAGCAGTCAAGCACTTCTGGAATTCTAGTAAATTTTTTACCATCTTTTTCAAAAGTAATTTTATCCAAAATATGTTTGTGCAAATCCTCTACTTTTTGTCCAGACAATTCTTCCAATTCTGCCACTGAACCAATACAAATAGTTTCATATCCATCTTCACTACGCCAGATTGGCAAAGCCGAACCCCAATAACGATTGCGTGAAATTGCCCAATCACGAGCACCTTCTAGCCACAAACCAAAACGTCCGTCTTTGATATGATCTGGTACCCAATTGGTCTGTTTGTTATTTCGAAGCATTTCATCTTTTATTTCTGTTACTTTTACAAACCAAGAAGAAGTTGCGTAATTCAAAAGCGGTGTATCACAACGCCAACAGTGTGGATAGCTGTGTTCATATTTTTCTTTACAAAATAGTTTATCATTGTGAGCAAGCCACTTGATAATTTCTACATCTGTCTTTGTGTGATCGTCTTTTGGTTTTACTTCTTGATCTGCAAAATCCAAAACATCAACAGTAAAATGTCCATTCATTTCTACATGTTGCACCCAACCAACTTTGTGTTCCTCACCAAGTTTGTAATCATCATCACCAAAAGCTGGAGCAATATGTACAATTCCAGTACCTTCTTCAGTTGTTACAAAATCACCTACGACCACTTTGAAAGCATTTTTTGTATTAGCAAAATATGGGAAAAGTGGTTCATATTTTACACCGACCAATTCTTCACCTTTCATTGTGCTAATCAAAGTATAATCACATTTATTCTTAGTTTGGAAAACATCAGCTACCAATTCTTTGGCAGCTAAATAATAATTATGTTCACCTTTAACTACTACATAATCAATATCTTTTCCAGTAGCCAACAAAACATTACCAGGCAAAGTCCAAGGAGTAGTTGTCCAAGCCAAAATGTAAAGTTCTCTATCACTTAGACCAAATTTATCTTTGAATTCTTCATCAACTACACGAAACTTCACAGTTGCTGACAAATCTTTGATATCCTTATACCCTTGAGTAACTTCGAAATTAGCAAGCGGGGTCACGCAATGAGGACAAATTTGCATAGCTTTTTTACCTTCGTAAATAAGATCTTTGTCCCAAAGTTCTTTGAACACCCACCAAACACTTTCCATAAAATCTATGTCCATGGTTTTGTAAGCATTTTCCATATCTACGAAACGCCCCATACGACGAATAGTTTTTTTCCATTCTTCAGCATAAGTTAAAACTGTACTACGACAAGCTTCATTGAATTTATCAATACCTAATTCATCAATTTCTTTTTTTGATTTTAGTCCCAAATCTTTTTCAATAATATTTTCAATAGGCAATCCATGACAATCCCAGCCCCATTTACGCTCCACACGAAAACCTTTCATAGTAAAATAACGTGGTACTACATCTTTGATAAGACTAGCCACAATATGTCCATAATGAGGAAGACCAGTTGCAAAAGGTGGACCATCATAAAAAACAAAAGGTTTATTTTCTGGACGTTCCAAAACAGATTTTTCAAAAATCTTTTTTTCTTCCCAATATTTTAATATTTTTAATTCGTCTTCATTAGCATTGTAGGGCATACTTTATAAGTTAGTTTGTTGATTTAAAAATATACTTGATAGAAAATTTTAAATTTTGAATTTTAAATTTCGAAACAATTTTAAATGTAAAAATTTTGGAAACTTTTCTCAGACGTAATTTAAAATTAAAAAATTAGAAATTGTTTTAAAATTTAAAATTCCTAAATTCTAAAATTAAAAAAACGCCCATGTTTTATGTGAGAACCAAGTTTCCTCGGTGGTACCATCTCACTTCCACATATGCGGCGCTTACTGACTGCTATTACGGGCTTACCCGGAGAATTCTACAACCCACAAATAGGTTTTCTTTTCTCAGCATGTCCGCCGTAGCTTTAACGCAGGAGGACTCCCTGTTGATAACAGGTGATAACGCTTTTGTATATTGTATTTTTATTATACTAAAATGACAGTAGAAGTCAAGGAAAACAGGTTTATTGAATTATTAGGTTATTGGTTTATTAGTAAAAACTACTACTATGCTTTACAAAATATCTATGCTACAATATGTATACAAATTAACCAATAAACTAATTAACTAATAATCTCTGACCAGCAAATATTACTTACAAATACTATTCATTTTACTAAATTAACTAAATTTTCAATACAAAGATATGTACTCAGGAAAACTTTATATTGCCTCAGATCATGGTGGCTACAATCTAAAAAAACGCCTAATACGCTATATAGAAAATGAACTAAGCTTAAAAATAGAAGACTTAGGTCCTTATGAGCATGCAGAAGACGATGATTATCCAGATTATGTCATACCTCTTGCTCGCAAAGTGGTAGAAGATGATGCTCGTGGTATTGTGATTTGCAAAAATGGCATTGGTGTTAGTATGGCAGTCAACAAAATAAAAGGTATTCGCTGTGGTATTGGCTACAATATCGCTGTAGCTGAGACTATGATGACTGATGACAATACCAATATTATAGCCCTTGCCGCTCACTTATCTTCTGATGAGCATGCTATGGCTATTGTCAAAAAGTGGTTAAGTACTGAGTTTAGTAATGCCAATAGACATGTACGCAGACTACAAAAAATTGCGGAGTTAGATAAGTAAACAGTAAAATTTTGAATTTAGTAATTTTAAATTTTAAAACAATTTTAGAATATCTTAATTTTAAATATTTACAAAATTTATTCATTTAAAAATTCGAAATTGTTTTAAAATTCAAAATTTAAAATTCCTAAATTTTTATAAAAATATGTTGATAATTCCTTCAATTTTAGTAAAAACATCAAAAAAACTCCAAAAACAGCTTCAATCCATCAACCAATCCGTCGACAGAGTCCAAATCGACATCGCAGATGGTATTTTTGTAAATAACAAAACAATTAGTGATCCAGAAACTGTGGCTAAATATTGTAAAATAGAAGTAGAATTACACTTGATGGTTAGCCAACCACTCAAAGAACTTGCAAAATGGCAAAAAGTAGAACAGATCCAAAAAGTTCTAATACATTTTGAATCTGTCAAAAATCTACATGATATTTTCCCTACTCTTCATGCTTATGGTTGGGAAATAGGCATTGTACTCAATCCTGAGACTGATGCCAAAGTCCTAGATGAATATATCAATGAAATAAAAGGTGTCATGTTTATGGGAGTAAATCCGGGCAAACAAGGACAAAAATTATTACCAAAAGTTTTGACTAATATCAGAAAATTCAAAACAAAATATCCAAAAATGTTTGTAGAATTAGACGGAGGAATAAATAAAAATAATTTAGAAAAAATTATAGCTTCAGGTACTGATGCTATTTGCCCTGGTAGTGCAATTTTTAGCAACGAAAACAAACCAGCTGACAATATCAAACAACTAGAAAAAATTATCAACAGTTTGAATAATTTGACTAAAAAGTAAATAAAATATAAAATCGGAGTGTAAAAATAAAGTATTATTTATGAAAAAAAATCAAAAAGAATTATTAGACCTAGTCATCATTGGTGCGTCTGCGGCTGGTAGTGCATCTGCCATCTATGCTGCTAGAAGAAATTTGAATTTTACTGTTGTTTCAAAAGACATTGGTGGAGAGGTTGCTCTTTCTGGAGATGTTAGCAACTGGCCTGGAATTATTGAAACCACTGGTATTGAATTAGCTCAAAATTTCCACAAACACATCCAATCTTACAATGTAAAAATTGAAGAAGGATACTCAGTTACAGATATCAAACAAGAAGAAAAACATCACATTGTAGTAGCCAAAAATTTTTTAAATGAAGAAAAATCATACAAAACAAAAGCTGTAATTATTGCCAGTGGAATTCATCCAAGAAATTTGAATCTTCCAGGTGAAACAGAATTGCGAGGTCGTGGTGTGACTTATTGTACAGTTTGCGATGGACCACTTTTCAAAAACAAAATTACAACTACCATTGGTGCTGGTAACGCTGCGATAGAGTCAGCTCTCATGATGGCTGGTATTGCCAAAAAAGTTTATCTAGTTACCAAATTCCCTAACACCAAAGAAACTCTAGGTGGTTTCCCAAAAGCCGAAACAATCTTAGTCAACAAAGTAAAAAAATTAGCTAATGTAGAAATAATTTACAATGCTACTACCAAAGAAATCATTGGTAAAGAAAATTTACAATCGTTCAAATATATTGATAACACTACAAAAGAAGAAAAAGAAATAAACACTGACGGGCTAATGGTTCATGTCGGTATGATCCCAAATTCCAATTTCGTAACTTGTAGTACCAAAAATCTTGTAGGTGAAATAGAAGTAGATATCAAATGTCAAACTACATGTCCAGGTGTCTTTGCAGCTGGTGATGTCACCAATATTCCTTACAAACAAATCGTCATTGCTGCTGGACAAGGCGTGACTGCAGTCCTTAGCGCTATTGAGTACATCAACAAGTGGGAAGAATAAAAAAATAACAATTTAATTCAAAAAAATATATGTTTGATCTTATCACCATAGGCGATTCTACTTTTGACACTTTTTTGATTTTGGAAGAAAACGAAAATACTTGTACTCTAACCAAAAACAAAAAAAAACTTTGTTTCAATTACGCTGAAAAAACTCCTATAAACAATACTGCCCAATCAGTCGGTGGCAATGCTGCCAATGTCGCTGTTGGTGTAAAGAAATTTGGTTACAACACTACGATTGTCACCGAGCTAGGTGATGATATCAATGGACATATTATCAAGCACGAACTAAAAAAATCCGGTGTAAATATAGACTTAGTAAAAAGAATAAAAAACAATGAAACTCGTTATTCAATAATCCTAAATTATTGTGGAGAGAGGACTATACTTTCTTACTATGCCAAAAGGAATTATAGCTTACCTACCCTACCAAAAACAAAATGGATTTATTATACTTCATTAGGACAATCATTTGAAAAACTACAAGATAAACTCGAAAAATATTTACAAAAAAATAAAGAAGTCAAATTAGCAATCAATCCTGGTTCTTACCAAATAAACAAAGCTACTGAAAAAATAAAAGCAATCATACCTCATACTGACATCATCTTTGTAAACAAAGAAGAAGCCATAAGACTTGTCGGACAAATCCAACCACCAAAAAAATTATTATCTTCACTACATAGTCTTGGGGCAAAGATGGTTGTGATCACAGACAATGAAAAAGGTTCTTATGCTTATGATGGTAAAGAAAAATATTTTATGCCAATCTACCAAGTAAATATGATAGCCAAGACAGGAGCTGGTGATGCTTATACTAGTGCTTTTCTTTCAGCTATTATTTCTGGATGTAATATTACAGAAGCGATGGTCTGGGGTACAGCCAATGCTTCATCAGTTATCCAAAAATTCGGTTCACAAAATGGTTTATTAAATACAAAACAATTGAAAAAATTACTCAAAGAAAAATCCGACATACAACCGAAAAAAATATAAAACAAAAAAATAGTCTTGATCAAGACTATTTTTATTTATAAATTAGGAATCGCAAACGTCAGTTAAAATCTATAGGAATGACGAAATGAGCTTAAGCGAATTTCGTTATACATTGCAAAAGAAAAAGATTATTGAATTTATAAGGAAACAAATAAGACAGGAATGGTGAGAGGTTGAAGTTTTGTGTTTTGTTTTGAAAACAAAATCAGCGACTATACAATCGCTGATATTTTCAGTGAAATCTATAATCTACAATCAGTGAAATCAATGTTTAATAAATCGAATCAGTTCTTCAGACAACGGACGGAATAACCCGCAGATTTTCCATCGGAAATAGTACGATAAACCTGTGTATAATTGCTACCGAGATAAACATAACGACGGTATGAATATGTTGCGTTATACTCTGTAGCAGTCTGAAAAGAACCTGAATTATTTAAGTAATAAAAACCACCGTTTACTTGGTACCCACTACCACCAGGAAGATTAAAACCAGAACTACCACCAGTTTTAAGTTGAGTTCCTTGATCTGTACCTCGCCAAGAACTATTCAAATCAGCCTGCGCTTGAGTCATACCCAAATACATCTCAAGAGTTTTAACTTCAGCATCAGTAGGAATATGCCAACCAGAAGGACAGATTCCTTGAGAGGGAGAAGAGGGAGTACATAAAGAAGTGCTACAGGAGGCTGCAAGCTGATTTGCTTCTGCCCAAGTGTAGAGACCACCATAGGTGGTGCAGTTTGCATCACTATTAGAATAACACCATTTTTCAATGAGTGAGTTGTTGGAAGGCATAGTACCAGCTGAAGCAAGTTTAGTTCCAACATTGAGATTTTGAGAAAACCAACATTGATTGCCGATGTTGACCAAATTATATGTTTGTCCAGAATAACTTACACTAGTTAGACCTGCACACGGTGGTGTATAACATACATTACTACCATTACATCCACCACCAAGACACTGCGTACCAGTAGTACAACTAGCACCATTAGGTTTTAGTAAAGTAATCTTATTACCTCCGGTTGGAATATAGACATTACTAGGTTTTGACCAAGTGTTAAAGTCTGCGTCTGATGTTTGTGTAGCTGTACCTTCGTTGAGTGTTAAACTTACTTGACCAGCTACGCTGGTATTTACCAGTGGAGTACTAGTAGAGTAGAAGTTAGTCCAGTTAGTTAGGTTAGTGGGATGAATAGCAAAGAGTGTCGTTGAAGCTCCCCCCCCCCAGTTGGTTTGGGTGAGAAACATGGTAGCTGTTCTAGAAGGATTGGTGTAGTATTGATATACTAGTATACCTAGTTGAGTTAGTA
>Ga0172380_10005056_pt1 | contig 16347 bp, 5 predicted proteins | sample Leawe162metaG_FD_119747 | JGI IMG/M metagenome (GOLD analysis project Ga0172380, IMG submission 119747) | Leachate microbial communities from a municipal landfill in Southern Ontario, Canada - Leachate well 162 metaG | ecosystem: Engineered > Solid waste > Landfill > Unclassified | place...
GCGAGAAACCATCAATCGCCCGCAACGGCACACGCAGGTCGTGGGAAACCGAATAGGCAAAACCTTCCAAATCTTTGTTGGCGACTTCTAGCTTCTCGGTGCGCTCCCGCACCAGTTCCTCCAAATGTTCGTGATATTTGGACAATTCCAGTTCGGCCCGCTTGCGCTCAGTGATGTCACTGAATGCTACCACCGCTCCGGTGATTTTACCTCCCTCCCTAATCGGCGTGCTGACAAACTCAACAGGGAAGCGGCTACCATCCTTACGCCAGTACATATCCACGCCGCGATGGGTTACACCTTGTTGGTATGCGGCAAGAACCGGGCATTCTTCCTGCGGGTAGGGGCTGCCATCTGGCCTGGTGTGATGAAACATAGAATGGGTATGTTGGCCAACAAGTTCGTCGACCGTAAAACCAAGCAGTTGCGAGGCCGCAGGATTAATGAAAGTACATCGGTCATTGATGTCCAGTCCGTAAATACCTTCACCCGCAGAATCCAGGATCGACTGGTTCCGTAAACTCAGTTGCAGCACTTCCTGTCCTGCTTTCTTACGCTCGCTGATGTCGCGCGCCGCGGCAAATACGCCCGCCACGTCGTTCTTGTCGTTCCGGTACACACTGGCGTTGTACAGTACGTCCATGACGTTGCCGGACACATGCCGCAGGGTCAACGGGTAATCCGTGACGGCTCCCTTCGCAAATACTTCCCGGTAACCTGCGCGCGCCTTGTCCGGCTCGGCGAAATAATCCGAGAAGTCGCTGCCGACCAACGCTTCGCGGCTTACCCCGGTAGCCTGCACCGTCGCCTCGTTCACATCGGTGATCTTGCCCTCCGCGCTGATGGTTACCAGCGGGTCCAGGCTTGCCTCGATCAGGCTGCGCGCATATTGTAACGCGGAGCGCAGTTGTTCTTCCGCTTGCTTGCGCTCAGTGATGTCCTTGTTCATGATCATCCAAACTTCGCCGTGTTTGGGATGCGTAAACACGGAAGCCGAAGCGGCGCACCAAAAACGCTTGCCATCCCTGGCTATATTTTCCGTCTGTCCTTGCCAGACCCCTTTTTTGGACAATGTCGCACCGATAGCGGCGGTGATTTCTCCTGCTGAGTCATCGATTCGAGCGAACAGCACTGAAAAAAACTTTCCGGCCAATTCGCCAGGGCCGTAGCCGAACATGCGCTCGGCTCCCGGATTGGTATAAACAATGACGCCGTCTCTTGCATGAACCAGCAACACCGCTTCGGTCATCTGCGCGATCATCCTGGACTGGAGATAAATATCTTCCTGCACGGATTGCCTGCTGATCCGCAAATGCCGGTAACGCTCGGGCAACACCGGGGAGATGGCGCCAAACCGTTCAATAATGGCAAAAGAACCGTCCGCCCGGCAGCGGGAAAGATAGGTGTTCACCCTGGCATGATGCGTCACCGGGTCCATTTGCACAGCGCCTTGCGGCCCGGATACGTCGATCGTTTCCAGCGCATTCACCAGCGCTTCCGGTTCCAGGCTTCCCGCCTGATTGGCCGCCTTCGCGAACGCTTTGACACAAAGATAGGCACCTTCGCCGAAATTGGTCAGGATACCGTTCCCCAGGGGCCACGCACCGTTCACGCCGGGCTGGGTGGAAAGCCGCGCTAGGTAATTGCTGTTTTCCGGCGTGGCTAGCGTCATGAAATAGGTATTGCTGGAATAAAAGCCTTCCCTCACCTCCGGCGGCAATCGGCTGGACATGACTTCATCATAGTGTCCCATCACCACTGCCATCCGGCTTTTCAAGCCTCTTTCGGTAAAGCGGGTGAGCAGTTGTATTTGATCGGCTCCTGCAAAATAGGGAACGAACACATCGGCGCCCGATTTCGCCACTTGATCCAGCAAGCCCTCGATGTCGCCATTAGCCACGCCGAGCGGATAATACGCCTCGCCGATAACCTCTCCGCCCGACTGTTCCAGCGCGCGTTTGGCGGCATCGATGGAGCCGCGCGGCCATTCGTAATTGTTGCCGGCAAAGAACATCCGGGGACCATACTGGTTACGCATGTACGGAATCATCCGGTCGATTTGCTGGTTCGGTAGCGCGGCGAAATGGAAAAAATAATGGCTGAGTATGCTGCCTTCGTAAAAAGAGAAGTTCAGATAAGGCATCCTGCGCGGCTCGGCCACCTCGTAAGCGACGGCGATACGCGAATTGGAGAGCAGGTTGCCGATTATCGCGACACAGCGATGCTGCCCCACCAGTTTGGCGGCGGCCGCAACCGCGCTTTCTGGCAGGCTGCCGTCATCTTCGATCACGAGTTCCAGCGGCCTGCCCAAAACACCGCCGCTTTCGTTAACCTCATCGCAGGCGATTTGTCCGGCATGGGAGATTTCCGCGCCATACATGCCCACCAATCCGGTCAAAGGGGGCATCAATCCGAGTCTTACGGTGCTTTCATGCATAAATCCTTCCCCTAGTACACAGCTTTTGAAATCATTCGGGTAATTATCCTATAACAAAAATAGTCCACGAACGACACGAAATAAGCCACGCAACGCTTAGATGACGCTCAACCATTTCATATCCTATTGAGTATTTTCGTGATTTTTGTGCTTTTCGTGGACAATCGCTTATTTCCAAGCTTATCCGGTGTATTTCCAGAGCTGCGTACTAGCCATCCGGGCCAGTATCGGCAAGCCGTTCTAAAAATTGGCGAAATTCCGCCCCAAGCTCTGCATGTCTCAGGCCGAAAATCACGTTGGTCTTGAGAAAATCGAGCTTATTGCCGATGTCGTAACGCTTGCCTTCGAAGTGCAGGCCATATATCGGTTTTTGCCGTAACAGCATACGCAGCGCATCGGTGAGCTGGATTTCATTATTCTTGCCGGGTGGAATGTTTTCCAAGGTCGGGAAAATATCGGGTGTCAGCAGGTAGCGTCCGGCTATCGCGAGATTCGACGGCGCCGACTCGGGCGCAGGTTTTTCAACCAAGTCTTCGACCTGGTAAAGCCGGTCTTCGATAAGGCGGCCTTTCATGATGCCGTAACGCGAGACTTTGTCGAGGGCGACCTGCTCGAAAGCGACGACGCTTGCACCGTAGCGTTGGTGAATGTCGATGAGTTGCCGCGTGAGCGGCGTGTTGGATTCGACAATCGTATCGCCGAGCAGCAAAGCGAAAGCTTCATCGCCGACATGGTGTTTCGCATACGACACGGCGTCACCCAGGCCATTCATCTCCCGTTGCCAGATGTAATGGATATTAGCCATGCTCGAAATACGGCGGATTTCTTCGAGTTCCAGCGTGCGGCCCGCATGTTCGAGTTCGGCCTCGAGTTCGCGGTTGGGGTCGAAATGTTCCTCTATCGCACGCTTGCCCTTGCTGATGATCATCAGGATGTCCTGGATGCCGGCTGCAACGGCTTCCTCGACCACATATTGGATCGTGGGCTTATCGACGACCAGGAACATTTCCTTGGGTTGCGCCTTCGAAGCCGGCAGGAAGCGCGTACCGTAACCGGCGACCGGGATGACCGCTTTTCTAATAGTGTGATGCATCATCGTGACTCAAGGAGAGGGTTAGCGGGTTTATGCAGTCCCATAATTTAAGACTGACGCCAATCTGGGCCGGCATAAAAGGATCGTCGGCCAGCAGCCGGGAATGGCTTAAGCCCGCAGGCCGAGGGTTGGCCTCCAAAAATACCGGGCTGATGTTGCCGTGTAGGTCTCTGTCGAGCAAAACATCCAGGCCCATCAGCAGCAAGCCAGCGAACAGGTCGGCGGCACGCTCGGCCTGTTCGCATATCCTGTTCCAGTCCGCAACATCAAGGCGGATCGGTTTACCCCCGGAAGTTAAGCCGGACAGCGCTACATCGATAGCGGCGAGTTGTCCGCCACGCCCGCATGAGGCAGGATGCCGTTCATCCTGGCCCAATTGCGCATAGCCGGATTCCACGCGATGCCGTTCCCCATCGAAGGCGAGATTCAGGCGTAACGCCAAGCTTTGCTTGACGCCGGAAACCGGGTTCCGAAAGCAGACGCCGTCGCGGCGTTGCTGGACGATAGCGCTGCCCTGCGCCCAGCAGCATTCAAGATGGCGCGCCAATTCCCGCCTGGCGTGCGCCTGGTCGCGCCGGAAGAAGGCCACAAGCTCGCCTTCGGTGGCCTGGTTGGGTTTAGCGACGATTTCCGTATACCTGTCCAGGAAGCAATACGCCGTCTCCCAATCTCCGGGGGCTATTTCCTGGTAAGCCGGCACGTCCAATCCCAAGGCCGACCAAGCGGCCAGCGTGGCGGCTTTGTCGTCAGCGAGCCGGGATACCGAGGCCGGATTCACCTGGACGCATGCAAACGATTGCGACATCGCCGCATGCATTGCCCGCTCTTCGCGGCCCAGACAAAGAAACTGGACGCTGTCCGTCCGCACCGGAACATCCAGATCCGTCTCGATAAACCGTCCCGAACTGGAATCCAGGTACAGGATACGTTTGAGTTGCCCCTGTCCGGCAAGCCAGTCGCTATGCGCGGCCAGGACATTGGTTCGCGGCTTGCCGAAGCGTTCTAAATCATGCACACAGGCATCGACAATCAAGGGATACAGTTCATGCGTGAAACAAACGGGGGATGCAAATATCACGGCATGATGCCACGTCCCCGGCAGAACGGCTGAAAGCTCATCTGGAGAGGATGACGCTAATTTAACACAAAGTTCCGGCGCCAAAGGTTCGCTGAGTACGGCTTCCAGCGCGAGCTCGATAATACGGCGGCGATAGTATGCGGAAGTCGCCAATGAACGGCCAAGAATATCCCAGTCAATGCCCGGCACAGCCTCAAGTCGCGTAGCGGCGGTCATCGCAATATCGTTTAACAGCGCTTGCAGGCGGTAAGCTATGCCGGCGTCGGTATGCCTGTGTATACGCCAATAGCGAATTTCAGCGCTGTCCAATCCCGCCAGCAACAGGTACTTGACGAAAACACCGGCTTCATCGGCGCTGAGGGGCGAGTCGGCCTTCATGCCGAGTGCCTCCCGTGTCCGGCTTATGGCTCTCCGCACCTGCTTGGCGTCAGGAAAGCAAGACATTGCCAGCATTCAGCGCGTTAAGGTAATCCTCGCCGGCGCGGTTCAAATCCCTCAGCACGATCCGGGCGTTTGCGCCGATGCGGTCCCAGTCGGGACCGATTCCTGCGCTACGGGCGCGCTCAAGCTCGTGGTATTCCTCGCGCAACGCCACGCGGTCCCATAAGCCCACGCCGATATTCGGTTCGATGAGCACGATGCGCCAATCAACAAGGGTTCCCGGAAAACGGCGGTCGCCTTGTTGCAGCATAAAGCGCGAACCCAGCCTACAGCCGTTTTGATCGAAAATCGCCTCGATTTCAACCAGCACGCCTTCCTGCTCGAACACCGGGACGATCAGGAAATCCAGCATCAAATAGCGGGGCATGCCGTAGGAAACGCCCATCAGGTCGGCGCCCACCGTCCGCCCGGTTGCGGCTGTATAAGCGGCCGCACCATGCGTTTCGTATGAAGCCAAAGCCTCCATAACACGCTTACCGGCTTCGGCCAGCTTATCGAGGATGATCTGCCGATGCTCGGGGCGTATGAATTCGGGCAATAACTGTTCGAGCGTTCCGCCCCGGCCTACATTGGTAATTAACTGTTTGCTGTTAAGCGTGATCCAGTGCGAGATATGCCACTTCTTTTCACGGTCCGGCTCATCCGGGTTATCCGTGGACAGGATGATACGGTGTGAGCCGAAAATCGTCGTGTACGGGCGCCGTCGGCGGTTCACGGCGCCGCCCCATTCGACGATTTGCCGGTGCACAAAGGCGCGCATGAATGCCTCGGTGGCCCAATGTTCCGGCGAACTTAGCACCACTTCCTGGATGCAGACAGGATGCTTCAGCGAGATCTGGTAGATAAATTCGACAGCCAGCTCCATTTGCCCCGAATCCAGGCCGCCATCCGACCGCCCCAACTGGAAAGCCTGCGCATTGCGGCCGCCGGATTCGGCGGCGTCCTTGATCATGACCAGCGGATGACGTTGGGCGAAAGCGAGCAGGCCCGGATAAGCATTTTCCGCCAGTCCGTTCTTGATCCAATCTTTGACCACCGATTTGTCAGGGCTGCGCGCGGTATCATCGGCCAACCAGTCGATTTCGTCGGGCATGTCCACGCCGCTGCCGCGGAAAATATCCCGGTACTTGGCCTTATCGTAGGTCGTCCAGGTATGAAACAACGACTGCACCGTGTAAGGCAGGCCGCAGGCTTCGAGTCTGCCTTCGTCGTACACCGGGTCCCCATGAAAAGGATAGACCAGCGCCGCGAGAACCGGCCGGGTAAAACGCGCCGCCACCCGTATGCCTTTGGGATGCAAGCCGGCCGCGAGGCGGGCGGCTTCCTGCAGGGAGTAGCCCTTATGCCGTACCAATGCGGCTTCGTAAGTCGCCGCATCGACGTAAAAATGGCCGCTGGTGATAAGGGCTACGGGACGCGGGTATTCCGGCTGTTCAATGATGTCGAGCTTGCGCGTGATGATGATATTGCCGCCGCGCCGACCTTCCGCCTCCAATTGCCGTGCCAGACAAGGCCCTTCGCAGAGCATACGCGAAAAATGGGTGCGGCCGACCGGGGCGGCGATGACATGGTTGACCCGCGCCCGGTCATGGATCAGGTCGGGATCGAATTCGGCGAAAACTTCCGGGATAGCGAAGCCGTCGTTGCGGATGAACGCCAATTCACGCAACTGGTTGTATGCGCGCCAGGTTTTTTCCGCAGGCCCATCGGCGCCGGCACCGATGGCTGCTATTTCGACGCCGTCCAGGTAATTACCCAACAGCAGGTCCTGTTCCTGCCCGGACAGTTCCCGAAGTTCTGTATAGCGGGTCAGCACGAAGCGCAGGTAGCGGTGCAGCCACTGGTGGTGTTCCACCGCTAGCCTGTAGAGCGCCTCGCCCTGGTAATCGGCATAACCGGTGCCACGGCTATAGACCCAGGGGCGGTACTCGTAACTATGGTCGTTAAGCGTCTTCGCGAAAAAGCCGGACAGCGCTCGCCATAGCGACAGGGTATCAAGCGCCGCAGGCTCTTGATGGGTATACGCTATCGTCGTTTCGATAGCCAGAACGATATAGAACAATTCAGCACCTTGGGCAATGCAACGCAGCCCCTGCGCCTTCGCGACGGCGTCGATTCTCCCTTGTTGGCCGCGTTCACGGAGTTGTTGGGCCAAGCGGCCGAAATCGCCGATGTCCTCGTAGCCGCCGGCGATGCAGTGGTAGGCCTGCTCGTCGATTTGCCGGCCCGAGAACAGTTGCTCCAGGCGTGCAAGCATGCATTGTGTCGTCTCGGGATGCTCGTCGTCCTGGCATTCCCTGGCTAAAGCCGTCAGCGCATTGAGTGTATATTTAAGAAAAGCGCCGAAATTTTCCTCGTTCACAGGCTGCTCGCCTGTCCCGAGCATGTCAATGGCTTTGCGGTAATTCCCTATGAAGTCGCCGGTATCGGCCTGTGCCGCAGTGAAAGCGGTTTGCCGCCGGTTCAGCGCACGGGCCTCGGCGATGCGGGCCGCTAACTGGCGGCGCGTTTCCAGCGCGACCGTAGGCCTTTCTTCCATCGCCTTGTTGGAACTTTCGACGCCTTTTTCTTCGCGGAACTCAACTACCCGGCCCCGTCGATTCGTCGGCAACAGTAAAGAAACAAGCCCTTCATCGCAGCGAACATGGCTTCCTCCCAATAACGCGATACCCGAGGCAAAGTCCTCCATCGCGGCGCGAATGTCTTCCTCTGTCGCGCCAATGAAGAGATAAAGGCCGCCCAAAGCCAGGAAGTCGACAAAGCCCAGGTCCTCCAGCGCTATCCCGCTGCCGATGCGGCCCAAGGCTTCGGCGAGCACCCGGTCGCGTTCGCCGCCCCGGCCAAAGCGAGCCAGTTTATCGGTTTCGGTCAGGGCCGACTGGATTTCGTGATCCTGCCGTATCTCGTCGATGAGGCGTTCGTAAACCGGCCGGGCAAGCACCGGCTCACCGCCGGTTAAAGCAGACCAAAGCCGCTCGGCCCTTCGGCGACGACGGCGCATGTCCAATCGCCAGGCTTCGACGCTTTGTTGCCCAACGCCCACGCTCAGGTACACGGACTCCCTGCCCTGATGTTCCGCCGCCGCAAACCAAAGCATCACATCGCCCCGGTTCATCGCGCGATGCCGCGCCCCGGCGGCGCCGTCGACGATGACCAGGGCGCTGTTCGGGTTACCTTCCAGCATCAGCCGGCACAGCCGGGCGGGGTCGGCGAGCAGGTCAAGCAAGCTGCGGTGTGGGATTCCCGTGTCGATCACGTCCGCACCCTGGACGGCGTATTCGTAAGAGCGCTCGGGACCCAAAGTTGCCAATGCAAGCGCATGGATGCGGCCGCCCAGCCGCTCCTGCATATCCGCGCTGAGTACCGAACGATGATCCCAACGGTTCAGGCGACTACCCCAGGTGCGCAAATTGGCTTCTATTTCCTTGGTCGTCAGCCCTAAAGCCGACAGTTCTCTGCGCGTTTCATCGGCGATAGCTTCAAGCTGCGTGTCGCTGGTGTAATTGAGCAAGTCCTGGGTGGATAAGCCGGTCGGCGAAACCATGCGAATTTCGGCGGGCGGTTTCGCGGCGGGAAACAGCAGTCGCAGTTGTTCGACGACGCTATCGTCATCCGCGTCGATAGCCAGCATGTCCCGAATTCGTCCAGACCAGCCGCGCTGTTGCACTCGCTCGTACCCTTCATTCATCAGCACGGCAATCATCCGGCCATCCAGGTCTAGGGCGTTGAGCAGATGGCTGCCCGTGCCGGCAAGGATCTCGAACTTGCGTAGGCCGGTGGCGAAGCGGGCGTCCTGTGTGTCGGGTTTGTATTCGGCGGTCAGCACCACGATGCAATTCTCAAAGCTGATGGTTGCGCCGGGATGGCGGCGGGCGGCTTCGGCGATACCCTGGCGAATCAGCCAGGATTTGAAAAACGGCATGAAACGATTGACTTGCTCGCCGCCGGTGACCATCTTGTGCAGTCCCCAGCCTGCGGCCAAGCTGGATGCAACCCGGTAAGGGTCACGCAGTTGCGGCTGCCCCAAATGCTCAAGGACATGCGCGATCCGGGTAATCTGGAACACCGGCAGGCCGCGGCTGGTCGTGAAATAGGGTTTCAGGCAGTCTTGCCGCTGCAAAAGCCCTGCGGCCCATTGCTCCCATTCGAATTGGCTGCAAAACTCCGGCTTGTGGTCGAGCAAGTGATTCGCCAGCGCGATGACGGCTTTGTGATAGATCTCAGGCAAACCGATCTGGCGCAGTTTTTCCGCCCGGTTCAAGGTCAGCACGAATTCCAGGAACAGCCCGTCCTTCGGTACGCAATAGCCGCCGTAACCTTCACCGGCCGGGTGAACCAAACGATCGTAGCGCCGATTCATCAGGTCCGCCATCGCCTCAAAATCGCCGTGCGCAGCAGCCGTAACCATCAGGCTCAAGGCATTCGAGAAAGCAAAATGCGATGCCATCGAGGCATTTTCGCCGGTTTTCAATAGTTCGGGTTCGGTCAGGCTTTCGAAAACGCGGACGTCTTTATTGATCAGGCTGTATAGCTGCCGTCCCGCCTGCACCGCTGCCCGGTCGGCCCCGCCCACCCATTGCGTCCAGGTTTCCACCGACTCGCGCTCGCGTTGCCCCAAGTCCACGCGGCTGGGCGTGTAAAGCAGGTGGTAACGCTTGCCGCCACCGCTGGCCTTGAAATAATACAGCGGGTTCAAGGCCAGGTGATTCAGGCCGTTTTCGGCAATGACCGCTTTGCGGGCCGTCGTCTTGCGCAGTTGCTGGAAGCGGCGCAGATAGGTTTCGCAGCATTCCCTAAGATGCGGGTGCTCGACGCTCAAGGTCTCCATTACCCGGCGACGGGCTGCCAGGCGCGTGTAGGTTTGCAGGTCTTCGCGGTAATATTCATCTTCCAGCACGATGCGGCGCAGTGATTCATCGGAACCATCGCCGCCTGTTTGAATGATCAACGCTTCGCGATTGCGCGCGATTACCTGGACCAGCGCAGCGGCCTGCAAAGCCTCGGCATGTCGGCTTAGAGAGTCCTCTACCACTTTAGGATCGTCGCAATCTTCGGCTTTTTTCCGGCCTTGTTGCATTTCGTCGAACTCAAGCAACGCACCCAGGCAAGATAATTCATCTTGAATCAGGCGATTCCTGTTGATGAGCCTCAGTACGGCGGCCGTTTGCGGAATCTGCTCGTCGGCGCATAATGCCTCGACCTCTATCCAGACGCCCAGTTCGCGGATGACTTTCTCGCCTAAACCGAGAATGCGGGCTGTAAAAAATTCCTCGCGCTCGGCTATTGGCTCATGCAGGCCCAAGTCTTCGGCGATATTGAACAGCGCCATCGATTCTTCCAGCCAGGTACGGATATAGCCTTCGGTCATGCCTGCGGATTGTGTGGTCAGCACATGCAGCGTTGGCAGTGCGCGCCTGGGTTTCAGGGCTTCGGGCCTGAGGCGGGACATTTCCCGGTCGAAGTCCTTGCTGAAGCCGTGGCTTTGCAGTATCTGCCTGACCGATGCCGTCCAGGAACCTGTGGTTCGGTACTGTTCTTCAAGCCGCCGCAAGGTGTCGCCGCCCAACAGGATTTGCCGCAGGGCATCGAAGGGCGCAAGCTCTTCGGCTTCGATCAACTGTTGGACTCGATCAATCTCTAGGTGGTAAATTTCGCCCAGCAGTACGCCGACGGCGGCGATGTCATCGGCATCGGATGCTTCGCGCAGACACTGACGCAGGGCTTCTTCGTCGAGACCGGGAAACTTTCCGGCGGCCACGCATTCGCGGGCCAGGCATAGCCACTCGCTTTCGAGGACCCGGCGAAGATTGGCGGCCCACAAGTCGGCCATTTCCTCGCGGAACGAGACTTCCATGCCGCCTATGTCGATGACCGTGCGGGTGCTTTCCTGTCCTTCCCGTACCAGGACTTCTTCCTTGATGAACAGCGGGATGGCTTCTATCCAGTGGTCGGCGACGCTAAGCCAGCCGTAGTCCGGGCTGCTGTAGATACGATCCCCGGCGAGCCGGACCAGTTTGCGCAAATTTTCCGCCTTGCCCGAATACGGATCCTGGAATTCGTTGATCTTGATCAGCAAATGCGAACCGGTAGGCGAAGGCCGCTGGCTGATCACGACGTATGCAGCATGTCGTTTGGCGGCGCCCAAAAATTCCCGGCGTATGCGGTCTACCAGGCATAGACCTTGCCCGGCCCGTGTCATGATCGCTTCATGCGCGGCAACGGCTTCGAATGAGTCGGCTAATGGATCGTTGAAGTTCTCGATCTGTAAACGGGAGGGGACGAGCGCATTCGACAAGGCTTTTTTTTGTTCGTCGAGAACGGCATCCTCGAAACGTTCGCAAGCGCCTTCCAGCGTGGTCAGCGGAATTTCCGCGGTGCCGACCAGCAACAGCGCCAAGGCTCCAGCGCCGGCTTGCAACTCCGGCGCAGCCGCGGCCAGCGAGGACAACTCAGCGGCCAGTTGCCGCCAAGTCGAGCCGGGCGTCAGCAGCACCGCATTGGCAAACAATGTCGCCTGGTTGTGAAAGGCGCGGCTCATGCGTCCGAATATCAGTTGTTGGCGGGCTACGCGGACTTCGGTGGCAATGCGTTCGATATTGCCGCGTTCCAGCGGCCTGTCATAGCCGCGCAGCAGGCGGTACAGCCGCGAACGCTGCGCGTCCACGTCGGCTTCGCTATGCAGGATATCCACTGCTGCCTGGCGCTGATAAGGCAGGTCGACCCGGTCTTGCCCGAGCAGCCATGTCATCAGTTGATGACGGTTTTCGATACCGGCGGACGGGTCAACCGCAGCCCGCTCCAGGAACATCGAAAACAAATTGCCGCTGTCCAGGATATCGCCTTCGAGCACGCTATGCAGGCAAGCGCGTTCGGCTTTTGCAAACGATGCGTAGAGTTCAATGACTTTGGCTAAGGCCTGCCGCTCAGTCCAACCCTGCCAACGCAAAAAAAGATGGCAGTGCGCCAATACCAGCAAGTATTCAAAGCCCTGCTGAGCTTCTGTTTTCGGTGCGGCATCGGAATAACCGAGCGGGATAGCCAGGTCGCAAGCGATAACGGCAGCGCCGTCATCCAGCGTCAGCAGGTGCGCATGACCTTCGACAAAGACGACGGTCAACTCGCGCCCGGCCAACTTTTCCAGCATGTCGCTGAATGAAGGATTGCCGTTGAGCCGCGAAAACATCAGTTTCAAGGCGCTTTGACAAAGCCCTGCGGTAATGGCGACGCTGCGGTCGGCATCGTCAAAAGCGTTGATTTGCAGCTCCGCCAAGGCATTTTGCCCGAAACGGTAGATGCCTCTGGCAACAACAGTGCCGGTGCCGCGACGTCCTCGCCAAGTGCCATTCTCGGTATTGAACCGCTCGACGATGCGTAGCGGAAAATTGTCGTTATTCATGCGAATCGATCCGTATTATGGGGAGGTCAATTTTACAGGGGGGGGACATAATTCATAGCCGATGTTACGCAATAGTAAGGTAACGCGCAAAAAATACCACCCTGTCACAGCCCATAGGTCGGACGCGCTGTTTTGCCCGACATCAATGCACAGCAATTGTCGGGCATAAAAAGCATACCCGACCTATGCGGCTATCCGCTAATATTGTGAGGATATTTGGAAGACATCGCCAATCAGCATTGCCCAAAAACTCAATTGGGCATAGCGTGTGGCGTGGACAGGCATGCCCGGCTTCCTAGTGGATATTACGGCTAGGGTTAAAACCACTCCCCTAGGGCTGCTTGCTGATAAGGTAACTCGCAAAAAATACCCTCCCAAATACAATAGAACGCAGATGACGCAGATGATTATGATAAACACGGATAAGACCATGAAAAAACTGCGTTAATCATAACTATCAGCGTCATCTGCGTTCTATTTTTGGTTGATTTATCGTGTATTTTATTTATTGCGAGTTGCCTTGAATGGTTTTGCGATAGCTTCAAAGCCAGTCAGCCCATCCGGCTTAATTTGCTCAATATGTTACAATTTACTGATTTAAATAAATTTAATTGCAATACTTCATTTTTGTTATGTACAGAGCCCTACGTTATCTATGCGTTATCAACTAATCATCCTGTTTTTTTTCCTTTATGGTTTTATTGCATCGGCATGCCTGGCCGATGCAGGCTTTGACGAGCTGATGAAAATGTCTTTAGAGGAACTCATGGATTTATCAGTAGAAACCTCATCAAAACAAAATAAGAAACAATTCAATGAATCCGCTTCAGTTTATGTGATCACTCAAGAAGAGATTAGCCGCTCCGGCGTGACATCCTTGCCGGAAGCGTTACGGTTAGCCCCTGGCGTGCATGTTGCCCGTATCAACGCCGATCAATGGGCCATCAGCATTCACGGTTTTAATGAACGTTTTTCAAACAAATTGTTGGTCCTCATCGATGGCCGTTCCGTTTATTCACCGCTGTTTGCCGGCGTTTATTGGGATGCACAGGATGTCCTGCTGCAAAACGTGAAACGCATCGAAGTGGTTAGAGGGCCGGGTACTGCGTTATGGGGCTCTAATGCGGTGAATGGCGTGATTAATGTCATCACTTTTTCGGCTAAAGAGACTCAGGGCATCGAATCAACGGCGGGGTACGGGACTGAGGAGCAAGGCTTTGGTTCTTTGCGGTACGGCGGGGCATTGGGAGAAAAAACGCATTACCGAATCCACGGCAAATATTACAACAGGGATGATGGAGGCGCCTTCTATGGGCAAGCGGCCAATGATAATTCATCCCTGGGCAGCGCCGGTATCCATGTTGACTCGGATCTTACCGAAAACGACAGCGTGCTGGTTACGGGTAACGCCTATGATGGCAAAATGGGGCAGTCTGGTGATGTGCCCGATATAAACTCACCCAGCTTGACCCGGTTGATTAATGACGATATCAACGTAAGCGGCGAAAATTTATTGGCGCGTTGGACGAATCAAAAAGAAGAGCATAAAAATTGGGCATTACAAGTCTATTATGACCACACCAGCAGGAAAGACAGCGTTTTTGGCAATCAGGAAGTTAATGTCGCGGACTTGGACTTTCAACGCCATTTCGCTTGGCTATCTAACCAGGAACTAGCCTGGGGACTCGAATACCGGTATGTCAATAATAAACTGGATTCAGGGTCGTTAGTCAGTCTCAATCCGAAGGAAAGGGACACCCATTTGTATAGTGCATTTCTCAGTGATGAAATTTCGCTGTTCCGGGACCAGTTTAAATTTAACCTGGCATCACGCTTTGAACATAACGATTTAACCGGCTTTGAAATCCAGCCTACTGCACGGATAACCTGGTTAATTGATGATAGCAATACCTTTTGGGGCGCTATTTCCCGTTCTGTAAAAGTGCCGTCGATCAGCGATCAAAACGCAATATTCGAGCCTAATATCCGTGACATAGGCCTAAGTTTCCCTGCGGTTATCAATGTTGCAGGGAATAAAGGGTTTAATAGCGAAAAGCTCATTTCCTATGAGTTGGGTTACAGGACCCACTTCAGCGATGGCATTCAACTGGATATAGCCACATTCTTTAATGATTATGATGACCTCAGGACCTTTGAAGAAGGCCAGATCTTTTTTTTACAGAACCCATTTCGCTACGTGCTCCCATTTGGGTTTGATAACAACATGAAGGGTCATGCTTACGGCCTGGATTTATCAGCGAACTGGCATATAAACGCCAAATGGCGCATGAATGCGGGCTACAGTTATGCTAAAACAAATTTATATTTGAAAAATGCCAGCACAGATAGGTTTAGCCTAAGCCTGCCGATATTTGCCAATTCTCCACAGCAAATGCTGTCGATTAGATCTTCTTGGGATATTCAAAGCAGCTGGAAGATTGATTTATGGATGCGTTACGTCGATAGCCTGGAGTCAACAAATGTTAACGCTTATGTCAATATGGATGCACGCCTAGCCTGGCAAGCCAGCCGCACTGTTGAATTGAGCGTAGTTGGGCAAAACCTTTTAGAAAACCAACAATTACAGTTCTTTAGGGATACCGCCACTAAGCTGTATAACTCAGAAGTTGAGCGTAGTGTTTATGTGCGAATAAAACTGGATTATTAGGCGGTATCGGCTTTGGAGCGGATGCCGACGATGCGCCGTTATGCTTCTTACGGCCTGTTTAAGGTCATAAGCTTTCATAGATACACATCGTATCTTTTGCATTGATTTTTGCATGCATCGTTCCCACGCCGGAGAGATTGTGAAAGTATTCAGTGTTTGGAGTACAAACCTAGGTTTGTACTCCGTATATATAATAAAAATCAATAGGTTGAAAATTTTCAAATACAGGTTTTTGTAGGCTTTTAAAATACTTTCACAGCCTCCAGAGCTTGGGAACGATATGAATTGATATGAAAATGAATTTAAAAGCCAAATGAGGTAGCCCTGGCATCTACGCGGCTTTCGGTATTTTTACGTCATCCGCGAGTGTTACAATGGGCCAAATCAACCACGCACGTAGAGTATCAGTGAATTCATCATTCCCCCCCTTGTTTTCTGAAGCGTCGCCGACACGGTTACGTGAGATCCCTTATAACTACACGTCTTTTTCCGACCGCGAAATCGTCATCCGTTTGCTGGGTGAAGAAAGCTGGCAGATTCTGGAATCGCTACGCGGCGAACGCATCACCGGCCGTTCCGCTAGGATGCTGTTTGAAGTCCTCGGCGATATTTGGGCGGTTCAGCGCAATCCTTACCTCGAGGACGACCTGCTGGATAATCGCAAACGCCGCCAGGCTCTACTGGAAGCGTTACGCCACCGGCTTCGCCAGATGGAAAAACGGCATCCCGAGCTTGACGGCGAAAATGCGGATCGAGCCAAACGGGTTGAGTTATTGATCACAGCCGCGCACCAGGCTGTCGATGCCTTTGAAGCCCATTTCGACCGCACCCGCGACATGCGCCGTAAAGCCTTGGCGTTGTTATCCAAACATACCCGCAAAGACAATATCTGTTTCGACGGTTTTGCCCGTGTGTCCCATGTCACCGACGCCACCGATTGGCGGGTCGAATATCCTTTTGTCGTGCTGTATCCGTGCAGCGAACAGGAAGTCGGCCATCTGGTGCAAGGCTGCATCAAGCTCGGCCTGACCATCATCCCGCGCGGCGGCGGTACCGGCTATACCGGTGGCGCAGTGCCGTTAACGCCCTATTCCGCCGTGATCAATACCGAAAAGCTGGTCGAGATAGGCCGCGTGGAGCCTGAGTCCAGTCTGCCCGGTGTCGCACAGGCTTATGCGACGATTTATACCGGCGCAGGCGTCGTGACCCGGCGCGCGATGGAGACGGCTGAAAA
>Ga0172380_10005057_pt1 | contig 16347 bp, 12 predicted proteins | sample Leawe162metaG_FD_119747 | JGI IMG/M metagenome (GOLD analysis project Ga0172380, IMG submission 119747) | Leachate microbial communities from a municipal landfill in Southern Ontario, Canada - Leachate well 162 metaG | ecosystem: Engineered > Solid waste > Landfill > Unclassified | place...
ATTTCAAGACTTTTGGGGCATACGTGTGGCCCGTACGTCCGGGACAGTAATATTGAGACATAAATATCATTTTGAGACGTCCACATGATCCGACAACAGGTACCAGTTCTCAGCACCGATGTAATTTCGGTACGTTAGCATTTTACTACATTTGGCATGCAATCTGCTTTGCTACCATTACATCAACAAACCTTCGGGACCGTATTGCTCTTTTTAATAGCAATTTCTTAACCAGTACCAGCCAGCAGCACGCTTGAATCAACAGACACCACTACGAAAGGAGAATAGCATGAAGAACCAAGGTCTCAGCACCATCGCAATGGTAGTAATGATGACGGCTTTGCTGTCGTTCACCGGTAGCCTTGCCGGTGCCGCCCAGGCCAAACCCATGAAGCCGGAATTGGCCGCAAAGAGGGAAATGGTACGCCAACAGAGGGAGCAGCGTGTTACCGATGCCCAGCGCAGGACAGCTGCTGATGCGCTCAAAGCAGAGCGTTTGAGAGTACATCAGGCCAAGCAACTCGTTAAAAAAATGAATCAGGAAAATAACAACAATAAATAGCCCGTTATTCTACAGCGTATGGAGGACATCATGAAAAAGAGAAGATCTATTGATTTGTGGAAATTCGGGCTGACGTTTGTCCTGCTCTGCATCTTAAGCATTCCGCATTTTGCCGAAGCGGTAGCTCCGGTACCGCAAATTCCGACCGGTCCAAAAGACATGTTCGGTAACTGGGCAACACCGGATTACTACACCACCGCAAACTGGGCAAACACCCCGCCGCTTGCCAAGTTTGTCGACACCCTTCCCGGTCTCACGGCTGGCAATCAAAACAATCTGGGCCAGCATCTTCCTCTTGCTGTAGCGGATCAACTTACATACCCAGGTTCGGACTATTACATCATAGAACTCCGTCAATATACGGAACAAATGCACAGTGGCCTGAATCCGACCACGCTACGTGGCTATGTTCAGGTTTCTGCGGGCGGAATGAATGGTACCGCAGATATTACTCCGATTCATTATCTGGGTCCTGTGATTGTTGCCCAGCGTGACCGTCCGGTGCGCATCAAGTTCATCAACAGTCTCCCTACCGGTACCGGCGGCAACCTCTTCATTCCGGTTGACACGACCGTTATGGGTGCCGGGACAGGTCCTGCAAACGCCGCGGGTGAGCCGTGCGACAACACCTCACTCACCAACGCCAATGGCTGCTCGTATTACACCCAGAACCGTGCCGATATCCACCTGCATGGCGGCCGCACCCCCTGGATCAGTGATGGCACCCCTCATCAATGGATAACCCCTGCCACTGAGGTCACCCCGTTCAAAAAAGGTGTCAGTCTGCAGAACGTGCCCGACATGCCGGATCCGGGTGATGGTTCCACGACCTATTACTTCTCCAACCAGCAGAGCGCACGCTTGATGTTCTACCATGACCACGCTTTCGGCATCACCCGCCTTAACGTCTATGCTGGCGAAGCCGCAGGCTATGTTATCACCGACCAGTTTGAGCAGGATCTTATCACGCGCGGGATCCTCCCCCCTTTCCTGGAGCAGATCCCCCTGATCATTCAGGACAAGACCTTCGTGGATGCAACACTCGTTACCCATCCGGTGACGGGAGAAACTAACTTTCCCAAAATCCGTATCACCGACCCGCTCTGGAACTGGGGCAGTGGAGCTGACGTTGGCGGAATCAAAACCCCCGTTACCGGCGACCTCTGGCTGCCGCATGTCTACATGCCGGCTCAGACTTCCACCGCTGGAGCAGGCGGCGTCAATCCCTTTGGCCGCTGGATGTACGGACCCTGGTTCTACCCGGCCACCGCCATTGAAGTCGGGCCGAAACTCAACCCGTATTACGACCCGGATTGCAGCAGTCTGAATCCGTTTATCCTTGCCAATTGCCAGACACCCGGTCAACCGGTCATGATCCCCGGGACACCGAATGTTTCAATGGGGATGGAAGCATTTCAGGACAGCGCAGTTGTTAACGGCACCGTTTTCCCGACGATGACCGTCGATCCCAAACCCTATCGCTTCCGCATCCTGAATGCCGCCAGCGATCGCTTCTGGAACCTGTCGTTCTATAAAGCCGATCCGGCGCAGCTCAGCCCTGAAGCCGCTCTTGCCGTTGGTACGCCAGACCCACGAGGGTACCTGCGCTCCAACAAAACAGAAGTAAAAATGGTGCCGGCATCGGCGGAGCTAGCAGCGGCAAACAACTGGCCGCCACTCTGGCCGGTAGACGGTCGTGACGGCGGTGTACCCGACCCCGGCTTATGTACCGGAACAGGACCTACGCTGGCCTGCCCCAACTTTGGACCAAGCTTTCTCCAGATCGGCACCGAAGGCGGATTCCTGCCGAATCCGGTGGTTATTAATCCGCAACCGATCACCTATATGTCAGATCCGACCGCTTTCTGGGTTGGCGTTGTCGACAAAATGGGCCTTGCCCTCGGACCAGCAGAACGTGCTGACGTTATTGTTGACTTCAGCCAGTATGCCGGCCAGACCCTGATCCTCTATAACGACGCTCCGGCTGCCTGGCCGGCCAGGGTGGCAGGCTATGATTATTACACCGGCGCTCCCGACATGCGCGACTCCGGCGGTTATGGAACCGGCGGGACATATGATGCAGCAACCGGAACCTGGGTAGGCGGTACTGGGCCGTTAGTCGGATATGCACCGAACACCCGCACTGTGATGCAGATAATCGTAAACGCCGGTACTCCAGCCCCATTCAACCAGGCTGCTCTGGAGCAGGAGTTTACTTCAGCTGCGCCGGTTGTTGATACCCCAACTTACAAAAACCTGGCTCCGACAAAAACTCTTTTCGAGCGATCACAGGAACCGATCATTGTCGGCCAGGCCGCATACAGCACTGCCTATCCCAATTCGTTCTTCCCGACCAACTTCCCGTGGGAAGGGATCTCACAAATCAACGACCAGTTATTTCAGTTTGTTACCCTGACTGGGGAGCAAGTGATTGCCCCGCAAGAACCAAAAGGTATCCATGACGAAATGGGCGCATCCTTTGACCCGATCTATGGCCGTATGAGCGGAAATCTTGCCATGCAGCTCCCCAATCCGACAACTCTCAACGCAAACCTGATACTGTACGGTTTTTCGGATCTTGCGACCGAAACAATCAAAAATTCTACCAATGTAAGCGTTCAGGTTGTACCTGGTACTACAAATCTGGCTGATGGCACCCAGATCTGGAAAATTTCCCATAACGGTGTCGATACCCACCCGATTCATTTCCATATCTTCGATGTCCAGTTGCTCAACCGGGTCGGCTGGGATGGCCAGATTCTCATGCCTGAACCGAACGAACTGGGCTGGAAAGATACCGTCAAGATCAGCCCGTTGATGGACACCATCGTTGCCGTACGGCCACGTGCTCCGGCACTTCCGTTCGGTATTCCAAACAGCCTGCGTCCGCTTAACCCGGCTATTCCGCTGGACTCGCCAATGGGCTTTAACAGTATTGACCCGGCCACCGGCCAGGCCTATGTTGCGCCGTCCCCCTATGCAGCCGGCGTAACCAACATCCTCTACAATTTCGGTTGGGAGTACGTCTGGCATTGCCACATCCTGAGCCATGAAGAGATGGACATGATGCGCCCGATCGTACTGGAGTATGTTTCCACACCTCCTCCGGCTTTTACCGCAACGACTGCACCTGGTGGAGCAGATACAATCAATGTGACATGGACCGACCCGACACCGGTAACCACTATCCCGGCTGATCCTGAAGTCTACCGTAATTCCGGCAATGAAATCGGCTTCAATGTCTGGCGTTCAACCAACGGCGACCCGTTCGTAAAACTGAATGCCGTCAGCCTGTTGGCCAACAGCACCAGCTATGCGGACACTACCGCAACTGCCGGTTCCACCTATCTCTACAAGGTAGAAGCATTCAATGCTGCAGTGGATGCAAATAACGCCTACATCGGCTCCACCTTCTCAACCCAGGCTAGTACAATGGCTGCAGCAGTCGCAGTGACGGCTGGCTCTACCACCACTGCACCGGCCACAGTAAATCTTGAGGCAACGATTACTGCTATTCCCGCCGGCGCAACGATTACCCAGGTTGCATTTTTTGAAGGGGTAAATCAAATCGGCATTGCAGCTGTTCCCGGAACGCCTGCAACGTTCAGTTGGACAAATGTTCCGGCCGGTACGTATTCCGTCACGGCAAAAGTAACCGATAATCTTGGTGGGGTAACCGTTTCAACACCCATAAGCGTTGTCATAACCGGGGAACTGGTTGCCAACTTCACTGCAACCGGTTCAGCGGCAGGTGCCGATATCGGTTTCTGTGAAACCGTGACTTTCACCAGCACGTCAACCGGTCCAGTCACCGGTTACAGTTGGCTGATTAACGGTGCAAACTATCTCACGAATCCGGTTAGCACCACTCTTCCGCTTGGCAATTATCCTGTCACTCTGGCAGTGGTCAACAGCGCAACCGGCGAAACAACGCAGGTCACACAGAATGTGGCGATCGTAAACCACAACCCGGTAGCGATCCCGGGCGGCCCATATTATGTTGGCCCTGGTGGCAGCGTAATACTGGCCGGTTCAGCTACAGACCCGGATGCATGCAATGTAGCACCGTTAACCTTTGCCTGGAACGTGGATAACAAAGGTCCATACGACTACTTCACCGCCAACCCGACTATTTCCTACAATACTCTTTTGACAGTGTTGGGAGCAGGAACTCATACGATGACGTTGCAGGCGACGGATTCGAATGGGGGTGTTGGGACGGCTACGGTGTTGTTGACGGTAGGTTCAGGGACAGCAAAAAATGATTTTAACGCCGATGGCAAACCTGACCTACTCATAAAAAATGCTACTGACCTTAATTTGTATGTTTGGTACATGAACGGCATAACCCTAACCAGCTCCAGCTACGTAGCAAATATTCCGACACCATGGGATATTGCAGCAGTAGCTGACTTCAACGGTGACGGCAAAACGGACATTCTCTTGAAAAACACTAGTAATGGTGATTACTATGTCTGGAACATGAACGGCATAACTCTAACCAGCTCCAGCTACGTAGCAAATGTTCAGGCACCGTGGGAGATTGCTGCTACAGCAGACTTCAATGGAGACGGAAAAACGGATATTCTCTGGAAAAACACCTCTAACGGTGATTACTATGTTTGGTACATGAACGGCATAACCCTAACCAGCTCCGTCTTCGTAGCAAATGTTCAGGCACCATGGAATCTTGTGGCAGTAGCTGACTTCAATGGAGACGGAAAAACGGATATTCTCTGGAAAAACGCTACTAACCTTGATTTGTATGTTTGGTACATGAACGGCATAACCCTAACCAGCTCCAACTACGTAGCCAATGTACCGGCCCCGTGGGATATTGCTGCAGTAGCTGACTTCAACGGTGACGGCAAACCGGATATTCTCTTGAAAAATGCTACCACTAATGAAATGTTTGTCTGGAACATGAACGGCATAACTTTAACCAGTTCCAGCTACGTAGCTAGTTTGCCGGCGCCGTGGGAAATTGTTGGCAAATAATGGTGATACTACCGTTGTGACGCCGCAATAATTGAAATGCATTTAAAACAAAGAAGACCCCGACTTTATCGGGGTCTTCTTTGTTTTCCAGTCAACCTCTTCAAAACACTATTGCCATGTGTTTGCCAATTCAGGTACAGTGTTAAGAACTCACGAGGAGGATAAACATGAAAATTCGCTTGTTTTATTCCGTACTTTTCGCCATATGCTTCATTATGCTTGGTAGTCCCGCTTTTGCGTCATCCAAAGTTCTGCTCAAGGTGTCCATCAATGGCAATCTTGCTCCAGGCGAAGCCATCTACGGATGGCAAGCGGATATTGTTTTGCCTGCAGGGGTCAGCATTGCCACAGGTCCTCCGGATGCTAATGGCCTTCCTCAAATAGATCCGTCGTCTTTCTTTTTAAGCGGAGTGGCACTAACAGAACATATTGATTTAATTCTTGGAAGTTATGATTCTTCGATAAATGTAATACACTTGGCATTATTATCATATAACACTGGTATTACGTCTACTGGGGAAGTTGCCACTCTTGTCTTTGACTCTACCGCAACTAATCTAACTGCCAATAATTTCGGGGTAACAAATCTGCTGTTTGATAGTCCGAATCCGAACTTGCAGCTTAGTTTGAAACGTGTCGATGCTGTAAAGGACTTCAACGGAGACGGCAAACCGGACATTCTCTGGCAAAACGCTTCAACCGGTGATTTGTATGTCTGGAACATGAACGGCATAACCATGACCAACTCCAGTTTCGTAGCCAATGTACAGGCACCGTGGGTCATTGCTACTGTGGCTGACTTCAACGGAGACGGCAAACCGGACATACTCTGGAAAAACGCAACTACCAATGAATACTATATTTGGAACATGAACGGCATAACCATGACCAGTTCCAGCTACGTAGCCACTGTGCCGACACCATGGGTCATTGCGACAGTAGCTGACTTCAACGAAGACGGCAAACCGGACATTCTCTGGAAAAACGCAACTACCAATGAATACTATGTTTGGTACATGGACGGCATAGCCATGACCAGCTCAAACTACGTAGCCTATGTACCAACGCCGTGGGTCATTGCTACAGTAGCTGACTTCAACGGAGATGGAAAACCGGACATTCTCTGGAAAAACGCAGCCACCAATGAATACTATGTTTGGTACATGAACGGCATAGCCATGACCAGCTCCAGCTACGTAGCATATGTACCGACACCGTGGGTCATTGCAACAGTAGCGGACTTCAACGGAGACGGCAAACCGGATATTCTCTGGAAAAACGCGGTTACCAATGAATACTATATTTGGTACATAGACGGCATAACCATGACCAGTTCCAGTTACGTAGCATATGTACCGACACCGTGGGACATAGTGAATAACTAAGCTAGTAGTAATAGAGGATATTTTTCATTACCTAATGAGGAAAAATATGAGACTATTTTATAATTACTCTGTGACACTTCTGGGGCTTTTTGCGATAGTTTCTTTTTCAACAGTTGCGTATGGGGCAGCAAATGTAACAATCGTTCCTTCTAGTGATGCTTCATATCTCATTCAAGGAAACGGCATAGACGGTGTTGCCGGAATTGAGCTGAATATCCGTTATGATGCGGTAGCTCTCAAAGGTTCCCCAACAGTTAGGCAGGAATCCCTCGTATCGGGTGCCATGTTCGCTGCAAACACGTCGCTCCCAGGGTCGATCAGAATTGCAATTATCAGCACCGGAACGTTTTCCGGCAGCGGTCCTATTGCCACTGTCACCTTTGCATCGAAAACCGCTTCTGCCCCGCTCCCCACAGTAACAACAAGCATGATCGACAGCAAGGGTTCCCCGATTGCGGCGTCGGCAGTCAATACCCCTGCCGATACGGCCACACAGGGGGTGATCACATCACCCGGCGTTCCTTTCAGCACGACACCCCTTACCTCGCCACCTCCAACTCCTTCTACTACTCCAACCTACCCCGGAACGGTAACGATGCCGACAGAACAGCAGCAACAAACCGGGCCACAACCTGTACCGCCACCTTCAGTCACCCCGGATCAGGTTGGAGATCATACAGCACCCGTTATTGCAGACCAGACACACTCACCAAAAGTTGAGCCAGCTGATGCAAAACCGGCGGAAACGCCTCAATATGTCGTTTACAAGAGTATTGCAGCTCGATTCAAGCAATACGCAGGCACTAAAAGCCTTATCGCCGTTGTAGATCTTTTTGATAGAAAGGTTGCCCAGACAATTGAGCAGGAACCGGCAATAGTACTCAGCGATGGCCATACCAAAGCAACTCTGACTATTGATATTCCCGCAAGAGTCAGCACTTCGCCGAACTTTGCCGCAAAGGGCGGCACACTGGTTTCTTTCAAGCAGGATAAACGGATGAAGGGACGCTGGATAGTCGAGGTGTTGCCGGAAACCGGTTCGAACAAGGTTACCGCATCAATTATTACCGGTGCCGATGAATTTGAATATCCGCTTACCGTTGCCCAGCCGGTAAAAACCGGGCTGCCTCTTGATGATAGCGGCTGGAACAGGTTTCTCACGGAGGTCGGCACTGCCACTTCTCCGCTGCATGATTTCAATAATGATGGGGTACGTGACTATATGGATGAGTTCATTTTTGTTGCAAACTTCATTGCTTCGAAATCAGCACCGCGAAAACTGCACCAACATCCAGCAAAACCAGGAAATAAGAAATGATAACCCGTTTGCTTTATCCAAAACTAACAGAAGCGCTTGCTTACTTACCGGCTGTTGCCCTGCATGGGCCTCGTCAGGTCGGACAATAAATCTAAATCTACCCCCCCTCAGCCCCCTTACCTAAGGGAAGCCTTGAAGTCTCCCCTTAGGTAAGGGGAGATTTAGAGGGGTTAGCCGTTACTGACACAGAAGTTCAACGTCATAGCACTCAATATTCCACGCGAGATAAAACGAAGAAAGCCCTTCCATAATCCGGAAGGGCTTTCTTCGTAAATGAATGCAACATGTTGACTTGTTGCGCTGAGCTTATTGGCTGCCGCCGGTCGAGCCGGTGGGAACGACCACAGGTACCGGCTTGACAATAAACCAGCAGAAATCTGATGTCAAAACGGTAACAATCTTGTTCCCGTTTGCAACTGAGTAGGTGCCGGTAAGAGTACTTGTCGTCCCGTTGGCTTTAACGCTGTACACGGTGACAGGGTTTGTTAACTCCGCGTTTACAGGAATGTTGACGGTAGCTGGTGTGTTGAGCGTAAACGAACCTGCTCCGGAAATGGAAACATCAACTGCTCCGTTTGAAGAAGCGACGGTGAATGCTGCTCCGGTTGCCGGTGTGACTCTCGGCAAGCCGGATGCGGCAGCAGTAGCATTGTCCACAGGTGTAGAAACGACTATAACTGGCGGAGTAGTAATGCTGAAGGTAACCCCGGCAGGAGGAATAATGGTCGTGGAGGCGGGAATGGATACCGCTGTTACCGACGTGGTAGCTCCTGCTTGTAACGGAGCCGCAGCGGCAAGAGACTGGGTGGCTGCAACTGCAATTGACCCAGTTGGCGCATTTGCAGGGGGGGCAGCAACTTGTTCCCGTGTGACCGTGGTCGTTTGAGAGGTTGTCTTTGGTGCCGGTGTTTCGTCACTGCTGCTACTGCTGCTTCCACAACCGTTCAAAGCAAACGATAATGCCACAAGACACATACCTTGAAACATTCTAGTTCGGACTTTCATGTCAACCTCCAGGAAGTTATTTTTCATACACCCGATAAAACAGTGAGTAAACTATATAAGGAAACGTTTAAAAGTCAATCCATTATCTTTCTGTCAGGCGGTATTTCAGCCATGCCTCCCGTAGTCGGTCCAGATGCTGTTTGATGTAGCTTGTACTCAACCGGTCCCGATTATAAAACGATCGAGTCAGGGATGTTGCTGGTTGCGGATTGATTGCCAGCGGGTATGAAGCCAGATAGTTGAGGTTCCCCCGCGGACTACCTACATTGTTGTTTCTAAGGGTAGTTTCCTGAGCATAGGACCATGCCTCACTGCCGCGCACCTGGACCTTTGCCAGAGGTTTCATGTCCCTGGGGGGTGTAAGCGGGAAGCTGAACTGGATGCCGACCGCCTTCCATCTCTTCTCGTCCGTGCCTTTGGTGTCCTTGTAATAAAACGATACCGCCGTGTCCTCCCAGAATCTTTTCAGCTCAAGACTGAACCCCTCATCCTCGGCCCAGAACTTGCCGGCAGTCCCTTCCAGCGAAAGATCCAGCGGACTGTAATAATAGCGGTATGAACCAAGCAGCAGGTCGGAGCGCCGTTTGGTTGAACCCTCTTCGTCCCACCCCTGAACTATCCGGAACAGGTGTTCACCGGCACCGGGGCGGAAGACGAGCTCGTTCAGCATCCCGTAACGGTCATGGACTATCATGCCTCCTCCCAGATTCAGCATCACAAACGGCAGTGGCTTCACCGCCTGAAACAGCATCAATCGTTCCAGCTGTGCCGGTTGCCGGCTGCTGCGGTAGAGCTTGCCCTCCTCCAGGTTGTCGCTCCAGGAGAGCGGCAGATCCCATCGAGCAGTGGCCACAGCGCCTTTCCAGAGCATGGTGGCCAATTCCGGCTTCAGCGAAAGCAGGTAATCGAACGCCCCGACTTCGGTGCCGACAAAAGTCGTCAATCCGGGAGCCAGAGTCAATGACGTGTTGAGTACCCCTGAATTGTCGTCTCCGCTGATAAAGTTGACAGAGCCCGTTTCCCGTGCCTCTAAATCAACGATGAGGTGGTCACGCAGATCCTGCAACCCTTCCGGGCGCTCCAGAAAGAGCCGCAGGTAATGCAGCGGTACGATTACGGTCGCGATATGGATATTGCGCCGCCTGATGACAACACGGAGTGTATCAAGATCCTTTGCCGCTGCTTCACAGGCCAGGCCTGCGACCAGTCCGAGCGCATCCAGTTCGTTATGGTTGAAGATGGTATTCTCATATTCGACCACCAGCGTTCGATCCTGAGTGCCGACCCGAACATTCAGAAACCCCTCACTGATCAGGGTGGCGAGTAGGGATCCAAGTTCGAGGTTCGGGGTTCGAGGTTCGAGGTTCAAGGTTCGAGGTTCAAGGTTCGAGGTTCTAGGTTCGGGGTTAACTGCGGGTTCGGGGTTAGAGGCTTCCTTGCTCCTTGCTCCTCGTTCCTCGTTCTTGATTTTAAAATCGAGTGGCAGGCTCAAGCCTACTGCAACTTCGAAATTGCCCGGTTTGTAATCCAGGGATGTTTTTGCGGTGGCGGTAAAGCTGACAGGCACCTTCCAAAACTGCGGCAGCACCACCCTGGCGCCCACGTTGGTCTCCTTTGTGTCATACTCTCCCAGCAGGTAGAGCCAGTCATGCGCCTTGAACTCGCCACCGGCAAAAACGCCCTTCATCCGATTTGGTCCGCTGCCGTAGCCCGCAGAAACGCGCAACCGCCAGATCTCCTCCGAGAGCACCAGATAATTGGTTTTGAGATACACCGCCGCGCCACCTGGATCCTGTGCTCCGACGGCAATTACCGGCAGCAATGGATAATCCCGAGTCAACGGTGCTGTGGTAACCTTGACATTGGCGGAAAGATCCCGACCTGCACCGGGAGCCTCAAAAAACCGCCCACCCAGCTCGATAAAATTGAACAGTCCGACCGAAAACAGATAATTGTCCTGAAACGGTGCAACCTGCCGCCACTTGCTCTCTTCCTGGTTCGTATAGAGGGCATACAGCCATCCCTCTTCAGTCACCCGGGCATTAGGTGTGTTGAGGATGCCGGTAAATCCCTGCAGCGACAGGCCGTTGTGAAACCGCTGTTCCTGCGCGCCTCCAGCTGGAGTGCATAGCGCAAAAAAAGACCATGTACACAGAATAAGAAATTTCATCCGGTTAAACAGACATCTCATTACAGCCCTTCTCACACATGTTTTAAAATTGAAGGCTGACACCAAGCAGGCAAGTATTAGACCGCCCCCGAACGTTGAACGTTGAACGTTGAACCTTGAACATGGAACTTTGAACGTTAACTTCAACTCGCCCCTTGTCGGCTCAGCACCACCAACGGAGTTTTCAGCAGAATCCTGATGTCCAGCCAGATTGTCCAGGTTTCAATGTAAAGCAGGTCCAGACGCACGACATCGTCGAAGTTCTGTACCGTATTCCTGCCGCTTACCTGCCACAAACCGGTGATACCCGGTTTGATTGAAATCCGTTTTCGATGCCAGTTCTCGTATGTGGCAACTTCGTCCGGGGTAGGTGGCCGGGTCCCTACCAGACTCATTTCACCATGCAGCACGTTCCAGAACTGTGGAAATTCATCGAGGCTGAACTTACGTAAAAATCGGCCGACCCGGGTAACCCGCGGATCATTCTTCACCTTGAACATGGCGCCATTCATCTCGTTAAGCGCCATCAGCTTCTGTTTTTGTTCTTCGGCATCTACAGTCATCGTGCGGAATTTCCAACAAATGAAGCGGCGACCGTTCTCGCGCACGCGGGGCTGACCAAAAAATATCGGTCCGGGAGAATCGAGTTTGATGGCCAGGGCGATAAATGGCAGCAATACAGCCAGAACACACAGCCCAGCCACTGCTCCGATAAAGTCCATGAACCGTTTGGCCAACAACTGGCCATTGTTGAAAGAGATACTGTTAAAAGTAAGCATGGGAATTTCGCCATGAAAAAGGCTAAGCTGCATTTTTGAGCGGCGTGGAGTCATGAATTCAACAACGACCCGGACAGTCAGACCCAACTCATGCAGATCATTGAATAACGACCCAAGGTCGCACGTATTACATTTATCCCGGGCAAAGACAACTTCATCGACCATGCGTTCCTTACAAATGGTGATTACATCGTTGATTGAGCCGATTATCGGATAACGTTGGGTGTCTGTTATCAGGTCATCATCTGCCGCTGCGATTAACCCGAGGTTATTCAGTCCCCATTGGTCATGGCTATCGATCAGTTCGCATATTTTCAACGCGTTCTGTCCTGTGCCGATGATCAGGATATTCCTGGAGTTGTATCCCTTGCGGCGGATAATTCCGAGTAACAGCTTGACTATGACTTTAATTGCAGTTATCAGCAGAAAGCTTATCAGGAGGAAATATACAAAGAGAATGCGGCTGTAGTTGTGTGGGGCCAGCATGAAAATAACAGCGGCAAGTGCTATGCCGCCAAAGGCGTGAACCTTGAAAAGAGCCCAGACAACGCTGGAATAAGAGCGCAGGCGCAGTGATTCGTAGAGGTTGAAGCGGCTTAAAAGGACCATCCAGATAGGGATAACAAAGAGCAGCAACCAGATATAATCGCTCAGTTCGCCAACAGCCCCCGCTGTCCTGCGCAAATAATAGGCGAGCATAAATGCACCGAAAAGGGTGGCATTGTCCAGCGTGACAGCTATTTTATGGAATACGGTGGCCTGTTGTTTTAACATAATGGCTTACTGTTATGCGCCTTGAAGAGTGGAAGTTCATGAGAACAATAATGTGTACAGTGTACCCTCCACTATGCCCCGAGTCAATGACTGGTCCCCTTTTCCCTCTGCGCTAGCCCCTGTTCAATTCTGACTCAACTATCATCTTAATTACATCGCGCATCTTAAAGTTTGCTTGCCATCCAAAGCATTTAAATGCTTTTCCGGGGTTACCCTTACTAACCATAATCTCGGACGGACGCAGCAGCGCCGGGTCGCTTATGACGTGATCATGCCAGTCGAGTCCTAAGACCTGAAAGGCTTCACTCACAAACTGCTCCAATGTATTTGTCTCTCCTGTAGCAATAACGTAATCATCAGGGTTGACTTGCTGCTAAATACTCCACATGGCACCGACATACTCTGCGGCATTTCCCCAGTCGCGGGCAATCGCAATGTTGCCCAGGTGAAGCTTTTCTTTGCTGCCGGCTGCAATGCGGCAGGCCGCTTTGATAATTTTTTTAGTAACGAAACGCTCCGGACGCAGTGGTGATTCGTGGTTGAAGAGGATGCCGGTGCAAACGAAAAGATTATAAGCCTCCCTGTAATTGGCAACCTCCCAGAAAGCGGTTGCCTTTGCAACAGCATAAGGGCTGCGGGGTCGAAACGGAGTTTCTTCGTCTGCCGGTTGACCACCGGTGTTGCCGAAGCATTCGCTGGATCCGGCATTGTAGAGTTTGATCGGTCTGCCGGTAAAGCGAATTGCTTCCAGAAGGTTGAGCGTTCCGACGCTGATGCTTTCCAGCGTTTCCACCGGTTGATCAAATGAAAGTCCGACTGAACTCTGCCCTGCCAGGTTATAGATCTCATCAGGCTGCGCCTTCGACAATACCTGCAGAACGCTTCTAAAATCGTTAAGTGCCATGGAGTGGAACCTGATTTGCTCCTTGACTCCAAGCATCCGAAGATTGTAAAAAGTCGCCATCTGAGCGTCACGGGCCGAACCGTGGACTTCATATCCCTTTTCAAGCAGCAAGCGGGCAAGATAGGCGCCATCTTGACCGGAAATGCCACTAATCAAAGCCTTCTTTTGTGACATTATAGCCTCCACACAACGGTACGGTGATTATATTATGTAAGCAACATATAACCGTCGTCGCCAACAACAATTATATTATTTCACCACCGCATAATAAGTTTTTTCTGTCTGTTGAGCAATGACATCCCAGTTAAACTCCTGCGCAAGCCGCCTTCGCGCAAAAGCTTCTTTAGCCATGCTATTGGTCAATTGCTCAAGTCTCTCCGTTAAAATGGAAATATTACCGAGCGGAAATGTTTCACTCACATCAGCAAGTTCCAAATTAGCAGGAATGTCGCTGGCAAGTATTGGTAAATTGTAGCTGATGGCTTCAAGTAATGCGATGGGAAGCCCTTCATGGTAGGACGGTAGCACAAAAAGTCCGGCATTTGAGTAAATTTCGCCCAACTCCTTACCTCGGATGAAACCTGTCAGAATCACACGATTATCTCTTTCTGACAATTGCTTCAAACCAAGGCTGTACTCATCTTCATGGTCGGCGCCACCCACGACAACCAGTTTCCAATCTGATCGACACGCTGAAAATGCCCTCAACAGGTCGTGAAATCCCTTTTCAGGCACAAAGCGACCAACAGTAAGAATATATTTGTGAGACACAAGCTGATGTCGGGCGCACATTTCTCCTGCTTTCAATAACTCCGGCAACTGGACACCATTTGGGATATAGATTGCATTACTGTGAAAGCGAGATACCATCAGTGAAGCGATATGCTTAGACACAGTAATGACAGAATCGGCAAATCGACAGCCCAAAGATTCACCTGTACGGAGAACGAACTTGGCAATACGCCCCCATTTCTGGCGGTCATAATCAGAGCCATGATGCGTCATGATAACAGGGATGGCGAAAATCTTTGCGAATGGAATTAAAAGTGCGGGGCCTATTGCATGAATATGCAACAAATCGAAGTTCCTTCGATTTTTCACTACATGCAGCACCCCCAGGAAAGTATGAATAATTGCTTCCAAACTTTTTATCCGAGGAGTCCAGAGCGGTACTACGTTGATGCCCCTATATTCATATGGAGTTTTAGATTTAAGATAGGGAGTACGTCCAAATAGCGTAACTTGGTGACCATATGCGACAAGACGAGGATACAATTCCTGGCAGTGAGTTTCGACCCCCCCCATAACATCGGGAATACCGCGCGTGCCGAGTACGGCAATTCGTAACTTAACCTTATTCACAGAAGCAGTCTTTTTGTCGAAGCCCCAACTTCTGCCTAACAATCCATCTAAGAGGAGTTAACTTATCCTTCCTCATGGCAGGGGCAACACTACCGATCATCCAGCAGCTCTTGTTGCAGTGTTTAACTGCCTTACGAACGATTTCTGCCTGTTTTCCGTGCCATATCTCATCAAATGTTTGGGTGGTCAGGTCACCCATGGGCATCTCTGCATCCATGCCATTACAGGGAAACATCTTCCCGTGAGGATCGACGAAAAACATGTCTGTTCCGACCTCACAAGGCATAAGTCGCTTACCACCACGCACGTAGTTAGCCATTCCATAATTAAAATACGCCCTGAACCAATTTTTTATGCGCCTGGTTTTCAATAGTTCGAATGCTATCCGTTCAAATTCGTGAGCAACCATTTCAGGATCTTTGAATGTGTTGTCATGCTTATGGAAATAGTACGAGTTATGTGTTGAAGCAGTGGCAAACTCCATCCCCATGGAATCGGCCAATCTATAAAGCTCGATCATATCTTTTGCATTCACATCAGATACTGTCATCCCGAAACCGATGTCTTTCAGCCCCAGTGCCCTAAGCTCTAGCAGACTCCGCAAACCTCTGTCAAACCCGCCTTTAATCCCACGAAGCTGATCATTGGAAGAAGGCAATCCCTCAATTGATATGCGAACTCCAATTTGAGGAAATTTTTTTGCCAATGCTATCATCCGCTCAGTAAAATAACCATTTGAAGAGATTACAAGCCGTTTTGTCTTAGGCAAAGCGACTTCAATAATTTTGTCAAGATCCAGGCGGAGAAAAGGCTCGCCACCGGTAATATTGACAAAATCAAGACCATTTGGGAGTTTGCTAACTATTTCGGGTGTAATTTCATCTGCGGGCTTGGTGGGGAATTGCCATGTGTTGCACATATGACATTTTGCATTGCAGCGATACGTTACAATGATGCAAGCTTCCATACTAGTGTCCCGTTCGGTTAGTTCTTTCCAGTAATATTTGCGCTATGTTTTGCTCTTTGAACAGACTCAATAATCTTTGCAGCGCTCTTAGTCCATTTGAACGGCTTTGCACTGGTTGTGTTG
>Ga0172380_10005058_pt1 | contig 16341 bp, 10 predicted proteins | sample Leawe162metaG_FD_119747 | JGI IMG/M metagenome (GOLD analysis project Ga0172380, IMG submission 119747) | Leachate microbial communities from a municipal landfill in Southern Ontario, Canada - Leachate well 162 metaG | ecosystem: Engineered > Solid waste > Landfill > Unclassified | place...
GAGGAGCAACGTACTCGCCTGCTCCAGCAGAAAGGCGGTCACCGCAAGGCCGATACCCCAGACGAACTGCCACATCGCGAAACGCATCGTCGCGACATCCGGCTTGACCGCCACGGCAATCGCATCGATCGCCGCACGGTAGTAGAAAGGCTGGAGGAGAAAGAGTGCCGTGGAAGTGGCGGAGAGAACGACCATCAGCACGAGGGCCCACGCGTGGCGGCGGGTGTAGTGCGCAATGAAGCCAAGAACGTCTCTGTGTCGTATTTTCTGCATACGGAAGGTAAAAACGATCAAACAGGGTGGTTTGTTACCGATAATATCAACATTCACGAAGATACCCGAATAGAAGGCCGTAAAACCGCCAATCCCCTGATTGGGAAGAAATTATCGGCTTCGCAAGAACTTGTCACCTCCAGGAAGAATGGTATTTCGCTCTCCAAAGAACGGCAGGAGCGCGAAGACCAAACGGGTTAAGTGGTGGACGATACTGGATTCGAACCAGTGACCTTGCGGATGTGAACCGCACGCTCTAACCAGCTGAGCTAATCGTCCGAACTTGCACCGATTCTACCTGACTTCTCTATTCGTGCGCAAAATAGAGGAAAGAAGAAATTGAACCGAGCTTGGAGGTCCGCCACCACGAAGGAACAAAACAACCAACAAAATTTCCATGCTTGGCCGCCCAAGAGGGTACAGGGGTGTCGGGGGCCTGATGGGAACTTAGACAAGGTGCCCTAGGCCCCCGACCAAAGAAAAAGGTGATGAATACATTATGGCAATCAACGGACGTGTGATCCTTCTTTCATTTCTCGGCCATAGAAAAGAAAAGGGAACACTACCGCTGGAACTCCGCATCCAAAGAGAGCCGGCTCTCTTCCGGCATCATCTGCCCCTGATACTTGCTGCCGGGTTTCCGTGAGTAGGGCGTATCGGCCTTGCTCGACATCATCTCGAATGCGAGCTGACACACACGCATCCCCGGATACAGCGCCACGGGCAGACGATTCAGGTTGCTGATCTCCAGTGTGATCGTGCCGGAGAAGCCGGGGTCCACGAATCCCGCGGTGGAATGCACGATGATCCCGAGACGCCCCAATGAACTCCGCCCCTCCACGCGCACCACCAGATCATCCGGCACCGTGATTTTTTCCTGCGTCACCCCGAGGATGAACTCGCCCGGCTGCACGATGAAGGACTCTCCTTCCGCAATGGTGATCGTCCGCATGTTGCCGATGAAGCTCTCGGGTTTTTTGGGATCCAGCACGGCAAATTTGCTGTGCTCGTAGAGCTTGAAGGTGTTCCCCAGATGCAGATCCATGGAGGATGCGTGGATGTGCCGGAGCGCCAGATCGACGTCGGGCTCGACCTTGACGTGTCCGGACCGTATCGCCTGCTTAATATCTCTGTCGGATAAAATCATAGGAGTGATGGCAAGTCCCACACAGCCACGGCGGAACGCGGTGAGGCCTGGTCGGAGAGAATCATAAGAGAATCTTAAGGAGAGGAAAGCCTAGCACATATTCCGCATGGAAAACGACATGATTTCCACCCTGAATGGATGCCGCCCGCGGTAGAATGACGGTCCATGCCAAGCACTCTGAATTCCTCCGCCGGTTCCCGTGAGCGAACGGAAACGAATGCAGCCGGATCCCGGGCGCCGGAAAAAGAGAATTTACAGAGACGCAGGGAGGATCTCATCCGGTACTTCCGCGGCTTCATGGAAGAAACGTTCGAGAAATTGGGGGTCGCCTCGGAGGCAGAAACGGGCAGTTTGAGACAAGGACTCCTTCACATCGGCTTGGGCGAGCGGGAAATCAGCGACTGGGAACGATACCGGGATACCACCGCCGAGTGGCAACTGTTTTCCGCCCGTAGTCTCTCAAGAGAACTCGACGGTCTCCTCGCAAGAGCCAGAGATCCCAAATTGCCCTTCATCTCCAGGGAATCGGAGAAGCGATGGCGTGATCGCTTCCATGACCGCAGCCTCAATTATAAGGCGAAGGAATACTTCGTCCAGCATCAGATGCCTGCCTACCTTCGGTCATGGGAAAAGGAAGCACAGAAGAGATGGGCACTCCTGAAGCATCCGCAATTGAAGTCGCTCACCAAAGAGAACGTGAAGGAGCTGGGAACTTTCATCGAAGGCAAGGCGTTCCTGAGCCTACACTTTGAGGAGCGCGCGGATCTTAATGCGAAAATCTCAGCCGCTCTCTCAGCCAAAGAGAGGAGGTTGATGCACCTGCACGCGAAGGCGAAAGCGATGCTGGAGGCCGCCGCAACCGCCAAGGCGATGAGTCCGTGGAAAGTGGGCCGATGGATGGAACGTATTTTCGTCGGAACCAAGAAGGGGAAGCCATTCTCTGAAAAGGAAATTGAAAATTTCCTGGATACCAAACTCAGGGGATTCATCGGCAACTGGGCCAAAGTTCGCACGAAATTCGACTGGGTGGAAGCCGAAATGAAGAGAAAAGGCGTCCCGCAAGGATTCAACCGTCTCACGCCGGAGAAATTCATGCTCTTGAGTTACCCGCAGAAGAAAAGTTACACGGAGACGGCGAAGCAGCGGCTCAAACTGAAGCAGGGGCAGAGCACGCCGGAGATGGAGAATACAAAGATCAGCATCCGACACATGCTCGATATCAAGGACTGGGAAGAAGCCGATGACCTGATCAAGAATGCACGCTCGCTCCTCGCAACCGGTAAAGGCAAAGAGCAGGACCGCTTCGAACTCGATTCAATGGAGCGCTATCTGAAAGCATTCCGGGAAAGAGAGAGGGAAGAACAGCAACCGATGAAGGACGCGCGTCAGACGCTGGAGCAGATGCGAACGGCCTTCGCGCAAATTCCCAGCGCTCTACAGCCTCTCTATCTTTCCGCAATGCAAAACGAAAGCACGTTCGATGCCTTGAGAGCTTGCACCTACAATCGCATCTGGTGCCGTGAGCACGGACACCTCGATGATGACCGCGAAAAGCGCCTCGAAGCGAGGGCAACCACTGAGACTCAACGCCTCGCTGCAACCGGCGTGCATAAGAAGAAAGGACTCGAGAACATCAAGCTGGGTTCCGTCACGGATACCAAGCACAATCCGGCGGTTCGCACCTACGGCGAGGGAGAATGGGGACCCACGATCATTCACATGCCTCCCGGCACCGACGGCACGTTCCTGAACATTATTGAAAGCAGAAAAGGAAATGGGAAATTTCGCTACTGGACGACCCTCATTCCCACCGGCGTCTCCTACGAGAAGCAAGAGCACATTGTGAAGAATGTGAACTGGGTGCTGAAGAGCGGCATGAAGAAACTCAAGGAGTGCGGACTGCGGTTTACTCTCACGGGGAACCCGATCGGAGTGAATTAGAAAATTGGAGAGATAGGGCGTATCAAGCATGAAAACGGAAGTTCATAAGTGGAAAGTAAAGAAGTGGTAAGCGCTTCGCACTTTCGAAGTTACTTTTCACTTCGTTACTTACCACTTATGGCACTTTCCGGTTATGGCACTTTCCACTTCGTTCCTATGGTGCACATAACCCCCCTTCGTAGTATCCTTCTTTCCTCATGGCCCTCTACCGCACTTACCGCCCGCAGACCTTCGCCGATGTCGTCGGTCAGGATCATATCGTAACGACGCTCGAGCAGGCCGTGGCACAGGACAAACTCTCCCACGCCTACCTTTTTGCCGGGAGTCGCGGCACAGGCAAAACATCGGTGGCACGTATCCTCGCCAAGCATTTGATGACGCACGGAATCGCGGATCCGGTTTTGAAGCAGCAGATCATCAAAGGCGTCGAGGACGGATCGATCGTGGACCTGCTGGAGATCGACGCCGCGAGCCAGCGCCGCATTGATGATGCGCGGGAACTCATCGATAAAATTCAATTTTCGCCCGTGGTGGCCGCGGCAAAGGTCTACATCATCGACGAAGTGCACATGCTCACGAAGGAAGCGTTCAATGCACTTTTGAAAACCCTCGAAGAGCCCCCCGCCTACGCGCACTTCATTCTGGCGACGACCGAGCTGCACAAGATCCCCGCCACCATCCAGTCACGTTGCCAGTGCTTCCCCTTCCGCGCCATCCGCGAGGAGGACATTGTCCGCCGACTCCAGTTCATCGCGGATCAGGAGCACATCACCGTGGATCGCGAGGCGTTGCGCCTCATCGCGCGACATGTGGAAGGAGGACTCCGCGACGCGATCTCGCTCCTCGATCAGATGCGCTCACTCCCGAAAATCACTCCGAAGGATGTGGAGTCACGCATCGGTTCCTCCGGCCATGAACATATCGAAGCAGTGGCGAAGGCGCTGGCCGAAAAAGACACCTCCTCTCTGATTGATGCCGTCCGGAGACTGGAAGAAGCCGGCGTTCCGCTGGATCTCTTCCTCCGACAACTCCTCGGACTCGCACGTGAACACCTGCACAAGGCGTTGGAGGAGAAGGAACCGATCAGGGACATCCTGCATATCCTCGATACGCTGCTCGCAGCCATCCGCGATGTGCGCTTTGCTCCCGTTCCGGGATTGGTGGTGGAATCCGCCCTCCTCTCTCTCTGCCAGCCCTCTGAAGAAAAGAACGCGAAGAAGGGCGACCCCTTCGGGCTCGAGGCAAAGGGAAAGGAGAAGGCTCTGAAGAAGGAGAAGACAGGCGAGCCGGTGAAAGCGGAAGCTCCCGCCCCCCAGCAAGCGGCGGCAACGGCTCCGGCTTCATCGCTTGCCACGGCGGAATTCCAGGCGCCGGAAGTCTCGCTTGAGAATATCCGTTCCTCCTGGCCGCACATTCTGGAAGGGACGTCACCTGCTTCCGTGAAGATGTCTCTGAAGAACGGCGAAGTGCAGAGTCTGGAAGGAATGAAAGTGATCGTGAGCTTCTCCTCCACCTTCCACCGCGACAAGGTGGCCGCCACCGAAGCAAGCCGCGCCGTGGAGGAGGTGATGCAGAAGATCTTCAAGCGTTCATTGAAGCTGGAGTGCATTCTGGAGAAAAATCACGAGAAGAATGAGGGCGTGAAGGAGAACGTCGTGAATCTTGCGGAAGCAGCGGCGGAAATTTTCTGAAACGGATAATTTGTCACCCTGAGCTCGTCGAAGGGCGACAAATTTCAATTGTCATGGTTCGACAAGCTCACCATGACAATTCATGCGGTATAGTATGAGCCTGATGCCCCTCCCCTCTTCCCCTCCCCTCGCCGAACGAAAGGAGATTCTCCGTGCCGATATCTACCAGCGTCTGAGTCATTTGAGCGAAAAGGATCGTGAGGCGGAGAGCCGCTCCGTGGTCCTCCGGCTCCTGGAGATCATTCGCGAGGACATCATCATCTGCGGATACATTCCCCTGAATACGGAAGCGAACATTCGTCCGTTCCTCGAAGAAATTTTAAAGAGAGGACAGCCGCTGTACCTGCCGACCTTCGACGGACACTCGGTCTTCCTCCGGAAAACGGAAGACCTGCATCATCTCACTGTCAGCCAATTCCACATACCCGAACCTCCGAAGGACGGAGTACTCCTCGATCCGAACGTACCGGTGATCGCCATCATTCCGGGCCGCGCCTTTGATGCGCGTGGCGCGCGCTGCGGCCGCGGGAATGGCGCCTATGACCGCTGGATCGCGGAACGGCGGAAGACAAGCCCCGAGTCGCTGTACTATGGAGCCGCTCTGGAGTGCCAGATCGTGGGCGAGGTACCGATGGCGGAGCATGATCAGTTCCTCGATGGGATCGTGACGGCACGGGGACTGCTGGAGAAAAGAATGTAATGGCACCAATGAGTATGGGGCAGAGATATGCCTGTCCCGCATCAAGAAACGGAGAGAACCGCTAAAAAAGTGGGACAGGAACGTTCCTGTCCCACTTTTTTAGCGGCACGGGGACTGTTGAAAAGACGGAAGTAACAACGTTTGTGTTCAGCGCGCTTTTCACTTGTTCACGCTGTGCTACGCTGAACTCCCCTTTCCACCTCACACCCATGACATACCTCCCCGCCCTTGAGAAGACCGATCCCCAGATCCGCGACCTGATTCTTGCGGAGGAGAAACGTCAGTGGAATGTGATCCGCCTGATCCCGTCCGAGAACTACGCTTCGAAGGCGGTGCTGGAGACGTCGGGGAGCGTCCTCACAAATATTTATTCGGAAGGCTATCCGGGAAAGCGTTACTACGAGGGACAGCAGTACACCGATCAGATCGAAACGCTCGCGATCGAGCGCGTGAAGAAGGCGTTCGGCGTGGATCATGCCAACGTGCAGCCCTACTCGGGGAGTCCCGCGAACATGGCCGTCTATACCGCGGTCCTGCAGCCGGGTGACACGATCATGGGACTTGCACTCGCACAGGGGGGGCACCTCACGCACGGGTGGAAGGTGAACTTCTCCGGCAGACAGTATCACTCCGCTCCGTACGAACTGGACCCGAAAACGGAACGCCTCAACTACGATCAGATCTGGAAGCAGGCGAAGGAAGTGAAACCCAAGCTCATCGTCGCGGGGTACACCGCCTACCCGCGCATCATCGAGTGGAACCGATTCCGCGAAATTTGTGATGATGTGGGCGCGCTGTTCCATGCGGATATCTCCCATATCACGGGTTTGATTCTCGGCGGCGTCCATCCCAGTCCCTTCCCGATGGCGGACACCGGCATTACCACCTCCCACAAGTCGCTCCGCGGTCCGCGCGGCGCGATGATGATGTGCAAAGCCGCACATGCCGCGGCAATCGATAAGGCGATCATGCCGGGACTGCAGGGCGGTCCGCACAACAACACCACCGCAGCCATCGCCGTGGCATTCAAGGAAGCGGAGAGTCCCGCGTTCAAGGCGTATGCGGCCCAGATCGTGAAGAACGCCAGGGCGCTCGCCGAGCGTCTGAACAAGCACGGCTTCCGTCTCATCACCGGCGGCACGGACAATCACCTGATCCTGTTCGAGACCTTCAAGAGCAAGGGCATTCTGGGACGCGATGCCTCCCGCGCACTCGATAAGGCAGGCATCGTAGCCAACTGCAATCTGGTGCCGTTCGACACGCAGACGCCGATGAATCCGTCCGGCGTGCGCATCGGAACCCCCTCCGTGACATCCCGCGGCATGAAGGAGCCGGAAATGGCCAAGATCGGCGACTGGATGAACGAAGTGTTGACCCATGCCACCGATGAAGCCGTCCTCGCACGCATCGCCGGCGAAGTGAAGGAACTCTGTGCGTCTTTCGTCTGCCCGGGCATCGATCCGCAGAACTGGAAGGTGTGAAGAAGGTTATGGACTAAAGCGGAGCCACGGCGTTCGCGAACGCCGGTGGCGGAGCGTCGAGTGAGGGTTTGTGCTACACTTTTTTCCTATGACACGCCTCACCCGCTCCCTGACCCTCCTCTCCCTCTCATTCGTCGCTCTCGCGATCGCCTCACCCGCGTTCGCACAGCTGGAGAACCGCAACGACTATCTGCGCCTTTCGTGGCGCTATGACCTGCTCCTGAAGGCGAAGACGCCGGAAGCGCAGGATCCGATTCAGAAGGGTATCGATGCGGAACGCAGCGTCATCAAAGATGAAATGAGCAAGGAGCTCGCCTCCCAGATCAAGAGCACCGAGGAAACGAACACATCCAGTACGGACCTCGGCCCCGTTCTGGAGAAACAGCGCTCTCTTGTGACATCGCTGAACGGGAGCATTGATGCGGCCAAAGCGGATATTTCCCTCCTCGAAAAAGAGGAGGGGTACTACAAATCTGGAACCAAACCCGTGGAAGGAATTGTGACCCTCACGAAGACGTACCCCGAACTTCTGGCCAAAAAGGCGGTGCTGGAGGATCGACTCGAAGTGCTGCAGGCATTCCTGAAGCCTCAGAATGATCGCCTGAACAACCTCAAGTCCGAGCAGCAGTGGAAGAACATCGGCATTCTCATCGGCATTCTCACCTATGTCGGCATCATCCTCCTCGTCTTCTGGCTGGAACGCACGTTCCGCAACACCATCCTCGACCATATCCAGAACCGCCGTGCGCGCTACGTCATCACGAAGGCCTTCACCTTCACTGTCTATGTGTCGCTCATCTTCTGGGTCATTCAGCAAATCTTCTCCGAACATCCCGGCATTCTCAATATCATCGCGCTTATCGGCGCCGCCATCGTGATTGTTGCTCAGGACGTTCTGAAAGGTTTCATCGGCTGGCTGGGACTCAAAGGAACACTCAGTCTGGGACAGCGCGTGACCATCGACGACGTCACGGGGGATGTGGTGGACAGCGGCCTCATCTACACAACACTACAGATTGCCCGCACGGATTCCATGAAGGATCTGGAACAAGTTGGGAAACTCGTCCGCATCCCGAACGAGCGTCTACTCTCCAGGCCGTTCACCAGCTTTCACTCCACCTCGGACTTTGAGAACGTGGAGCTGTCCGTCACCATCGCCCGCAATGATCAATGGGAAAAGGCCAAGCCCATTCTGGACCAGATCCTGGAGAAAGAAACAGGAGTCTTCTCCGAACTCGCCCAACGCCAGACACATCAGCGCATGCGCGGCTTCGCCGTCCATCGGGAACCTCCCACCTCCCGCCTGTACATGAATATGACGGATAAGCGTGATGTGGAATTCCATGTCTGCTTCCCCGCCCCCATCGGCCAGCGCCGCACCATCGCGACACAGGTGATGCAGGAGATTCTCCGGCGCTTCCGGAAAGAGGACATTGATATGACACCGAGAGCGTAAACATGGAAGGGCCACCCCCTGTGCCTCTCTCTGGAATGGAAAGGAAGGTGAACACGTGATTTGTTTAGATTAATTGTCATGAACAATTATTTTGAATATTGGCTCTACAAAGCCATTTATATCATTTTTATTTTGAACAAATATTGTATCCAATAATACAGTTCTACATCTCCGCCACAGGAGAAAGTTGCGTGAATTTTCACCACGCGTACGATGATACGATTTGTTTCGGCAAATCAATCCCGATTCCCCTTCCAAAGAGAAAGACAAACACAAACCGTCTTGTTCCTTCCCATCACCGCAGAATACGCAGAGAGAATGGTGGTCACCTTCAGCGCCTCGCGCGCGTTCCTCCCAGTCGACCTCACACTACTGACTTCAATGGGTATAGGTACGCGATCGCACTTGGACGCTCACCGTCACCACGGTGGACCACAATGGACAGGCTCTCCTCCTGGATTCGTCCGGATGGAAGGCTTGCCACCACACCTTCTTCACTCCTTCACACTCACACAAACGTCTAAGACCTGCCCTGAGATTGTCGAAGGGTGGCTACCATCCTCTCTGCTGTGCAAAGTCGCATCGTACGTTTCGAGGAGATGTACGAAGCGCCCCCCACCCCCACTCCCCTTGGATCCCTCCGCACCTGCGAGGTTTAAAGATCCTGTTCAGGGGACTTCGTCTCAGTCGCGAGGAGAAACAAGGACGAGAGCACGGCAGTGAATCGGGGCCCTCACCCCACTTCCCTCCATCGCTCGCGCAGCACCCTCAACCTGCTGCCGATAGCACCGGAGAGAAACAAACACAAAAAGACCGGAACTTGCTTCTGGTCTTTTTTTAATCATGGAAGAGAAACCAACGGTTTCCCTTCCATGAGCCATCCTTTCCCTGAAAGGTGTGCCTCCAGTCGGGCGAAGCCCGACTTCGGCACGAACTTCTCGAATGGGGGGCCCGCCGCCACGGGGCACGTCACTCATGAGTGACGGTGCCGGGGGGTGAAGAGGAAGGCCATGCTGCGATAGCAGCGTGCCGACGAGGCAGCTCCGAATCCTTGTAGGAGCTGACGAGGAGGCACAGGGCCGGGCAGGTTGGGGTTGGCGGCGGCCCGCCTCGGCGAAACGCAGTGAAGCCGGGAGCGCTTTCTTTGCTTCTTTCTTTCCGCCCTGGAAAGAAAGAAGAGATTAAACGTCCGTAGACAGACACGTCATCTTATCATTTACTCTTCCTCTCCTTCAGCTCCTGCATCGCCTTGCTCAACGGCGGCACTCCCCCGCTCTGTTCCAGTTTCTTCTTCATATCCTCATAGGACTTCTGCTCCTCGGAAGTGAGCGCTTCGCCCATGACCTCTTTCTTGCGGAGCATGTTGAAATCGTTCGTCCACATCTCGCGGTCCCGCCACGCGCGGTACTGCGGGAGAGTCATCCCCTTCTTCTTCGCCTTCTTTATTTCCTCTTCCGCCTTCTCCTTGGCCTTCTCCCCTGCCTTCACTTGACCCATTGCCTCGCTGGTACTCGCCGCCCACTTGAAAATCTTATCTTCCACGACCGCCCGCTTCTCGGCATAGCGCTCACGTGAAAGCTTGCGCAGCGTCTCCAGCTTCTTCAGGTCAGGTTCGATGTGCGGACGCGGGAGCGTCGTCACGGAGAAAGGTTTGCTCGGCACTCCGTCGATCATGAGGCGAACGTACGCGTGATATTTTGGCAGACTCAGGATGTCCTTGGGCATCGCCATCTCCTCGAATTGCAGACTGAGGACCTCGGCATCATCGGACCCCACCTGGAAACAGACGATGGAACCCACGTTCCCGAAGACGGCATCCCTGAGCGTCGTTTTACCTTCCCCGATGAGAAGCTGCGCCACGTACTGATTGGCCATCGTGAGGTTCAGGCGATACTTGCGCGCCTCGGAGAGAATCGTGGCGAAGGATTCCGTGGCGAAATTCTGGAACTCGTCGACGTAGAGGAAGAAATCCCGACGTTCCGCCTCGGGAATATCGGCACGGCTCATGGCGTCGATCTGAAATTTGGTCACGAGCATGGAACCGAGGAACGCGGAGGTGTCCTCGCCCAACCGCCCCTTGCTCAGGTTCACGATGATGATCTTGCCGGTATCCATCGCGTGCCGCAGATCGAGCCCGTTCTTGGTCTGTCCCACGATGTTGCGGATCAGGGGCGTGGAGAGCAATTGCCCCACTTTGTTCTGGATCGCGGCGATGGCCTCCGTGCGGTACTTCTCGCTCCATGTGGCGTATTCCTGCTCCCAGAAACTCTTCACCATCGGATCGGTGACTTTGGCCACCACTTTTTTGCGGTACCCCTCGTCCGCGAAGATCCGCATGATACCAAGCATCGAAGAACCCTCGTACTCCAGGAGTGCGAGCAGCGTATTGCGGAGAATATGTTCCATGCGTCCGCTGAACATCCCCGGCCACAGCTTGGTGAAAACTCCCATCAAACCGGAGGCCACGAGCGAGCGCTGGTTGGGATCGGGGCAATCAAGAACGTTGAAGGAGAGAGGAAAATCACGATCCGCGGGATCAAAGAGCACCACATCGTTGCTGCGATTCTTGGGGACGAACTGCGGCACGACTTCGGCCAGATCGCCGTGGGGATCGATGATGGCAAGACCTCTGCCCGCCTGAATGTCCGCGTAGATCATGTTCTCCAGCAAGGTGGTTTTTCCCATGCCCGTCTTTCCCAACGCATAGAGGTGGCGACGGCGATCATCACCGCGGACGCCGAACTTGGAGCGCTGTCCGCGATACACGGCCTCTCCGAGAACGGTCAGGGTGTTTTCCGGATCCGTCTGACCCGGCACGGGAAGATTCACCGGAGGCTCCAGCTTCTTACTGAGCACCCAATCGATATTTGGTGTCTGAACAATGATGGTCGGCAGATGCCAGATTGTCGCGACTTCCTCCACGGAGAGCGCATAAGGATGCACCGTGAAGCCGAAAGGAATGCCGGAAGAAGTGCGCTCGGCGCGCGCCTCGAACTCATTGCTCTGCGGAAGCGAGAATTGCCGGAAGCTGCCGACGATTTCCCGGACTTTACGCTCGCCTTCGGGAAGCTTGCCCTTCGGGACGATGACGCTCACGCGGATATTCGCCGTGAAAAGGAGTTGATTGACCTTGTTCACCGCGCCGGCCACTGTGTCTTCGCGATCATGGGTGCGTCCTGCGGTGCGTTCACTCTCCCGTTCCTCATCCTCCTGCGATCTCTCCACAGACATCAGGGCGGCATTGGAAACCTTCTTAAACAAAGGAGATGCACGGAATCCTCCGACGAACATCGAGAGCGGCCAATACGCAAGTCTGCGCCAGCCCCGCGCGAGGACGATCCGCGTGAAGAAATTCGCGTAGCGACGCGAGAAAGACGGCAATCCCTTCTGCAGAAGCGGCAGAAAGCAGAGCGCACGTGTGCGGAACTTGCCCCCGAGCGGCTCCACGACGATCTGGATGTGCCCGCGCATCCCCGCGAACGGATAACGCGCGAGGGTGGAGGTGATGCCCGCAATCGGCTCCACATTGACGCGTGCGAGCATGTCATCGAACTGCGGATGGCGCTTGATCGGCAGAATCTCCGGTGCATGGAGCTTCAGATCGCAGGAGACCGCCTCTTCCGATTCATCCGTCTGAAAAGGATCCTCCTCCAGCTGCTCGATATCGATATCCGGAAACTGCGCGTAGAGCTGACTCTCAATGAGGCCGGTGACGTTCTCCTCCGCACGCACGAACAGGGCGATCTTGCGGTCGCGACCGATGCCGATCTCCAGTCCCACCCGCGATTCGTGACCTTTGAGTGAATGGAGCGCCGTGATGACCGGCTCCATATAGAGCGGGCCGCGCTCGTTTTCCTGTGCCGAGCGGATTTTGAGAAGAACCAGAGACATGAAGTGTGTGAGATGAAGTATCTATGATCGTAGCAGATCGGCGACCAATTCCAGAGCCACCGTATTGTAGGAATAATCCATCCGCATGGGCCCCAGAATTCCGATGGCACCGCTCTCCCCGCGCACCTGATACCGCGTCACGAGCACGCTGCAACTCTGAATCTGCGGCAGCAGGTGCTCATCTCCTATGTAGTAACGAACGTCATCCGTGAGTTCGAGCCGCGAAAGCACCTTGTGCATGTGTTCTTCCAGCGCCTCGGCCACCCCGCTCGCGAGCTTGGGATCGCCCTGAAACTCCGGCTGCCTGAAGACATTGGAGAGTCCGAGGTAATACACCTGCGACTTGTGCGGAACTTTGGCGAAGGCGACATCCGGAATCATGTGGGCAAGAAGCGACACGGCCTCATACACCCGCTCCTGATCTTTGCGCTTGAAGTAGTGGTCCTTGAGCGTCTCAAACTTGCGTCGTACTGCGATCTCATGGCGCGAAGGCTCCAGCAACTCCCGCGCATACAGTCGGTACCCCTTGGCCGTGGGAACGCGTCCGGCGGACACGTGCGGCTGCTCCAGAAATCCCTCGTCCTCCAGATCCACCATCTCACTGCGCAGCGTGGCCGAGGAACAGCAGAAATCCCCCGCTTCCAGCAGACGCTTGCTCCCCACTGGGAGCGCCGTCTCAATGAATTGGTCGATGATGGCCACAAGCAATTTGCTCTGCCGCACGTCCATGAGGAGAGTATAGCACTCGCAAGCCCAGAGTGCCATGAAGAGGGTGAGAAGGTTTGAGAGGTTCCCAAGGCCTGAAAGGGTCTGAGGGAAGAGGCCAGCGCCGGTATTTTCATGCAGCCCGCACCCCGTATGTATTCTTGCTACCCGCACCCGCGAAGGGGTGCGTCTATGTGGGATGAACACTATTTTCCGAACCCAGCAGCACCCCTTCGCGGGTGCGGCGGCCTGCTCCCCTCGTGAGTGCGACTCAATTCGAAAACAGCCGTGCGAACACGCCGAACCATTATTTGATATGCTCGGAAATGCCCCGGACCGGACTCGATGAATTCACCGCGATTCAGGGGGGACACAGACTCCTGATGATTCAAGAGACGAAGAAGCAGTTCCCTATCGCCGAGAATGTCATTTGTCGCCTTCTGCATGCAATTCGCCTCCCAGTCTTCCCCAGTTGCGTCGGCATGCCTGTAGTCCTCAGCCCGTGCCATGATCGCATGAACCACCGGACGAATGGACCTCAATATTTCTCGTATCCCCGTCTCAGCGCCCTCTGCTCCCCTCTCAGATGAAGATTCGACAGGTGCAATTGTTTCGCACATGGAAAAATAGTACACCTCCCAACCTGCAAGACAACAAACACCTTACTTCTTCCCCGCCACGGGGCGGTCGTGACCGCCGTGGCCGGCTGCCATGCGCTTGCGGAAGCGCTCAATGCGGCTTCCCTTCACGTCCGTCTGCTTCTTGCCCGTGTAGACCGGATGACACGTACGACAGGTTTCCACGTGGAACTCCTTCACCGTGGACGGGATCAGGTAGACCGCGTTGCAATTGGTGCACGTGGTCTTGGCGTCTTGGAAAACCTCCGGATGGATGCCTTTCTTCATAACGGGCAGAGTTTACCGACGGAAATTGGCTTTGCAAGAAAGAAACAAGGAAAGGTAGGAGGGGAAAGAATGGAAGGATAGGAAAGAGAGGGAGGAAGCCCTTTTCTGTGCGAAGAATCATCCTGCCTATCTTCCCACTCCTCCCCCTCCTTCCACTCCTCTTACGACTTCGCTGATTTCGCCGCCCTCTTCACCCTTCGTTCTTCCTTCTCGATCGCTTCGACCTCTTCCACGCGCTGCTCCTCCGCCGCCTCCAGCACCGCCTCTTCCGCTTCTTTGTCATGCATCACCACGCTCATCGTGGCGACCTTGTCCTTGGCATTCAGGCGCATGACAATCACCCCCTGCGTGGCACGGCCGAGCGAGGGAATGTCGGAGAGCTGCATGCGGATGGCCTGACCCTGCTTGCTCAAGCACAGAAGATCGCCGTCCGCGCCCTCCTCGAGGATGCACCCGCCCACGATATCGCCTGTCTTGGCCGTGAGCTGCGCCGCCTTCACACCCGTTCCGCTGCGCCCCTGGAAACGATACTGCTCCACCGGAGTCATCTTGCCGAGACCGTTCTCCATGACGACGAGCAACTTGGACTTCTTGGGATCGATGATCGCGGATGCCTCCACCAATCTGTCTCCGGCGGAAAGCTTGATGCCGCGGACCCCCGCCGCCGCACGTCCCATCGGACGCACGTCATCTTCCTTGAAGCGGATCGCCTTGCCCTTCTTCGTCAGCAGAATGATCTCATTCTTGCCGTCCGTTTCCACCACCCATCGCAGTTCGTCTCCCGTCGGAACTTTCTGCGCGATGAGACCGGAGCGGCGGATGTTATCGAACTCGGCAAGCTCGGTGCGCTTCACCGTTCCCTCGCGGGTCGCGAGGAAGAGGAACTTCTTGCCTTCGGCCTGCGCACGGAGAATCGCCGTGATGCGCTCCTCGGGTTGCAATTGCAGCAGATTCACAATCGCCTGCCCCTTGGCCACCCTGCTCCCCTGCGGGAGTTCATACGCCGGCAGCTTGAAGACGCGTCCCGTGTTCGTGAAGAACAGAAGATCGTCATGGTTCATCACGTGGAGGAGCGACAGAATTTCGTCATCGTCCTTGGTTGTCATGCCTTTCACCCCCTTGCCGCCGCGCTGCTGGGCACGGAACTGCATCGGACTCAAGCGCTTCACATAGCCCGTCTCCGTGAGCGTGACGATCATCGGGGCGTTCGGGATCGTGTCCTTGGCGGAGAATTCGCCCACATCGTGCTTCACAATCGTGGTCCGGCGCGTGTCGCCGTATGCGTTCTTCACATCCTCCATATCCGTCTTCAGAATCTTATCGATCCTCTTGGGATCCTTCAGGATCGCCTCGCACTCGGCGATGAATTTCTTTTTCTCGGCCAATTCATCCTCAATTTTCTTGCGCTCCAATCCGGCCAGCGTCTGCAGGCGCATCTGAAGAATCGCATCCGCCTGGATTTCGCTGAGCTTGAACTTCTTCACGAGGTTCTCCTTCGCAATCTCCTTCGTCTCGCTTTTCTTGATCGTCGCGATGACCTTGTCGATGTCATTGAGCGCAATGGAGAGCCCTTCAAGGATATGAGCACGCTCCTTCGCGCGGTCGCGGTCGAACGTGACGCGCTTGCGCACCACCACGCGGCGGTGATCGATAAAAATCTGAAGGATTTCCTGCAGATTGAGCAGGCGCGGCTGCAAGCCGTCCGCCAGCGCGATCATGTTGTAGCCGAAGCTCGTTTGGAGATCGGTGTGTTTGAAGAGCTGATTGAGCACCTTCTGCGGGTAGCTGTCCTTCTTGAGCTCAATGATGAGACGAATGCCCGTACGATCGGATTCGTCGCGGATATCGGAGATGCCCTCGACCACTTTGTCCTGCACCAAATTTGCCATTTTTTCGATCATGGAGGACTTGTTGACCTGATACGGGATCTCGGAAATGCGAATGTGGTAGCGTCCTTCTTTGGTTTCTTCGATCTCGGCTTTGGCACGAACAATCACCGATCCGCGTCCCGTGAGATAGGCCTGCTTGATCGCCTCTTTGTTATAGACGATGCCAGCCGTGGGGAAGTCGGGGCCCTGCACGAATTCGAGAAGGTCCTCCACCGTCGCCTGCGGATGTTCGAGGAGATGCTCGGTGGCATCCACAATCTCA
>Ga0172380_10005059_pt1 | contig 16332 bp, 30 predicted proteins | sample Leawe162metaG_FD_119747 | JGI IMG/M metagenome (GOLD analysis project Ga0172380, IMG submission 119747) | Leachate microbial communities from a municipal landfill in Southern Ontario, Canada - Leachate well 162 metaG | ecosystem: Engineered > Solid waste > Landfill > Unclassified | place...
CGCTTGCCGAGGCTTGCGGGCCCTCCACCGGAGCGCCAGCGATTGAGCGCGTTCTCGAGGAACTTCGCTTCGCCCACTGGGTGATATGTATCCAGGCGCTCGTGGACGATGGCCGCGTAGGCACTGGCAGCGCCGCCGTACGAGAGTTCGACCACGCGATCGGCAGGCTTCGCGGTGACCAGTCCCGAGCTTCGAAGCGCCCCGGTGTCAACCGGCGTGTTCCGCTTCGAGTCGGTCATGATCAGTTCGGCCTCTGCCGTGAGCGCGGGCATCGTCTCGCCCGTGACCTTGCCCACGATGCGTTTGAGCGCATTGTTCAGGTCGCTGGTATCGAGGTTGAAGCGAATTTCGTCACTCATGTGTAGAGCACCTGGTGGTGGGCACCGCGTTCGTCGCCGTTCGCCTCCACCGAGAGGATGACCGGCTGGCTCCCATCGGGAAGCGTGACCCGGTCGTCCACGGTGACGAGTGGCGCGGACGCGAGGTAGATGCGGGTGGCCGCGACTCGCTCGGCATATGCCGGGTCTGTGCGAGTGCGCGCGTATACCTTCTTGTTGGTGCTCTCGATGCGGCACGCGAACGTGCCCTTCGGCCCGTACGTGGGCGCTCCGTAGAGGTCACGAGACTGGAGGTATTCCAGCCCCACTTCATCCACCATGAGCGCCGCGAGGTCCGCATCAAGAGCCATCAGTTGAACCTCTCGTATCGGTCGTAGTCGTAAACGTTCCCCGTGCCCTTGGTGAAGGCCGGTTTAACGCGATCGGTATCGGCGGCGCGGGCGTCCTTGTCCGTGTAGGTCAGGCCCCCGGCGTATGGAGTGGCGGTGAGAGCAGCGCGACGGCGCAGGGTGGCCGCGAGTTCGCGGAACTGTGCCGCGCGCTGGGAGGAACTGAGACGGAGGTTCCCTACCTGGCGGTCCACCTGGCGGGCGAACTTGGCCGCGAGCGCCTCACAGGCGGAGACGGCGGCAGCGGTGACCGTGCCGTACTCGGTCAAGAGATACGCGATCTCTTCATCCGAGAGCAGCTGATCCGTGGTGTCCGTGTCGCCAACGGCGAAGCGCACGGCAGCGGTATCGCTGGCAGTCGGGTCGCCGTCATAGGTCCACGTCCAGGTCATGGCTGGCGGTCCCCCGCTCGTGGATCGACCTTCAGGAAGACGAGCAGCACGCCAGCGGTCGCGAAGAACGCGCCGCCAGATGCCCGGATGGCGTCCGTGAAACCGGAGTCCCACGAGGCCGTGAAGAACGCGCCGCCAGCGGCGACACCTGCGATGAGGACGGTTTTTAGGACCGTATCTACGTTCACGCTGCGACAACCTCCCCGTCTTCGCTGATGGGCGTGTAGAGCACCACGAGCCGGATAGCGCCTGCGGTGATAGCCGCGGTGGCAACCGTCCCGATGATGTTCTGGTGGATCAGGATGTTCTGGAGCGCGGCTGGCAGAGCGATGCCGTTGGCGTCCGGGGCGTTCGAAACCCACAGTTCGTCGGCATCGATATCAGTGGCCGTGGTGGCCGCGATAAACAGCGTGGTCGCCCCGGTGACACCGAGGGCGAGAGTCCCGCCCCCAGCACTCGCGAGCAGGACCTCGCAGACCGCGAGGATGCGATCAATGCAGACCGCGCCCGTCACGGTGAACAGCGGCACGGCTCCAACCGCGCCCAGGTTGGCCGCGCCCGTGAACGTGATCAGCTTCTCCACGCGAAGCGAAGGGCTGACCACGTCGGCGTATCGGGTGAGCCCGACGGAGACTCGGGCGCGTGTCAGGTTGGCCATGGTTGCGCTCCTTAGCCGAGGACGACGTTCTTGACGCTGATGACGTTCCACACGAGGTTGATGGCGACGATTTCCATGCAGTCACCAATGGCCCCGCCGAAGGTCGCCACATCGCCCGCCGCCCCAGCGCCGTTAAACCCGGCGGTGTAGGTGACGGTGTGAGCGTTCGCGGTCTGAGCGGTGATCAGCATTCGGATGCCTTCATCGGCCGCGACCGGGCTCGCGAGGGTCATGGCATTAACGCCCGCCTTCGTGAGCTTGGCCGTGCCGTGAGCGATGGCGAGCGCGCCGTTGGCCGCGTAGGCGGTCACCGTCGGGCGCACGTCGCTGTTCTTGGTCGCCCCGGCGATAACAGCCTTACTGGCTGCCACCGTGCCCGCCGTCTGTCCGACGACAAGCCCGATCTCAGCCTCGGTGACCGTGGTACTGCCAAGGATCAGCCCCCGAAGACGAGTCCGCCCGCGGGAGATGGTTTCAGTTCCGCGCATCGGGGGCCTCCAGCGGGTTAAACAGGTATCGCGCGTTCACGAGGCGACGAACGAGCCGCGCATCGGAGGACGTGAACCTTTCCCCCGATGCGTAGCCCTTCCCGTAGGCCGTGAACGCGTGCCGCACCGTCAGGGTTTCCCCGTCGGATGCGGCTTCCTGGCTCGCGGCTTTCACCGCAGCAGCACTCATGCAACTGCCCCGTCAAAGAAGTACCCGAGGTCTGAACCCGTGATCTTGTTGTCCCAGGCCATCTCGGTCTCGATGCGGGTGCTCTTCTTGAGCGGCATTGGAATGCGGCTCGTAGAGACGGCAGACGGCGTGCCCTGGCTCTGCGGGCGCCAGAGGTAGGTGTAGCCGGCAGCCGGAGTGAGCAGCCCCGGAGAACTCGGCACGTAGCAGAGAAGCGCGTGCTTCCCGGCCACCAGCGAATAGGCCGCGGTCTCTCCCTCGATGTTGCTGGCGTAGGACGCCCGCGTCACAAGGACTCGATCCACTTCGAACAGCCGCGCGAGAAGCTGCGGGGTGATGACGTCGGAACTGGTGTACTTCACGCGGTCCACGATGTCCGGGTGGTTCTTGAGTTGGCGCATCACCTGGTAGGACAGGACGAGGGTGTTCGGGTCCATGCCGGTGTTGGTGAGGATCGTCTCTTTGGCGGTGTCGATGTCCGTGATCGGGTCCGAGGTGACATCGCTCCAGAGTGTGCCCGGCGTCGCGCTGGTGCCCCAGACGGCAGTGACGAAGAAGTCCGCCATCCATTTGCGTTCCATCGCGAGGAGCATCTTGTCCATGACGAAGCGGGCGCCGTCGGCTTCCGGGTTCAGCGGAGCGTCGGCGTTGTTGAGCAGTTGGTCCGAGACGTCGGTGTGATAGGCGTACACATCGGCGTAATAGGAATCGGTGGACAGCGCATAGCCGCCGCCTTCGGATTCGTCATTCGGGGCCCGTTTCTTGGCTTCATCCCGCATGAAGGCGTTTTTGTCGTAGATGAAGTACTTATCGCTCTGCTTGTCCACCGGGATGATCGGGAACACGTTCGGGGCGATGAAGTTGCGGGACTGCTGCATGTAGGCGACCGAGACCGAGGTCAGGATCGAATCGACGTGAGACTCAGAAGCAGTTGGCTGGGACATCGGTTATGCCCCCCTTCCGATGTTGATGCAGTTGATGAGCGCGCTGACGAGGCCGCCGGCGGCGGTGTTCTCATCAACCACGCGACCAACGACGTACTCGGTGGTATCCGTGCCCGGCGTCTTGGCATCGGCCTGGCCGTCGCCACTCGTGCCGATGAGCGCATCGATCGCGAGGTCCGCGTCGGCGGAGACTTTCGACAGGCCCACGACCATCACTTCGGCAATCTGGCCGGAGGTTGGCTTGTTCTGCAGCACGCCGATCGGCTTATCCGTGGCACCGTCGCAGACGACGACGCCCCGGCCGGTGCCGGAGAGCTTCACGAAATAGAACTGCTTGGCGGAAAGGTCAGCCCCCGCCTCGAAGCTCATCAGGAAAAGCGGCTTTTCAGTAGCCATTAGAGGCGGCCCCCTTCGTCACGGAATCGACGGCCCAGCGCGGGATTCGCGAGGGCCACTTCGGAAAGCGCGACTTCTTTGGTCGCGTCAGGGTGGGCCTCGGTGAACTCCCGGATCTTCTCTGCCATCTCGCCGGCGGCAGACGTGCTGCCCGGCTTCGAGTGGCCGATCTCGCGGAACAGCCCGGCCTCGTTGAGGCTCTTGGCGTGCGAGCGGTTTTGCTCCACGTAGAACTTGAGTTCGTCGCTGTCCTCCCCGAACGCCTTTGCGAGCGCTTCGAGGTGGGCGACGTGCTTGTCAGTCTCGCCAAACCAGCGGATATCGGAGTCCTCGCTCTTGCCCATCACCTCGGAGGTGAAGGCGCGGCGGCGGGTGTCGGCCTGGAGCTTGGCGACGGATTCGGCGAGCGTCTTGCTTTCCTTTTCCGATGCCTCACGAGCGGCCCGTTCCTCAGCGAGTTGGCGCTGAAGTTCGGCGAACTGGATGGGCTCCGAGGCGGTGTTGCTCTCGGGGTTGTCGGACATGGTTCCCTCCTCGGGTGTGTTGGGTGGCGTTTCCGAAGCGGCGAGGGGCCGCAGAACGGACTCTTTGAAGAACGGGCGAGTGCAGATGGCCCCGCCGATGACGACGTCCGTGTACTTCTCGCCGAGCGGGGATTCCCACTCGTCGTAGAACTCGGCGCTCACGTACTTGAAGCGGTTCTGCGCCAGTAGCTCGCGGCCCCGGTCGGTCCACTCCACGGCGGCATCGACAGAGCCGTTTGCGTTCTGACGGAGCTTCGTGATCCAGCCCACCGCGCCTGAGAGCTTCGTCTCGTGTTCGGCGTCGAGGGGGACTTTCTCCTGGTAGATGCCCGCGTTGAACTGCTCCACGAAGTGGGCGAGCCGGTCGCGAGAGAACGCCATCGAGCCATAGCGCGGATGGCTGTACGTGCCCGGGATGGGCAGGTAGGGAATCCATGGAGGCGCTTCCGCAAACTGGATCGGCATGAAGATGCGGCCACTGTCGCCCGGCCCTTCGCCGAACGTGGCAGGCATCGCCATAAACGCGCGCCCGAGTTCCACATCCGCCGTGAAACGGCCAGCGTTGATGGTGAGCGACTGGATATTGAGCGGCAGATTCGGGACCGACTCGACCGGCAGCGGCGAACCCGGAGCGACGTAGGCCAGCGTGATATGCGCGGTGTAGCCGTGGCTCGGCTCCGGGAAGCCTGCCCGGGTGAAGACGCCCGCGAGGTCCGCGTTGAGCATCGACAGGCCCGGCACATCGACCCCGGCGTAGATGACATCGAGATCGCCTTCATCTTCGCTCGTAGCCTGGAAGCGGCCAACCCCGGAGATGACACCAGCCATCGGGCGGGAATACTCAATGCATTGCCGCGCGTTCTCGATGGCCTGCATGATTTCGAGGTCGCCGAGTTCATCGAGCTTGCCGCCGTAACAGACGGTCACGTGCAGCTCGGCAGCTTCGACCGCACCATCGGTTTCGAGGGCGAGCGCATCGGCAGTGGGAGCGTCGAGAAACCAGCCAACGAAGAGCCCGGAGTACGGGCCATCGGAGGCGAAGAGTTCGCCCATTGCCAGCGGCTCCGGCTTGCGGAAGATGCGAGGTAGGCGCATTTTGGTGTCCCCCTTGGACGCGAAAAAAGGCGGCCCTCGTTGGAAGGCCGCCTGTACTAACCCCGGCGTGGGGCTTGGGTGCGATGGATGTCTACCCCTCTGACGCAAATCAGCGTATGCGCTGGCACGCAGAGAACGTCACGTCAAGGGCGGTACTACCACGACGTTCGCGGAGTTGAGGGCGGCGGAGGAGGCGGCGTCGGCTTCGGCTGTTGCTCGGCAGCCGGCGAAGATGACTCGGTGCGGAACAGCACCCGGCCCGGCTTCCCGTCTCGCCCGATGTTCACGATGAGCGACACGGAGGTCAGGCCCTCTGCCGATTCGAGCATCTCGTTGCGGCGGTTCATCTCGCTCCATACCGCGTAGAGGATGGCTTTTGCCTGACCCTTCACAGTCGCACCGCCATAGCCCACGCGAGCGGCGGGGCAGCCACGAGTACGGAGCCAACGGCAAACCAGAACGCCCAATCCCAGCGGCTCATACTCATGCCCTCCCTATCGCAGCGGCGCAACGGCACGAGGCATGTGCGGGTGGCATCCTCATCGCGCCAGCGGGCGTCTCGAAGTCGCCCGTAACAAGCGCCTCAACGCCGTCCATTGGGCGGCAAATCTTCACGCACAGCCGGTCGTCCGGCGTCACGATCCACACCTTCGTCGCGTTCGCGGGCAACAGCCCCTCCCGCTGGTACTGCTCCCACACCGCCAGTTGCCCGAAATTCGCAGCCCTCAGCGTCTCGGTTCTGGCGATGTTCGTCGCGCGGTAGAGGAGCGCCCGCTTGCTCGCGGCAGCCGACGCCTTGGCAGCGATGGCTTCCGCCTGCCCGATGGTCTTCCCGGCATCGATGGCCGCCTGGTACGCGGTGTTCTGGATGTTGAGCACGGATATCGACTGGCGCGGAGTGAGCCCGATGGCGTCGGCGATGGCCTTCGCCTGGAGCCGCACGGGAGTGCCTTCGCGCTGCCCCCGGATCAGGATGTCCCGCACCGTCTCCCTCACAGACGCCTCGAGCGAATCCAGCAGCAGCCCGGAGTAGCGTTGCAGGAACAGCACGGCCTCTTCGTTGATGGTCGCGAAGGCGTCGGCGAACTTGAGTGATGGCGCGAGCCGCTTCGCCTCTGCGTTCATCGACTTTAGGAACACGGACGATAGCCGCTCGCGCAGTTCCTCCAGGTTCTCATCATGGCGCAGGGAGAGCCGGTCCATGTACGAGCGCACGCCGTAGCCGCCCGCCACCAGCGCCTCGATATCGGCGAGCGGTAGCCCTTCGCGGTAGCGGGTGAGGATGCTGAGCATGGAGCGCCGGAAGGCGGGAAACGCGCGGTCCGCGATGGCGTTGTAGTCGTCAGGCAACGAACTCTCTCCACTCGGGATAGTGGGCGTCCATGAACGCTTCTACCCCCTCAACTGGTCCTTCCCAGAGAGGCACTTCGCCGTCAGGAAGTCGGGCGGTGATTGTCGCCTTCGCGTCTGCCGGGGTTACCTGCCTGAGTGGCTCCCATCCGAGGTGGAGTTCGAGAATCTCAGGAGTCGTCTCGATCGTGATGCAGATGGTTGACAGCGGGTATTTCGCGGCGTTCATTCGTCATCCGCCCAGCAGAGCCAGCCGAGCGGCCCCGCAGCCATGAGCGTCTTGGTCTCGAAGTAGTGTTTCGGCCACTTCTCCGCGCGCATCTCATCCCAGAACGCGGCGTAGAACTCGTTGTGACGAACCGCGATCGCCATGACGTCCGCCAGTTCCTTGGCGGTAGCGAGCGCGAGACTCCCGCCGTGGACGATGTTGTCGAACGCCGCAACCTCCATGGCCGTGGCGCGCTCGCGCGGGGTCAGTTGCCGAATCAGCTCAACCTTCACGCCTCTACCTCCATGCTGTGCTTTCGCAGCCCCATGTACCGCTCCCGGGTCCGTTCGGTGCGCGCCGCCTCGTGCGCTTCCCGCGACGGCTTCGCCTCGACCGTGCCGCAGACGAGGCACCATTGTTCGGTGTAGTTCGTCAGGGTCCGACGCTGGCACCGTGGGCAGGTCATCCCTCGTGCGCGACCGCGCGCGCCATCGCCTCAGCCGAGTCCCGGTAGTAACGAACGACGTGCCATTTATCGTTCTCAAACACCCAGAACGACGTTGGTTGCTGACGCCCTTCGTGATAGAGCACGCGAACGTACCGGCCATCGTGCAAGAGAACGCCTGTCTCAAGCGCCGTCTTCATCCTGATTCCCCTCTTCGCCCGGCGTTTCCCCTGGAGCCACGACCACAACCGGCGCGGGCGGCTCCGGCTCTTCTTCCGGTATCTCGACCATCTCGTCTTCGTCCATCGGCGGAAGGTTCCCTTGCTCGCGCATGAAGCCCTCAAGGCTCGGCCCCGGCGTCAGAACGCCCTTGCCGACCATCTCGCCGACGAACGCGGCAAGCTCTTCCAGGTTCGTCTCCACGTCGCCGTGGACGAGCTTCGGCATGTTGTCCGTGCGCATCCCGTTCAGGCGCAACAGCCGCGGGATGGCGTGGCTGTTTACCACGCCGCAGATCATGTCGGCGAAGCTGCCGAGCGCGTATCCGAAAATGTCCGTCTTGCTCGACGCCAGCGCGAAGCTACCCACGCCCTCATGCCCAAGCCGGATGAAATCCGCCAGGACGGTCGTGGCGATGGCGGTGTCGTATCGGTCGATAATCGCGTTCGTGTCGAACTGGCGGGTTCCGCCCGTGGACACGAGCCGGAAGGTGAACAGCGGGTTTCCGTGTTCATCGTAGGCGAGTGGGATAACCAGCCCCGCCTCATCGTCGTTGCGAACGTTCGTGGCGATAGTTTTACAGAGGTCCACGATGGCCGTTTGTTCCGGGGTTGCGCTGGCGCTCATGTACTCAGCCGGCACGCCAAACTCGGGCAGTCCCGCGAGGTCGCGCTCGATACCGATGGCCTCGATTCGCTGGATATTGCTCTTGATATACCAGGCGTCGTACGCGTTTCGCAGCACCGAGCGCCCCTCGGGGTTCCCCTTCGCGGCCGTCGTGCGGAATAGCAACATGCGCTCGATCGGAATCATCGGGGGAGGCGGCCCACTCGGGTTCATCTGATGCATCCCCTGCACGCCGCCCGAATCGTCAAACGCCCATCGGTCCAGTGTGTCCTGCGACCGGAGCGACCATTTCCGCCAGCCAATGCGGCCATCGTTGTAAGCGGACTGACCGTCTGCCGCATCACGCCCGCGCCGGAGCTTATAGACGACCTCCATGGGCGCGAACCCGTAGGGCAGGAACGTCAGAATCTCACTGAGCGTCATCTGCCAGTCGGACGACATATCGAACAGGCACTCTTCGACGAACGCGGCGGCCTCTTCGTCCTTGGGCGTCGGGTCCTCGCCGGGGTCGATTCGCCAGTCCATTTGCGCGGTCAGCTTCTCGATCGCGAACAGGATGCCGCCGATTGTGTAGTCGCTATCGATCATCTCGCGGATGACGCGGCGACCCTTCGGCCCCTTGAGCGCGCGCAACCACTCGTCATCAACCTGCCCGGCATTGACGCGGAGCCCGGAGATTCCGATCGGACTGTAGAGACTTGCCATCGCCCGCTATGGTGCGGGAGGCGATGGCGGGAACGTCACCGGGTGGGCGGTACTACGCCAGCGCCGCCTGAGCGAACAGATAATCCGGGTCCTCGACCTTGCTGTAGTGCTGCCGTGCGAGCCCGACCGTGAACCAGTACCAGCCAATCGGCATTACGTCGTAACTGCGAAGTGGTCGGCCAATCCTTCGTCGTCCTCTCCCCACGGACTGAAGATCACGAACGCCATCTGCTTACGCCTCCAATGCCCACCGGCAACGCTACCGGCAGGCTCGCCTTCGTCTCCGCGAACGCCAACATTATAGCCTCCGCGCGGTCTGGTGAGGTCACTCCGCGCTTCCGCGCTTCGTCTTTCCCCTCGATTGCGATGAGCCCTCGGCTCGTGTGCTCGTAGCGAATCCCCGCGAGCTGCGAGATAGCCAGTTCGTCGACCAACCCGCCGACCTCCCCGGCTTCGAACGTCTCCCGCAGCGACCAGTACACCTCCGCTTTCAGGTTCGCGAACTTGTTACTGTTACGCGCGCGAGAGCCAACATTCACGTCCGAAACTTTCCCCTTATAGGAATCCTCGATGTGGCGGGCGAAGTTCCAGCCGATGCCGATGCTGTCAACATTGATGCGCTCGAGGTCCTTCCCGAACGGTGCTAGCGCGGCCATGACTTCGCCGCGAGGGTCAGCGCTCGCCCACGCCTGCAGGAGCACGATATTGCCTCCCTGGCGCACGCAGAGCACGGTCTCGTCTTCGCCCGGCCCGGCAACGTCGATGCCAGCGCGATACTTCGTGGTGCTACTCGGATCGAGTGTTGCCCGTGCCGCCTCCAGCTTCGAGATCCCGATAAGCGCGTCTTCCGCCTGGTCGGGGAACTGGCCGAGGACGCGAGCCTGGACGAACGCGGAGTTGAGCCCGTACTTGAGCACGCTGTCCCGCACGAATCGCCTCGAGGTCAGGTTCGGGTTCACGGTCACGCCGAGCTCGTCGTCATCCATCTCCATGACGGATTCGAGCGTGCAGCCGTCGAGGTTCGGGGTGTCGAAGGCGGAGATCGTGATGCGCTCCCAGCCCGGTTCCTGCTTCCCCCAGATGTTGTAGAAGTTGCCGCTCGGGATGACCGGGTTGCCGAGCGCGAGGATGCGCACGTCGCCGCCGGCCGCTGCCCCTTCGATGGCGTCCCAGATCTCGGGGAGCACGCCGGGCGCTTCGTCGAGGACGAACAGGATGCGGCCGTGGAAGCCCTGGAAGCGGACGCCCTGGTTGGTCGCGCGCCCTACCGCCCAGCGCTCCGGCTGCCCCGGGAATGCCCATCGGGTCTCGTGTGGAGCAGGGTAGTCCATCCCACGTTCGTTGGCGTCCTGGACGCAGCCATGCAGTTCCTTCCACAGCAGTTCGCGGACCTGCGGGTAGGTGGGCGCGGTGGAGATGCTCTTGGCGTCGCGGTAGCGCGTCTGGAACCAGACCATCGCCGCGGCGGCCGTCCACGTCTTCCCGGAGCTATGGCACGCCTTGACCGCGACGCGCGCGTTCGGCTTGTTCAGGCCGGTGAGGATGCGTTGCTGGATGGCCCACGGGTAGCGTCCGAGGAAGTGGCGCACGAAGCGCGAAGGGTCAGCGACCGTCTCGCGCACCTTCGCCCGCTGGTTAGGGGTTAGGGTTGGCATCGGCAAAACTAACGAGAGATACGGGGAATTCAGGCCCGCCGTCGATGCTCACCATCATGATGGGCGCGTGTCGCCGGTGGATCGCCTCAATCCAGTCCCGGATCTCGGCATGTTCCGCCAGCGTCGCCGTGAACGAGCCTCCCCACCGCATCGGCTCGCCTGGAAATGTGCGGGCGTGCTCTGGGTTCGGTCCGTGCTGCACGGTCTGTTCTCCATCGTACGCGCTGCTCGAAATCTCGACGCCGCATGTACAGCCACAAACGAGAGGCAGGCTCATTCCTCTTCCTCGCCTTCCATAATGTCGTCGAGCACGGCCACGCCAATCGGCCCGCCATCGGCCCCGGTGTGCTCGCGTCGTTCCGTGCTCTTCCACCGCTCGGGATGTCGGCGAGCGAGCAGATCGCGGGCAGCCCGCCAGTCGGTGATAGCGTGCTTGGCCCACCGCTTGACGAGCGTTTCCTCGGCTTCGGTCTGTGCGCGTGTTACAGACTCGCGAAACTCTCTGTAGTGCTCCCATTCAGGGATGTTCTCTTCGCCCTTGTCCTCTCCCTTTTCCATCCATCGATAGAACGTCGGCTCGGCAATTCCAGCAGCCTGGGCGGCGACGTTGGCGTAGTTGCCAGCCCGGAGCGAAGCCACGATGCGGCGCTGTACTTCCGGGGTCAGCTTCGACTCGCGAGCCATCCTACGAATCCCTCCACAGCCCGAGTTGCATGTCGCTCGCCAGCGGGAGGCAGCGGCTCGCCTCGACGATCGCCCGGCGGGAGACGCGAAGCTCGGCAGCGATCTGTTCGTAGGTCTTCCCGGCAGAGCGGCGGTTCATAATCTCAGTGTACAGATCGAGGCGGGCGCGCTTCGTGTCCTCGGTTCTGGTATCGCCGCCAGTGGTGGCCGGGGTGTCGTACTTGCAGACTTCGAGCGGGCACGCAGTGCACTTCGGGCTGATCTCGCAGCCGTCATCCTGCCAGTGCTTGTAGTTCTGTCCGAGTTCGTAACCGGCCATCGCTGGCATGGGTACCTCCCTAGTTGGTCTCGATCGGCACGACTGGCCCGCCGTCTGCACACCATTTCGCGACCAGTTCGAGCATCACGTCCGCGTGACACGGCTCCGAGGCGGCGCACCAGCACGCGAGGTTCTTCCCGACCAGCTTCTCCCAGCCGGGAATGCGCGTGGCGGGGTCGCTGGCGTGCATGGCCCGGTACAGTTCGACGGCATGAGCGTTGTCGCGGACGCCGCCCTTGAGGTCGTTGAACTCCTGCCCGACGCGGTAGGGGTTGCCCCAGAACTTCGTCGAGCGGTCAACCTTGACGGTGTTCGGTGGCAACCTCCAGCCCTTCCGGCGCGAGAGTTGGACGCGGACGGGAGTCATACGAATCCTCCCCGAACCGCTTCGGCGATCCACAGTGCGTCGGCGTGATTGTCGTCTTCCACAGGAGCCCACCGTGCGCAGGCCGCGGCAACCATCTTGTCTTTCTTGGCGGCTCCACTTCCGGTCGCGATCTTCTTGACCGTCGAGAACGCGATGCCGGTGTAGGGCGTCTGGCGCTCTTCGCAGATGCGTTGAAGGTGGGCGATGATGCCCAGCCCGATGTGGGCGCTCCCGGCGAACCGGTTGGCCTGCTGTTCGTAGCCGACGATGGCAGCCGGGTAGGCGTCCAGGAGTTCGGTGAAGAGTCGCTGGAACCGGACGTAGCACATGCCAGCGCCATCACCCGAACGGCGCTCCAACCGCCATGTTCCGCCCGCAAGCGCGAGCCCCTTGGCGTCCAGGACGGCCCAGCCGCATTTCGTCGCGGGGTCGATGCCGATGATGATCTCCTTCTCGATGTACACCGAGAGGTCCAGTGCCTCGTCCAACGCGTCCTCCAGGCTGTTCCGCCCATCGAACGGGAGTAGCGCCTTCCCGTACTTCGCCAGCCCGAAGACGGCCCGCGCGCGCAGACGAGCGATCAGGCGTTCGGTCGCGTCATCTTCCGGGCGGGTCGTGGCTTCGAGGATGGCCAACTCCCGGATCTCGCGGGTGCGGTCGTCTCGGTCGAAGTGCTGGTCTACACGGTGGCACTCCCGGCAGCCGTGCCGCAGCGCAACACCGTGGTCGCAGCGGTCATCGAGGTTCATCGGTCTATCCACCCATAGCGGTGCTGCCCTACGACGTAACACTTCATCCAATTGCGGCAACGCCGGCAGCGCGTGTAATTGCTCGGGGAGTAACCGTTGTGGATCTCGGGGATGGGCACGTCAGGATGCCCAAACAGTCGGCACACGATGCGCCGCCATCCCCCGTACTGGTTCTTCGGACTGTGATATGTCGCCCATCCGGGATTGTTTGCGTGCTCGTTCAGATCGAAATCTGTCTCTCTCATCGGATCTTCCAGTCTCGGGGCAGGTAGTAGCCCGCGCGTGTGCCGTTCGGGGCGGCGAGGATGATGTCCCGCCCGAACTTCGTGCGAATGGTCTGGATGGTGCTTTGGACGGTCACCTGCCCCGAACTCGTAGGCTTGAAACCGATGGCATCGGCGAGGATCGTCCAGTGGACGGGGCAGCCGGGAGTGCGGGCGAGTTCGCGCACGAGACGGGCCTGGCGCGGTGTGAGGCTCATGGCGTGGGCTCAATTCGTCGAAAGCCAAGCTCTGGGTGGTCCTCGCTATTAACTCCGTACGGAAGGCTTCTTGATAGACGGCCTTCCATCGACGAGTTTGAGAATCCGTAATTCTCGACGAATCTGGCGCGCGGGAGGTGATAACACGACATCCCCCAACCTGCGCGGTGCGAGCGCATCTGTCGTATTTCCACGTCCGCCAAATACAGTGCGAGCGGGATCATGAGGTCGGCTCGGGGTTGAGGGCGAGCCGGAGTAGGGATTGCGTTTCGCGGCTCCAGCTATCTGGCTCAGAGTCGGCAAACAGGACGGCCAACGCCTGCTCACCAGCAATCCGCAGCCGCTCATTGTCGGCACGCAGGTGGTCGATTTCGTCTGCTCCGTCCTTGAGCGCGGCCGCCCACGGGTCAAGTGTCCGAAACGGATGATTCCTTGCCAGCCTCCTCATTCGCTCTGTCAGCCGCTCCTCGGTCATCGGCTCGCTCACGCTGCCACCTTCTTCGCGCGGGAGATCCGCATGGCCTCGTAGCAGGCGGTGAGGCCCGAGAACATCGGCTCCGCCGGCACAACCGGCAGGCCAGAGTTCCAGCGCGCGTGCTCGGGGAGATGGTGATAGCCGATCACGACGGGCGAAGCTGGGCAGGCAAGCGGGCTCGATGAGCCTCGCTGGCCGCACTTGGGGCAATGCGTCGGGCCGGGGAAGGTGGCGGTCATGACGCCATCCTGTAGCCGACACCGCGAACCGTTTCGATGCGCGCTGCGCCAACCTTGCGGCGAAGATTCGAGATGTGCGCCCTGAGCAGGGTCTCATCCGCGGATGGGATGTAGTTACGGCCGTACACGAGCACGCAAATCTCGTCCGCTGTCACGGTCTGCGGAGCGCAGTTTTCGAGTGTCGTGAGGATTTGGGCCTCGGTCTTCGTAAGGCCCCCCGGCGAAGCCGGTTCGATCGGTAGCGCGAGCGCCGCAATGAATTTGCGTGACATGGCCTGAGCATGGGGGCGGCAGTAGCCGATTCCCTCGACAACAATCGTCGCAGTCCGGTAGCACGTATGGCTGGTCAGCGGCGTGGTCACCAGCGTCTGGCAGTTGGTAGTCATTCGAGTCTCCTAAGCCTGGAAATGGGTTATGCGAGTCTTCGGTCGGCACCCTCGAACAGAGCGATCATTCCGGATGCGAGCCTTGACTTCAGGCGAGGCGGCAGGTCTGCCACCGTCAGGTTCGTCGTCACGATCAGCGGTCGCCGGTCGCGGTAGCGTTCATCGATGAGGTCGAACAGTCGCTCCTCGGCCCACTCAGTGCTCTTGTGCGCGCCAAAGTCATCCAGCACCAGCAAGTGCAGGCGGCGCATTTCGGCCTTGATCGACTCCAGCGTCTCCGTGGCCCGAGCGTCGTCGAAGGTTCCGCGAAATCGCTCAAGCAATTCGACCACTGGCCAGAACCGAGCGCCGACACCGTGCTCTTCGTGGAAGCGCCGCATGATGCCGATGGCAAGATGCGTCTTTCCAGTCCCACTGCTTCCTGTCAGAAGCAGGATCGGAAGAGGCGGGGGCCACGACGAAACGAACAACTCGACCACCCCCCGTGGTTCTCCGCCCGCTGGTTCCCAGCCCTCGATGCGGACTTCGGCATAGCGCAGCGGGATGCGTGAACGCTGCACGAATTCGGGCTCACTGTCCGGCGTCGCGGTCGCCACCGAAGGGCAGACATCGCACGGGTAAAACAGCTCGCTGTTGCGGTCGGAAGGGTCCGCCAACCCGGACACGATCAGCATCGCGCCGCACCGCTGGCACTCGCCGTAACCGCGATTCGAGCGATCCCACGAGTCTTGCATCGCTGCGATTCGAGCCTGGGCGCGCTTGACGCACTCGGGACACGGAACCGTGAACCCGCCCCGATCGAGCGGGATGCGCCCAACGTCGCGACCTTTCGCACGGCACCGAGAGCAGCGCGGAGCGTCATCATGCGAGTCCTGCTCGCCGGTTTGCGGCGTCAAGAATTCGCTGATTTTCCTCGCGGACAGCGGGGCTGAGGGGGCGTCCGTCCATGTCCGTGACGCCGTATTCCCACTCGCCGGAACGTCGGTTTCCATTCGGTTTGCTCCTCTCGGGAGGCCCTGAATCGCCGTAGCCGTCGAGAATCGTCCAGGCGTACTGCAAACTCGGTTTGCCCGCCGTTCGTGCGGCTTCGAGCGCGGTGCAGACCCACTCGGGTTTGTTGCTCTCGCATCGCTCGGAGACGACCTCGTGTTCGAGGCGGCGGAGCGTTCGCCCTAGCAGCGACTCGGCAAGCTGAAACGCTCTCGGAATCGGCTGGCCCGCCATGGGTGGCTTGGCATCGCAAGATGCCAGCTCCTGTTGTTCTTTTCCTGCGCCTGTTCCTGCTACTTTTTCCTTTGGATCATGCGGATCAGTAGTAGTAGGGGGCGGGTTGGCATCATGCGAAATGTCTGTTTTGGCATCATGCGAAACCGGCGTTTCCGGTTGCTGCCAGCGCTTCCTGGCATTCTCCCTGGCGGCGTCGCGCTTGGCCTTTGAGATGTTGTATTGGGCGTAGTCGTGGACATGCCAGCCGTCGCCGTCCACGTCCCAGAGGGCAGCGGTGACGAGTTGGGCGGCGAGCTTGGCGTTCCCATCCAGAACCCGGAGGGTGCCTTTGGATATGGCCCCTCCGGTGTTCAGTGCGGATGAGAAGCTGATGGAGCGCACGTAGAGGCGCAGGGCGAGCGCAGGCAGGTCCACGATCTTGGGGTTGCACCAAAAGCTGTCGTCGAGCTGCGCGTATCCCATCGGTCAGGCGTCCCCGTCGTTGCTGGCGAGCCCCATCGCGCGGGTGCGGTCCTGGAGCGCGGCGTACTCGGCGTCCGTCATCTCGATCTCGCCGGTGTCCGGGATGATCTCGCGTGCGTTCGGGTAGCAGTCTTGGCACGGCTGCCCGAGCGGCACTGCGTGGATGCACCTGCGAACCTCGATCACGCTGGCACCTCCGCGTATTCGGCTTCGGCGAACATCTCGGGCTCAGTGGCGGGCTCGGGCTCTCCCCCAACCGAGGGAGGAGTGACCACGAAGCGCGATGGCCGCTTCTCCGGGCTGCCCGCCGCGCGCCAGTC